>Ga0102938_10000518_pt1 | contig 28380 bp, 24 predicted proteins | sample SalPonR2_B_D2_MG_FD_84516 | JGI IMG/M metagenome (GOLD analysis project Ga0102938, IMG submission 84516) | Salt pond soil microbial communities from South San Francisco under conditions of wetland restoration - Salt Pond MetaG R2_B_D2_MG | ecosystem: Environmental > Aquatic > Marine >... | reverse complement strand
TAACGGCCAGATCTGAAATCTGGCTGGGCGAGATCGACGTCAGTGGCACGCGGCCGCGCATCGTCAATGAGCGCCTGCTGGTTGATCGCAGCGATTTTTTCTATTTCGCCATGCTCGAGCCGCAGGATTTCCGACCGCCCGACGAAGGGGAGCTGATCTTTACCGCCTATGCCTATCGCGGCGGAGAAGTGATGGGTGTCGACTTGCAGACCGGGAATGTGCGCAACTACTCCCGGAGCTGGTGGTACGAGGAAGTCGAGGGCATCGCCCCCGGTGGCGACTACACCACGCTGGAGCGGGAGTACACCCTGAGCCTCAGACCCTCGGGAAAAATCGACATCTGGCTGCTGCGCCTCGACGGTAGCGGTGAACACACCCGGCTGACCCACTTCAGCGACTTTCGCGGTTTTGGCGCCAATAATCCCGTGATCAGCCCCGATTGCAAGACGATGCTTTTCGCGATCCGCGAGGTCGGCGGCCTGGAAGGGAACAGCGACGGACTGTTTCTCTACGACCTGACAAAGTCGCCCCTTGCGCCGCCGGACCTGTGTGGCGACCACGTCGCCCGGCGGGGAAGTCGGTAGCGGGACGCGCAATCGTGAGCGCGCAAGTAAGAGCCTGGTTTTTAACTGAGGACATAATATGACGCTGTTGAAACAGTCCGGTTTGGCGCTCTTGATGGGGTGGCTGGTGCAGATGCCCGCATACGGGCAGGACACGACCGCAGAGAACGCGGGGAAAACGCAGCCCGCCCGCACCAAAGCGGGCCTGGTCATCGAGGAAGTGATCGTCACTACCTCCAAGCGCTCGGAATCCCTGCAGGACGTCATGGGATCGGTGTCGGCGTTGTCGGGAGAGATGCTCAACCGGAACAACGTGCAGGATTTCAGCACACTGGCGGATCTGATACCGGGCATGATCACCCAGAGTCAGGGACCGGACCAGGACGACAACGTGACCATGCGGGGTATCAGCCGCACCCGCGACGGCGCCTCGCCGGTGGCCTTCCATATCAATGACATGTTCACCAACATGCGCGGCGAACCCTATTACGACCTGTCGGCAATCGAGGTGGTGCGGGGACCTTCCGGTATCGCCTTTGGCCGCAATGCCACCGCCGGGGCGATCAATGCCAAGTGGCGCCGGCCCGAGGCGGGTTGGGGCGTGGGCGGCGACCTGCGCCTCTCCAACCTGGATGAGGAGCAATTGCGCGCCTATGTCAACGTTCCCCTGCTGGGCGAAAACGACCGCCGCCTGCTGGGGCGCTTTGCGGCGGTGAAGCGCCGGAATGACGGCAGCCTGGACAACCTCCTGGTCAGCGACGGGAAAGACCCGGGTAATATCGACGATGGTTTTGTGCGCGCGTATCTGACCAGTGAGCCCACGGCTTCCCTGCAGCTCGGTTTGCGGGCGGTGTACTACGAGAGTGATCCGCGCGGTGCAGCGCAGGTTTTCAGCCCGTCGCGGGAAACCCGACGCAGCGGTGTGCTGCAGGAGCTGGGCGCCGAGCCACTGCCGGACGATCTGCGCAAGGTGCGTTCGCGGGTGGACAGCACATTCGGCGAGATTTTTGACGAATTCGTCCGCATCGACGGGGACATCACCTGGTCGCTGCAGGATCTGCCGTTGGTGAACGATGTGGACGTGGTACTGATCGGCGGATTGATCGATCGTGACGCGGCGACGGTGTACGATCTGGACGGTACGGAGGAGCCGATTCTCGATGGGCGTACTGAGCTGCAGGACGATGAGCGGCGCTCGGCTGAACTGCGTTTCGTGTCCCAGAACGACAGTGGCATCGACTGGCTGGCCGGCCTGTTCTGGTACCGGCAGACCGTTACCAAAAACCGCTTTGTGCTGGCGCGCCAGTTTGCTGAACCGACCAGTCTGTCGACCGTGAACGCCGCGGTGAATACCCTGGGCGAGGACAATTTTGATCGCAGCCGGGCCATTTTCGCCAATACCAACCTGGACCTCGCGCAATTGTTCGGCTGGCCACATATAGAACTCACAATGGGCCTGCGCTACAACCAGGATAAATTCAGCCTGAAGACCGACAGCAACAGTATCTCGCTGGTTTCGGCAGCCACCGGCGAGACGACCCCGATAGTGGAACAGGAGAACCTGCGGCAGTTTGCGGATTTCGACGAGATTACCGGCGAAATCGGCGCGCGCTGGTTCTATGGCGACGAGGGCATGCTCTACCTGAAGTATGCCCGCGGCTACAAGCCCGGCCTGGCGCAGTTCGTGGAAAACCCCGACGGCACCACCATCCAGAATCCCGTCGACCCGGAATTCATTACGGCCTGGGAAACTGGCTGGAAGACGAGTTTTTTCGACCGGTCCCTGGGCCTTACCGTCGCCGCCTTTCACTACGACTACCGCGACCTGCAGGTCGCCCAGATCGCGCCCGCCGGCGTGATTACCGACAACGCCGCCGCAGCAACTATTAACGGCGTCGATGTGGAAGTGCAATGGTCACCTACCGCGGCATTTCGTCTGCAGTTGGCCATGGCCTATCTGGACGCCACCTACGACGAGTTCTGTGCCACCGATGAAGCGCTGGGGGATATCGAGCCGCAAGCCGGTTGCAACGAGGAGAATCCACTCAACCTGGAGGGCGAGACCTTAAAAACCGCACCGGAGTTCGCCGCTGCCCTGCTAGCCAGTTACACCTTCGATTTTGGCGATTTCGGTACGCTGACGCCCTCGCTGCAGACCAGCTGGATGGACGAGACAGATCGTCGGGGTCTGGGCGATACCCTTGGCGTGGATAATGTCCGCGACCACAGCAATACCGACATCCGTGTGACCTGGAAAAGCGCGGGCGGAACCTGGAAGGTCGAGGGCTTTGTGGAAAACATCGAGAATCACGACGATATTTTCTTCGAGGCATTTGCGCCGCTGGGCGGTCGCCCGGGCACGTTTACCCTGGCGGGAGGAACGCAGCCGCGGGTTGCCGGCATAGTGCTGGAGGTGGCGTTATGAGTTCACCAGCGCATGCCTAACGGCCCTGGCCTTTCAGGCCGAGGTAGAGCTGCCATGAATGATTGCTTCGATGTGTATTTTGCGCGTCTTCAGGCGTTGTCCAGGCTCGAAAATGCGGCATGAAAGCGCTGTACGGCAGTGGGCATTGCGGTGCTTGCCAACTGGGGCGCGTTTTATCGCAATACGTCGCTGATCTATCTCGGCGAGAGTCTGGTGGACTACCGCAACCTCCAGGACACTGGAGCGCCACCTTAACCAGGCTTCCGCGCGATAACGTACTGGCTCTTTGGCAGCAGCTGGTCCATCTGTTTCTTGAACTCCAGCCCCTTTGGCATATCGAGTATCGACTTCCACATGTCTGCCAGGTGGTGGATGTTCTGGTGAAAGGGCGGCTGAATCATTGTCTCGGATAGTGCGGGGGTATACGAGCCTTCTTCTATTTGCTCATCGATAATAAGCCAGTGCATGCACATCCAGAACAGCATGAAGAACCCGTAAGCCTCATATCTTTCAATCTCCAGACCTGCGCCTTCAACCAGCGACACAAAGTCGTCTTTGCTGAATATGCGAATATGGTTCGGTGCCTCAAAGTATTCGGGCAGCGCAAATGCCTGCTGCATTTTTTCACCCGCCTCGCCGGGCACGGTGAGCAGGTATAACGCGCCGGGTTTGCCGACACGCACGAGTTCGCCAAGGACTTGCGCAGGATCCTCTACGTGCTCCAGTACCTCGCAACACATAATACGAGTCATGGATTCATCGTCGACCAGCAGCGGATTGCTGTCACCCACAATACCCCGGTAACGGTCGCAGGCTTCTACCTTGGCAATTGCTTTCTCAACCTCTGCGACCGCCTCCGGTAGTAGATCGGTAAAGGTCACATCAGCGCCCTGCTTTGCGCAAAACAAGCTGCTTGGTCCGTTACCGCACCCCAGATCAAGAACCGTATCTTCGGCAGTCACGGGAAATCCAGTGACGACTTCACCCGTGCCCGGCACATACCAGCCACTCTTGAGCCCATCAGCAAGGCCCACCCATATGGGATCCGTTGCGCCTTTAGGGGAGTCAGAATCTTTCACCGGTTTTTCTCCAGAACAGGATATATTATTGAATGCATCGTTGTGTGCTCGCTACCAATCGGTGGCTGTTCACTGGCGTGTTGATTTCGCGAAACGCGTGCACAACGACAGTGTCAGGCTCGATTGCAGCCGCGCTCAATGCCGTTGTGTTCCAGCCATGCAAGTGCGAATACCCGGTAGTGATGATGTGCGATCAGTGGAGTTTATTCAACTGCCCCTGGCCGTCCCCCATATTCGAGCATGCCTGAATTCGGGGAACTGAACATACTATGCTGCCTGCCTGGCGATTACCGCCGGTGTCCTGTTGCTTAACGAACGATGCGGTTCGGCATAGTGATATTCGCGGGCAGAGTATAAATCAGTCTGAATTGCCAGACGTTGCTGGAGCCGCAAAGTGAGTGCGCGCTGGCGCACATTGCTTTTACTTCTGCTCCCTATGTAACCAGAATAGCTTTAAGCACGGTCGCAAAAGCAATGGGCTGATCAAGCATCAGGTGATGCCTGGCTTCGGGAATTTCGATCATCGGTATGTGCTCGCCGCCACACTCGCGAACGTAGTCGGCGGAATCGGCATCAAACAAAGCGCTCTGTTCCCCATAAACGATCACCACACGGCCGGGAGCATTGGCAATTCGCGCCCCCTGTGCCATGAGGCGCTCACCCATGCCTTCATTGCTCTCGAATACGCTGGGATGAAACTTCCAGGACCAGCCGCCCTCAGCCTCCTTCAATGAATGATAGGCCATGTAGTCAAACAGGTACGCTTCGTTCACCTTCTGCGGCGGCGACAATACGAAGCGGCTCTTGGCGGTTGCGTAGTCCGGGTACACTCGATTGGGCCGCCTTGGCTCCTGCGATCCCGGTGGCCCGCTCGCGATGTGCGGCTTCAGCCGCTCGGGGCGGAGTGTCATCAGATCGCAGATAACCAGGCGCGAGAACTGTTCGCAATACCGCTCGATCGCAGTCAGACCTACACTGCCGCCGTAAGAATGCGCAATGATGCCGGGCTTCCGGCCGTCAGCAAATAACCCGGTTTTCCGAGCAACATCCATCAACTCTTGCAGGCGAACCTCATCCGGATACTCCTCCCGCGCGCCCGAATCCCCCATGCCAGAAAAGTCATAGGCCACCACGTGATAGTCCCTGGCCAGAAATGGCGCGATAAACGCAAAACACCGCGCATGTGCGAGAAACCCGTGCAGTAGCAATACACCGGGATTGGCGGGGTTGCCCCAACTGAAGTAATGGATCGGGCAACCCGCGCTATCCAGCCAACCCTCCCGGCGTGGCGCGGCGAGCGCTTGCTCAAACCATTGCGGGATAGCGGTTGAATCGGCAGGTATTTCAACGGACAAGTCGGGGGAGGCTGCGGCAACGGTGTTCATAAACAGGGGCCCGGAAAAATGCAACGCTGCAGTTTACAGGAAAAATGGCAGGGCATAATGGCACGCTACAAAGGTGGCTGGTGGCGAGCAAGATTGCCGATTTTATCTATTTTACCGGCGGTTTTAAGATTTTCTGCGTGCTAGAGTATCGGGTGATTCGTGGTATCGGTGAGGACAACTGCCCCGATAGCAGCACCTTCGATGCTGTGAATACGAGCAGCGCGCTCTATTGCTTCGAGGACCATGGCCCCCGGGGTTGTCACAAGAAACATGCGTAAACGGCGCGTGTATTGCTGTGTAAAACCGGGCAATCGAAACAGCAAGCGGTTGGGAGGTAAATGATGAAAATCGAGGAATTGGCCCGCAACTGGCAGCAGGAGGCCGTCGGTGAGCAGCCGGTGCGGGAGTACGTGATAAAGCTCCCGCTGGAGGAGGCCTCAAAGGTGGAGGCTCTGGTGGAACTCTTCCCGCGTCGCAACCGCGAGCAACTGCTCACCGAAATGCTGTCTGCAGCACTGGATGATGTTATCTCTGTGCTGCCGTATGTGCAGGGTGATGAGGTAATCGCGCATGATGAGATGGGCGATCCCATCTTCGAAGATGTGGGCCTCACGCCGCGCTTCCTGACACTGGCGCGGGAGTACCACGAGCAACTCGCGCAAGAAAGTGGTGGTGACACCTGAGTGTAAGGAACAACCTTCTCGCGAGATACAGACAACGCCCTGCTGGAGTGAGACGCTGATCCATCGTCTGCACGGCACGAGGTGGAGTGCCCACCGCCATGTTGCTCGTCACTTTACATTTCGTAGGCGGCGTTGGCCTTGCGGCTGAAGGACTGTCCCTCCGCTTTTTCCAGTTGCAGAATGTCCCGCACCATTTCTCCCGCCGGCTCGGAGAGCGTTTCTTGCTGCGCACCCTCCAGCAGATCCACCAGGTAGCCGTGCAGTTGTTCACCAAGGCGGCCGATCTGCTCGATATCGAGTTCATCGTCGACTGGCGTGATGGATTCGATAAAAGCCGCTGGCTCTTGCTCGCGGGTGAACTGTAGCCGCGTGTCCAGGACGCCGTCCTCAACCTGGCTTTTCATCCTTTTCAGCAGGTCCGCCATGTGGGTCTCGTTGTGCGACATCTGCTGGAGCAGTTTTTTGTGGCGAGGGTCGGTGGTCTTTTCCTGCAGTGACTCATAGAGCGGCGCACTCAGGTGATGGCATTCGATGGCATTGTCTACCACGGCGCCGAGTGACTCGAAGGTGGTACTCATGAATATCCTCTCCTGTTCGGCAATTAAAGCGACGTTTGTCGGCCCAGTGTGGAATATTTGCAGAATCAGGTCCAGCCGACCATGCATGAAGCATTGCGTTTGCGTGCCCGTTCAGTGTTTCCGAAACGCTGTGCTTCCCGGGTAGTTGATACGCAGCAGGGTACTACGCTAACGCACGGTATTTCCCCGGTGTGTGGCCGGGCTCAACGAAACGCCCAGCGCGGTCACTGACACCAGTATCAACCCCATGCCCAGGATTTGCGTGGCCACCAGGCGTTCGCTCAATACCACGAAACCGAACAGGGACGCGGTAACGGGTTCGACCATCGCGATGATCGAGGCCACGGCCGGTGCAGTATGGTTCAGGCCGACAACATACAGTACAAACGACAAACCCGCACCGAGCACACCAATCCCTGCGAATAGCGACCAATCCGCTGTGCTCAACGCGGCAACTGTCTGGCCGGTATCGGCCGGCCAGATAAGAAGGGTAGCGAGAACTGCAAATGCAATTGTAAGAATAGCCTGTGGGCTACCGTGTGGTGTGGCGTATTTGAACCCGAAAATGAATACGGCGTAGGAGAGCCCGGCGAGCAACCCGGCTGCCACGCCGATGGGCGTGACATCGCTCGCATTGATATCGTGTACCTGGGTAAGTAGCACGATGCCGAGCATCGCCATCGCAATTGCGGCCCACTTTGAAGTCGAAGGCCTTTCCAGCCTGAGGGCAAAGGACACCAGATAGACAAATACCGGTGCGCAGTACATCAGTGTGGCGGCTACCGCGACGCTCCCCTCGGCGATACTGATGAAATAAAATGCAAAGTTACCGGCGACGCCCAGGCCGGCAATGACCGACCAGAACCTCAGCCGCGGACTGGACAGCCCGCTGCCGTGCGGGCGCAATAAAAGCCAGGTGAAGACGAACAGCAGCCCGATCGCACCCCGGTAAAATGCAACCACGAACGGGTCCCAACCGCCGAGCATGAGAAGTGCGGCAATTCCCCCCGATAGACCCCAGCAGGAAGCCGCCAACGCTACCAGAACTGTACCCGCGCCCACCATTGACCTCGCTGTTGATGAGTAAAAGAGACCGGCGGCAATGTATGCCGGGTCGCCGCGTAGGCCTGCGTCCAGCATGCAGCATCGAGTTCTGAAGCTCAAATTGCGCAGTCGCGATATCACCGTGGTGAATGCGGCGTCAGTTGATGGGCTGGTTTCCAGCAGTACAGGTTGCGGGCTGGTGCTGGCTCATGCAGTGAATGGCGCCGCCTTCCTGCAGTATTTCCCGGCAATCAAAGCCGAGCACCTTGCGCCCGGGGAAACAGCTTTGCAGCAGGGTGATGGCGCGCGCATCGTTTTCCGGCTGTCCGTAGGTTGGCACGATAACGCCGCCGTTCACCAGCAGGTAGTTCAGATAGCTCGCCGCCAGGCGTTCGCCGTGCAGATAAACGGGGTCGGGAATCGGTAGCTCGACGATAGTGAACGGGTTGCCCTCAACGGTACGAAACGCCCGGGCCCTCTGCAGGTTGTCATCCAGGGCTGCAAAATTCCCGTCCTCCTCCGCAGCGGATGCCAGGATGATGCCGTCGCGCGCGAAGAAACGCGCCAGGTTGTCAATGTGCCCATCGGTATCGTCACCGATCAACCCGTCCTTGAGCCATAACACCTCGCGCACGCTCAGGTGCTCCTCCAGCAGGGCTTCCACCGATGCACGATCCATCTCGCCGTTGCGATTGGGGTTGAGCAGCACCACTTCGGTGCTCAGCAACTGGCCTGCGCCGTTGCTTTCAATGGCGCCTCCCTCCAGCACGGCGTCCACCGGGAAGCGCGGCGTACCCAAGGTAGTCGCAATCCAGGCAGACGCCGCGTTGTCGCGCGCCTGCAGGGGGAACTTGTTGCCCCAGGCGTTGTAGCGCCAGTCGGATATCGCGAGCGCATCACCCTTTTCGCCGAGTAAAAACAGCGGGCCGAAATCGCGAATCCAGACGTCGTCACTGGCGTAATCAAAAAAGACAACCTGGCTGGAATCGCCCCACCGGTTCATGCGTTCGCGTACCGCGGGCTGCGCAGAAAGCGGGCATAGCAGGTACACGGGTTGCAAGCTGGAAACCAGCACGTAGAGCTCGCACAGGCGTTCCTGTACAACCGGCAACACGCCGCCCCAGAGATCCTCGCGTGTCGGCCAGGCAAACCACACCGCCGACTGTGGCTCCCATTCGGCCGGCAAGCGGTAACCGGCCTGCTTTGCAGAGTTTTCCATGAGCGGCTGCTACGCGGAGTCGTCGAGCATTCGCTGCGTGATTCCCGCAAAGCTGTCGATGCGGCGATCACGGAAGAACGGCCAGATCCGACGCATTGATTCGAGTGCCTGCAAATCGCAATCTGCCGTCAGTACGGTTTCCTCGGCCACTGGCGCCCGCGCCACCACCTGGCCGTAAAAATCGGACACGAAAGACTGCCCCCAGAATTCGGTATCGCCTTCCAGGCCCACGCGGTTGACCGCCGCCACGTAGCAACCATTGGCCACCGCGTGGCCGCGCTGCACCGTCTCCCAGGCGCTGTGTTGCGCGTCTCCCAGTTCGGCCTTTTCGTCGGCTAACCAGCCAATCGCGGTGGGGTAGAACAGGATTTCGGCGCCGCCCAGCGCTGCCAGGCGTGCCGCCTCCGGGTACCACTGGTCCCAGCAGATGAGCACGCCGATCTTGCCGAAGCGCGTATCCCAAACGGTGTAACCGAGATCGCCGGGGGTAAAGTAGAATTTCTCTTCGAAGCCCGGATCCTGCGGGATATGCATTTTTCGGTACTTGCCGAGATAGCTGCCGTCTGCATCCAGTACCGCCGCGGTGTTGTGGTATATGCCGGGCCCGCGCCGCTCGAACAGTGCGGCAATGATGACCACACCGAGTTCCCCGGCGAGTGCGCCCAGTGCAGTGGTAGTCTCACCCGGCACTGGCTCGGCGAGATCAAACAGCGCGGTATCCTGCGTTCTGCAGAAGTACGGTGTGTTGAACAACTCCTGCGTACAGATGATCTGCGCACCCAGCTCGGCGGCGTCGCGCACACGCGCGAGCGTGTAGTCCAGGTCTGCCTGTTTAGAACCTTTCTCACTGCCCTGGATCAGGGCGATTCGAACATTGCGCGGGGATGCTGCCAAAGTCTTTCCCTGTCACGTGTTGTGGGAAGTTCCAGTATACGACGTTGTCCAGCCTACAATCCACGCAGCCGCGATCCGGCTGCCTGCGCCGCTCAGGCCACGATGCCCGGCACAGCGCACGCGGTTCGAAGTATCCGTGCCGGATTCGTTGCCGGTTTACCGGGGTAACAGCTCCCCGGGCAAGGAACAGAACTTGCATCCCGAAGTGTTTACAACCTTTCAGATGTTGTCGAATGACTGTAATCACTCTCTGGGGCGCCACCGTTCCAGCCTGGCTGTTGCTGACAGGCACCGTACTTGTGCTGGCCGGGCTGCTGATGATGCTGAAACGGTTTGTTTTGGTGCATCTACAGCGCATCGCAGATCGCTCCCGCTACCGCTATGACGCTCTTTTCCTGCGCGCCCTGAGCATGCCGCTGACTATCGCGATAGCCGTGGCGGGCCTGTTCCTGCTGGAATTTCTGTTGCGTCAGAACGGCTACACGCCCAACGGCCTGAGCGCCAACGCCATGCTGATTGCGAAAATCTTGTTGATCTTCGCGCTGTTCCTGTTTGTGAATCGATTTGCCGTTGGCAGCCTGCAGCTCTATGCCGAGGGTTCTGAAGCGCTGCGCAGTAGCCGTGGCATTCTTGCGGGCGTGGCGCGCAGCGTCATTATCGGTCTCGGTTTGCTGATGGTGATGGGCACCATGGGTATTTCCATTACGCCGCTGATCGCCTCGCTGGGCATTACTTCGCTGGCCGTGGCGCTGGCACTGCAGCCGACACTGGAGAACTTTTTCTCGGGCGTGCAGATGGTAATGGACAAGCCCGTGCGCGTGGGCGACTTCATCGAGCTGGAATCGGGCGAACAGGGCTTCGTGGACAAGATAGGCTGGCGCTCCACCTGGATTCGTATGTTGCCCAACAACACGATCATCATGCCCAACAGCGTGCTTTCGCAGTCGAAAATCATCAACTACTTTTATCCTTCAAAAGAGCTCTCGGTGCCGGTGGACGTGGGGGTGCACTACGGGTCGGACCTGGAACAGGTGGAGCGCGTAACCCTGGAGGTGGCACGTGAAATACTGCAGAGTCACGAGTGGGGAGTGAGCGACTACAAGACCTTCGTGGTGTTCCACACCTTCGACAGCTCCAGCATCAATTTCACGGTGATGCTGCGTGCCGGGGAATACTTCCAGCGGTTCTGGGTCAAGTCGGCTTTTGTCAAGGCATTGCACAGGCGCTATGCCGAAGAGGGTATCGTGATCCCCTATCCGATCCGTGCAATCAACACCGACCAGGAGCGCGCCGTATTTGGCGGCGACAAGGCTGGCCCGGAGCGCTGATGATGGCGCATTGGCACCGCGCTGTATGCTAGATTGGCGTCCATGACAGACGCCCGACATGTCCTGCAGACGACCTTTGGTTACGAAGAATTCAGAGGCAGCCAGGCCGAGATCATCGACAGTGTGATTCACGGGCACGATGCCCTCGTGCTCATGCCCACCGGTGGCGGAAAATCCCTGTGCTACCAGATTCCGGCGCTGGTGCGCAGCGGTTGCGCTGTGGTCATCTCGCCGCTGATTGCACTCATGCAGGACCAGGTGGATGCCGTGCGTGAACTGGGCGTGCGCGCCAGCTTCCTGAATTCCACTCTCGATGCCGCAGCCGCGCAGAGCATTGAGAACGCGCTGCTGTGCGGTGAGCTGGATCTTCTCTACATTGCGCCCGAGCGGCTCAGCCAGCAGCGTATGCTGGCGCTGTTGCAGCAATCTGAAATAGCCCTGTTTGCCATCGACGAGGCGCACTGCGTGTCGCAATGGGGGCATGATTTTCGCGCGGATTATCTGCGCCTGGGTATTTTGCACGAGGCGTTTCCCCAGGTGCCGCGTATCGCACTCACCGCCACGGCGGATGCACGTACCCGGGAGGAGATTGTACGACGCCTTGACCTGGGAACCGCGCGACAGTTCATTTCGGGCTTTGATCGCCCCAATATTCGCTACCGCATCGCGCTGAAAGACAACCTGAAGGCACAGCTCCTGCGCTTTTTGCGGGAGGAGCACCCCCGCGACGCGGGGATCGTGTACTGCCTGTCCCGCAAAAAAACCGAGCAAATCGCGCAGTGGCTGCAGGGCGAGGGGTTTAACGCGCTGGCCTATCACGCGGGGCTGCCCGGTGCGTTGCGGGCTACACATCAATCAAGGTTTTTGCGCGAAGAAGGGGTCATCATGGTGGCCACCATCGCCTTCGGTATGGGGATAGATAAACCCGATGTGCGCTTTGTGGCGCATCTGGACCTGCCGAAAACGGTGGAATCCTATTACCAGGAAACGGGTCGCGCGGGTCGTGACGGGCTGCCTGCGGATGCATGGATGATCTACGGCTTGCAAGACGTGATCAAGTTGCGCCAGATGATGGCGGACAGTGAAGGTAGTGAGGAGCACAAGCGCGCCGAGCAGCATCGTTTGAACGCGATGCTGGGCTTGTGTGAAATCACGAGTTGTCGCCGCCAGGCGTTGTTGAGCTATTTCGGGGATGAACTGGCCGCGCCCTGTGGCAACTGTGATACCTGTCTGCAGCCGCCTGATACATGGGATGGCTCCGAGGTATCGCGTATGGCCCTGAGCGCCTGTCATCGTACAGGCCAGCGCTTTGGCGTGAACCACCTTGTCGAAGTGCTGCGTGGCAGTGAGTCCGACAAGGTCCTGCAGAACGATCACCATCACCTCGGGGTATACGGGATGGGCGCCGACCTGGACAATAACCAGTGGCGGTCCGTGTTTCGCCAGTTGGTGGCCCGGGGCTATCTCAGTGTCGATATGGCGCGTTTCGGCGCACTGCGGCTGGAGGAGAAATGCAGGCCGCTGCTGCGTGGAGAAGAAGCACTCGAGTTGCGCAAGGATGTCAAACAGCCAGCCCGCAGTAAACGGCAGACCAGGGGGCCGCTACCCGATGATCTTGACGTGGGTTTATGGGAAGCCCTGCGCGAGCGTCGTCGCGAGCTGGCGGAGGAGCAGGGGGTGCCGCCCTATGTGATTTTCCACGACACTACGCTGCAGGAGATGTGCGCCAGTATGCCGCAATCGATGGCGGAGTTTGCACGACTGGGCGGTGTGGGGGAGCGCAAGCTGACGAAGTATGGCGGTGAATTCCTGCAGGTGATCAACCGGCACCTTGAGCGTTCGTCGCTGCCCGCCGGGGACGGGTAAGTTGCCGCTGCTTGCCGCGTCCGCAGGCGCTACTGTCCAGATTGTGTCGCCGCAAAGCATGGACAGCCGCTTCATCAGCTGGTTATGATCTGCCCTCAATAAAAATCACTGGTCAAGCCCATGCAAATCTCAGTACTCAAGGTGTTTCAACTTCTCTGCGCGGTGATTGCGACGAGCACTTTACTGGCCTGCTCAGACGGTAGCGATAACGCAAGCGGCCCGGGCGACAATTTCCTGCCTGTTGCCAATCCGGTGGTTTCCATGCCCCCGGATGTCGGCGCAATCAACCTGCTGGCGCAGAACTTTGACCTCGGCAGCGTGGGTTACCAGCAGGCGGAGTATTTTCTCGACGGCACGGCCTCCGCATTTACCAATGTCAACGAACTGCTGAGCGACGGGTTCTGGGACGTTGAGCCGGGTGAGCAGGCCGCCTACAAGACGCGAATCGTGGTCTATCGACCCATCGACCCGTCGGATTACAACGGCACGGTGCTGATGGAGTGGCTCAATGTGACAGCCGGGTTCGAAACGCCGCCAAGCTGGGGCACGGGCCAGCTCGAAATGCGCCGTGGGGGCTCGGTATGGATAGGGGTTTCTGCGCAGATTGTGGGTATAGAGGGTAGCCCCGGTGGCCTGTTGCCGCTGCACCTGAAAGCGGCGGACCCGGAGCGCTACGGCTCGCTCTTGCACCCCGGTGACAGCTTTTCCTACGATATTTTTTCCCAGGCGGCCCAGGCCGTGCGCAACCCCCAGGGCATCGACCCGCTGGATGGCCTGGCTGCCGAGCGGATCATCGCCTACGGCGAGTCGCAGTCGGCGGGGCGCCTGGCTACTTACGTCAACGCGATTCACCCGCTGTACAACACCTTTGACGGTTACATGATCCACAGTCGCGGCGACGGCAGTTCATCGCTGGCCCAGGCCCCGCTGGTGAGCATTCCGACCCCGGAGGCGCCCTTAATCCGCACTGACATCAACGTGCCGGTGATGACCTTCGAAACTGAAACAGATGTGGTGTTTCTGGAGTTCCTGAAAGCGCGTCAGCCAGACACCGATATGATCCGGACCTGGGAGGTAGCCGGTACCGCGCACGGCGATTACTACACTTTCGTCTCCGGACGCGATGACACCGTGGGCGATCCCGTTTTCGCATCGGTCGTCGAGGAGAACTCCGTACTGGGTTTCATCACCTGTGACAAGCCGATGAACAACGGGCCTCACCACTATGTATTCAATACCGCGGTGCGTGCGCTGAATAGCTGGGTTGAGTCGGGAACGTTGCCGCCAACATCACCACAACTTGAGGTGAACGCCGACGGCTCTGACTACATCTACGATGACCTGGGCAACGCGGTCGGTGGCATTCGCACCCCGTATGTTGATGCCCCGTCGGCGATATTGCGTGGCGAGCCCAATACGGGCAATGGTTTTTGCCGTCTCTTTGGCACCACCTCGCTGTTTGATGCGGCGCAGATGGCCAGTCTGTACACGGATGAAAGCGGCTTCGTTGCCGCCGTGACCGAGGCAACCAACGATGCGGTCGCTGCGGGCTTTCTGTTGCCCGAAGATGCCGACGCGATCATCACCTGGGCGCCACAACAGTGGCGCGCGCAAACCGGGGAGTAGTTCGCGGGGCCCCTATAGAAAGCGCTTTTTTGGGCAGGGCCGGGGAGGCGGCAAGGTTGCGGTACGGCAAGCGCAATCCGCGAGGATTGCGCGCAGGGCGCTGCACACTCACGAAGAGTGAATAATCGACTATACTGCGGCTAACGCTTTGCAGGCTCGCATGGAAGTGCAGCGCCAACGCGAAACTCCGGAGCCATTTGAGGGCGTTAGCCGTCTTGTGGAAGCCTTCCGGGCGCAGAATTGTACTTTCATCACTGCCTCTGTCCTGCAACTGACAGCAGCTATTTGTTAACACAGGAGCAATCCAGAATGACGAGATTCCCGTTAAATGCCTGGCGTTCAGGCGCCAGCGTAGTGTTGGTCGGCGCGCTGTTGCTGGCGCAGGGCTGCAGCAGCACCCCACGACCCGAGGCCGAAATGGCCAGCGCGAGCACGGCGGTGTTCAGCGCGGAGAACCAGGACGCTGAGCTGCATGCACCGGTGGCGATGGACCGTGCGAAAGAGAAATTGCGCCGCGCGAAGCAGGCTATGCAAGATGAGGAATACGCCGAGGCAAGGCGACTGTCAGAGCAGGCCCAGGCGGATGCAGAGTATGCCCAGGCCTTCACCAGCAAGACCCGTGTCGAACAGGCACTGAGTGATATGCAATCCAGCATCGACGTGCTGCAAAGCGAAATTTCCCGCGGGCAGCGTAATTGAGCACGCTATCGAACCGATCAGGAGTCAGCATGAAAGTGTCAATATGGATGAAAATGGGCATGGCGACGATTGTGGCGGCATCGCTTGCTGCCTGCAGTAGCCTGCAGAAGAGCCCTTCGCTGCTGGAGGCGGAGGCGCTGTATGAGACAACCCGGCAGAACGAGGACGTGTTGCGCTACGCAAGCTCCGAGCTCGACCGGGCAGGGCAGGCGCTGGAGGCCGCCAGACAGGCGGAGACAGAAAAAGACATGAGTTCCCTCGCCTACGTGGCGAAGGTGCGCACCGAGACAGCCGTGGCCCTTGCCGAGCGCAAGGTCGCAAGCGAAGAACTCGCCTCACTCAGCAAGACCAGGGATCAAATTCTACTCTCTGCGCGGGAAACCGAGTTACAGCGCACGCGCACTGACGCGGAGGCACTGCGCCGTGAACTGCTGGCGTTGCAGGCGGTGAAAACCGATCGCGGTATGGTCATGACACTCGGTGATGTACTGTTCGCCACTGCCAAGGCGGAACTGCAACCCGGCGCGTTGAGCACGATCCGGCGGCTGGCGGAGTTCCTGGCCGAGTATCCCGAAAAAACAGTGCTGATCGAGGGGTTCACCGACAGCACGGGCAGCGCTGAATTCAATCAGCGGCTGTCTGAACGGCGCGCACTCGCGGTGCGTTCAGCGTTGCTTGATGCCGGCGTCAGCGCGCAACGCATCAGCACTGAAGGCTACGGAATGGCGCGGCCGGTGGCCGATAACGACACGGCCGAGGGGCGCCAGAGAAACCGCCGCGTAGAGATCGTAATCCAGGATTGACGGCTTGCACCGCGAGCCACACCCGCTCGCGCCAGGCTGCAGCGGGTTATTCCGCCGGCTGTGGCGTGCCATCTGCAGCGCGTGGTTGTTCGTTGCTCTCGCTTGCGTGCAATTCTATAGAGATATTGGCGTAGTTGATCAGCTTGTCCTTCAGGCGCTGCGAGTAGGTGACGAAGTTGGCGATTGCCCCGGCGTCGCGGCGCTCGGGGTCAGCGAGTAACTGAAACAGCTTTTCCTGGGTATGGTTCAGGTGGCGCTGCATCTCCCGTGCCCCGGCGGTGATCGCCTCCTGGTTGCCGCTCTCGATGTGACCGGTGAGGTCGCCAAACAGGTTCAGCGTCCGGCTGGATGTGTCTCTTATCAGTAGCAGGATGTCGCTTTTCAGCTCCACGTAGTGGTCTGCCAGAACCCGCTTTGTTTCAAACAGGTCGTTGATGGAATCGTGTACCTGGAACAGGTAATCGTACTGGTTGATCGTGGTGATCAGCAGGCGGGATTCCTGTTTGCCATGCATCCTGGATATCACTTTTGCGAAATAGCTTATGTATTCGCGTTTCACGAAGCCGAAGTACTCGATCCGTCGCTCCGCCGCATCGAAGATACTGCGGTAGTTGGATTCGATACTCAGGGTTACCAGGTTGTAGTTTTCCTGTAAAAAGCCCAGCAGCTCGCCCGTTTCCCCCTGTAGCCGGGCGTAAATGTCCTGAAAACGGTCTTCGTCGTTGAGCGCAGGCAGGTCCAGGCGCTTGAAATCCATTTTGCCTTCACCGATCACGCGGTCTATGAAACGTGTCAGGGGTGTGATCAGCAGCATGAACACCAGGCTGGTGGCAACATTGAACACCAGGTGTATTGCGGCGAGCGCGACGGCCGGATCGTGGCTTATTTCACCCAGCCGGTCCCGGTAGAGCAGCACCAGGGGAAGAAAAATGATCACGCCCCCCACGTTGAACAGCAGATGTGTCAACGCCGTTTTCCTGGCTGCAGCGTCCATGTTGAACATGGCGATCATCGCCGTCACGGTAGTGCCGATATTGGCGCCCATGATCAGGGGCACGGCATTTTCCAGCCCTAGCAGGCCCTGCTGGGTTAATACCACGGCGAGCCCGGTGGTAACCGAGCTGGATTGCACCAGTGCGGTAAAAACGCACCCCAGTAGTACGGCATACAGAGGGTTCAGAGGTTGCGACAGCAGCCCGATAAAAGCAGGCGCATCCTTCAGGGGTTCCAGTGTGCTGGATATCAGGTTGAGACTGAAAAACACGAAACCAAAGAAAAACACCGTCTTGCCGAAGATGGCGTAGCGCGAACGTACCAGGCTGAGGAAAAACCCCAATACAATGAATACGGGAGCGAAGGCGGTGAGCTTGAAGGCCACCAGCTGCGCCGTGATGGTCGTGCCGATGTTCGAGCCGAAGATGATACCGACGCTATTCTTGAAAGACAGGACGCCCGCGTTCACCAGGCCTATCGTAATAACGGATGTCGCCGAACTCGACTGAACGACGGCGGTGACCAGTGCGCCTATCAACAGGCCGACCACGGGTATGCGAGTGGCACGGCTTATAGCCCGGCGAAAGCGTTCGCCACTGATCTTTTCGATCTCGCGCGAGAAGTTTTCCAGCCCGTACACGAACAGGATGATGGCGGTGAGGCCCGCCACCAGAATCTGTAGGTTCTCTGCCAAGTCTGCTCCCTGGACTTGCTCGCGGCAACCTTGCCCGGGCTAAGCCGAAAAAAGGTCCACGCGATCCTTGCCCGCTGCTTTCGCCTGGTACATTGCCTGGTCCGCCCGGTTGAGGAGCTGATCCTGGTCGTCGTTGGAAAGGGCGGATGCCACCCCGATGCTACAGGTAACCGAAAGCGGTTCACCTGCTACAGTAATAGCCTGCCCGCGAATCTGCTCAAGCAAGCGCCTGGCGAAATTCGCGGCTTCTTCCTCGGAGGTCTCCGGCATGATGATGACGAACTCCTCACCGCCGTAGCGGCCGGTGATGTCCGTGATGCGGCCTTCAGAAGCGAGTAATGCGGCAACTTCACGGAGTACGACATCCCCGGCCTGGTGCCCGTGGCGGTCGTTGAGTGCTTTGAAATCATCTATATCCAGCATCAGCACGCTCATGGGATGACTGTAGCGCTGCGCGCGCGAGAGTTCCATGCCCAAGCGCCGTGTTAGCTCGCGACGGTTGCAAAGGCCTGTGAGCGGATCCTGGGACGCCAGCAACTCGAGCTCGCGTGTACGCTCCGACACCCGTTGCTCGAGCTCAAGATTAGCGGTTTGCAGTTCGACCTGCACAGCCCGCAGCTCCTGGTTTTTGGCATACAAAGCCTGGTGGCCGGGTATCGCCAGCGCAGTCGGTAACAGCCGCCAGATAATGATGGCAGTCGCCAGGGACACAATAGCGGTAGCCACCTTGGCAATGCCTTCAAGGTGATAGTACCCGTGCCATACATTGAGAGAACCGAGCGCATGTGTCACGCCGCAGAGGAAGATAAACAGGGCGAACATGACAAAAACCCCGTTAAACGCGAGGTCGACTCGAGCGCGCACGAGCTTCACCAGCGCGGCGGGTATTGCAAAGTAGGCGGCTGCGGTCGCCACGTCGCCGCCCACATGCATCAGGAGTAAATCGCGCCGCCACAGGAAGCAGTGTCCGTGCGGCATATACGCACCGTTGACCAGCTCGCTGAAAAAATCCATAGGGTGCCCCCTCCGGTGATACCGGTTTTCTTCGAGGAGAGACTGTGCCAGTCAGGCTGAGGGCGTCAGTGTCCCCTGTATTGTGCTTTCCGTCGCCAAAAGCAGGGAGCAGCGCCCTAAGCGAAATCCTGTTTCTCCATCCAGGGAATAATCCGCTCGAAAGCGCGTTTTATTTCTTCAGTACTGGTTGCATAGCTGATGCGCAGGGCGTTGCTGCAACTTTCTCCGAAAGTGTCGCCGCCGATGGTGCACACCCCGGTTTCGCGCAGGAGCCTGAGCGCGACGTTGCTGCCGTTGATCCCCTCGGGCAGCGATGGGAACATATAAAATGCGCCCTGCGGCCGGTAACTCTGCAGGTTGGGGGTTTGCTCAACCAGTTGCATCAGCAGATCACGCCGCGCCTGGTAGGTTTGCCGCACTGTTTCCAGGAACTCCTTGTCGCCGCGCAGCGCGGCGACACCACCCCACTGCGCGGGCGTGCTGGCAACAGTGGTGGTAAACATATGGTAGCGGCGCAGCTTCTTGATGGCGCCCTGGCTGGCGATCAGCCAGCCTACGCGCAGACCCGGAATGCTGAAGGTTTTGGAGAAACTGCTGATCACCATCACGTGGTCCAGGTCGCTGCAGCAGGACAGCGCGCTGGCGTAATCGAGATCGTCGAATACCAGGTGATCGTAGACTTCATCGCTGATGACGTAGATGCCGCGGTAAGCGGCTTCCTGCATAATTGCCTCGATAGTTGCGCGCGGATATACCGTGCCCGTGGGGTTGCTCGGGGAGTTGAGTACGATGGCGTGGGTATTGACGCTCATCGCTTCAATCACATCCTCGGGGTCAAGCTGGTGTCCGTTGTCGGCAGAGGTAGGCAGGTGGCGCACTTCACCGCCGTTCATTCTGATCAGCGGTGCATACAGCATGAACGCCGGGTCGACAACGAGAAACTCGCGGCCCGGCGCGGAGACGGCGGTCAGCGCAAGATAGAGCGCTTCGGTCGCCCCGGTCGTGATAAGGATGTTGTCAGCCGTCAACGGCCGCTGGCTGCGCTCGCCATAATACTCAGCCAGCGCTTCTACCAGTTCCGGCAGGCCGGCATCCATCGTGTAGCCGGTTTGTCCGGCGCGCAGCGCGGCAACTGTTGCTTCCACCACGTGCTCCGGCGCCGGCATGTCCGGCTGCCCCAGGGACAGGTGAACAACATCTTTCATGGTGGCGGCAAGGTTGACCATCTTGCGGATTCCCGGCACGGGTATTGTGTGCAGGGCCGGGTTCCACAGCGGGTCTTCCGACTCGTAAAAATCCATGTCCAGCTCGGGCATACTCAGGCCTCCCGGAACAGTGCCGGTCTGCGATCGGTCAGTGCTGCCGCCCGCTGGTAGGCGTGGCCGGCCCGCAGCACCGTGGCATCGTCGAAGCGTCGCCCCACCAGGTGAAGGCCAATGGGTAGGTTGCTGCTATCAAAACCACAGGGCACCGACAGCGCCGGCTGCCCGGTCATGTTGAAGGGGTAGGTGAAGGGCGTCCAGGACGGCCAGCGGGTGTGCGGCCAGTCCTCGGGCACTTCGCGCCCGGCGGTGAAGGCTGTCAGTGGCAGTGTCGGCGTCAGCAGCAAATCGTATTTGCGGTGGAAGGTCGCCATGCGCTCAGTGATCGCTGCGCGTTTGTTCACCGCATCCAGGTAGTCCAGCATGCTCAGTCGCGCAGCTTTCTCCGCTACCTTGACCAGCTCGGGGTCCATCAGGGCGCGTTTGCTGGCGCCCAGCTCGCGCATGGCGTTCGCAGCCCCGCTGTAAAACAGGTGGCCGAAAGCGGCCATGGGGCTGGCGAACCCGGGGTCTGTCTCCACCACGGTGGCGCCGAGGGATTCAAATACGGGCACCGCAGCCTGCACTGCGGCCTCGACCTCCGGGTCGACATCGACGTAGCCCAGGCTCGCGCTGTAGGCGATGCGCAGGCCATCGAGCCGCTCGCCATCGCGCAGCGCCTGTACGTAGTCGATGCCGCGACGTGGCGCCGCGTTGATATCGCGGTCATCCGCTTCGGTGAGTACGTTCATCATCAGGGCGCAGTCTTCTACCGTCCAGGTCATCGGCCCCGCGTGAGCCAGGGTACCAAAAGGACTCGCCGGCCAGTGAGGCACCTCGCCGAAAGTGGGCTTGTGCCCGACAATGCCACAAAACGCGGCAGGGATGCGTATTGAGCCCCCCGCATCGGTACCCAGTGCCAGTGGCCCCATGCCGAGCGCTACCGCCGAACCGCTGCCTCCGCTGGAGCCGCCGGATGTGGTCTCCGGGTTCCATGGGTTGCGCGTCACGCCGTCGATAGGATTGTCGGTGACCCCTTTCCAGCCGAATTCCGGCGTGGTGGTTTTGCCCAGCGGGACATAACCATGGCGCGACAGTGCAGCCACGGCCGGGGCCTCTTTTTGCATTGTAGACGCGGCCTGGACGGTTTTTGAGCCTTTCAGGGTGGGCCACATGGGCGTTAGGAACACGTCTTTGACCGCGACCGGCACGCCGTCCAGCAGGCCGTCGGCGGTACCCTTCGCGTAGCGCTTCTCCGAGGCCCGCGCCAGTTCCAGCGTGGTGTCCTCGTCCACCAGGCAGAATGCGTTGACGATGGGGTTCAGGCGCGACACCTGGTCGAGCATCGCGCGTGTAGCCTCAACCGGCGAGAGCGATTTATTGCGGTAGCTGTCGAGCAGTTGCACGGCTGACATGGCAAGAATTTCGTGGTCCATTCGATACCCCGGTGAGTGTGATCCAGTTGTCGCGCGAAGTGCCGACTGCACTTCGATCGCCTGTCCGGAGAGGGCCGACGATTTGCGCGGCTGCGCAACCAGCCTGTTTGATGCAGCGCCCGGCCCACCCGGCCGGGGCAACTGCCCGAAGCAGTTTGTGATTGCTAAGTGCCTGTGTCAACCTTGCCGGCGATTGCAGAGTCGAATGGGGGTGGTTAGAGGTGTCGTCTCGCTACAGTTACGCTGCTCTGGCAGAATTTGTCGCTGCCCTGTTTGAACAGGCAGGGCTGGCGCCCGAGCGCGCGTTGCGCATGGCTGAAGTGTTTATAGAGGGCGACCTGCTGGGTTTTACCACGCATGGCACCAACCGTGTGGCGAGCAATATAGAGTGGTTGCTGCACGGTGAAACCCGGGCCGCCGGCGCGCCGGTGGTGTTGGCGGATCACGGCAGTGTATTTAACTGGGATGCAAACTTTCTGCCCGGCCCCTGGGTGGTATCCAGTGCAATCGACCAGTTGATGGCGCGGGTCGCTGAACGCGGCCTGGTTGCCGCGACGCTGCGGCGCAGCCAGCACATTGCCAGTCTGGCCGCCTACTGCCCGAGAATCGTGGAGGCGGGATACGCCGTTTTCATGACCTGCTCAACCCCGTCGGAAAAAACCGTGAATGCGTTCGGAGGCATTGATCCAGTGTTCTCCGCCAACCCCGTGGCTTTCGCTGCCCCGGCAGAGGGCTACCCGCTGTTATTTGATATCAGTCTGTCGATCACCGCGGGGGGTTACGTGGCCCGGGCGTTGCGCGAAGGTGAGTCCCTCTCGCAGCAGTGTCTGCTGGATAACGCGGGCAATGCCACGGACGATCCCGCGGCCCTGTTCACCGAGCCACCCGGCAGCATCATGCCCATCGGTGGTCTGGAGCACGGCTACAAGGGCTACGCGCTGTGTTGGTTCAGCGAGATGCTGTCGATGGCGCTTGGCGGTTACGGGCGCGCGGATGATTGCACGGGCGATGGCGAAGCCAATTCAGTGTACGTCCAGTTAATTGACCCCGCCGCATTCGGTGAACTGGATGCGTTCAAGCGCCAGGCCGCAGCCATCCGTGAGATGTGCCAGCGCAGTCGCGTGGGAGAGGGTGCTCCGCCGGTGCGCGTGCCCGGTGAACGAGCCTGGCAGCGGCGCGCCGAGCAGTTGGCGCACGGCGTAGAGCTCTACCCTTCCATCATGCGTGATATGCAGCCCTGGGCAGAGAAACTGGGTATTCCGGTACCACGGCCGCTAGACGGGCCCGCCGGAGCTTGATGGCCATTGGGATTGCTGTCGCGGGTTGAAGAGGGCGTTTAATGTCTTTATTCGTCAAAAAATGCGAATAAAGACAGATAAACGATACAAGTCGCCTATATTTACGATAAAGTTCTGTGGCATAGCGCAAGTCGTTATCTTTAACGAAATATTTGATAATAAGTGCTTTTATCGTAAGATATTACGATTATGGAAATATCAGGCTTGCTGACAGACAATGCCGTGCTCGCCGAAATCGGCCAGCGCATCGCCCGGCGCCGGCTCGACCTACAGCTCACCCAGGCGGCGGTGGCCGAGCAGGCAGGTATTGCCAAGCGCACGCTGGAGCGCATGGAGGCCGGCCACTCATCCCAGCTTTCCAGCCTGATTCGTGTGTTACGGGTGCTGGAGGCGATGCCCGGCCTGGAATCCCTGGTGCCGGAGTCCACGCCGCGCCCGATGGATCTGCTCAAGCGCAGGGGCAAGCAACGGCAGCGCGCATCCACCCCGCGCACGCGACGGTCGGTCGCCGGGCCCTGGCGCTGGGATGACGAGACATGAGCTCGCTCGCAGAGGTCAGGCTCTGGGGCAGAACCATCGGCGCGGTGTCACTGGAAGAAGGTAGCGAGGTTGCGGCCTTCGAGTACGATGCGGCGTTCGCCCGCAGCGGTATTGAGCTGTCGCCCATCGTCATGCCGTTATCCCGTCAGGTGTACCGGTTCCCGGGCCTGTCGCGGGAGACCTTCCTCGGCCTGCCCGGATTGTTGTCCGATTCGCTGCCGGACAAGTTCGGCAACGCGCTGATCGATGCCTGGCTGGCGTCAGAGGGTCGCGCGCCGGCATCCTTCAATGCGGTAGAGCGGCTGTGTTACACAGGGGAGCGCGGCATGGGTGCACTGGAATTTGCACCGGCCATCGGCCCGCAAGCCAGGCAGGCGAATCGCATTTCCGTGGATCGCTTGGTGGCGCTGGCCTCGGCAGTGCTGACGCACCGCAACGATCTGGAGGCGTCCTTCGCGAACGCAGGCAAAGAGGCCGCACTCCGCGATATTCTGCGGGTGGGCACCTCCGCCGGTGGCGCGCGCGCAAAAGCCGTTATCGCCTGGAATCCGCACACCAATGAAGTGCGCTCGGGCCAACTACCCACCGACAACGGCTTCGAGTACTGGCTGTTGAAGTTCGACGGTGTCAGCGGCAACCGCGACAAGGAGCTGGAAGATCCACAGGGCTATGGCTTGATCGAATACGCCTACTATCTGATGGCGCGTGCCTGTGGTATCGAGATCAGCGAATGCCGTCTGTTTGCGGAGAACGGCCGACGGCACTTTATGGCGCGTCGTTTCGATCGCCTCGCGGGCGGTGAAAAGCTGCACATGCAGTCGCTCTGTGCGTTGGCACACTTTGATTTCAACCTGGCGGGCGCGCACAGCTATGAACAGGCGCTGTTGGTGATGCGTCGCCTGCAACTGCCCATGCAGGCGCTGGAGCAGCAGTTTCGGCGCATGGTGTTCAACATCGTTGCCCGCAATCAGGACGATCATGTGAAAAATATCGCGTTCCTGATGGACAAGAGCGGCAACTGGTCACTGTCGCCGGCCTTCGATGTGACCTACAGTTTCAATCCACAGGGTGCCTGGACGGCCAGCCACCAGATGAGCATGAACGGCAAGCGCGAAGGCTTCCGGCTGGAGGATTTTCAGGCCTGCGCCAGAACCGCATCCATGAAGCGCGGGCGCGCCGAGGCAATCGTTGCCGAGGTGCAGCAGGTGGTTGCACAGTGGCGGGATTACGCGCGGGAGGCCGGTGTGTCGAATGAGGTGCGTGACAAGATTCACGCAACGCTGCTGCTGACCCCGTTCGCATCGTAACGTAGTTGATAACAGCGCAGTGGCGAGGCGCCCGGTTGCCGTTGCGGTCATTGCGTATGCCTGGCCGGCAACTGGTGCTGCGAAGCGGGACAGGAGGTTTGTATGCCGCAGGAAGAAAAGCAGGCCGACAGCGTGCTGAACATGACCTGGCTCAGGCGTTACGCCCGCCTGATGGACAGTTCCATCCGGCTGCCTTTTGGCGCACGCATCGGCCTCGACGGTGTGATCGGCCTGGTGCCCGGTTTGGGCGATATCGCGGGCGCGCTCTTCTCCAGCGTCATTCTCTTGCATGCCTGGCGAGGCGGCGTAAGCCTGCCCGTCATGTTGCGCTTGTTGTTGAATGTGCTCATCGAGGTGGTTGTCGGCAGCGTGCCGGTGGTCGGCGATATCTTTGATATGGCCTTCAAGGCGAACGAGCGCAATGTGCGCATTCTGGAACAGTTCGCGGAAAACCCGGGCAGGCTGAAAAGGCGCAGCCTTGCGGCCCTGTGGCTTTTTGTGGGAAGCCTGCTGGCGCTGTTTATCGGCCTTTGCGTGCTGATCTTCGCAATGCTGCACTGGCTTTTCATGCTGCTGTGAAGACCGCAGGATGCACAGGCGGATTGCAATTGGCCAGAATACTGTTCAGCCCATAGCGTCCGGGCTGGCACAGTGTATAAAACTTAGCAGTTCAGGAATCACCCGCTCATATGCGTCTTCCTGTATGTAGTGGCCTGCCGCCTCGATTCGCGTTACATCAGCCAGTGGAAACGCCTGCAACCACATGTTTTCGAGCATCTCCGGGCCGAAAGCCACATCCTGCATCGGCCATACAATCTTCACCGGTTTCTCTGAGAATGCCTGCTCCAGTCGGTCACCTTCGCGTGCGACGAAATCACTCACCACCCCCTCTGGCCCCGCCGGTATCTGCCGCGGAAAGGCCAGAATGCCGGTGCGTGACTCCCAACTCGGGTGTGGTGCCAGATAGGCGGCGCGGTCTGTGGCGGTGAGACGCGTGGGGTCATGCAGGCCCGCGCGAAACAGAAAGCCGCGCACGAAAGCGTGTAAACCCTTTACCAGGCACTCGCCCACCAACGGCGTGCGAAACAGTTTGAGCATGAATGGCAGTGGCACGCTGCTTGGTGGGCGTCGAAAAAACGTATTCAGCACGAAGAGTCGCGCAACGCGCTCGGGATGGCGCGACGCCCAGCTTAAGCCTATTGGCCCGCCCCAGTCCTGCACGACCAGCGTCGCATCTGTCAGGTTCAGGCTTTCCAGCAGGGCTTCGCAGCGGTCGGCGTGCGCGGCAATACTGTACAGTTTGGAATCACCGGGTTTGTCGGAGCGACCAAAGCCAAGGTGATCCATGACGACGGCGCGGTAGCCGGCCTCGGCAACAGCGGCGATGAAGCGGCGGTAAAGATACCCCCAGGTTGGATTGCCATGCACCATCACCACGGCGGGTGCGGTGCGCGAGCCCTCATCGACATAGTGCAGCCTGCCCTGTGGTGTGTCGAACCACCTGGGAGTGTAGGGCCACTCGCCGTGAAAGGTCCAGTCGGTTGTCTTCTTGCTCAAGTTTGTGCCCTCCGGTTTTTTATAAGGCCCGCCGCACCGAGCACGGCGACAAGGCTCCAGGGGTAGGGGGCAGGAGTCGACCACAATATGCTGTCGCCTAACAGTGCCAGCCCGACCGCCAGTGCCGCGAGCCCGGCGCTCATCGCAGTTGCAATACACGCTAGCAGGTGGAGAGTTGGCTGCCTCGCCGCCAATACGAACATCACCGCGATGGCCAGCACGCTCAGAGTACCCACATGCCAGGAAAAGTGATGCAGCCAGATCACATCCTGCGGCAGGCCGCACGTTGCTAGCGGGGCAAGCACCCGCGGCGCACCAAGGATTTCATGCGCAAGCGCGCCGAGGAAACACGCAAACGCCGCGGCGTAGTAGAGGTTCCTGCTCATAAACAGTCTCATTTCGGGTAGGGAATGTGCCGCACCGTGGGCATTATGGCTAATGCCAGGCTTGCTGTCGCGCTGCGTAAAGCGACTGTGAAGTACGACTCTGGAGTGCGGCTATGCTGTGCAGAGCAATGCAGAGGGATTGCGTTGCAGCAGGTGGGTGTTTTTCTGTGATGCGCAGAAAAGCGATGCTGAAAGCGTTGCGGGCGCGGTGGAAGGTCCCACCGCGCCCGCAGCGACTATACAGAAACTACACGGTAACGCGCGGGTTACAGATCAAAGCGATCCAGCTTCATCACCTTGCTCCAGGCCGCGACGAAGTCGTTCACGAACTTCTCCGCTCCGTCGTCTGAGGCATACACTTCCGCGACAGCCCGCAACTCCGAGTTGGAGCCGAACACAAGGTCAACCGGCGTGGCACGCCACTTCAGCTCGCCCGATGTGCGGTCGAGGCCCTCGTACACGCCTTCCGAGTCGGCGGATTTCTCCCAGCGGGTAGACATATCCAGCAGATTGACGAAAAAGTCGTTGCTGAGTTGCCCGGGCTTGTCCGTGAACACGCCGTGATTGGCTCCACCGTAGTTGGCGTCCAGCGCGCGCAGGCCGCCAACCAGCACCGTCATTTCAGGTACCGTCAACGTCAGCATGTCGGCGCGGTCCACCAGGGCTTCGGTGGGCGAGTGCCGGGCTTCCTGGCTGTAATAGTTGCGGAAACCATCTGCCCTGGGTTCGAGCACGGCGAAGGATTCAACGTCCGTCTGCTCCTGCGTGGCATCCGCGCGGCCCGGGCTAAAGGGCACCTCCACCTCGTAGCCGGCGTCCTCTGCCGCCTTCTCGATAGCGGCAGCGCCACCCAGTACGATCAGGTCGGCCAGTGAAACCTGCTTTCGCTTGCCGTCGTTGAAAGCCTGCTGGATGTCGGTGAGGGTCGCCAGTACCTTGCTCAGCTCCTCCGGATTGTTCACCGCCCAGTCCTTCTGCGGTGCCAGGGCCAGGCGTGCGCCGTTAGCGCCACCGCGCATGTCGGTGCCACGGTAGTTGGCCGCGGATGCCCAGGCGGTCCGTACCAGTTCGGGCACGCTCAGGCCGGAATCGAGAATCTCCTCTTTCAGTTTCTCAATGTCGCGTTCGCTTACCAGTGGATAGTCGATCTCGGGGATCGGATCCTGCCAGCTCAGCGCCTCTGCCGGCACTTCCGTGCCGACGTAGCGCGCACGCGGGCCCATGTCGCGATGGGTCAGTTTGAACCAGGCCCTGGCATAGGCGTCCTCAAACTCTTCCGGATTTTCCAGGAAGCGCTTCGAGATCTCGCGGTAGACCGGGTCGGCTTTGAGCGAGAGATCGGTGGTGAGCATGATCGGCGCATGCCGCAGATCCTCAACGTGAGCATCGGGCACCGTGTTGGCAGCCTGCCCGTCTTTGGGAATCCACTGGTGCGCGCCGGCGGGGCTTTTTGTGAGCTCCCACTCGAAGTTGAACAGGTTCTGCAGGTACATCATCGTCCACTGCGTGGGAGCGGCTGTCCAGGCGCCCTCCAGCCCGCTGGTAACCGTGTCCTCTGCATTGCCCTTGCCGCACTTGTTGTTCCATCCCAGCCCCTGCTGCTCCAGGGGCGCAGCGGCGGGCTCAGCGCCCACGCAGTCTTTCGGTGAGTGCGCGCCGTGT
>Ga0102938_10000517_pt1 | contig 28446 bp, 29 predicted proteins | sample SalPonR2_B_D2_MG_FD_84516 | JGI IMG/M metagenome (GOLD analysis project Ga0102938, IMG submission 84516) | Salt pond soil microbial communities from South San Francisco under conditions of wetland restoration - Salt Pond MetaG R2_B_D2_MG | ecosystem: Environmental > Aquatic > Marine >... | reverse complement strand
GCAAATCAGCAGAATACGCAAAACCCCTTATTCTCTATACTTTCAAGCTTTCTATTTCTCCACCCTTGACATCAATATTACCGTCTCCACATGAGGGGTATGCGGGAACATGTCCACAAGAGCCATTTCTTTCATTTCATAACCATTGTCCCTAAGAATTAGGATGTCCCTTGCAAGCGTTTTGGGATTGCATGAAATGTATAGTATTTCTTCAACACCGTAGTCTATTATGTCCATAAGGGCTTTTTCCATGATGCCCTCTCTTGGAGGGTCGAGAACTATTATGTCGGGCCTTTCTGGGATAATTTTAAGCCCGTCCCGCACGTCCCCTGCGTAGAAGTGACAGTTTGAAAGATTGTTTAGAGCGACATTCTCGTTTGCTTTTTCTACGGCCTCTTCAACAATTTCCACTCCGTAGACCGCCTTCGCTTTGGGCGAAAGCATCTGTCCTATTGTTCCGGTTCCGGAATACAGGTCGTAAACAACTTTGTCTAACAAATCTCCAAGCATTGAGAAAGCTTTTTTATAAAGAATCTCCGCTCCCGATGTGTTGGTTTGAAAGAACGAGAACGGCGAAATTTTGAATCTTAGCCCTCCCACTTCTTCGAGTATCCAGTCCCTTCCCGCAATCACTCTCAATTCATCGCATCTAACTGCGTTTCCAATGTCATCGTTTACGGTTCTGAGTATGCTTGCAATTTCTCCTTCAAGATCAAGATTTTCCATTGCGGACGCATAATCCTCTTCAGGAAATTCGCACTGACTGCTTGTGACTATGTTGACCATTATTTCTCCGGTTTTTTCAGCTTTTCTTACGATGAGGTTTCTGAGAAGTCCTGCATGTGTCTTGTTGTTGTAGTGGGAAAGGCCCCGCTCCTTGCAGAAGGACAATGTTTCATTCATGATCTTATTGAAGTCCGAATGGGTCAAGAGGCAATGGCTAATGGTCAAGACATCCATATATCTGCCTTTCCTGTGCATTCCAAGGGTGGTCTCCCCGCCCTTTTCCATGTCTCCGAATGTATATTCCATTTTGTTTCTGTATCTGTATATTTTGGGGCTTTCGGTTATGCCGCTGTAGGGGATGTCTATAAGCCCGCTATCTTCGAACAGGTTCATTACCGCCATCTCTTTTTCTTCAAGCTGGCTCTCGTATGGAAGATTCTGCCTGGAGCAGCCACCGCAAAAGTCGTCGTGCATGCACTCCGCGGCAATCTCGTCGTCCCTGTGCGAAACTACCTCAAGAAGCCTTGCCTCCACATGGCTTTCTTTGATTTTGCCGACCTTTGCGAGTATCCTCTGCCCCGGCAAAGCGTTTTTAACTCGCACTTCCATATCATCGTGAAAAGCTATCCCGATATTGGGAAAAAGCATTTTTTCTATAGTAAGTTCCAATGTTTCTCTCTTTTTCATGTTGTCTTCCTTTCGCGGATAATAATCTTCAGTAAATATCAATACGAGTATAACACAAATACACTATGCCCTATAGCAACCGTCTGCGAATTTTATGGTCTTGTGCCGGTCAAAAAAATTCAATGCTTGATTTAAAAAATCATGCGTATTAAAATGAGTTTGTTGAGGTTGTTTTGAACGTACTATCAATCGAACAGGGAGGATTGCACTTATGCCTTGCACATTTCCAAAATACACGCATCCGGATTTCAGACAAAATATTTTTAACAACGCTCCAAACTGCTCTAGTCAAAAGGTCGAAAAGGATGGGGTGGCGCCTGAAAATTTCCATTCCACTTCCATTTATCCTGAATATTTCAAAGTCGGCGACGAATGGATATTGCCTCCGGGAAGCCGAATGGATTGTGTCCCCATTATTGACAACAAAAAAAATATAAGTATTGTCGAATTCAGGAATCTAAAAATAGGCGATGAAGTTGTAGTAGGCAGAACAGAAGACGCAAGCGAAGGCATTTATCTTCACAAGAAGGGTTTCAAGCCTAAAAACATGAACACAGACAACTTCACTTTCAGGGGCGGCCGTTCGCGTGAAACTGCTTTTTCAAAAGACTATGACCGGCTCTATGAAAGGCTTAAGCACGACAGGGACAAAGGACATATTGTATGGGTGCTTGGTCCTGCTGTCGTATTCGACTATGATTCAAGAAAGGCTTTGTCTTCTCTTATAGAAAAGGGATTCGTACACGCTTTGCTGGCAGGAAACGCATTGGCAACGCACGATCTTGAGGGCGGCTTTCTTGAAACCGCACTGGGCCAGAACATTTATACCCAGGAATCCGTGCCAAACGGCCATTACAACCATCTCGACTTGATAAACGAAGTAAGGAGATCGGGTTCAATAGAAAATTTCATTAAAGAGGGAAATGTCAAAGATGGAGTTATAAAAACCTGTATTGAAAACAATGTTCCTTTGGTTCTTGCAGGTTCAATAAGAGACGACGGGCCGCTCCCGGCCGTATACGGAAATGCCTATGAGGCTCAGGACGCCATGAGGGTTCAAACCCGAAAGGCGACAACCGTCATTTGCCTTGCAACGACTCTTCACACTATCGCTTCCGGAAACATGACTCCTTCATACACTTTTGCGGACGGCAAGGTCAGACCGGTTTTCATTTACAGCGTAGACATATCCGAGTTTGCCGTCAACAAGCTTGGCGACAGGGGTTCTCTCGAAGTGACATCTATTGTTACTAATGTGCAGGACTTCATGGTTCATTTGAAAAACAATCTCGTCCTGTAAAGTAGATTCGCTTAGTTTAAAAATCAAAGCTGCCGGCTCTTTTCGATTTGAGCCGGCAGCTTTTAAATTATGTCTATTTTCAATTGCCTTCATAGAGACTTGATGAGAAATACACCGGCTCGCTTGTTGCCTCAATCTGCAGTCTTCTGATTATGTTTTCATTTGCAGATGTAAGAATGGTTGTGCAATGGGCCTGGCAACCCTTTAGCAATTTAAGTTTGTCTACCGCGACTTGTGCAACCGGATTTGTTACGGCGCTTATGCTAAGCGCTATAAGTATCTCTTCGGCATCGAGTATAAGATTCATGGACCCAAGCGATTCCTTCTTAAGTTTTCGTATGGGTTCAAGAATCATGGGAGCTATGAGGTGCAGCTTGTCGTCTATTTTAGCCAGATGTTTTACTGCATTTAAGATGGCGGCCGAAGGCGCATCCATTATTTCGGTCATTCTTCCGGTTACAATGGTTCCGTCTTGCATCTCTATTGCAAAAACAGAACAGATGTCCTTACAGAGTCCCGAAGCTTTCAAGCTCTCGGCTTTTGCCTTTGCCGGATTAACTACTTTTCGGTCTGAAGGATCCAGTCCAAGCTCCTCCATTATCAGTTTTGCCCTTTGAAAAGTCTCGAGGTCGACAATACCTTTCTTGTACTCGCAACCAGTATTGTAATATCTTCTTATTATTTCCTGGCAGGAAGCTTGGCGAACCAATTCGTCGTCTATTATTCCGAAACCTACCCTGTTGACTCCCATATCGGTTGGCGACTTGTAGATCGACTCCTCGCCTGTGATTTTCTCTATTATTCTTTTTAGGACCGGGAATGTCTCAATGTCCCTGTTGTAATTTACAGAAATCTCACCATACGCATCGAAATGAAAGGAATCTATCATGTTTACATCCTTGAGGTCTACGGTTGCAGACTCGTATGCTATGTTGAGAGGATGCTTGAGGGGCATGTTCCAGACAGGGAATGTCTCAAACTTCGAATAGCCCACCGCACGGCCTCTCTTGTTTTCGTGGTAAAGCTGGCTTAGGCATGTTGCAAGCTTTCCGCTCCCAGGGCCGGGGGCAGTCACGACCACAATCTGCTTTGTCGTTTCTATGTAAGGATTTTTTCCGTATCCTTCGTCGCTGACTATTGTATCGACATCTGTAGGGTAGCCCTTGGTGGCCCTATGCGTATAGACTTTTATGTCTCTTCTCTTCAATTTGTTCATGAAAAGCTTTGCTGCCGGCTGGTCGTTGTATCTGGTGATTACTACGCTGTTGACGTCCAATTCTTTCGACCTCAACTCGTCAATCATCCTCAGTACATCCATGTCGTAGGTTATGCCAAAATCGCCGCGTATCTTGTTTCTCTCTATATCTCCCGCATAAACGCATATTATGACTTCGGCCTTGTCTCTGAGCTTTCGCAAAAGCTTTATTTTTGCATCCGCTTCAAAACCCGGGAGACAGCGCTTTGCGTGCATGTCAAACAACAGTTTCCCACCGAATTCCAAATAGAGTTTGTCATAGTCGTTTACACGCTCCAAGATGAATTTTGACTGTTCTTCCAAATATTTTTCCGAATCAAACCCTTTTCCCATAAGCACTCCTCGCAAATTCGAATTTCCGTCCATATGATTATAGTCCGACTTATTTCGCAGGCAAAAAACTCTTCTGCAAACTGACATTTAGGCATTCCTTAATAATCGTACTTCATTGCAGAAACAAAATCAAATAAAAAATCCCGAATCGAATTCGGCGTCTATTTCATACATGCTTTCCACGTGCATGTCCGCCAAATCCACAAGTTCCTGCCATCTTGACTTCGAGTGTTCGTCATAAACGGCGCAAGCTTTCATTCCCGCTCTTTTGGCCGCCAATATTCCGGCGTAGGTGTCCTCGAACACAATGCACCTTGAAGGCTCTGTTTTGAGCTCTTCAGCCACTTTGAGGTATATGTCGGGGCTCGGCTTGCCTTTCTCGACCTCGCAGGATGTTCGTATCACATCAAAATATCCGTGGATTCCGTTTGAATAGAGGACAGATTCTGCAAGAGCCCTGAAGTTGCTGGTTCCTATGCCAAGCCGAACGCCCCTTTGGCTGAGGGTCTTTAACAGCTGTGCAGCTCCGCTTTTGAGCCTTATTTCTTTTTCGTACAAATGAGCCGCCATGGCGTTCCATTCGTCCTTTATTGTTTCTATGTCCTCATTTATGCCAAACCTGTTTTTGAAATATTGGGCTGTCTCAGTAAAACTCATACCTTCTATTTCATGCTGAAGATTGTCCGGCAATTCAATCCCGTATTTTTTCAAATAGTCTATATCGATCTGTTTCCATATCCACATCGAGTCTACAAGTGTTCCATCAAGATCGAATATAAACGCTTGACAATCAAAAAACATTTCTTCACCCCATAACAAAATCAACCTTTGCAAGGTTGATTTTATTTTCTAAACATTATTCAATTAATCATATCATCAGTAATCCATGCCCACAAGTAATTTTGACCTTTCCTTGGCTGTTTTTATCAGTGATTTCTCATTAACTATATATCTGTCCATTCTTCCTTTGCTTATCAGCCCGACTTCATCGAATGCCTCCATGTTCATTTTCACTCTTGCTCCATCGAAAGAACATATTGTAACTTTTACGCTGACCACCTCTCCAATCATGGTTGGCTTAAAATGCTCGGCATGGACCATTGTAGCGACAGATATGTATCCTTCCGGCAGTTTCGAGTCAATCAGCTCAACCGACGCCTTAATCATGAAAGCAATCACTCCAGGTGTAGCCAGCAATTCACCAAGCCTTCCTGTGCCGTACTCCATTCCAGTATGTTTTTCCTTCACGCGCTCTTGGATAGTCAAGCTTTCGCCTATTGTGAATTCCAAGTTTTCGATCATATCATCACTCCCTTCCTTCATCTATTCCATATATACCAAAAAAACCTGTCCAGTAAGCAAAATATTCTTGCTTTCAGACAAGGTTCTCTATGGCAATATCAATTTGGGCTTGAAATCCATGTAGTCACTTGAAACCAGTTCATAGCTTGTACCGTCAAGCACACCTTTAATTCCGGCTCCGTATGCTCTGGCGTTGTGCAAATGTCCGTAGACTAAAATCTCAACTCCGTATTTTTTTATCGATTCGGTAAATCCCGAAGGTTCAAGCCTCTCGTTTGTTGGAGGATAGTGAAGCATTGCGATAATTCTTTCACAGCCATCTTTCTTTGCGGATTCAAGCGACATCTCAAACCTCATTAGCTCCCTTTTATAAATTTTTTCGTCGTGCAAATCCGTTTTTGCGTCGTTGGGACAGACCCAACCCCTAGTTCCACAAATGGCAAACTCTCCATAGGTCTCATGATTGTTCTGCAGGAATATGTGTTCGGGATACGCCTCTTTCATCTTTTTGAGAGAAGCCCACCAATAGTCGTGATTCCCTCTGATGAATATTTTTCTGCCCGGCAAATCAGCTATCCATTCAAGATCTTTTCTTGCCTCTTGAATATTCATTGCCCATGAAGTATCTCCTGGTATCAATACTGTATCTTGCGGAGAAATATGCTTTTTCCAATTTTTCTCAATTTTTTCATAATGCCTTTCCCATTGGGGCCCAAAAACATCCATGGGCTTGTCCGTGGAAAAACTAAGGTGCAAATCCCCTATAGCGTATAAAGACATCTATTATCACTTTCCCTGTCAGTCAAAAACCTGATATCTGGCTATGTTGACTTTTATTTTTTTTAATAGGTTCTCCAACTCGTCCAAGCTTCCCTTGTCCCACAACTCATCAAACTCAATTTGGAATTTCATCGCTTCCGCCTGTTGTCCCAGCAGATTAAGCAAGCGAATATTGCTGACTATATTGGATATGGTGTTTGATTTCTCTTCAAAAAGTATTTGCGCATTTATTACCTCGTTGCGGATTTCACACATTTCCCTGTCCAATAGAAACGCCGCTTCGGAAGCCCTGGTAAGACGCTCTCGTATATCCTCTGGAATTTCCCTTTTGTATTTGTATTTAAGCGAATGCTCGATTGTTGCCCAAAAGTTCATTGCAAGAGTGCGTATCTGTATTTCTGCAAGAATCTCCTCTTCCCCGAAAGCAGTCTGCACGGGATATCGTATGATAACATGATAGCTTCTATATCCGCTGTCCTTCTCATTGTTTACATAATCCTTTTCTTTCTCAATCACCAGATCCTTGCCGTCTCTGATTCTCAACAAATCCACCACACTGTAGATGTCGTCGACGAACTGGCACATTATACGAATCCCAGCGATATCTTCCATCTGGTCTTCTATGTCGTCTTCATCAATATTGTTTCGCTTTGCCTTTTCCAATATGCTGTTTATTTTTTTTACTCTTCCTGTAACAAATTCAATCGGAGAATATTCGTTCATTTCCCTGAACTCGTCCCTCAAAGACTTGAGCTTTACTTTCAATTCCTCAACAGCCTGTTCGTAGGGAATCAATATTCTTTCCCAGTCTCTTATTCTATACATTATATCACTCCATATCGGCTAAGACATTATATTACAATAGTAACACAGATATAAAAGCCCCCACAAGTGGGGGCTTCAGACTTTTGAAAAACCCCGATTTCTTCGTTACTTTGCCAAAACCCGTTCGGTCACGTATATCTACATACGCTCCCGTCACTGGCTTTTGGCAGCGCCTTGAACTTGAGAATTTTTCAAAAGTCTGTGAGTTTAAGATTTCTTCTTCAATCTCAAGCCCCCACAAGTGGGGGCTTGATGTTTGGCATATACCGGTTATGGATGTTACAGCCTTTCTGCAATGTAGCCTACAAGGTCTACCACCCTTGCTGAATAACCCCACTCATTGTCATACCATGAAACGACTTTCACCATTTTATCTCCGACTTTTGAAGTAAGGTCGGCATCAAGAATGGATGATCTGTAATCCCCGGTGAAATCTTTTGAAACCAATGGCAGTTCGCTGAATCCGAGTATTCCGTTCAATTCATTTTCCGAAGCTTTTTTCATTGCCGCATTTACTTCTTCAACCGTTGCCTCTTTTTTCAGATTTACAACCAGGTCCACAAGTGAAACCACCGGAGTCGGGACTCTTACAGCCATTCCATTAAGTTTTCCTGCCATTTCAGGTATTACAAGGCCAATTGCCTTTGCAGCGCCTGTAGTGGTCGGTATCATTGAAAGGGCTGCTGATCTGGCTCTTCTTGGGTCTTTTTTATGGGGCTTGTCCAAAAGCTGCTGATCGTTGGTATATGCATGGATAGTCGTCATAAGACCCTCTTCAATTCCAAATGAATCGTTTAAAACCTTTACAACCGGACCAAGGCAGTTGGTTGTACATGAAGCATTTGATACTATTTCATGCTTCTCTGGGTCATATGTAGATTCATTCACACCCATTACGAATGTAGCATCAACATTTTTTCCTGGAGCAGACAAAACAACTTTTTTTGCGCCCGCCCTTATGTGTTTGTGTGCGTCTTCCCTGTTGTTGAATATTCCGGTCGATTCTATGACTATTTCCACTCCGAGGTCTTTCCATGGAATTTCTTCAGGATTTCTGAATGCAGTAAACTTGATGGTTTTGCCGCCTACATAAAGTGTTTCCTTGTCGGCGCCTACATCCTTCGGGTAAATGCCATACATGGAATCATACTTGAAAATGTGCGCATGCTTTTCAGGTCCGCTTGTGCTGTTGATTGCAACAACTTCCAAATCGTCCCTTTCAAGAGCAATTTTTAAAACATGTTTTCCTATTCTGCCGAAACCATTGATACCTATTTTTGTTTTCATTCTCAGCACCCTCCTTTTCTTTTGTTCGCCTTGAGTATTATACCATATTTTTTAATTAGAGTAGCATATTTATCGATTATTTTTTGCAAAACGTTCAACTGAACGATTGACCAAATAATCGTACCCTTTGCCCTGCCAAACATTTTTTTCAATCATCTTTTCTTCGATGAGGTCCCTTACTTTCCACCAGCTTGCATCCCAATTGCAGAAAAGCGTTTTTTCCTTCGGCGCTCTTGCCAACAGCCTTTGTATTGCAATTTCGGGATCGAGTTTTTCCAAAAACAGAACAACCCTGTCAACGTATTCACCCATGGTGCAGATGTCGAATTCATTGTTCTTGTACAAATCGCCCAAATATGTGTTTTCCAAAACATACAGGGAATGGAGCTTCACTGTTTGTATTTTCAAAGCCGACAGCACCTTGGCGGCTTCTATTGCGTCTCTGTCGTCATCCCACGGGAGATTCAAAATCATATGGGCTCCTATGTCGAAGCCATAAGGTTTTATTATCCCGACACAATTGATGAATTCGGCCAAACTGTGTCCCCGATTCAGCTTTTCCAACGTTTTGTAATTTACACTCTGCAATCCAAGCTCTATGGAAATTAAAACGCCGTTTCTCCTCGATATGTCTTCAAGCACATCCAAATAATCTTCATCAATGCAATCCGGCCTTGTTGAAACACATATCTCCACAACTCCATCTATGCATGCTTCCTCCATTCTTTCCTTGAATGTCTCAAGCGGCATATATGTATTGGTATAGTTTTGAAAATATGCTATGAAAGCTTGTGCATTGTATTTTTTTCCTATATAGTTTTTGTTTTTATTCAGTTGCTCTTCCACGGAAAGATTCAAGCTCAGCATTTCGAAACCTGCAGCATCCTCTCCACAAAATATGCAGCCCCCGGTTGAAAGGTTGCCGTCCCTGTTTGGACAGCTAACCGGCAGGTTGACAGGCAGCTTATATGTCTTTTTCCCGTATTTTTCTTTCAAATATTCGGAATATCTTCTATACAATTGCTTCATACTTTAGCCTCTCTTTTATCATGAAAATTTAAAGCAGCCGTTTAGGCTGCTTTAAATTCAATATACACCAATTAAATGCATATAACAAACCGCTATTGCACGGGAATCATAACCTCCTGTCCCGGGAAAATCAAATGCGGATTGGCCATTTCATTGAATTCCGCCAAAATCTGCCATTCTACTCCGAATTGCCTTCCTATTTTCCAAAGTACGTCGCCGGACTTGACTACATAAGTGTCCGCTGCAACGGGAACTTCTACAACAGGAGCAACGTATTCGGTTATGCGGCCTTCGACCATTGCGCCGGCAGTTCCGTTGACTTCGATGTAGTCCATCAGGACTTCTTCCATCCCTCCAAGAAGCATTAGCTCCTCCTTGCCGTCAAACATCGTGTAACCGTCGCCTCCAGCAGCCATGAAGTCGTTAGTTGCTACTTCGTAGGTGGCGGCAAGGTCCAGAGGAATACCTCCAACCATTACGTTCATTATTCTGCTGCCGGCAGGTTTTGTGGAATCTATCTGGTAGGTCATCCCTGCCACATGAGTAAAAGCGCCTTTCAGCTCAGGATAGTCTGTAGCCCCGTTCTCCAAAGCCTCTTTGACTTCAGCTCCTGTCAAGGGTTTGACAATTACAGTGTTTCCAAACGGCAATACTGTAATTATTTCTTCAATTGTGATTTCTCCAACATCAATTGAAGCCCTTATTCCGCCTCCGTTAGTCATTACCAGATCGGCTCCTGTGGCATCCAAAATGGCATCTGTAAGCAAATTGCCCAAATTGGTTTCACCTTTTCTGACCATACCGCGTTCTCCGTCGAGAACAACTTGCGTGGTTCCTACCACCGGGGATACAAGTTCCTGATATTCAGACTTTATATCCTCTATAAGTGCCAAAATTTCCGGATCGCCTTCAATTGTCACATTCTCTTTTTCAAAAAGGCTTGCGCTCATTGCAGCTTCTCCGTCCATCCATTCAATTTCAACTACGCCCAAATTCTTGTCGTACTCTCCTGCCTGGACGATTAGGGTATCTCCCACCATCATGCCTTCAGGAAGCTTGTCATGGCTGTGTCCGTCTATTATAAGGTCGATTCCCTCTACGTCCATGGCAACCTTCTCGCTGGTGAGCCCGTAAGTGTCGTCAAGACCAAGATGTGCAAGGGCTATAATTATGTCAACTTCGTCTTCCAGTTCATCGACCATCATCTCCGCTACCATTGAAGGATCCCTGAATTCAAGACCTATGGTGTTGTCAGGATGCGACTTGAATTTAGTCTCGGGAGTCGAAATACCGAAAACCCCAAGCTTCACGCCATCAATCTCGTAAATCTTATATGGAGCTATGAATGTTTCATCTTCCTCTGTATAAATGTTGGCGCTCACAACATCGAATTCTGCCATGCCGACCAATTCAACCAGCCGTTCCATTCCATAGTTGAAGTCGTGATTGCCGGGAACCATGAGGTCGTATCCAATAAGGTTCATTATTTCAACAATACTGGAACCCTCGAAAATTGTGGCTATGGGCTGCCCGTGAAAAGCATCGCCTGCATCAAACAAAAGGAAATTGTCATACTCTGCGCGAAGCTCATTCGCCAAGGCTCCTATCTTGGCCATCCCCATTCCGTCGTAATCACCTTCGTCAACACGTCCATGCATATCGTTTGTATGGGCTATTACTATATGTACCGGTTCCTCAGCGGCATACACACCAGCAAAACCCGACATGAACACAGTCAAAAGAATAATCAAAGATAAAAGCAAACCAATTTTTCTTTTTTGAAACATACTTTTTATCCTCCCTGTTTTGTTATGTCACAATCTTAAGTTCTATTTCCTTCAATCCCTTACCCCTAAACCTTTTTATCATATCCTGGTCAGCGGTTTTTTCTCTGGATTTACCCATAACAATTAAGTCTATCTCTTTTTCTCGGGCGAATTTTTTTAGTGTCCCAACAATGTCGTCAGCCTTTACAATTGTCAAGTCCGCGCCATTATTCTTGCTTTCCTCAAATAAATATTCAATGGCGTCGGCCTCTTTCAATTTTCCGAAATACTTCCACCCCTCCTTCACTACATGAATAACATAAAGGTTGCCGTCTTCTTCTTTTGCAATAGCTGCCCCAGCCTCAATTAGCCGTTTGCATGACTTCTGCTGTGTCACACAAACCATGATGTTGTGGGTTTTCATATAAGTCCCCTTTCTTTTCCGCCTTTATATATATACACAATTAATGGAAACAATACTCAACAAAAAAAACAAGAGCTTGCGCTCTTGTTTTTTTTGTCAAATTACATGCTTCTTGATTTTTTCCGGTAAACTTTCAGGATTGCAGCTGAGAGTCATTACAAAATCGATTGAATGTTTTTCTTTTAGCCACTCTATCCTATCTATAAAATTAATTACATTTTCGTTTTCACTACCCATAATGTTGTACAAGCCGTCAATGTAAATTTTTTCGATGTCATAATTGTTTGCTATTATCCCATAAATGAAACCTATGAATTCTTCCGTGGTCTTAATGGGGAATTCCTCCAGATTTACAAAGCGCACACCGTGGTTCAGGTCGTACATGTGTCTGTTGTCGTCGTCGATATAAACAACATTTCCTTCAATGGTCTTGATGTCGGCATTAGCCATGTCGATTATTCTCTTCGTTTTGCCAGTTCCCTTTCCGGATGCAATTATACTTATCAATGTAATCTCCTCCCTTTATTAGCGAAACCAGTTTAGTTGATGTCTTAAGTATATATTTCTATTTCAAGCGCCTTATCCCTTTAAAAACAATTATTTTATTTATGCTTTAAATGTTCGTCTTGAGACTGTTCCTCAATTGTCCGCATGCCGCATCAATATCCTCTCCTAGTGTCCGCCTTATGCTTGCTGTGATTCCCCTGCCCTCCAAAAATTCCTTGAACTTTTCCTGCGCGGCCCTTTCTGAAGTTGCAAAGTCCCTTTCCTCAACTCGGTTGTACCCTATAATATTCACATGGCAATTGAGCCTCTTTAAAAGCTTTGCTGTTTTTTTGAAGCTTTCGATGTCGTCGTTTATGCCTTTCATTAAGGCATATTCGAAAGTTATCCTTCTTCCTGTCTTTTCCACATAGGTTCTGCATGCTCTTATAAGCTCATCTATGTTGTATTTTTTGTTTACAGGCATGATTCGGCTTCTGGATTCGTCATCGGGACAGTGAAGCGAAACCGCCAAGGTTACAGGCAAATTTTCCTCAGCAAGCTTGTATATACCCGGAACAATGCCGCTTGTCGAAACGGTTATGCTGCGTAAGCTTATCCCCAAACCTTTTTCTTCGTGTGCAAGGCGTATAAAACGCATAACATTGTCATAGTTGTCGAACGGTTCGCCGCTTCCCATTAATACAATGTTGGAAATCCTGATTCCTCTGTCTTTTTGCGCTGCGAGAACCTGTCCCATCATCTCTCCAGCAGTAAGGTTTCTTTCAAGCCCCCCTATGGTAGAAGCGCAAAAGCTGCATTTCATTCGACATCCCACTTGTGTTGAAATGCAAATACTGTAGCCATGATGATATTTCATAAGCACAGATTCGATTATTCGGCCGTCATGGAGTTTCATTGCATACTTTACTGTTCCGTCTGATGAAACTTGCCTTGCAAGTATTTCATTTTTTGTCAGTTCGAAAACTTCTCCCAATTCTTTTCTGAGAGATTTAGGCATGTTTGCCATTTCTTCGAAAGAATCTACTCCTTTTGAAACCCAATTGAAAATTTGGTCTCCCCTAAATCCCGGCTCGCCCATTTCGACCATTTTGTTTTTTATTTCTTCAGGAAACATGCTCTTCAGATCCAACAATATTTTTCTCCTTTACTGTTCTTATCATCGAGTTTGAATAGACTCCTGCAATAATCATCAACATCCCCGCCGCATTGTACCAGCCAATGCTTTCATCCAGTATTATTGCCGCCAGCGCCATTGAAAATACCGGCACCAGATTTATGAATATATTCGTCTTGCTCGGACCTATCTTTCTAATGGCAACCTGCTGTATCAAATATCCCACGCATGATGCGAATACAGCCATATATACAATCGAGAGCCATGCTCCTGCCGATGTGGCTCCCAAAAACGTCCACGGTCTTTCCATCAGGGAAAACGGCAAAAACAATACTGTGCAGATAAGGAAGCTGTAACTCGTAAGAAAGATTGGCGTATGATGTTTGGCTGCGCGCTTGCTCAGTATCGAATATGACGCCCAGCATACAACGGCAGCGAGCATTATTAAGTCTCCTTTGTTGAAACTGAGCGCAGCAACTGTTTCAATCGACCCTCCTGAAATGGACAATACCACTCCGCCAAAGGCCATAAGCAACGCTCCCATTCTTTTTATCCCGAACGCCTCCTTTAGGAATACCGCAGCCAATAGGCTCGTCATAAGGGGATTGGTAGCTCCTATCATTGACGAATTGACAGCTGTCGTATATTTCAAAGCGGTAAAAAACAATGCATGGTAGCCGAACATTCCAAAAAGCCCCAGCGCTATAAGCATTGGCAAAGACTTCCTGTCCATTCTCCATTCGGGTTCACGAATCACCATCAACGGAAAAATAACAGCAGTGGCGATCAAAAACCTTAAAAATGCAACCGTAAAAACAGGCAACTCCGCCACCGCTATCTTGCCTGCTATGAAAGCCCCCGCCCAACACAGGGCTGCAAAAGCCATCATAAAGTAAATCTTTTTTTCCTTCAAATCAGTCTCCCCCATCCAGTTTCAGTAGACTATTATAATTCAATACATTTGATGTCCTTCTATGTTCCTGTCAGGTCGTTAATCCACTTGTCAGTCCTTATTCTTGAATATCCTACAATGGTTTTCCCCACTTCTTCCAAATTTACCAATATTACAACCATATATAAGGGAAGTCCCCAATAGAGCGCGCCCGCAAAGGCAAGCGGCACTCCAATCAAGTATATGCTTCCCAATTCAAGAAAAAGCGAGAATTTCGTATCGCCTCCACCCCTGAACAATCCTATCACATAAACGTTGTTTAAAAATTTGATTGGCATCATTGCTCCGTAAATGCACAATATCTGCTTCGCCATTTCCTTTACCTGTCCGCTTACATTGAAGAGCAAAGGAATCAAACCGGATGAAGCATACATGCCCGCTCCCAAAACTAAACCGCTGGCTACAGACAACTTCATCAATCTGTTTGCGTAAACTCTCACTTCCCCGCTTTTTTCTCCGATTAGATTTCCAGTTATTACAGCTCCTGCATTCCCAAGTCCCACAGCAGCTATAAAGAATATATTCATCACTGTTTCTGAAATTCTAACTGCTGCAAACTCGTCCGTTCCCATTCGTCCGTATGCTACAGCATAAAGGCTCATCCCAACTGCCCATATGCCTTCATTCATGATGACAGGCCATATCCTCCGGTATACAGTCTTTATATAATTGAAATCAAATTCAAAAAGTTCCTTTATTGATGCCGAAATAACAATGCGTTTTCGGCTTATCATCAAAACCATTAAAACCATTTCGAAAAATCTGGAAATCAAGGTTGCTATCGCTGCCCCTTTTACTCCCAAAGCCGGAAACGGTCCGATTCCAAAAATCAAAAATAGGTTCAATACAGTGTTTAATGCAAGAGAAACTGCACTTATTGTCAAAGGTAATTTGGGGTTGCCTATGCTTCTTGAAGATATTGAATAACTAAGAGTCACCGCAACCATGGCAAGAGAAAAAGAAACGATTCTCATGTAAACCGCTCCCTCTCTTACGACGCCGGGATCATTGGTGAAAATTCCCAATATAGACTCGGTGAACACTATGCCCCCGATTGCAAACACCGTCGAAAATGCAATGCCTGAAAAGATTCCAAGACCCAGAGTCCTTTTAATTTTACCTGTTTCCCTGCTTCCCCAAAATTGGCTTATGAAAATTGAAATCCCGCTGTTTATTCCGAAAAGCAGAAGGATGAGAATAAAAAAATACTGGTTTGCAATCCCTACTGCTGCAATTTTCTCTTCTCCCAATCGTCCAATCATCAGAGTGTCGATCAAATTCAAAGAAGTGGTCACTAAGTTTTGCATGGCGATAGGAACAGCCATCCAAATTATTTTTTTATAGTTTTTTGCAACCATTCCCAATGTTTCTTTCACCGGTTTCCCCCTGAATGCAACGGTCCTTCTCTATTTAGATGCCAAAAATGCGCTATTCGAATGCTTTTTCCATCCTTCTGTGCTTGAAGACCTTTTTCTTGCTTGCATAGTCTTCCACAATGTGACCTTTGCCGAGCATTTTATATTTGTATATCATTAGACCGTCCAGTCCCACCGGTCCCCTTGCATGAATCTTGCTTGTGCTTATACCCACTTCCGCACCAAACCCGTATCTGAAGCCGTCGGCAAAACGAGTCGAGCAATTCCAATATGTGCTGGCGGCATCTACGAGAGCCATAAACCTTTTGGCTGCCGTTTCATCTTCCGTCAAAATGCATTCTGTATGTCTTGAGCCGTATGTGTTTATGTGTTTTATTGCATCGTCAATGCTTTCGACCACTTTTACCGACACTTTGTAGTCAAGGTATTCCGTTTTCCAATTTGATTCATCCGCGCTTTTGACATCTATATATTCCCTGGTTCTTCCGCAACCGAAAATTTCCACTTTGCCATCAAAAATCTTCTTGATTTCAGGAAGGAACTCACCTGCCACATCTTCGTTTACAAGGATTGTCTCCGTTGCATTGCAAGCTGCAACATATTGGGTTTTCGCATCATAGACGACCTTGAGCGATTTATCCATGTCGGCATCCGAATGAACATATGTATGGCATATTCCGTCCGAATGTCCCAGTACAGGTATGTTTGAATTGTCCATAATATATTTGACAAATGCATTCGAGCCCCTCGGCAGAATCAAGTCGATTTCATCGTCCATGCCCAGCATTTCCGCAACATCTTCCCTTGTTTCCATAAGCTGTATCCAGCCTTCCGGCGCGCCGCAAACGATTGAAGCATCCCTTATAATCTCATAAAGCTTCCGGTTGGTTTCAGAAGCTTCGCTTCCGCCCTTTAGAAGAACCGAATTTCCGCTCTTAAGGCAAAGTGAAGATATTTGAACAAGCGCATCCGGCCTCGACTCAAAAATGACTCCCACCACCCCAATCGGGCAAGTCACCCTGAAAAGTTCAAGCCCTTCGTCAATTTCCATTGAATAAGTTGTTTTTCCTACAGGATCCTCAAGTTCAACAAGGCTTTCTATCCCGTCTACTACGCCCTCTATCTTGTCTTCTTGGAATTTCAAGCGCTTCAGTATCGGGGCCGGCAAGCCTTCTTCCCCGCTTCTTCGCAAATCAGCCGAATTTGCTTCCATAATGGAATCCATATTATCATGCAACGCTTTTGAAATCGATTTCAATATATTGTTTTTGGTCTTTCCTTCAAGTGCGGCCAGCGCAAGAGATGCTTGCTTGGCGGCCATTCCCTTTTGCTTCATATCCATTGTTTTACTCTCCTTATATTTACTTTATGGTCCATTCTATCATATGATGGGCAAAGTCAGACACTTATTGCTTATGCTTCTTGGTGAAAACTAGATAAAGACCTGACGCTATCAATATCAAAGGCCAATATCGGTCGACCAAAACCAGCCATTTTGTTATATCCCAGCGGTCGGCTGCAAAAACAAATATGCCGAAAGCGGCTAGAGCCGTTCCTGTTACAGCAGCCCAACCTGCCCTTTTCCCCGTACTTTCCTTTCTTGCATTATGTATTAAAAAAATCATATAAAAGGCAATTGCCATGAAAAAGAAAAAAGCCGCACCTTCCACATTTCCATTTAAAAATAAGACTCTAGAATTTTGCATGTTTGCATAAAGGCCCAACATTATTAAAATGCAAGCGGGAATCAGTAAGCCTATCGGCCTCCGCCTTACAAGATAAGCAATAAGAAATACCGCTCCAAGCCCAATCAAAAAATATTCTCCTGAAATCCAGCCCTGCCTGGATGCAAAATTCACTATACCTATCGCAAGAAGTATAAAACCAATGATTTTTTTGTCTCCCATGAGATCATCCTTCCCTTTTGAATTTTTCAAGCAGCGAAAGCTTTTCCGCCCGTTTCATTTTCTTTATTTCAGCCTCTCTTTTGAGTGCCTCAGACTTGTCTTCACATACCTCAAAATATTTCAGCACCACCGGTCTTTTAGATCGGGTGTATTTCGAAGCCTTTCCTTCATTGTGCCTTTCAAGCCTTTTTCCCAAATTCGAAGTCCACCCTGTATATAGGCTTCCGTCCGAACATTCCAATATGTATACAAAAGCCATAGACTCAATCCTCTCTGAATTATTCCATTTTATATTATATCCCAATTCATGCCAAAAATAAACAGGAGGCGCAAATGCATGTTCGCGCCTCCTGTTATTAATCTCGTCAAACTGTATTCAATTATTTTGCCGCTGCCGGTTCAATTTGTATTGGTTGGCCTTTTATAGTATTTCTGCCCATTATTCTAAGAACTTTGTCTGCATGTTTTATGGGAACTTCTACAAATGTATATTTGTCGAAGATGTCTATCGATCCTATAAGGTCTCCCGGCATTCCGGTTTCGCCTGCAATAGCTCCCACAACATCTCCAGGACGAACGCCCTGTTTTTTGCCGATATTGATAAACAGCCTCGCCATTCCCGGCTCAGATCCATTTTCCTTTATTGAAACATCGGTTTTTTTTGTCTCCTGCTTGTTTTCACCCATAACCATTTTAAGAAGTGCCGCCGCAATGTCCAATGTTGAATAATCCTCTTCAAGAAGCTTCTCAATCATATGGGATTCCTTGCGGATATTCTCATTTTCAACGATTTGTCCAACCTGCTGGACCAATCCGTTAAAGCGCGCTTCTTCAACATCATTTATAGAAGGCATCTTTTCTCTTTTGATTTTGGTTTTTGCATACCTTTCGATGCTTTTAAGCTTGTAAACTTCTTTGCCGAAAGCAAAGGTTATTGCCTGGCCTTCCCTTCCAGCTCTTCCAGTTCTTCCAATTCTGTGTACATAATACTCCTCATCCTGAGGAACATCATAGTTGAAAACTATTTCAACATCGTCCACATCTATACCACGTGCCGCAACGTCTGTTGCGACGAGAATTTCTATTGTACCGTTCCTGAAGCTGTTCATGACCCTGTCCCTTTGTGATTGCTTAAGGTCTCCGTGCAAACCGTCAGCAAAATATCCTCTGCCCTGCAGTTCCTGGACTATCTCGTCAACACGTCTCTTGGTATTGCAGAAAACCAGTGACAGGTTAGGGTTGTTTATGTCTATTAGCCTTGTCAGGAGCTCGAATTTATTTCTCTGTTTCACCTCAATATAGGATTGCATTATCTTTGGAACTGTCAATTCCTTGTGGGCAACCCTAAGAATCTTGTAATCCTTAAGGTATTTTTTTGCTATCTGCAGAATGGGCTTCGGAAGGGTGGCGGAAAACATTGCCGTCTGTCTTTCCGATGGCGTATCCTTCAAAATAGTCTCTATGTCTTCCCTGAAACCCATGTTTAGCATTTCGTCAGCTTCGTCAAGCACAACCATATTGATGTGGGAAATGTCGATGGTTCGTCTTCTCATGTGGTCCATGAGTCTCCCCGGTGTGCCAACTACAACTTGGACGCCTTTCCTAAGAGCATGAATTTGTCTGCTTATGGGTTGTCCCCCATAAACCGGCAATACATTTATTCGATTCATATATTTTGAAAGCCTTTTTATTTCATCCGACACCTGTATGGCAAGTTCCCTTGTGGGACATATTACCATTGCCTGCAAATCTTTTTTGTTTGGTGAAATTTTTTCAAGCAAAGGTATTCCGAAAGCTGCCGTTTTGCCTGTTCCCGTTTGGGCCTGTCCTATTATATCCATACCCTTCAATAGGTACGGAATCGATTGCGTTTGTATGGGTGTGGCCTCTTCAAAGCCCATATCATCTACCGCTTTCATGATCTTTTCTGAAATTGTCAACTCTTTAAAATTAATGGTTTGCATACATTTCCTTTCTGCTTCTTATTATACTTTCCATAAAAAAAACTACAATGAATCAATATTCATATGTAGCTTCAATGAAATCTAATCTACAACTTTATAATTATACACTATTCAATCCTTAATTGCAAATTTCTTTATCCGCCTACTCTTTCTCTTTGTTTTTTACGAAGGTTCCCATGTCCAATTCTTCAAATGCCTTTTCCAATTCGTCCTTGTTATTCATTACGATGGGCCCCCTCCATGCAATTTTTTCCTTCAATGGCATGCCTGACAAAAGCAAAAACCTCACCCCTTCACTGCTCGCAGCAACTTCTATATTTTCTCCCTCATCGAAATGTGCAAGCGTCCCCTTGCAAACAAAATCGTTCCTGTCATTGTCAAAAAATCCTTTCCCTCCAATGACAAAAACCGAAACGTTCGAGTCAAAATCTGTTTTGTATTCAAAATCCTCATATGGTTTTACAGTAACATCCAAAAACGCAATATCAGCTCCTGCGCTTTCTACGGGTCCGAAAATCCCTTTATAACTTCCTGAAACAACTTTGACCGCCACCTTGTCAGTTTCTGCCGACTTAATCTCAGAACTAGAGATATTATGATATGCAGGTTCAATCATCTTTTTATCAGACGGCAGATTTATCCAAAGCTGAACACCCAGCAGATGCGGGCTTTCAATCAGCATCTCCTTGTGGATGATACCGCTTCCCGCGCTCATCCATTGACAGTCTCCTCCATATATTGTCCCCCTGTTCCCAATGCTGTCCTCATGCTCTATTCTTCCGTCAATCAAATATGTTACCGTTTCGATTCCGCGGTGAGGATGCCAAGGAAAACCTTTTACATACTCAGCGGGGTCTTTTGAATCAAAATAATCCAAAAGCAAAAAAGGATCGAAATTCGGAGACTCCAAGTACCCAAACATTCTTGTAAGTTTCACGCCGGCTCCATCCATCGATTGTCTTCCTTTGTAGATTGCTTTAATTTTTCTTATAGATTCCATTTCAAATCCCCCTGCAATATATTATTCACTATCTAATTTTTTTCACTAACAAATCATTCATACCCATCGCAAATCCAAATTAACTAGTTTATCTGATTGCACACATTTAAATACAATTTGAATTAAGCGAGGAATATGTTTTTAATATATAATGAAATCATTAAGGAATTTTGCCATTGGAGGATTTCTATGGACTCGATCAACACACAAAATTTAAAAGAAGTTCTTAATGTTTTCCCGAAACTGATTTTTGGTCTTTTCCTATGCGGTCTCGGCATTGTAACTATGCTCATGTCAAACATCGGCCTTAATCCATGGGGCACATTGAATGCCGGGTTTGTCAATGTCACGCCGATAAGTTTTGGACAGTGGTCTCAAATAATCGGATTATTTATAATCCTTTTCACCATTTTGCTGAAAGTAATTCCGGGAATAGCTACAGTACTCAATATGTACCTGATAGGTTTTTTCATGGATTTAATACTGGAATCCGGGCTTATGCCTTCTTCCGGCAATATTGTTTTTCAAATAGCGATGAATCTGGCAGGACTTTTGATATTCTCATTGGGAATATACATGTATCTAAGCTGCGGTCTAGGGGCCGGTCCACGAGACGGACTCATGATTGCGCTGATGCGTCTGACAGGCAAAAGCGTAACCGTAATTAAAACAAGCATTGAAATCACTGTAACCGTCTTGGGAATAATGATGGGCGGCCCGCTCGGAATGGGAACCATTATGGTTGCGCTACTGGGAGGAAGAACTCTTGAATCGGTCTTTACCTTTTTCAATTATGATCCCAAAGAAAAAAGCCAGATGAATTTCATGGAATTCTATAATTTCATTACGGAAGAAAACAAAAAAGAAGAAATTTCTATAAAATAAAGAAATTTCTTCTTTGTCTCAAACGGCTATTTATAAACTACTGCCGTACCCGAAGCCGTAACCATCAGCATATTATTTGCCTGGCCCAAAACTTCATAGTCTATGTCAACCCCGACTATACCGTTGGCTCCAACCTGTCTCGCCCTTTTTTCCATCTCAAGCAACGCATTTTCGCGCGCCTCGATAAGCTCGCCCTCATAAGACCCGGAACGTCCTCCGAAAAAGTTGGTCAGTCCTGCTGCAAAATCCTTTACGAAGTCTACTCCGGAAACAACTTCTCCAAAAACAATCCCCTTGTATTCTACGATGGTCTTGCCTTCAATTGAAGGCGTTGTAGTGGTAATCATTTTTCCCTCCTTGAATATGTGTTTTTTATTGCTCAAATCAAACCTTGAAAATCCATCCATCTGGCGCTTCTGCGTCCCCAATCTGTATTGCGCAAAGAGTCTCGTAGAGTTTCTTTGTTACGGGTCCGACTTCTTTCGTGCTGTGAAAGACATGCATTTGTCCCTTGTACTCTATTCCACCAATAGGTGTTATGACTGCTGCTGTTCCGCATGCTCCAGCTTCCTTGAATTCATCTAGCGCATCGATGTAGACATCCCTTTCAACAACTTCCATGCCCAAATAATCTTCGGCAATTTTAAGGAGTGAATACTTTGTTATGCTAGGCAATATCGATTCCGAATACGGAGTTACAAATTTATCATCCTTGGTAATGCCAAAAAAGTTTGCCGCACCCACTTCCTCAATTTTTGTACGGGTTGCCGGATCCAGATATATGCAGTCGGCGAATCCCGCTTCCACCGCCAATTTATGGGGCAGCAGGCTTCCGCCATAGTTGCCTCCGACCTTTGCGGCTCCAGTACCGTTTGGAGCGGCACGGTCATATTCTGTAACATTGAAGTTTACAGGCGTCATGCCACCCTTGAAATAAGGCCCTACAGGAGAACAGAATACCACAAACAAATATTCATCCGCCGGCTTGACTCCCAAAACATCGCCTACGCCAATCACCAGAGGCCTCAAGTACAGCGTAGCCCCCGTTCCATAAGGAGGCACATATGCTTCGTTGGCCTTTGCCACCTGTCTGCATGCGTCTACAAATTTTTCTGTCGGCACCTCCGGCATTAGAATCCTTCTGCAAGTGTTCTGCATTCTGGCCGCATTCATGTCCGGCCTGAACAATTGTATGTCGCCTTTCCTTGTCATGTATGCCTTGAGACCCTCAAAGCACTGCTGCCCATAATGCAAAGCCGTAGAAGATTCGCTTATATGAAGAACATTGTCCTCAATAAGCTTGCCTTCATCCCATTTTCCGTTTTTCCATCTTGATATGTAGCGGTAGTCTGTTCTTTTGTATTCGAATGACAACTTGCCCCAATCAATTTCCGCTTTTCTGCTCAAAAAAACCATCTCCTTTTCGTTTTTATTGGATTTCACCCTTAAAAGTCAATAACATCCCCCACACCGAATGGGATGCTCCCAAAAGTTTCATAGAAAGCCACAAGAGCCTCAAAGTCTGTGCAATGGCTTGTTGATATGTAATCCGGACCGATATTCTTCAGATATTCAATCGTCTTCATGGTGCGTTCTCCATTTCCTTTTAAATGAAAACCTCCAAGCACGGCATGTACATTTGAGACACCGGTCACTTCCCTTGCGCGCTCTACAATGTTGCATATTCCCGAATGGGCACACCCTGAAAGCACGGTGAGCCCTTTTTGCGTAACCATTGCCAATCCAGTATCATCCATCACAAAATCATCTGTTCCGTCGGCCTTGGAAAATGGTGTATACTTCGATTCAAAGGCAGTTATTCTGGGGATTTCACCCAAGTAAAAAACATTCTTTTCGATTTCCAGAGGTTCAACACTCATTTTAACCGACATCTTTGATGAAATTTCATCTTTCGAGAAAGGCAGCCCCAAAACTTTGTTCTTCCGGTACCTCTCTACAAACACCTCCGGATGGCAAATCAATTCGCCTCCGTTATCCCAAAATGCAAGACCCGTTCCATGATCCCAATGCCCATGGCTTAAAACGCACTTTTTTACATCCTTCAAATCAATTCCCATTTTAGCGGCGTTCTTCAAATACAAATCCGAACTTCCAAAATCGAAAATCGTCTTTCCCTCAACTGTTTCCAAAAGCATGGACAAGCCCCACTCAGCCTGAAGTTTTCCCTTTGCGTGATTGTCTACCAATACTGTTAGTTTCATTTCAAAACACTCCTCCTTTTTTCAAACAGACTTCTTCTTTATTATATACTACTCAATAAAAAAACAAAAAATGAAAAAACCCCGGTCATATGACCGGGGTGAACATTACTGTACTATTTAACAGCTGTTACGTTTTCAGCTTGAGGGCCTTTAGGGCCTTTAGTTACGTCGAAAGTTACTTCTTCGCCTTCTTCAAGTGTTTTGAATCCTTCTTTGTTGATTTGTGAGTAGTGTACGAAAACGTCGTTTCCGTCTTCTGCTTGGATAAAACCAAACCCTTTTTCTGCGTTAAACCATTTTACTGAACCATTCATGCGTGTATTCCTCCAAAATTTTATTCCTTTAATTCAATTTGACTAAATTAATTATGTTGGAAGCTGCATTTGTTTCAGTAAAAGGCCATGCAAAAAACTTTTTTTCCAAATAATAATTCGATTCATCATGAATCAAGGTTCACTTAGGAGTATACACTTAAATAATTCTTTTAGCAAGCAAATATTAAAAATATTATTTATACCTTTTCAATATCTCAAAAATCTTGTTCTTTCTTTCTCTCATCAAGAGCAATTCATTTCGCAAGATATTGTCCTTTATACGGTCTTTTTCCATGAAAAACAATGACAGTCCGCCCAATCCAACATGGGTACCAACACTGACACCCATCTGCATTATATAAATATCTCCTTCGTATTTCGTTTCCTTTAACAAAAGGTTTTTCAAATTCTCGGCGATCTTGATATCGGATGTGTAGCCGATTATTATAAAATCGGTCATTTCAAGGTCAACGCGCTCCTTAAATTCCCTAACATAGTGTTTGTATACATTTTTTCTTCCACGCTCTTTTGCAACTATTGCACCTTTTTTGTCTTTCATGGTCATTATCGGTTTGATTTTAAGCATCTTACCGATTATTGCGCTGCCATTTGACAGGCGGCCACTTTTGATTAGGTGGTCCAAATCATCCACCGAGAGAAAATGTTTTACATTGTACTTGTGTGTCTCATTGAATTCCACGAGTTCCTCGAAAGTTGCCCCCTTTTCCATCAGGCGCGCGGTTTTCATTATAAGCCATCCGCTTCCGTGGCTCATCGAAACTGAATCCACAACATGAATCCTGGCTTTGGATTCCGGGTGTTCATCCTTGAAATATTCTCTTGCTATTTCCGCCGATTGATACGATCCGCTTGTTCCGCTGGACATGCATATGCATAAAATCTCGTCGTATCCCGCATCGCCACTTGCTTCCATCAAATCTAAAAAATCCCTGGGACTTGGGTTTGCGGTTCTTATTTCGCCCTCAACCTTGTCTATTATTCCATAAAACTCATCCGGTTGAATATCCACCCTGTCCTTGTAGCTTTTCCCTTCAATATGAATATTCAGAGGTGCTATTCCAATATTGTACTTTTTAATAATCTCGTCGCTCAGGTCGCAAGTCGAATCAGCCAAAAGTTTTATCATGGATCGTCACAATCCTTCCAAATTTTTAGTTTGTTTAATCACTCTTATTAATTTACATCTTTATAGCCATTATACCCTCAATTCGCAAAATAAAAAAGGATCGGTCAAAAAACCGTATCCTTTTGCGCATGTGTGGAGCTGATGGTGGGAATTGAACCCACGACCTGCGCATTACGAGTGCGCTGCTCTACCTCTGAGCCACATCAGCGAATCATGTTTTCATGCAAACAATCACACTATATAGGTTAACAGATTCGCTGATTATTTCAACCGTTTTTTTGCAGATTTACAAAATTATCCGCCATTAAAACCCCCGTATTCTCTATCTCCAGCCCAAAGCCGCAAGCAGAATGTATCCTATATACGAAGTCAATCCGCCGAGCGTGGTGCCCCAGGCCATGTCTATGAATGTGATAGACAGAGGCCAGTCCTTCATGGTTGCAAGATTCGTCAAGTCGTAAGTCGCATAACTAACAAGACCGAAGAACATTCCGGCAAAAAGTGCATAAGACGCGCTCGAGCGCACAATGGCCGGTTCAACAACAAATACTATCAGTCCAACAACATAAAGAAGATAGAAGGCTATCGCCGCCATCCAGTTGACGTCGCTTTTAAGCAAAAATCCAATTTGATCCCTGTATAGTTTTTTTGCCAAAATACCGAGCCAAAGCATATCTATAACCATGAAGACAACAAATACGACAATATATGTTTTAAAGAATTGCATCATTTGAAATCCCTCCTTTGTAGTATTTGATTTCTACCCAAAGTAGATTCAGGAAAACCATGCATTAGAACTTCCGAGCTAAATGACGCTCGGAAGTTTGATTTCAAAACTTTCTTTTTCCGTCCTGGATTCAATGGGAACGTAATCCTCGAAGTCCCGCACATACTTATATGCAGGTCTTATTATTTTCTTGTCGCTCATCACCTGCTCTATCCTGTGAGAGCACCATCCCGCAACCCTTGCTGCCGCAAACAGCGGAGTGTACAGTTCTTTGGGTATGTTAAGCATTTCGTATACGAGTCCGGAATAAAGGTCGACATTTGCGCATATCATAGCATCCTCGCCTTTTATTTCCTTGAATATTTCTTTTGTCAATTCCTCTATGTTCTTGTACAATTGATAAGTTTCGCAATTGTCTTTTTCAATTGCCAGTTTTGCGGCTTCCTTCTTTAGTATTTCCGCCCTTGCGTCAGAGATTGTATACACCGCATGGCCCATGCCGTAAATGAGTCCGGAACAGTCGTTCGCTTCTTTCTTCAAAATACCAACGAGATATTTTTTCAATGCGTTTCTGTCATTGTAGTCGCAATTTTCCTTTATGTCGTCGATCATTTCCCTGACCTTTATGTTGGCTCCTCCGTGTTTGGGGCCTTTCAGGCAACCCACCGCAGCGGCAATTGCGGAATATGTGTCTGTTCCTGTTGACGACACTACATGGGTGGCAAAGGCCGAGTTGTTGCCGCCGCCATGGTCCGCGTGTAATAGAAGACACAGGTCAAGAACCGATGCCTCGGTCTCTGTGTATTCGTTGTCAGCCCTTATCATGTGAAGTATGTTCTCTGCCGTTCCCACGCCCTTTTTGGGAGAATGTATGAAAAGGCTCTTGTTGTCAAAATAGTGGGCTTTCGCTTGATATCCGTAAGAAATTATGGTCGGGAATCTCGCAATAAGCATTATGCTTTGGAGCAGAAGATTTTGGGACCTTGTATCGTCAGGATTTTCATCGTGTGAATAGAGTACGAGTATGCTCCTTTGAAGCTTGTTCATTATGTCCTTTGACGGAATCTTCAATATCATGTTTTCCGTGAAGGACATGGGCAACTCGCGAAATTCGTCGAGGACATCGTTGAAGTCCTTGAGTTTTTCAGCTGTAGGCAATTCTCCGAACAACAGCAGATACGCCGTTTCCTCAAACCCTCTCCTTTTTTCCTTGACGCAACCCTTTACAATGTCCCTCATTGCTATTCCTCTGTAATAGATTTTTCCTTCGGTGGGTTTCTTCACCCCGTCCTCCATGACATAGCCTACAACGCTGCTGACCTCGGTTAGTCCTACAACGACTCCCGTTCCGTTCTTGTTCCTTAGGCCGCTGTTTATTTTATATTTGTCATAGAATTCAGGATTTATTGTGTTGTTCTCCTCCAGCAAGGCGGACATGTCGTCTATAAAGCCTTTTACATCCATCATTTTGTCTCCTTCTTTTACCGATTCATTTTGCTTATGATTTCATTCTTCATATCTTCGGTCGAGGCATTTCCGCCAAGGTCCGCAGTTCTGACCTTTCCTTCCTCTATCACCTTTGAAACGGCTTTTTTAATTTTTTCGGCGGCATTAGCCTCTCCTATGTGCCTAAGCATCATTGCCCCCGAAAGCGTAAGTGCTATGGGATTGGCCAATCCTTTTCCTGCAATATCGGGCGCGCTTCCATGTACTGCCTCAAAAATGGCTGTTTCGTCGCCTATGTTGGCTCCTGGTATCATGCCAAGGCCCCCAACAAGCCCGGACCCCAAATCTGAAAGTATGTCGCCGTAAAGATTCATGGTTGCGATTACTCCGAATTGAGCAGGATTCATGACCATCTGCATGCACATGTTGTCTATGATGACTTCCTCAAGGCGCAAATCGTATCCCTTGGCCATTTCTCTCGCCACTTCGAGAAAGAGGCCGTCTGCGAGCTTTAATATGTTTGCCTTGTGAGCAACAGTCAATTTGCCGTAACCGTTTTCTTTTGCGTATTCAAACGCTTTTTTAAGCAATTTTTTTGATGCGCTTCGTGTTATTTTCTTGACGGCCTCCACGCAGTCTTCATCTACAACCCTTTCTATCCCTATATAAAGACCTTCAGTGTTTTCCCTAAAAATCGTCATGTCCACGTCTTCGTATCTGCTTTCAATACCTTTCATGCTCTTTATCGGCCTGATGTTTGCGTATAAATCATACTTCTTGCGAAGCGCGACATTTACGCTTCTGAATCCGCTTCCTATGGGAGTCGTGATAGGGCCTTTCAAAACAACCCTGTTTTTTTCTATGCTCCTGAATACGGAATCCGGTATGAGGCTTCCGGTTTCTTCAAAAACCTTTTTACCGGCATTGACCTCTTCCCATATTATCTTTACTCCCGACTCCTCGATTATTTCGACAGCGGCTTTGGATACTTCCGGACCTATTCCGTCACCCGGAACAAGTGTGATTTCATATATTTTCATCGCTTTTATCCTCGTATACTATGTTTAAGCACATATATTTGATGCTTGCACATAGTTATTTTTATTTGAGATATCCTAATGCTAAAATTGACTTAAAGACAATTGGCAAAGGACAATTCTTTTTCTCCTAG
>Ga0102938_10000516_pt1 | contig 28502 bp, 30 predicted proteins | sample SalPonR2_B_D2_MG_FD_84516 | JGI IMG/M metagenome (GOLD analysis project Ga0102938, IMG submission 84516) | Salt pond soil microbial communities from South San Francisco under conditions of wetland restoration - Salt Pond MetaG R2_B_D2_MG | ecosystem: Environmental > Aquatic > Marine >... | reverse complement strand
CAAATCCGTGACGCAAACGGAATGGCTCACCCGCTTGCGTTGCAGAAATGTTGGGACGGGCCAACAAATCCGTGACGCAAACGGAATGGCTCACCCGTTTGCGTTGCGGAAATTTTGGGACGGGCCAACAAATCCGTCACGCAAACGGAATGTGGCACGCAAACGGAAGGGGGAGTGGTCGTGGGTCAGGGAGGGGAGAGGAGGTCGTCGACGATCTCGTGGGGGAGCACCGGGCGGTCGGCGGGCGACGACGGTGCCTCGAGCACCTCGCATCCGTCGGCTCCTCCGGCATCGGTGTCGCACGACAGCCAGGCGCCCGGATCGAACGGGTCGGAGAGCGCGAACCGGTTGTACACGGACGCGTCCTGCAGGAAGGCCCGCAGTGCCACGGGACGTTCGATGCGCGACAGGTCGAACTCGTGGAACCGTCGCTCGCCGTCCACGTCGAACAGGGCCGTCAGATCCGGCTCGGCGTCCGAGTCCGGTCCGCGCAGCGTCAGCGGATCGTCGAGCAGGCCCACCGACTCGGCCTCGTCGAGGAACAGTTGGATGTCTCCGTCGGCGATGCGCCCCTCGAACCAGCCGGCGGTGGTGCCGGCGACCACCCGCCCGTCGCCGTAGATCGTCAGCAACGGTGTCGGCGGGCCGACGGGCACGCGCGACGAGATCTGGGCGACCACGGCATCCGGCTCGGACGGGTAGAGATACGAGTTCACCGGTGGCAACGTCTCGAACGACCGCGTGTCCGAGGTGGCGGTCGTCGACCGACCGGTCGTCGGCGGCACGCTCGCCGACGGAGCACTCACAGGCGATTCCGAACCCGCCACGGATGCTGCCGGGGCCGTTGCGCCCGACTCCGCCGTGGTGGACACGGTCGACACCGCATCACCTGCGTCGCTGCAGGCCGACGACAGGGCGAGCAGGCCCACCGTCACGACGGCGAGCCGGTGCGGCGACGTCAGACCGCCTCCAGCGCATCGACGGCCTCGGCGCCGAGCGCCCGGGCGACGATCGCATTCGCGTACCGGCCGCCGACGGTGTTGAGGCCGTGGGCGATCGACGCATCGCGGCGGGCCGCTCCCAGTGCGCCGTGCAGCGCCACCGCCAGCTGATAGGGCAGCGTGGCGTTGGTGAGCGCATACGTGCTCGTGTGCGGCACGGCGCCCGGCATGTTGCCCACGGCGTAGTGCACCACGTCGTGGACCACGTAGGTCGGATCGTCGTGGGTGGTCTCGCGGGTGGTGGCGATGCATCCGCCCTGGTCGACCGCCACGTCGACGATCACCGCCCGGGGCTTCATCTGCTCGACCATCTCGTCGGTGACCACCACCGGCGCCCGACCTCCGGCCACCAGCACCGCCCCGATCACCAGGTCGGCGTCGGCGACGGCCCGCTCCACCGCACCGCGATTGGAGGCCGCCGTCATGATCCGGCCGCGATGGATCTGGTCGACGAAGCGCAGGCGGTCGAGGTTCTTGTCGATCAGCACCACCTCGGCCTCCATACCTGCAGCGATCCACGCCGCGTTCCAGCCCACGTTGCCGGCGCCCAGCACCACCACCTTGGCCGGCCGCACCCCCGGAGCGCCGCCCATCAGTACGCCCCGTCCCCCGTTGTGCCGCTCGAGGTAGTGGGCGCCCATCTGCGGCGCCAGCCGCCCGGCGACCTCGCTCATCGGCGCCAGCAGGGGCAGCGAACCGTCACCGTTCTGGACGGTCTCGTAGGCGACCGACGTGGTCCCCGCCGCCAGCAGCGCATCCGCCACCTCGGGATAGGCGGCCAGATGCAGGTAGGTGAACAAGGTGAGGTCGTCGCGGAGGAAGCAGAACTCCTCGGGCTTGGGCTCCTTCACCTTCACCACCATCTCCTGCGACCACGCGTCGGCGGCGGTCGGCACGATCTGCGCGCCCGCCGCCACGTAGTCGTCGTCGGTGATCGACGCCCCCTCGCCGGCGCCCGTCTCCACGTACACGTCGATGCCGTGCCGCTCGAACTCGCGCACGCCGTCGGGGGTCATGGCCACCCGGTGTTCGGCGATCTTCACCTCTCTCGGCACACCGACCCTCGTGATCGCGGGCACGCCCGCTCGGTCGGCCGGCGCAGCAGCGGTACGGGTGACGTCCATGGGCGACATCTTGCCCGACCGACATGTCCACGGCGAGCCTCCGCGGTGACTACCGTCGGTGGTCCGATGACGAACAGCGAGCCTCCGAGAATCCACGTCGGTCCCGAACCCGCCCCGGGCTGGCTGTCCGATGCGGTCGCCGAGGGCGGCGGACACCTGGTCACCGCCGCCGAGGCCGAAGGTGTGGTCTGGGGCAGCGCCCGCGACGTCGACGGACTGCTCCGCACGCTCGACGAAGCCGGCGGTGTGCGTTGGGTGCAGCTGCCCTTCGCCGGCATCGAGAACTTCGTCGAGCACCTCGACAGTGATCGCATCTGGACGTGCGGCAAGGGGGTCTACGCCGAGCCCGTCGCCGAGATGGCCCTGGCGCTGGGCCTCGCCGGCCTCCGGGGTCTGGGGTCGTACTCGCGGGCCACGACATGGACCGGTCCGATCGGAACCAACCTCCTCGGGGGCTGCGTCACGATCCTCGGCGGCGGTGGCATCACCGAGTCGCTCGTCCGCCTGCTGCAACCGTGGGACTGCCGGATCACCGTGGTGCGCAACCAGGCGCAGGCGATGGACGGTGTCGACGACGTGCTGGAGGCCGACCGGTACGCGGATGCGCTCCCCGGAGCCGACCTGGTGGTGCTCGCCTTGGCTCTCACTCCCGACACCGAGGCGATGTTCGGCATCGACGAGTTCCGGCTGATGGAGCCCCACGCCTGGCTCGTCAACGTGGCCCGCGGCCGCCACGTCGTCACCGACGACCTCGTGGAAGCACTGCGCGAGGGCGTCATCGGCGGGGCGGCGCTCGACGTCACCGACCCCGAGCCGCTGCCCGACGGCCACCCGCTCTGGTCGCTGCCGAACTGCATCATCACGCCGCACGTGGGCAACACGCCCGACATGGCGGTGCCGTTGCTCGCCCAGCGGGTCACCGACAACGTCCGGCGCTTCGGCCGCGACGACGAACTGCTCGGCCTCGTCGACGTGGAGGCCGGCTACTGACGCCCGTAGCGTTCGGGGCATCGTGAGCCGAACGCACTACGAGATCCTCGGCGTCCACCGGGACGCGAGCACGGAGACGATCCGTGAGGCCTACCGTCGCCTCGCCCGTGAGCGCCATCCCGATCGCACGGCGGCGGGCGGCCCGGTCGCCGCCGGCCCGTCGATGCCCGAGGTCAACGAGGCCTACCGCGTGCTCAACGACCCCGGCCGGCGGGCCGTGTACGACGCCGGTCTGCGCGGTCAGCGGATCGGCCCGGCTGTGCCGGCACCCGACCGTGACCCGAGCCGACCGGACGATACGACCCAGCGGGCACCGATGCATCCGAGCCACCTGGCACCGGCCCGTGTCCCATGGCGGTCACTGCTGGTGGTGGGCATCGTCGCGATCGTCGGCATCGTGGTGCTCGCCCAGTTCACCGAGCCGGCCGAGCCGCTCGGTCCCGACGGCATCCTGCGGGTCGGTGACTGCGTGGAGATCGAGCCCGACAACGACGCGCGCGAGGTGGCCTGCACAGGCGACCCGTCGGTCGACCGCAAGGTGGCCGCCTTCGTGGCGTTCGACGCCCCGTGCCCCGGTGGCACGGCCCCTCATCGTGACCGCCAGGGCATGGGCGTCGCCTGCGTCGATTTTCCCTGACGGTGCTAGCTTGTGGGTTCCCTCAGGGGCGATTAGCTCAGCTGGAAGAGCGCCACGTTCACACCGTGGAGGTCGGGAGATCGAGACTCCCATCGCCCACCCTGTCGGCCCTGGTCAGGCCATCTCGCCCGACCACGCCGACAGCGACGAGCCGCCAGGTGCACACCAGGTGCACAGGATTTCCCGCCGTCAGTCGTGACGCACGATGTCGCAGCGGATGCAGCGGCACGACTCGGCGATTCCGAGCCCTCGACGCGTGACATTCGGCTCACACCGTTGACATCCCACGCGGAATGCGTAGTATTTCTAGCAGGAGGAAGGGGCGGACCGCCGCCATCGACAACCTCAGAAAACAGGAGCCCACCATGAATGCCACCTCCACGCTGAATCGGACGCTGTCGGAAACGATCGACAGCGTCGAATCCACCTACGCCGACACCTTCGACAGCGTCGCCCGTTCGCTCTCTGCACGTGCAGACTCGGTCAACGACAGTGTCTTCGATCGCCTCGAGAAGTTCGAGGCCAACATGCCCGAACTCCCGAAGAAGGTGTTCGCATACAACCGTGTCGCTGCCGAACGCATCGTCTCCCAGACCCGCCGGAACAACGACCTCGTCCTGGATGCGGTGCGCCCCGTCGTCAAAGTCGCCGACACCGGCGTGCGCACGATCGTCGGAACCACCCGATGGGCCGTCGAGCAGACCGCCAGCACTGCTGTCACCGGCGCACGCTCGGTCTTCGGGCAGTCCAAGGCGCAAGTCAAGCGAACAGCGACGACGCTCAACGACGAGGCGATCGACTTCGTCGATGAGGCCACCGACCGGATCGTTGCTGCCGAGAAGTCGGCCGAGCGCTCCGCATTGACGTCGATGACCAAGGCCGAGCTGTACCAGATGGCTCAGGACATCGACATCGAAGGTCGCGCCGACATGACCAAGGCGCAGTTGATCACTGCCATCAACAGCGCCGGCTGACACCCGTCGGACAGACGACGACCACGAACCCCACCGCACCGGCATTGCAGCCGGTAGGTGGGGTTCCCCATCGCCCACCCACGGCCGGCGAGTTTGCCGCTGGCAATCCGACGGTGGGCGGTCGTAGGATTCGACACGTGCTTGATGGAGCGATTCGCCCCACTCGCGGGGCAGCAGAGTTCGCGCCCGGGGACCATGTCTGTGCGGTCTACCGCTCGGCACCTGAACGCGATGCGATGGTCGAGACGTACATCCGTGGCGCCCGGGTCGCCGGTCATCGCACCATGTTCCTCGACCGGGACGAGGCGCCGGCGCTGTACGGAGGTCGCCATGTCACCGATCCGCGCAGTCTGCTGGCCGACTTCGAGCGGCAGGCCGTCATGGCGGTGGCCGAGGGCTACGGCGCCTGGGCGGTGGTGGTCGACGGAACCGCGCTGGTGCTGACCCCCGAGTCACGGGCGTCGTTCGCTCGGTGGGAGCATCTCGCCGACCGCATGTTCCGGTCGAGCGGCAAGATCCGGGCGCTGTGCGTCTACGACGGGCGCGAGATCGGGGCGGACGCCGCGGCCGAGTTGGGCGTGCTGCATCAGCAGACGCTGCCCGACGACACGCCGTTCCACTTGTGTGCCGGTGCGGAGGACGTGCGGCTCGACGGCGAGCTCGATCTGGCGACGCTCAGCTTGCTCGACAGCGCGTTCGCTACCGTGACGTCGGCACGGGACGGCGATGTCGTCGTCGACGTGTCGCAGCTCGATTTCGTCGACCATCGCTCGCTGCACGTTCTCGGCCGTCATGCCGAGGCACACGGGAAGCGTGTCGTGCTCCGCTCCGCGAAGCCGATCGTTCGGCGCCTGATCGAAGCGGCAGGCGTTCCCGCTGTGACGGCGACGACCTCATGACGGCTCCCGCCACCTTTCGTCACGTCGCGCTGTTCTACGACGACACCGACACCGTCGCCGGACAGCTGGCGGACACCATCGAGAACGACCGTTGTGCCGGTGCTGCCGTCCTGGTCTGCCTGCCCGATGTGCTCGCCGCGGCCGTGTCCGAACGCATCCGCGTCGACGACCGTGTCACGTTCCTCCCGGCCGACAACCGCTACGCCCGCCCGGTGACAGCGATGCATGCGCTGTTGAACTTCACGAGCGCTGCGCTTGCCGATGGAGCGACACGCGTCCAGTCGATCGGTGAGATCGCCTTCGACGGATCCCCCGCAGACGACGACTGGCACTGGTACGAGCGGGCGGCCAACGACGTCTTTGCCGGTGTGCCCATGACTGCGACCTGTCTGTACGACACCAACAGCGTGCCGCCCGGCACGATTGCCTGCGCCCATGCCACACACACCGAGCACCTCGGCCAGGTCGATACGCCCGGTCGCTGCGACGTCGAACGATTGGTGCCCCGCCCCATCGCGCTGCCCCGGCGTCGGGCTGATCTCACGCTCGACGGGGTGACCCGGTCCGGTACTGCGCGCCATGCACTGGAACCGTTCGACCATCTCGCACCCGACATCCTCGACCGCGCCCGGCTCATCGTCAGCGAGCTCGTCACGAACGCAGTCATCCACGGCGGCGGGAAAGCCGACGTCCGGTACTGGCACGAGCCGAACGCGATCTTCATCGAGGTGGCCGACGACGGGGCGGGCATCGACGACCCGTTCGCCACCCTGCGCCCGCCGGCGCTCCCCGTGCGTGGCTTCGGCCTGTGGGCATCTCACATCGAGGCGACACGCCTCCACGTCGCCGCACGACGCCCGCACGGCACCATCGTCACAGCTCACGTCACGGCCGCCTGAGCGGTCCCGACCACCAGTCGAACCGACACCCTGGTCGACAGGTTCGATCGATCCGTGGGCGGGTAGCACCGCCGGGCATGAGTCTCGACCGGCCGGTCCGTACGAAGAATGGCGAGCACGTCGCCGTGTTCGCGGCCGGCACCACGCTCACGGTCACGATCGAGGCGGATTCGTCGGGCAACGACGACGTCCACTTCCACGCCGGTGGCCAGGGTCTCTGGATCGCCCGAGCGGCGGCGATCCTCGGCGCCCGGACCGTGCTGTGCACCCCGGTCGGAGGTGAACCGGGTCGGGTCCTCGATGCTCTGATCGAGCGCGAGGCGGTCACGCTCGCCGCCGTGCCGGTCGCTCGGGTCAACCCCGCCTACGTCGACGACCGTCGCAGCGGCCGCCGTGAACGCGTGGCGGCCAACGCGCCCGGACCGTTGACCCGTCACGAGATCGACGACCTGTTCTCCGTCGTGCTCACCCACGCGTTGCGGTCGGGCCTGCTGGTGGTGACCGGTCGACCGCACGTGCAGTCCATCCCGCCGTCGTTCTACGAGCGTCTCGGCGCCGACACCCGCGCTGCGGGGGTCCGGGTCGTGGGCGACCTGCACGGTGAGGAGCTCGACGCCTTCCTCGACCGCGGCCGCATCGATCTGCTGAAGATCAGCGACGAGGACCTTGCCGAGGACGGCCACGGATATCTCCCGGATGCCGCTGCGTTCGGCCTGCTGCACGACTTGCTCGACCGCGACATCGGCGACGTGGTCCTCTCCCGTGGGGAGCGATCGGCGCTGGCGGTCCTCGGTGGTGTCGCGATGACGGCGACGACACCGGAGGTGGCCGCCGCCGATCACCGGGGATCGGGCGACGCCATGACCGGTGCATTCGCCGTCGGCCTGCGTCGCGGTCTACGCAACGCACGGTTGTTGGCGTTCGGCTGCGGCGCCGGGGCGGCGAGTGCCACCCGTCATGGCCTCGCCACCGCCGGCGCCGCACTCACGGCTGCCTACGCCGATCGTGTCGTCATCGAATCCGCCGGCCCGCCGACGCAGGTGCCTCGCGAGGTGGCCGCGGGTACGGCCACGACGTCAACGGAGGATAAACTCCCCTGATGGCCCGCACGGCCGGCGAAGTGCTCGTCGTCGACGACGACGTAGACGTCTGTGCCGCCGTGCGCGACCTGCTCGGTGACAGCGGGTACGTGGTCCACGTCGCGGGTACGGGCTGCGACGCCTTGGAGATGCTCACCGAGCTGCAACCCGACGTGATCCTGCTCGACCTGGGCCTGCCCGACACGAGCGGGCTCGATCTGCTCACCGATATGACCCACAGCTCGACGGCGCCCGTCATCGTGCTCAGTGGGCGATCCGGTGAGACCGATCGCGTCGTCGGACTCGATCTGGGCGCCGACGACTACATCTCCAAACCGTTCGGCGGTCGCGAGCTCGTCGCCCGGGTCAACGCCGCAATGCGGCGACGTCGCTCCGCGGAGCCCGCCCATCTGATGGAGTTCGGCGACCTCGCCATCGACGAGGCGACGCACGACGCCACGATCCGCAGCCGCCAGGTGGCCCTCACCCCGAAGGAGTTCGACCTGCTCGTCTTCCTGGCCCATTCGCCGCGCCGGGTGTACACGCGCAGTCAGCTCCTCCGTCACGTGTGGGGATCGTCGGATCGGTGGCAGGACGACAACACGGTGGCGGAGCACATCTACCGGATCCGGCGCAAGCTCGACCCGGATGACCGCGAACGTTGGATCGAGACGGTACGTGGCGTCGGCTACCGGTTCGCCCCGGCCGGTGAGGCGTCGAGCTAGCAGCGCTCACGTGGCGCCGTCGATGGCATCGAGCAGATCCTCGATGGTGAACGGCTTCGGCAACACGCTCACCTCCGGTGGGAGCACGCGACGGAGGTCGTCGGCCGGTGCGCCGGAGATGTACACCACGCGCATGTCCGGGTGTCTGGACAGCAGCCGGGTCGACACGCCGTGGCCGTTGAGGTCGGGCAGTTGCACGTCGCAGACCAGCAGGCTGATGGGTTCGTCGACGTACTCGAGGGCGGTGGCTGCGTCGGGTGCCTCGAGTGTGCGGTGGCCGAGTGCGGTCAACTCGTCGACGAGCACGTGACGGAGGTCGTCGTCGTCGTCGACGACCAGCACGGTCATCCCGGCGGCCGTGCCCGACTCGGAAGCGAATCGGGGCACGCCGTCCGTCGTGCCCGACTCCAGGGGCAGCCAGATGTGGAACGCGGTGCCGCGGCCGGGTCGGCTGTCGACGAGGATCGCACCGCCGCTCTGGGTGATCGTGCCGTAGGTGGTGGCCAACCCCAGGCCGGTCCCCCGTCCGGGCGGCTTGGTCGTGAAGTACGGGTCGAACACGTGTGGCAGATGCTCGGGGTCGATCCCGGCGCCGGTGTCGGCGACCGACAGCACGACGTAGCGGCCGGGGGGCAGCTGACCCGGTACACGGGCATCGACCGGCGCATTCGGTCGGATCGTCTCGATGGCCGTGGTGAGCGTCAGCGTGCCCCCGCCGCCCATGGCGTCGTGGGCGTTGATGGCCAGATTGGTCAGTGCCTGCTCGAAGCGTGCCGGGTCGATCACGACTGCCTCGGGGTCGTCACAGAGGTCGAGTTCGATCGAGATGTCGTCGCGGAACAACTCGCGCAGGATCCCGGTCACCCGGTGGATCTCGGCGTTGACGTCCAACCGCACGGGAGCGGAGGCACCCCGCCGGCTGAACGACAGCAGGTCGCCGATCAGCTGCTGTGTACGATCGATCGTGGTTGCGGCCGCGGCCAGGTCCTCGCGGCTCTCGGGGTCGGCGTGCCGGCTGCCCAGCCGTTCCAGGCGCAGGCGGAGTGTGGTGAGCGTGTTGTTGAAGTCGTGCGCCACCCCGGAGGTGAGCCGCCCGATCGCCTCGAGCCGTTCGTTCTGCGCCAGTCGGGACTCGAGCAACCGCTGCTCGGTGATGTCGACACCTGTCGCGATCGTGGCCGTCACCTCACCCGTGGGATCGGTCAACGACGTGTAGGTCCACGAGACCCGTCGGCGTCCGCCGTCGGCGGTGACCCAATCGCTCTCGACGGTGCCCGTTCGCTCGGCACCGTCGGCTGCTTGGATCTCGGCGAGTCGGATCGAGGCCGCAGTCCGACGCTCGGGCGGGATCAGGCAGTCGACGAGCCGGCGTCCGACAATCTCCGAGGCAGCGAATCCGGTCGCTTCCTCGCAGGCCTTGTTGAAGCGCAGCACACGCCCGGCCGTATCGATGACCACGACGAGCGCACCTGCCGTATCGAGCAGCGCCTCGGTGAAGTCGCGGCTGTTCGAGAGGTCGGTCATCGCCGACACCTCGGTGGTCACGTCGACGAGCGTCGAGACGGTGCCGGTGACTTCTCCGTCCTCGTGGTAGGGGAGCACGCTGTGATCGAGCCACATGATGTCGTCGCGGCTGACATGTTCTTCCGTGTCGGTGTCGGCGTCTTTGTGGATCACCCGGTACCGGAGCGACGCCGATGTTCCGGTGTGAGCAGCGGCTCGGATCGCTCCCTCGACGGCAGGGCGGTCGTCGGGATGAATCGCCGACAACCGATCGGCGAAGGCAGTCTCGCCACGCCTCCGGTCGAGTGCATGGTCGGCGTACCGGTTCGAGAAGACGATCTCCCCGGCGATGTCACACAGGATGACGCCGACCTGCGCCGTGTCGAACAGCGACCGCAGGCGCTCCTCGCTGCTGCGGAGCTCTTCGGTGACCAGATCGTGGCGGCGGTCGCGCAACAACCACGTGATCGTGGCGGATTTTCCGTCCTGCGGGCCCACGTGCGTCGCGCGCAGGCTGGTGGGGATGGTCTCGTGGTCGCGCACGCTGAGGTTGATGGTGACGTGGCCACCCGGACCGGCGTTGCGGACGCGGTCGAGCTGAGTGTAGAACGCCGAGCGATCGTCGGGCGCGATGAAGATCGACAACGGCTTGCCGACGAGAGCGGCGCGGGGTTCGCCGAACATCTCGCATGCGGACATGTTCGCTTCGCCGACGATGCCCTCTGCGTCGGTGATGAGATACCCGTCGGCGACGCTCTCGTAGAGGTTTCGGTAGCGCGCGGTCTGCTCACCGAGCGCCCGCCGGCTGGCCTCGAGTTCGGCATTCTGCGCCTGCATCTCCTCGATCACGACCGCCAGTTCCTCGAGGGCTTCGGCGGCGAGTTCCCGGGCGTCACCGCCCAGGTCGGCGCGCCCGATCAGATCGCTCAATCGGTGGCGCAGCTGTTCGATCTCGTCGCCGTCCGACGTGCTCATCGGTGCTCTCCCGCCGATCCGTTCCGTGTTGCCGGTCCGCGTGCGGCCGACGATTCACCGTCGATCGGTTCCATCAACACCATCAGTGTCGTGTCGCCCCCGGTCAAGCGCCCGATCCTGCCGACGCTCACCCGGCACGAGAACCGCTGACCACGAGAATCCACGGCCTCGACCACCGTGCTGCGCGAGTCCCGGGCGCGGCGCGGGACGTCGTCGCCCGATGTGGCGTGCAGGAGCGGCCCGATCGGGCCCACGGGCAGACCGAAGTCGAGTGCCAGGAACGACCGGTCGACGACGTCGGCGGCCCGCAGCCCGAACAGGTGCTCGGCGGTCTGGTTCCAGAGAACCACGTCGAGCTGTTCGTCGACGACCGCCACACCGATCGGTATGGCGTCGACGACACTCGTGAGGAACCGTCGAGCGGACTCGATCTGGCCGGTCTGTGTGAGCAGTTCCTCGTTCATGGTCTCGAGTTCTTCGTTGGCCGACTGCAGTTCCTCGTTCATGGTCTCGAGTTCTTCGTTGGCCGACTGCAGTTCCTCGTTGGTCGTCTCGAGTTCCTCGTTCGTCGACTGCAGTTCCTCGTTGGCTGTCTCGAGTTCCTCGTTCGCCGAACGCAGGCTGCGATTGGCGACCTCCAGGTCGTGTCCCGACTGCTCGAGGTCGCGACGCGTCCGCCCGAGTTCGGTGACGTCGGCAAAGCTGACGCTCACGCCCAGGTCGACCCCGGCCGACGTGCGCAGCGGGGCGATGGAGATCTCGAGGAACTGCAGCTGCCCGTCGGCCAGCGGACGCGACACGTCGTGGAGCACGACGGGCCGGCCCTCGGTGTAGGCCTGCTCGATGTGGGGCCGCAGCTCGACGGGGCCGTGTGCCACGTCGACCTCGCGGAACGATCGCCCGATGTCGTCCCCGGTGACGCCGAACATCGCCCGGGCCCGCGTGTTGATCCCCGAGACCCGGCCGTCGACGTCCAGGACGATCTGGGCCACGGGCGTCGCGGCCAACGCCAGCTCGTGGAGTGCGTCGTCGGAACCCACCCGGTCGACCAGGGCTCCGAGGTCGTGGCGGGTCTCGGAGCCGGGAGCACGACGGAACAACCGCAGTTGCGGGTTCACGGGCTCGAACAGTTCCGAGTGCGCCGTGACGGTCTCGGCCTTGCCGAGGAACAGGTGGCCGCCCGGCTTCAGTGCGTAGCGGAAGCGGTGGAGCACGTGACGTTGGGTGTCGGTCACGAGGTACATCAACACGTTGCGGCACACCAGCAGGTCGAGGCGTGAGATCGGCGCATCGGCGGTGACGTCGTTGCGGCCGAAGATCACCTGCCGGCGGCAGTCCGTGCGGAAGGCGAACCCGTCGTCGACGGCTTCGAAGTACCTCTCGACGCGTTCGGCGGACACGGGTTCGAGTTGACGTTCGGTGTAGACACCGCGGCGCGCCTCGGCGAGTGCGGACTCGTCGGTGTCGGTGGCGAAGATCTTCACCTGATCCTTGAACGCCTCCACGCCCATCTGGTCGGCGATGACCATCGCCAGGCTGTAGGCCTCCTCGCCCGATGCGCAGCCGGCGCTCCACACCCGGATCGGCCCGTCGCCTGCGGCCTCCACGATGCCCGGCACCACGTCCGCAGCGAGGAGCTGCCACGCGTCCTCGTCACGGAAGAACGCCGTGACGTTGATCAAGATCGTGTCGACGAGCTGTGCCTGCTCGGCAGGGTCGGACTCGAGCACGTCGCGGTAGTCGCCGAACCGTTCGACGCCGACCTCGTGCATCCGTTTGCGGATCCGTCGTGACAGGCTCGGACGCTTGTAGCCGGTGAAGTCGAGGCTGCGCGTGTCGCGCAGGTACTCGAGCAGTGACTCGAGTTCGGCGTCGTCGGGTCGTTCCGTCACGGCCGTGGCACCGACTCGGACAGTGCGACGAGCTTCGGCGCGATCTCCTCGAGCGGCACGACGTGGTCGACCGCCCCCGTGGCGATGGCTGCGTGCGGCATTCCGAAGAACTCCGACGAGCCCTGATCCTGTGCCACCACCGTGCCACCTCGGTCGTGTACCGCCGACACGCCACTCGCCCCGTCCTCGCCGGTGCCGGTGAGGACGACGGCGATCACCCGTGCGCCGTAGCTGGCGGCCGCCGACTCGAAGAGCAGGTCGGCCGACGGACGCACGAAATGCACCTGCTCTGCCTGGCTCAACGAGAGCGTGCCGTCGTCGTCGACGAGGACGTGCGAACCCGGCGGGGCGACGTACACGGTTCCCGGCTGCAACTGGGTGCCGTCGCCCACCGACTCGACCGGCAGCCGTGAGCGACGGCCGAGGATCTCCACCAGCAGGCTCCTGTGGTGAGGGTCGACGTGTTGGACCACCACCATCGGCAGCGCGAACCCGGCGGGAAGACCGGACACCAGCTGCGTCAGCGCCTGCACGCCGCCCGCCGACGCCGCCACGACGACCAGTTCGAACCCGTTCACGGCAACAGTGTCGTCGCTGCGACGCCGCAGCGCCACTGCCGGGTCATTCCCAGACCGGATCGGCGAATGCGCAGACGTCGGCGCAGGTGTCCACCCGTCGACTCGTGCTCGACGGGCCGGCCGGTGCGGCGGCGGGGGCGGCGTCGGCCTCGTCGAGCAGGCAACGTACGTCGGAGATGGCATCGTCGAGGTGTCTGATGGCGCGGTCGATGCGACGACCGGCCTCACCGCCGACGAGACAGCGGACCGCAGACAGCTCGAGCCCCACGGCGAACAAGGCATTCACCGTCGCCGACACCTGCCCCGACATCTGCCCCGGTGCCTGCTCGGACAGTTGCCCCGGCACCGACGAACTGGTCATCGTCATGACGCCAGGCCCGGCCGGGCAACGTGGCGCGGATCCCACGCTGCACTCCGACGAAGGTCCGACGCAGTGACGGGCGGGGGTACCAGCGACAGCAGATCGGACACTCCGCACAGGTCGACGACCCGCTGCACCGCGCGCGACGGCACGACCCGGAGGTTGTACCGCACGGCGATCGACAGCAACTCGTCGACGCCGGCCAGACCCATGAAGTCCACACCACGGCAGTCCACGTCGACGGAGTCGTACGCATGACCGATGAGGGGCAACCGGAGCAGGTGGGCCGAGTCCGCATCGATCTCCCCGTGCGCCGAGATCGAGAGATGCCGGCCGTCGTCGGACGCCGCCAGCACGTGCAAGGGTGTGGAGGGCCGATCCTGGCCGAACTCGACCCGAGTCGGACGGTGGTCGTATTCCGTCGGTGTCGGCATGGCCACAAGCGTGGGATGCGATGATCATCACCACGTCCGTGCAGGATCAACGCTCCATCAACTGGGGCCGCGTCGGCCTCACGAGGCGACGCCGACCGTCGGGGGTCAGGTGGTCGCGTCAGGTGGCGGCGGTGTCGGTGGCCTGCTTCAGCACGAAGCGGGCCAGCAGGACCCCGGCGATGATCGTGCCGAGCCACACGATCACGGTGGCCAGGAGCCAGGTGCCCGCACCGCTGATCGAGAGACCGTCGGAGATCAGGCTGGTGAGGACCAATGCGACGAACGTCGTGATCAACGCGCTGCTGCCTTGCAGCGCCTCGACGTTCTTCAGCGCCTGCTTCTGGATCAGCGGTTCCAGAACGGCGAACAGCACGCTGAAGATCAACACGGCAACGACGAAGGCGACCCCGTCGATCTCCATGTCGTCGAGCAGCAGCGCCGCGAGCCACAGGCCGATGGCATGACCGGCCAGTGCCAGGGCCAGGCGGGTGAGCAGTCGGATCATGCAGTCATCATGACGCATCCGGATCGCTCGGCAGCGCATCCCCGTCGGGCACGGTCGGACGCCGGTACAGCGACACCAGCCGGGCGATGAAAACCGTGAGGAAGATCTGGCCGGTGACGGCCTGCAGGACCACGATGCGTGCGGCGAACGGATCGGTGGGCGTCTGGTCGCCGAACCCGAGCGTGGTCAGAACCACGAAACTGAAGGGCGCATACTGCGACCTGTCGGTGTTCGGAATCGACAGCTGGCCGTCGTCGATGGCGTCGATGCCGAAGTAGAGCTGAGCGAACGCCATCCCGATCATCGCGTAGGCGGTGACGGCACCGACGATCGTCTGGCTGTCGACACGATCACTCCGCACGACTGCGCCGACGACCAGCACGAGGAGGATCGACAGGAGCGTCGCCTGGGCGAACGCCGACGCAGCATTCGCCGACGAGTCACGGTCGACCAGTGCCGTCACTGTTGCGGCGAACATCGCCACCACGGTGAGCGCAGCCAGTATCGGCGACGACGTGCGCAGCGACGTCGCCCGGAACGCCACCAGCACCAGCGCCACGGTGAGCAGCGAGATGGTGATGCTCGCCCAGCGGCCATCGAATCCCGACAACATGAACGCCGCGACGACGATCAGCAGCAGACGCTCGAACCGGAACGGCGCGGACGCATCGGCGGACAGCAATGGGCTCACCAGCCGTCGACGGTACTCCCGACGCCGTACCGCTTCGGGGAATCAGGCGACGAGATGAGCGGGGCGACGGACCTCGTCGTCGAGGAAGTCGACCCGGCTGCGTCGTGACGGCCGTCCTCGACGTGGCGGGAGCGCCACCGGGTGCCCGTCGATCAACAGCGCACCACCCCACACGCCGTAGGGCTCGACACGGGCGACCGCCGCCGATCGGCAGGCCTCGGCCAGCGGGCACCGCCGGCAGATCGCCTTCGCCTGTGCCACTTCCCCGTCGTCGGTCGAGAAGAAGAGGTGGGTGAGTGTGCCGTTGCCATCGGCGCAGCGTGGCGTCCCCGCAGACATGGATCGGAACCTAGAACCGCCCGTCCCGCAGGTCATTGCTCAACCTGGCCCGGCGATTGCTCAAGCCATCACGTCGCCGAGTTCCGCCCGGCCACCGACGCCGAGCCGGCGGTACGCCTCCCGGAGATGGTTGTCGACCGTACGCACCGACAGGAACAGCTCGGCGGCGATGGCCTTGCTGGCACGCCCTCGAGCCGCGAGACGGGCGACGTCGAGCTGGCGCGAGGTGAGTGCGAGGTCGTCGGTACCGGGACGCAGCGCCACCTTCGGAGCCAAGGTGAGCGCTCGGGTCGCGTCGCGGCACTGCTCGACCTCGTCGACCACGTACGCAGCACGGTTGGCCCACGCGGCGCCGGCCGGCACGAACGCTCCCGCCTCTTCGAAGCGGCGCGCACAGTGGGCCAAGGCGCCGGGGTCCCGCGCTGCGGCAGCGTCGAGATGGTCGAACATCACGTCGAACAGGTGGCAGTCGTTCTCACGACCTCGCCGAGCGCTGCGCAAGGCATCGTCGTCGTACCCCCAGCTCGCCGCATCGTGGAGTGCGAACGCCGCCCAACCGAGATCCCCCGACTCGTGGCCGAGTTTGGCTGCGTCCAGCGCCTGGCGAATCGCCTCGTCGTGGTCACCGGCGGCGGCGGCGATCCAGCCGTGGGCGCGGGCGGACCAGAGGCCGAACCACGGCGCGAAGGCGCCCACCCGTTCGCTCGCCAGCTCCGTCCGCCGGACGGCGAGCTGGATGTCGCCGTTCGCCGTCGCCACGACGGAGCCTGCGCTCGCGATCATCGGCAGCGTGTGGAACGTGTCGTAGGCGAGCAGGGTGTCGATCGCTCGGCCGATGAGTTGCTCGGCCACGTCGCCGCGCCCGCGCAGCAACTCCAAGATGGCAGCGGAGAACTCGCTGAGCCCGATGGCGATGCCGCGCCGGCCGGCCTCCTCCCGCCACCGCTCGGCGACGGCGGACGCCTCCTCGAGCCGCCCGCGCATCATCGGGGCATTGATCGCAATCGACCGGATGAGATCGATCTCGGCGTCGCGTTCGGCCGGGAGACGCTGCTCGATCTCCTCGGCGCGGGCGAGATAGCGGTCGATTCCGTCGACCTCCAGCGACGTCGCCTTCAGCCACAGGATGTTCGACAGTGCGGTCCATGCCGACTCGTCGCCGCAGGCCGGGTCCGCCAGCACCCGGTCGATCTCACGGACCTGCTGCTCGCGGTCGTGGTCCGACATCTCCATGGCGAGGTCGGATTCGATGCCCAACCTGAGCGCCGGGTCGCTGATGCGGTCCCTGGCGGTGGTCAGCACCTCGATGGTGAGATCCGGACGCTGGAGGAACAGGTTGTTGAGCTGGCCGAGTGCCAGCGCGATGCGTCGGATGTCGTCGTCGTCGGTGGCGAGCGCGAACGCTTCGTTCCAGAGTTCGACGGCATCGTCAGGGTGTCCGGAGACGCGGCGCACCTCTCCCAGTACGAACAGCGACGAAGCGGTCCGCCCTGCATCGACGGCCACGCGCGCCAGCGAGTCGGCACGTTCGGTGTCGAGCCAGCCGATGGCCTCGAACGCCGCTGCAGCGGCGAGGTCGGCGGGGGGCGTGTCGCCGGCGTCGAGGATCCACGTGACCACTCGGAGAGCATCGCCCCGGCGCTGCGTCGACGGCTCGCCGGATGGTCCGTCGGACGGCTCGGTGAGGGCGGCGGCGAGCGATCGGGCGATCTCCCGACGGCGCAGCGGCGTGAGCCGGTGCACGATGACCTCGCCGTACAGCGGATGACCCAGATGGGCGACGACGCGTCGGGAGCGCTCGTTCTCGGTGTGCCGGGTGACGACCAGGCCGGTGTCCTCGAGATCGGCGAGCACGTCGGCGTCGAGCACGGACGACGACACGTCGAGCGGCTGGCCGACGGCGATCATCGCGAGATGGCGCTGCTCGGCCTCGCCCAGCGAGCGCAGCCGCCTGTCGACGACCTCGAGCAGCTGCATCGACAGGCCGGCGGGGTCACCCCGGACATGCGCAGCCACCAGCTCCCGGGCGAACAGCGGGTTGCCGCTGGCGCGCTCGACGATGGCGGACACGACGGACGGGTCGACCGGGTGGTGGTTGCGCTGACGGAAGAACTCGTCGACGAGTGCGGAGACGTCGGGCGCAACGAGCGGGCCGAGCGTGATTCGATCGGCGTCGGCCTGCCGCCACAGGTCGTCGAGTGCAGCCGGTGCGGGGTCGGACGACCGCACCGTGGCGACCAGAGCGACGTCGGCGGGGTCGGACGTGCCGGACCCTGCGAGGAGCGCTCCGAGCACGGCGATGGTGGCATCGTCGAGGAACTGGGCGTCGTCGACGGCGACGACATGGGGCCGACCGCCGGCGTTGCCGCGCAGGCGGGCGGTGGCAGCAGCGATCTGCATGGCGGGGTCGACCCGGGCGGCCGGATCGATGAAGCCCGACAGTGCCCCGAAGGCGATGTTGCGCGTCCCGGCCGAGGCCCGCAGCGCCGTGACGGTCGTGCCGTCGGCGCGCAGAGCCGCAACGACCTGGCGGACCAGCTCGGTCTTGCCGATTCCCAACTCACCCGACACCACGGCGCACCCGCCGCCGGTGAGGCAGCGGGTGACGCGGTCGATGACGGCGCGTCGCCCGCGTGGCTCGGTCATGGGTTGCATCGTAGAGATCCACACGATGACCTGCAGGGACGGCACTAGTGTTGGTGGGATGGACCGGCTGTGTGAGCGACCAGGTTGCTCCGAGCCGGCATCCGTGGCCTACGGGATGCGTCCCGAGGACCTCGTGTTCTGGCTCGATGTGCTGGTGGTGGGCGACGACGACCGCCGGGGAGTGCTCTGCCGACGACACGCCGACACGATGGTGGTGCCACGCGGGTGGACGCTCGACGACCTGCGCGAGCCGGATCTGCGTCTCTTCCGGCCTCCGCCGCCCGCCCCGGAGCCGGCTGCTGGTGTTCCGCTCCGTCGCCGCCGCCCCGCTGCGGCGACGACCGCCGAGCAGTTGCCGCTCGAGGGGCCCACACCGAAAGACCGGCCGACCGACCCGGAGGTCGAGCCGTCGGCCGATCCGGTCGCCACGCCCTGGTCCCCGAATTTCGACGACGCCGACGATCTCGGTGGCCTGCTCGCTGCTCGTAGCCCGCTGCTGGCCCGCGCCTTCAACGGTGCCGACCGGCAGCGGAACACCTGATCGAGGTCGGTGCCGATGGAGATCGAACGGCAGCTCGTCCTGCCCGCCACCACCGACGTCGTCTTCGCCCTGGTCGACGACCTGACCGTGTACCCCTCCTGGATGGCGCTCACCCACGCCGTGCGGCCCGTCGGACGCGACGATGACGGGCTCCCGGCGTGGGACGTCGAGCTACGGGCGCGGATCGGCCCCCTGGCCCGGTCGAAGCGCCTCCGTATGGTGCGGACCCGCCACGAGCCCGACCGGATCGCCGTGTTCGAACGGATCGAGGCCGACGGTCGTGAGCACGCCCCCTGGGTGCTCACCGCTCAGGTCGAGCCCCTCGATGCGGTCTCGTCGGAGTTGCGGATGCACCTCTTCTACGGTGGCAGCCTCTGGACGGGGGCCGTGCTGCAGCGTGTGCTCGACGACGAGATCCGCCGCGGCAGCGACGCCCTGCTCGCATCGTTGTCGGGCTCCCCTCAAGAACCGCCCGGTTCGGGCCGATGACGCGGGTGACCGTCATGAAACCGCAATGACCACTAGCCTCACGCCCCGTATGCAGCCACCGACCGCGCCGCCGCGGAGCGCCGCAGTGCGTCGACGCACACCCGTCGGGATGGTCATCGTGGGGCTGCTCCTGTCGCTCGTGGCGGCACTGGTCCCGATGGCGCTGCCCACCGCCGTCACGGCGCAGACCGACGATGGTGCGGCACAGCAGGCAGCGCGTGAGATCCAGGCCGCCCGGGACCGTGCGAACGCGGCGGCCGACGCCTTCTTCCGGGCGCAGTCCGAGCTGGAGTTGCTGCAGGACGATGCCGAGCGCCTCGAACTCGAAGCCGACGTGCTGCAGGACCGTGTCGACCGGCTCCGCCGCGACGTCGAGTCGCTGGCGGTCGCCCGTTTCGCCACCAGCGGCTCCGGCGGCATCCCGCTGCTCACCGGCCTCCAGGCGCCGACGGACCAGATCCAGGCCGAGGTGTTCGTCGACGTCGTCACCAACGCCGGCAGCAGTGCCCTCGACGAGTACGACCTCGCCCAGAAGGAACTGGCTTCGAAGCGAGACGAGCTCGACGACCAGCGCTCCGACATCGAACAACAGCAGATCGTGTTCACCGAACTCCAGGAGCAGGCCGAGGACGAGGTCGACCGGCTGCGCCGGATCGAGGAGCAGCGCCTCAACGACGAAGCGGTCCAGCGGGCTCTGGCCGCCCAGCAGGCCGCTGCACTCAGCAAGCTGGAGGACGCTGCGCTGCGCCAGGCGGAAGCAGCCCGCGACGCAACACCGAATCCCGGTGTGATCGCCGCCCAGGCCGCCGCCGCCGAAGCCGCAGCCAACGCTGCCGCCGACGACCCCGATGGCGGCGCTGACGGGCAACCGACGGGAGCTGCACCGGTCGGCGTCACGCCCGTGGCCACGGTGGCGCCGAACAGCGGCGCATCGGGTGGCACGAGCGGCGGACGCACGGGCACCGGTGGCAGTGGAAGCTCGCCCGTGGGCATCCTCACCGGGTCGGGCTACGTCGACAACATCGTCTGTCCGATGCCGGGTTCGGCGTACGGCGACACGTGGGGTGCCCCCCGATCGGGCGGTCGACGCCACGAAGGCGTCGACATGCTGGCTCCGACAGGGATCCCCATCTATGCCGTGGTGAGCGGCGTCGTCACGTTCAAGCAGAACCGGCTCGGCGGCAACGCCGTCTCGCTCGCCGGCGACAACGGCAACCGCTACTACTACGCCCACCTGTCGCGTTACGAGGGCACCAGCCGGCGGGTCGACCAGGGTGACGTGATCGGCTACAACGGCGACACCGGCAATGCCACGGGCGTGCCGCACCTGCACTTCCAGGTGCACCCGGGCGGAGGCGTGGCGGTGAACCCCACCCCGTCGGTACGCGCCGCCGGTTGCTGAGCCGGCGGGCCGACCTGGCAAGTTGGTGGCCATGACGGGCTCCGCCACCGCCACCGATCTGTCGACGCTCTTGTCGAACGTGCTCGGCGGCGCCGAGATCCACGAGCTGCACCGCCTGTCGGGTGGGGCATCACGCGAGACCTGGCGGTTCGAGGCCGACGGCCGCCCGCTCATCCTGCAGCGACAGCGGGCAGGCGACGAACGCGACATGTTGGTGGAGGCCGGTGTGGTCCGCGCCGCCGGTGCCGCCGGAGCTCCGGTCCCCGAACTGCTCGACGCTCGGCGTCGTGACGACGGTATGGCGTTCATGATCCTCGAGGCCGTGGAGGGGGAGACGATCGCCCGCAAGATCCTGCGCGACGACGAGTTCGTCGAGGCACGGCGGCGGCTGGTGCCGCAACTGGCCGAGGCGCTCGCCATCATCCACGCCATCGACACGTCCTCGGTGCGGGGTCTCGTCGAGACCGACCAGGTGGCCTGGTACACCGACCTGCTCGACCAGATGGGCCAACCCCACCCCGTGCTCGAACTGGTGCGCAACTGGCTGCTCGAGCACCGGCCCGAGACCACCCGAACCTGTGTGGTCCACGGCGACTTCCGTCTCGGCAATCTGATCGTCGGTCCCGACGGGCTACGCGCCGTGATCGACTGGGAGCTGGCCCACCTCGGCGATCCGATGGAGGATCTCGGCTGGCTGTGTGTGAAGGCATGGCGCTTCGGCGCGGCACCGCCCGTGGCCGGCCTGGGTGACCACGAGACCCTGTTCGAGGCGTACGAGGCAGCCGGCGGCCCACCCGTGGATCCGGCGGTCGTGCACTGGTGGGAGGTGCTGGGTACCTGGAAGTGGGCGGTCATGTGCATCCTGCAGGCCAACGTGCACCTGGGAGGCGCCTCGCGCAGCCACGAACTGGCCGCCATCGGGCGTCGCGTCTGCGAGAACGAGTACGACCTGCTGTCGCTCCTCGAAGGAAGGTGGTGAACGATGGCGATGCCCCACGACGCACCCGACGCCGGACAACTGCTGGAGGCCGTACGTGAATGGCTCGACGGTGAGGTGATCCCGGCCACCGAGGGCCGGTTGCGGTTCCACGCCCGCGTGGCGTCGAACGTGTTGGCGATGGTGGAGCGCGAGATCGAGCTGGGCGCCGCGCAGGCCGAGGCGCACCGGGCCCGGCTCGATCAGCTGGGTGTGGCCGACGACGCCGAGCTGGCAGCGGCGATCCGTGCGGGAGGGTTCGCCGACCGCGGCGAGGAGCTCCGGGTCCTGCTGCACGACGCCGTCGTCGACAAGCTCGACGTGGCCAATCCCGGCTATCTCCACTGACCCGTGCGTGCAGGGCGCGTCGCGCGCCATCACGACGACCACCCACGACGACCCACCCACGACGCTTGTGCATTCGTGCTTGTGCAATTGTGCAAAGGGGTACATGATGGGCGTACGTCGTGGGGGCGACGTCGGGGAACCGCTTGGTTGCGACTCACCGCGATGTGCGCTCGGCGCACGGAAATGGGGTCATCATGTCCGCTTCTGTCACCACGGTTCCGAGTGGGGCGGTGGGATTCAGCGACGAGCAGCTCGCTGAACTCGCCATGGTGTTCCGCGGCCCGATCCACGCACCCGGCGACCCGGGGTACGAGGAGAGTCGCGCCGTCGAGAATCTGGCGATCGATCGTCATCCGGGCCTCATCATCCGATGCTCGGGCGAGGCCGACGTGATCGACGGGGTGAACCTCGCTCGCGAACACGGGCTGCTGCTCGCCGTGCGGGGCGGCGGACACCACGTCGCCGGCCACGGAACCGTCGACGGTGGCCTCGTGCTCGACATGCGTGACATGAACGGCGTCTGGGTCGACCCGGTGAACAAGGTCGTACGCGTGCAAGGCGGTGCGACCTGGGGGCAGGTCGACCGCGAGTCGCAGGTGTTCGGCCTCGCCGTTCCCGGCGGGGTCGTGTCGACCACCGGCGTGGGAGGGCTGACGCTCGGGGGAGGAATCGGCTGGCTCCACCGCAAGTGGGGTCTTGCGTGCGACAACCTGCTCTCCGCGCAGGTCGTGCTGGCCTCCGGCGAACTGGTGACGGCGAGCGAGGACGAGCATCCGGATCTGTTCTGGGCGATCCGCGGTGGTGGCGGCAACTTCGGCGTTGCGGTCGACCTCACGTTCCGGGCGCACGAAGTCGGCCCCGAGGTGGCTCTCGCCGTGGTGTTCCACGACGCCGCAGCCGGCGGCGAGATCATGCCACGCTGGCGCGATCTGGCTCTGCGGGCCGGCGACGAGGTCACGACCAGGGCCCTGTACTGGTCGCTTCCTCCCGCCCCCGATCTGCCACCGCCCGTGCAGGGCAAGGACGTCTTCATCGTCGCCGCCATGTACGCGGGCGCCAGGCAGGACGGTCAGGGCATCATCGACGAGTTCCGCAACCTCGCGGAACCGTTGTTCGACATGAGCGACCACCTTCCGCACTACCGGGCCTTCCAGGCCGGCTTCGACCCGCTCGTCACCGGCCTCCACAGCTACTGGAAGTCGACCTACCTGGACGAGCTGACCGACGAGGCGATCGAGTTCATCCACGAGCGCGCCATGGCGCGCCCCGACCCGAGCGTGCTCATCCACGTGCCGATCATGGGTGGCGCGACCGCAGCGGTCCCCGCTGACGGCACGGCCTTCGGCGATCGCAGTGCACCGTTCATGTTGAGCATCGACGGCGGCACCTACGACGCCGCCAAGTTCGACGAGGTCCGCAGCTGGGTGCGGGACTCGATCGAGGCGGCGCATCATCTCGACGGCGCCGGCGGGGCCTACCTCGGATTCTCCGCCGACGAAGCCGGTGACGACGAGGTCGTGGAACAGCAGTTCGGCGGCAACATCGACCGCTTGCGCGCCATCAAGGCCCGGTACGACCCCGGCAACCTGTTCCGCATCAACAACAACATCACCCCGGCGTAGGACGCGCCCTGCCGGCTGTGTCAGCCGTCCGACCGGCTGCGGCGCGAGAGCGTCACCGGTTGGCCGGCGGCGAGCTGGCCGCATGCGGCGTCGATGTCGGTGCCACGGTTGCGGCGTACGGTGGCGTTCGCCCCGTACCGCTCGAGGAGATCGCGGAACCGTTCGACACGCTCGGGTGGTGACCCCACGGTCGGGTAGCCGGGCGTGGGGTTCAGCGGGATCAGGTTGACGTGCGCAGCGGGGGAGAGGCGGCCGCACAGGGCCGCCAACTCCCTGGCATCGCTGTCGCGGTCGTTGACGCCGTCGATCATCGCCCACTCGAAGCTGATCCGCCGGTTGCGTACGGTGAGGTAGTCGGCGCACGCATCGACGAGGTCGTCGATCGGATAGCGCCGGTTGATCGGCACGAGCTCGTCACGCAGTTCGTCGTTGGCGGCATGGAGCGACACCGCCAGGTTCACCGGCAGCGGCCGGTCCTTCAGCGAGCGGATGCCGGGGATCACACCGACCGTGGAGATCGTGATGTGCCGAGCCGACATCCCCATGTCGGCGTGGAAACGCTCGGTCGCCGACCACACGGCGTCGAGGTTCGCCATCGGTTCGCCCATCCCCATGAACACCAGGTTGCTGACCCGGCGATCGAGCGACCGGGCCCGCTGACCTGCACGCACGACCTGTTCGACGATCTCGCCGACGGTGAGGTGACGGGTGAAACCGGCCTGTCCGGTGGCACAGAATCCGCAGCCCATCGCACATCCGGCCTGGCTGCTCACGCACACCGTGGCCCGGTCGCGATACAGCATCAGCACGGTTTCGACGCGGCTGCCGCCGTGGAGCTCCCACAGGAACTTCACGGTGTCGCCACCGTCGCTCACCGACTCGGTGACGAGGTGGAGCGCTGTGGGCAGCTCCGCCTCCAGGCGGGCGCGCAGTGACTTCGGCAGGTTGGTGATGTCGGACGGATCGGCGAGTTGGCCGTAGAGGCCCTCCCACAGCTGGTCGAGCCGGTACCGCGGCTCGCCGTGCAGGTGGGCGCCGAACTCCTCACGGTCCAGGTCGTAGAGCGTCGGGGCGGTCGTCATGGCAGCGTCGAGGCCAGCGATTCGTCGTCGTCGATCCGCCCTCGCGCCTGGGCGGTCTCGTTGCGGGTGTCGGTGGCACGGGACGGAACGGCACGGATGTCGAGCTCGTCGAACAGTGCGACCAAGCGGGCCAGATCCGCACTGCTGCGTTCCATGGCGTCGGTGAACGACCGGGCTTCGAATCCGGCATGCACGTCGTCGACGCTCCAGCGGGGCAGATCGACAGCGGTCACGTCACGGCCCCCGTGCGTGCGACGTCGTCGTCCGCCGGTACCTGTGCCACGAAGGCAGCGTTGGTGCAGTGGACCTCGAAGCCGAGCGACCGGTAGAGCTGCACGGCGGGCTCGTTGTCGGCGTCGACGTACAGCATGCCGGTGCGGATCCCGCGGTCGGCGAGGTGGTCGAGGCCGGCGAGCGTGAGCTGGCGACCCAGGCCGAGGCCGTGGAAATCGGGATCGACGGCGATCACGTAGATCTCTCCGAGGGGCCCGCCGGCGGGGTCGGCCGGGTCGGGCTCGTGGACCTTGGTCCAGCAGAACGCGGCCATGCGGCCGTCACGCTCGTGGATCCGGAATCCTTCGGGGTCGAACCACGGCTCCTGCTGGCGTTGGCGGAACGTGTCGATCGTCCAGCCACCCTGTTCGCCGTGGCCTGCGAAGGCCCGGTTGTTGACCTCGAGCCAGGCCTCGTCGTCGGCGCCGGGAACGAACGCCCGGGTCTCGACGGTGACCGGGATGCCGGTCGGCAACGGTCGCCGCATCTGATGGAGCAGGCGGCCCTGCTCCATCCCGGCGTCGTGGGCCAGTTGCTCGTGCGCGGAGGTGGGTTCGAACACCCACCAGTTCACGTCGCCTCCGCCGTCTGCGGCGACGACGTCGGTGGCCGCCTCGATCAGCTCGGGGCCGATCGTGGCCATCTCGTAGCGGTGGTGCGGATTGATCACCAGTTCGAAGGCGTAGGCGTCGTTGCCCCGGGAGATCTGCGCATAGGCCACGGGGTGATGGTGGCCGGGTTCCCACGCCAGGAATCCGGCGAAGCCGTCGAGGCCGCCGTTGACGAGGTCGAGGTAGAGGTGGTCGGACAGCGGTCGTCGGCCGTCGGCCCGCGCTGCAGCGTCGAGCAACTCGTTGACCCCGGCGATGTCGTCGACGCCCATCTGTCGCTTGATCTCGAGGCGCCGCATGGAGGCGAGGGTATCCCCATTAGGGTCCACCCCCGATGGGCCGACCACGCACCCCCAAGGGCCGTGCCCGTGAGGCCGCCGCTCGGCTCGCGGAGGAGTATCCCGACGCCCTCTGCGAACTCGACCACTCCACGCCGTTCGAACTGCTGGTCGCCACGATCCTGTCGGCGCAGTGCACCGACGCCCGGGTCAACATGGTCACGCCGGCGCTGTTCGCCCGCTATCCCACCCCCGACGACCTGATGCACGCCGAGCAGACCGAGCTCGAAGAGATCGTGCGCAGTACCGGGTTCTTCGCCTCCAAGGCCCGCAACCTGATCGGGATGGCGAGTCGCCTGGTGGAGCAGTACGACGGCGAGGTGCCCACCGACCTCGACGACCTGGTCACGCTGGCCGGAGTGGGCCGCAAGACCGCCAACGTCGTACGCAGTGTGGCCTTCGGGCTTCCCGGCCTCCCCGTCGACACCCACGTGGGCCGGCTGGCACGCCGCCTCGCCATCACCGAGCACGAGGATCCGGTGAAGGTGGAACTCGAGCTGAACTCGTATCTTCCGGCAGCGCAACGGGGCGATTTCAGCCTGCGGATGATCCTGCACGGTCGCCGGGTGTGCTTCGCCAGGAAACCGGACTGTGACCGGTGCGTGCTCGAGGACTTCTGCCCCTCCAGCCGGCTCCGGGCCCACTGATCAGCGACACTCCGCCAACTCATCAACCTCGCGTCAACGGGCGCTCCGGCTGTTGAGGACGCAACGGCTCCCGTGTAAGGTCATCTGGCAACCAGGTTCCCGCCACCTGGTTTGTTGCGACGGCCGGGATCCGCCTCCTGGCCTCGCACCGAGCGACGGCCCCTCCACCAGGGGCCGTCGCCGCGTTTTCGGGTCACTCTTTTCGGCTCACTCCGCGGTGCGCATCGCACGCACGAGGTTCCGCTCGGCCGTGCGCAGCGAGCGTTCCGCCTCGTGGATGGCGGTGACGAGATCCTCGCGTTCGGTGCCGATCCACGGCTCGGCGAGATCGGCGACCCGGCGGCGGTACTGCGCCACGTTGTCGACAATGGTGCCGAGTTCGGCAGCCGTCGACGCAGATGATGACGCAGATGATGACGCGGATGATGCGGCCATCGGCGAAACGCTAGCGGGAGGCCGGCCGATGGTCCCTCTACACTGCCCACGGTGATCCCCGTCCGTCCCGATCTCCGTGCGCTCGAGGGATATCACTCGGCCCAGGTGGACGTGGCGGTGCGATTGAACACCAACGAGTCGCCGTTGCCGCCGCCCGCCGCCTTCCGTGACGCCGTCGCTGCGGAGGTGTCACGGGTGCCGTGGAACCGGTATCCCGACCGGGCGGCCACCGAGTTGCGGGCCGCACTGGCCGACCTCCACGGAGTCGATCCCGCCCAGGTCTTCGTCGCCAACGGGTCCAACGAGGTGTTGCAGACCGTGCTGCTCGCCTACGCAGGGCCCGGGCGGACCGTCGCGACGTTCGAGCCGACCTACCAGATGCACGCCCAGATCGCCCGGGTCACCGGCGCCTCGGTGGTCGAAGGGGAGCGGGCCGACGACTTCACGCTCGATCCGGCGGAGCTCGAACGGGTGATGCACGACCACGCCCCGCACGTGGTGTTCCTCACCTCGCCCAACAATCCGACCGGGATGATCGAGCCCCGTGAGCGCGTGGAGCAGCTCCTCGACCTGGCACCGGGCCTGGTGGTGGTCGACGAGGCCTATGCCCAGTTCGCCGACTGGACCGCTCTCGACCTCGTCGACGAGGCCCGCCCGCTCGTGGTGACGCGGACGTTCTCCAAGACGTGGTCGATGGCGGGGGCACGGCTGGGATACCTGATCGGTCCCCGCTGGCTCGTCTCCGAGCTCGACAAGGTGGTGCTCCCGTACCACCTCGACGCCGTGAAGCAGATCGCCGGCCGCCTCGCCCTGCGCTTCTCCGGCGACATGGACCGCCGCGTCCGCCAGATCGTCGACGAGCGCACGCGCCTCGTCGACACCCTGTCGGAGCTGCCGATCGACGTGTTCCCGAGCGGCGCCAACTTCGTGCTGTTCCGAGTGGGGTCCGGCAGGGGCCCGTCGGTGTGGCAGGGGCTGGTCGATCGCGGGGTGCTGATCCGCGACTGCTCGAGTTGGCCCCGGCTGGCCGACTGCCTGCGCGTCACGGTGGGCACACCGGAGGAGAACTCCGCCTTCCTCGCCGCACTCACCGACGTGCTCGACGCAGCCACCGCATCGACGACGACCCCTTCTCCATCCCCCAGGGCCTCAGGAGCCAGCGCATGACCCGTACCGCCACCCGCCGCCGCGACACCAAGGAGACCTCGATCGAGGTGTCGATCGATCTCGACGGCACGGGCGTCACCGACGTGTCGACCGGGATCCCCTTCTACGACCACATGCTCGACCAGCTCGGGCGCCACGGCGGGTTCGACCTGGTGGTGCACGCCACCGGTGACCTGCACATCGACACCCACCACACGGTGGAGGACGTCGCCATCGCCGTCGGTGAGGCATTCGGCGAGGCGCTCGGCGACAAGGCCGGTGTGCGCCGTTTCGCCAGTGGCCGGTACCCGCTGGACGAGGCGCTCGTCGACGTGGCGCT
>Ga0102938_10000514_pt1 | contig 28540 bp, 29 predicted proteins | sample SalPonR2_B_D2_MG_FD_84516 | JGI IMG/M metagenome (GOLD analysis project Ga0102938, IMG submission 84516) | Salt pond soil microbial communities from South San Francisco under conditions of wetland restoration - Salt Pond MetaG R2_B_D2_MG | ecosystem: Environmental > Aquatic > Marine >... | reverse complement strand
GGTAAGGGGGCGGTCTACGCAAAGGCGACAAAATCGGCGCCCGATCGAGTCAAACGAGCTTCCGTCACCTAGCACCCGCAAAAGTGATCGTCAACCATTAGCGGATGCAATATCCGGGCTAGCGCCAAACGGCTGAGCAGAGTCCTGCGGAATGATTCCTGCAATCGTGCTTCAAACCACGGCATAGAACGGTCGGTGAGCTCGCCGTACCTTTCCCTTCATGGCCGGTCGGCTCAGCTTCGCTGGCTATCTTTCGACGCTCTTTGGGGCCCCAGAGCAGGGGCCTGCCGGCGGCTTGAGCACGTTATCTTTCACTCGCCATTCCACCCAGCGTTCCTCTACCTCGCAGCCTCTACATTTTGCCAAGCATTTGGTGGCCGAACTTTCTCGGCTGCGCTGGACTATTGGTCAGCGCCATCCGATAGAAGAAAGGACAGCCATCCCGAAAGGGTTGTCGACAACCAAGCTAGAACTGCCAGGCCAAGAAAGAGCTCCATGCCCAACTCCCGCCCTCGACCCTATTCGCTGGCTAAACGCATTTGCCTGACAACGACGCTTTGGAGTCTCACCGCAGCGCCGGCCGCCTTGGCTGAGTCGCCTTTGCTGCGAGTCGCCAATGGCAAACCAGTATTGGTCGAACCGACCCAAGCGAAGGGGAAACAGACGACCGCGGAACCCACCAAGGCGGCGAGGCCTCCGAAGATCGAAGCCGCGGTCGATGACGGTTGGATCGCCCGCAATCACATCGATCGCCGCGCACCGTTACGAGATCCCAGTCCGGCCGCCTTGTCGCCGCTGGCAACCGATTCACCCGCGGAAAAACTGCCTGCCACGCCAGATCGGCAACCGCCACCCTCGGCTGAACAACCGGCCCTCGAAGTCTTGCCGACCGAGCCGCTGCCTGCCGCTGACTCGCCTCGCTCTTACGCCCCCCTGCCCCTGGACGGGCTGGCGCCGGTGCCGCTGATGAAGGTGCCGACGCTGCACATCGCGCCTCGGAACACCGGCATTAAAGTTCCGAACCTAGCACAATTGCCTGACCAGGCGCCGCAAATGTCCGAGCTGGGAAGTTCTGCTTCGGCCATGAATGTGTCGGAACCGGAGGATCCGAAATCTTCAGCCGCCGAAGTCACTACGTCAGAATCGGCCGCTTCAAAACGGGCCGTCCAAGCACCGCTTTCTCTCGAACCGGCCTCCTCTGAACCGGCTTCCTCTGAACCGGCTTCGACAGATCCCCTTGGGCAGTCGATCGACGACGACCAGCCAATGCAACGGCTTCCGGCGGAAACCGACGCTGCCCCGCGGACCGCCGCATTGCCAGGTCTGCAAGTCGTCCCACAGCGTTCGATTCCGGTTCGTCGTCCTAATGTTTCGGCGAAGGATCCGTCGTCGGCAGGATTGGGCAGCTCGATTCGCGACCGCGCTGAGGGCCTCGACCGGCCCGACAACGAAGATTATCTGGCCGATCTCGATAAAGATAACTCCGCCTCCGAAACGTACGTTGGAGATCTAACCGAATCGGATTCACTGGCGGAGGACGGCAGCCCGATGGCCAAGCCTGTCGCTGGCAAGCCACGCGTCGCGGCGAAGCAACCGATCGTGATAACTCCTTCGGTGCAGCGTCTCAAGGCTCCGATGGACTCGGTCTTGCGCTACTATTACGCGCGTCCTGAGCATGCGGCCAAACGCAGTTCATGGGGCATGCTGCATTCGATCATGGTCTACGGTGTCGACACGCAGATCATTTCCGGCCGCCGACGCTTCAACGCGATTGCGTGGATGGCGGGTAACAATGTCTGTCGGGGACAGCGGATTTTCACCATCGATGGTAACGGCATCGCGCCGCGCAATGGCGTTGGGTTGCAAGGCCACCAGGGGCAATTCCTGGCGGTCTTTGGCTTGGTCGGCGTTCCGGAGTCCTATCCGCTGTATGTCGGAAAACAGAAGTTCTCTGTGGCCGACTTGGTGCGTCACGAGCAAGATAATTGTCGCAGCGGCGTGGAACTGACGTTCACTCTGATCGGTTTGTCTCACTACCTCGATACCGATACGGAGTGGACTTCGAGCGACGGGCAGCGTTGGGACTTTGAACGCGTTTTGCAAGAAGAGCTCGCTCAGCCTGTGATCGGTGCGGCTTGTGGCGGCACGCATCGCCTGATGGGACTGAGCCATGCCTTGCGAGTCCGGCGCGAACAAGGTCGCCCCATCACCGGCCAATGGGCTCGCGCCGACCAGTTCGTCAACGACTTCATCGACTACGCTTGGAAGCTGCAGAATCCCGACGGCTCGATGAGCACCGATTGGTTCGAAGGCCGAGCGAATCGGAACGACGACGATCGTAAAGTCCAGACTACCGGACATATTGTCGAATGGCTGATTGGCATCGCCCCCGACGAGCAATTGCAGGACCCTCGGATGGTGCGAGCGATCAGTTACCTCACCAAAACGTTGTATAGCAAGCGGTCCAACGATTGGGCGATCGGCCCCAAAGGCCACGCGCTGCGATCGCTCGCACTGTACGAAGAACGACTGTTCGGCTCCCCTCCATCGTGGCGTGCAACCGCAGTCGCTGGTCAACATGCGAACTCGCAACGCAACCGCTCGCGATGACCAGGCCACGCTGATTGCTTGCCAATTTCGCGGGCAAACGCGGTAAAAACCAAGCCGCGGCAATTGCCGCTAGCGATGCCGCAAGGTACAGTTCAACACTTCTTACGTGTGTTGGACTCGAGCCGTCTGTGCCTCCATCGCCGCTTAGCGAAGCGGTGGTGAAGACGAACGCCGCGGTGACAGGAACAAATCGAGTTTGCGGAACTCGCGCGGGCGTTGCGGAACCGACGGCGGTATTCGGCGACTCCTCCACACGCAATTCTTGTCCCGGCTTCTTACGCACAACGATTGATGGCAACCCAACGGCTTACGAAACATAATGCGGCAATGGTGCGATTGGGGGTACACACCGCCCAAACGTTAGGTGCCGATGCGCTGCTGCTGCTGCTCGACGGCGCTACGGACTGGAAAAAAGTTCGCGAGATGGCCGAAGACAAGCTGACGATTATCGTCGCCCTCGACAACCAAGAAGATCTTGAGGGGGCCGCCGAAGCGGGCTTGAAACCGTTGGCACTCAACAAGGAGAAAGCCCCTTTGCTGGAACGCATGCAGCACGCGCTGCTGGAGTCGGCGGCCGATGAGTTGATCCGTCCCAACGGCGGAGTGGTGACGGTCTATTGTGGTTTCCAACAAGGTCGCTTCGATTCCATCAGCCACATGCAACTCGACGAACGGATGCGACGCTTAAGCGTCCGTGACCTGCAACGTTTGGAAAGCAGCGTCCCGCTGAACACGCTCAAGGCGGTCGTCGATTTAGCCGTTCAGATCGGTCGCGAAGGCCGCGAAGGGAAGCCCGTGGGAGCGCTGTTTGTGGTTGGCGATACACGCCGAGTTCTCGAACATACCAAGGACAGCGGCGCCGATCCGTTTCGTGGCTACAACAAGAAGCATCGCAATCTAATGGATGCTCGCGTGTCCGAAGATGCCAAAGAAATCGCCCAGCTCGACGGAGCATTCATTATCACGCCGGATGGCTACATCGAACGTAGTCGTCAAATGCTTGAGGTGTCTCACGAAGACCTGCAGATGTCCAAAGGCTTGGGAGCAAGGCATTGGGCGGGCGCCGCAATCACGCGGAAAACCAAAGCGGTCACCGTCGTGGTCAGCCAATCGACCGGCACCGTCAGGCTGTACCAAAACGGTGGCTTGGTGATGCGGATCGAACCGATGGACAAGGCTGTCAAATGGCAAGAGTTTAATTTCGATCCGCCAGCGAGCGGCGAATAACTCGGCGTCTCTCCGCGATCCCTCCCGCGGTGGACTCGGTTTGCCGCCGCCGCCGCACTCCTTGCGGGCAGCGATTCCTAAGCAGTCGGTGATTCCTGGTCAGCCTTGCGCGTCGCAAGGCGATTCGTTTGACGCCGCGCATGAAAAAACCGGCCGTGCGTTTTGCGGGTACAACGCACGGCCGGTATGGCTTGCTTCCCTGCCGGTTTTGTTCGGTGACATCCTGCCACCGCGGGTCATCCTTGCTTACTACGTCGGCAATCCTTTCGCCGACGGCCGGCTTGATGTGGAGCTTTGCAATCCTGCAAACGCGGGGCAATTCCTTTCGCCACTGTCAAATCAAGCATGCTTTCCTCACACTGCCAGCGAGTCGCTAAGCGACCAACCGCAGTTCGTTCTCGACGCGTTCGCGAACGCCATCGATGAATTCTTCAAAAATCCGAATGTCGAGTGCCGAAGCAGCCCCCGATTCAGGATGGAATTGCGTGCCCAACGCAAACCAGTCCATCATCTCGCTTTCGATCGCTTCGATCACGCCATCGGGACACCGCGCCGTCACACGGAAGCCCGCGGCGACTTCGTCAACCGCCATGTGATGCCGACTGCTGACGCGAATTTCTCCATCGCCAAACACGCGGCCGACCAGCGAATCGGATTCAACGTCCAAGCTATGGCGGTGGTTCAAATCTTGCGCGTCGCGGTGCGGCACCGCTTCGGGCAAGTCTTCGGGCAGGTGGAAAAACAAGTTCCCGCCTTGGCTGACATTCATCAGCTGCATGCCCGTTCCGATACCGAAGACCGGCATCCGACGCTCGGCAATTTCGGTCATCAGCATCCGGTCGAATTTTTCGCGAACCGGAGCCAGCTCTCGCACGCTAGGGTGCTTCATGAATCCATCGTTGCGTGGATCTAAATCCCCGCCACCGATCAGAATGAATCCATGCATGGCGTCGAGTGCGCTTTGGATCGACTCTTCGTCCTGCAGCGGAGGTAGGATCACCGGAATCCCTCCCGCCTTGATCACCGACTGGAAATAGCCGGCTGCAAGGAAGGAAAATGCAGGAGTGGTGCGAGCCGCGGTGCGGAAGTCGGCGTTCAGACCAATGATTGGTTTCAACGACATCTGAAGTCCCTCGTCAGACAGTGCGTTAGTGGAAGTCTGGGCAATTGCCCTGCTTGAGCCAACAAAGCTCAAGCCAACCTAGTTCACTCAACACGTCAAACAAGCAAAGCCCTTGGGCAGTGGTGAGATGGGTGGCGGGATCATTCGATCCTGGGTTCCACACAACCATCTACTGGGTCTCCACTAACCGACCAGTACCACAGAAGTCTTGCGGCGAGAAACGACAACCAGTGGCTGACGAGACACGTTCACATCTTTCGATGGCAGCGGAATTAGTCTTCGCGTGTCTCTCAATGCGAGTGCGTTGGGTCGTCGATCGAAGCCAACCCTCGTGGCTGCCTTCGTTCTGCGTGGTGTTTTAGCGGACCCTTTTCGCCTTGCAATCAGAAAGGGGTATGTTGGCAAAATGCGGCTTTGCTAGCCCCGCCGGTCGTGCTAGCACACGGCTTTTGGACTCAAACAAGGTCGCTCCCCCCAAACTTCCCGTGATGTGGCTGATTTTTGCGTCGCACCCAGCTGCTGGACGCACCGCAACTTCCGCCAAGCGGACGTCGCCGTGTAGACTAGGGATCGACCTTCGCACGCCTCTGTGAGTGTGTCCGCACTGGCAACCGCGCGATCAACATCCGGATTCCCGCTGGAAAACAACTACGGTTATGCAATTTCAGAACGTTTCGATCGATGCGATCGGTGCCTGCCTTCCCGAATCGACTTGGTCCAGCGAACAGGTGGAGACTCGACTCGAACCGGTTTATCAGCGACTGCGTCTGCCCGCCGGACGGCTTGCCTTGATGAGCGGCATTCACCAGCGCCGCGTTTGGGAGCCCGGTACGATGCCCAGCGAGGCGAGCATTCGCAGTGGATCGGCCGCGATTCAAGCGTCGTCCATCAAGCCGTCTCAGATTGGTTGCTTGATTCACGCCAGCGTCTGCCGCGATTTCCTGGAACCGGCGACCGCGTCTCGCGTTCATCACGGATTGGGGCTGCCTGCGGATTGCTGGGTCTACGACGTCTCCAACGCCTGCCTCGGACTGCTCAATGGAGTCGTCCAGATCGCCACGTTGATCGAATCGGGAGCGATCGAGGCGGGACTGGTGGTCGGCACCGAAAACAGTCGTCCTTTACTGGAACAGACGATCGCCCATCTGAATGCCGATCACTCGCTCACCCGACGTTCCATCAAGCCGGCTTTCGCATCCCTGACCATCGGATCGGGCAGCTGCGCCATCTTGCTGACTCATCGCCGGCTCGCGCCCGGCGCAAGCCGCTTGCGGACGGCGGTCGCCAAAGCCCGTTCGGCTTACCACGACTTGTGCCGCAGCGATCAAGATTCCGCCGGTGCCGATATGACGCCACTGATGGATACCGATTCGGAAAAGTTGCTGGCTGCCGGCGTGGCCACCGGTGCCGAAGCGTTTGAGACGTTCTTGACCGAAAGTGGCTGGCCGCGCGATGTGATCGATCGCTCCGTCTGCCATCAAGTCGGCGGCCGGCATCGTGCCTTGATGCTCGAAGCAATGGGACTGCCGGTCGACCGCGATGTGGCCACCTTTCCATGGCTGGGAAATACCGGCTCGGTCGCTTTGCCGCTCACACTCGCCGCCGGGGCATTCTGGAACCACATCCAGCCCAACCAAAATGTCGGCTTGTTCGGCATCGGTTCGGGAATCAACAGCATCATGCTGGGCTGCGAATGGCAGACCACGCGCGTCGCCGGAAACTTCCCCGCCGAACAACCGCAGTTCGAAACCTTGGCCGCCGAGGCCACCCTGGGCTAGCAGGCCGAAACGTCGCCCTTCTCCACATGGTCACGGAAGACCCCCCTGCGCAGACCGCGGTGTGAAGGAAGACGCCGAAACGAGATTCCTTTTGGGGGTTTGGCTCTTTACAATAAGACGGCTCGATTCGGTCCGCCGGTCCGCGTCTCTGCCCTTCAGTGCACGCCAACCAACGGCCGATTACCACCGTCCAGTAAGACACTCGCGGTGCACAGTCTTTTTTGCGAAGGGACAAGCATGTCAACTGATTGGTTCTTTTTGAAGAAAGGCTGGTTTGGGAAATCCCACGCCGTGGGACCGCTCAACGAACCCGATCTTCTGCTGCGGATCGATCGTGGTGAAATCGCACCCGAAACGCTTGTGCAAAGCGAAAGCAAAACTCGCGGTCGCTGGGTGCCGATGGATCGAGTCGGACCGGCGATCAAGCACTATCGAAAATCGCACCCCGAGTCGATCAACTAGTGAATGCCCACCGGTCCTGAACGATGGACGTCCCACGCCCGCCGAACCAATGCGTCTAGTTCTTGGCGAAATCGCTGGTTAGAGAACTGCTCCGCATGCGCTCGGATTGTGGCAGCACCAAATCGCTGCCGCTGGGTATCGAAACGTCGCACCGCGTCGGCGACGGCGTCGGCGGTTTGCGATTCAAAATGCAAACCGGTCTTTCCGGCCACCACCGTTTCCAAGGAACCACCGACCCCATATGCAATGCAGGGGGTTCCACAAGCCTGCGCTTCGACCGGCGTGATTCCAAAGTCCTCGTCGGCGGCAAAGACAAACGCACGGGCCGATTGCATTCGTCGCTTTAATTCCGCAAACGGCTGGTAACCAAGCAGTTCCACATTTGGTCCAGCTAATCGCTTGATCTTGTCCGCGTCGGGACCATCGCCGATCACAATCAACCGCTTGTCAGGCAACTGACGAAACGCCTCCACAATGACGTCGACTCGCTTATACGGCACCAATCGCGAAGCGGTCAGGAAGTAATCCTCTTTGTCGGCTTGAAAGGTAAAGGCGTCGACGTCGACCGGTGGATAAATCACCTCGCACGGGCGGCGATAAGTCTTCCTGACACGATTGGCCACGTAATGCGAGTTCGCCACAAAGAGATCAGTGCGGTCGGCCGTCGCATGATCCCACAGCCGCATGTAGTGCATGATCGCCCGCACGAACATCGAGCGAATGCCCCACGTCAAGCCGCTCTCGCGCAGGTATTGGTGCTGCAGATCCCACGCATAACGAATCGGACTGTGGACATAACTGATGTGTAGTTGATCAGCCCGCGTTAACGCACCATGGGCCACACAGTGGCTGCTACTCAACACGACGTCAAACTCGTCAAAGCAGAACTGCTCCACCGCCAACGGCATCAACGGTAAATAACCGCGGAACTTCTTTCGAGCAAAAGGCAGTCGCTGGATAAACGAAGTGGTCGGTTTGTGGCCGCCCAAAAATGCCCGGGATTCTTCGTGAAGAAAATCGCAAAGCGCAAAGAGCGACGCGTCGGGAAACACCGCCAGCGCTTGCTCCACCACTTTTTCCGACCCCGCATAGGTCGCAAACCATTCGTGCAGTAAAGCGACTCGGGGGGCAGCAGAAGGCATGGCGCAAAGAGAAGACGACGGAGGATGAACCGGTTGCCAATAGTCTATTTGCCAGCTTCGATTCCGCCGCCCAAACTAACCTGAGAGGCGGGCCAACGACGCCTCAACGGATCGATTACGCCGATCGACATGATTCTAGCGATCCAGCGGGATCTTCCCCTTTAAGCGAGGCTGCCGATGATCACGATCGACAATCACTTCGAAAAGGAAAAGTGTCACGGATCTTAAAAAGCAAAGCCTCGGCGGATGGCAAACCAGACCCAGTGCGCTACACTTAAGGCACTGCCTTCAACAGACACCGCGCCCCCTTCGTCTAGCGGCCCAGGACGCCGGATTCTCTATCCGGAAACAGTGGTTCAACTCCACTAGGGGGTATTGATTCCATTGCAGACCTGTCTGCAGCTCGTGAAGACCCCGGATCCAACCCCACACCAAAGCCACGGAGTGGCGATAGCGAATCCGCGGCGCCCCCCCCTGGTGCTCCTCCTCAAAAACAAGTTTTGGGGCGTATTCAATAGGGGCAACCAAATTTGAATGAACTCATCTTGAAATGATTTCTTCTGATGATGCTGTTCCTGTGTTTAAATGTAACGCCGAACTGCTGACTTCTGTGAATGGTTGACCGTGAATGCCCCCTGACCGGTCTACCACACAAACTTCTCTTTCGGTTTGATCGTTTGATTGACCCAGTGTTTCTACGGCTCAAGCCGTGGGCTAATCGCTGCCGCCTCTCCGTGACTAATGGCTTTCCTCAACGTGTCCACTCTCGCCGAGAGCGTTGCACTGAGATCCCCAACCGGCTGAGATCCCCAACCGGCTGAGATCCCCAACCGGCTGAGATCCCCAACCGGCAAAGCAGAATCGATTTCGAAAGCCCTCTGCATGCGAAAAGACCCCCGTCCCCTTTTTGTTGGGGGTGTGTAAAGATTCGATTTTGGTGGCTGGTTTGGGGTGCTTGTTGGTGCTGGCTGCGATAGATTGGGAGCCCCCGAGGGAGCAGTCCCCCTTTAACCTTCCACGAAGACGATCCACACTGGAAATCGCTAACATGTTTCGACGTGATGACGTGCGACAGATTTTGAAGAGCGAGGGTAGTTTCTCGCGCCGACGCTTTCTTTCTTACGTTGGTGCCTGTAGCACCCTGCCGCTGCTGAGCCGGACGGCGTGGGCCAATCCCTCTCCAACATTCTCGAGCGATCCGTTTACGTTGGGCGTTGCCTCCGGAGACCCTGACTCGAACGGCTTTGTCTTGTGGACGCGATTGGCTCCGCGTCCGCTGGAGCCCGACGGGGGCATGGCGAACGAAGCGGTCGAGGTGACTTGGGAGGTCGCCGTCGACGACACGATGTCGGGTGTGGTGTCGTCAGGCACCGCCGTGGCGACTCCTCAGTTAGGCCATTCCGTTCACGTCGAAGTCGAAGGCTTGGCTCCTGATCGTTGGTACTGGTACCGCTTTCGCGCCGGCGATGCGACCAGTCCGGTTGGTCGCACGCGAACGTTTCCCGTCGCGGGAGCCATGCCCGAGAAATTAAATTTTGCGGTCACTTCGTGTCAAAATTACGAACAGGGGTTGTTCACCGCTTATGAGCAGATGGCCAAAGACGACGTCGATCTGGTTTGCCACCTGGGCGATTACATCTACGAATATGAAGCGGGCCGGAACGGCAAGGTGCGGACGCATCAAGGTGGCGAACTGCATTCGTTAGCCGACTACCGCATTCGCCATGCGCAGTACCGGTCCGACCCGCTGCTACATCGGATGCACGGTTTGTGTCCTTGGTTGGTGACCTGGGACGACCACGAATTTGACAACAATTGCGCGGGAGACATCTCCGAAGAAGCGGGCATCGATCCGGTCGATTTTCTCGTCCGTCGCGCCAACGCCTATCAAGCCTACTACGAGATGATGCCGCTGCGCAGCGGTTGCTTACCACGTGGCAGTGACATGGAAATCTATCGTCGCGTGTCGTTCGGCAAACTGGCTGAATTCATGGTGCTCGACACACGTCAGTACCGCAGCGATCAACCGAATAACGACCGGCACTCGCCTCTTAATGAGGCGGCTCTGAACAGCACGCAATCGCTGCTCGGACACGAGCAACGGAATTGGCTGTACCAAAACCTGATTACCTCGCCGGCAACCTGGAACGTGCTGGCTCAGCAAGTGATGATGGGGATGGTCGACCGGAACGGGAATGTTGAAGACCCGAAATATTCGATGGATCAATGGCCCGGCTGCGCGGCCGAGCGGATGCGGCTGATGCAATTCATGGCCGAACGTAAGGTTAGCAATCCGGTCGTGCTGACCGGTGACATTCATTCGAACTGGGTGAACGAATTGCGGGTCGACGATCGCCGCGAAGAAGACCCGCTTGTGGCGACCGAGTTCGTGACGACTTCGCTTTCCAGTGGCGGCAATGGTGCCGAGAAACCGCGTGGATTGGAAGGGCTGCTGTCGGCGAATCCGTGCGTCAAGTTTCACAATGCGGAGCGTGGATATGTGCGTTGCAGCGTGACCCCCAAAACCTGGCAAGCCGATTATGTGGTGGTCGACGACGTGCACAAGCCGGGTGGCAAAGCGTTCACGCGAAGTTCGTTTGTTGTGGAGTCGGGCGATCCAAAAGTGCAGCCAGCCTAAACGCGTCGGCCAGATCCGCAGTTGGTGGTCGGCGGGATCGCCGCTGATGCGTGGCGGAAGAAAGCGATTGTTAGAGAATTGCTAGGTGTTTGCCGCTACAATCAGGCGGCGAACGGCGTCGGCCTTTGACTTGTCAAAGCGACCTCGCGATTGCGTCCCTCTTCGCATCCCTTCCCATTCTCCCCACTTGGTTTGCCATTCCCGGCGTCGCGACGGCGATGGTATTCCTGCTTCAGGACTTTCCCATGAAGGCGTCTTTTTTGGCTCGTCTGCTTGGAGTTATCTGTATCGGTTTCAGTAGGCTGGACGCGCCAGCCACCGCAGAGGACGCGACCCTGCATCACTTTACTCGGCAGTCGCTCACGAGCACCTACTTTTCGGAAGGGGCGAACGTTGGCGATTTCAATCGAGACGGGGCGTTGGATGTTGTCTATGGTCCGTATTGGTTTGCCGGCCCCGATTACACTGCCAGGCACGCGATCTATGTACCGGTGCCGCAAGATGTGAATCGCTATGCCGACAACTTCTTTGCTTGGGTGCACGACGTTAACGGCGATGGCTGGGACGATGTTTTGGTCGCGGGCTTTCCCGGAACGCCAGCCTACGTTTACGAAAACCCTCGGGGCAAGGATCACCACAAACAGTGGCAAAAACATCAAGTCTTTGACTGGGTCTCCAACGAGTCGCCGCAGTGGGTCGACTTGGTGGGGGACTCGACGCCGGAACTGGTTTGCACGCGCGACGGCTTTTTTGGTTTCGCGACCATTGATCCAGCCAAGCCGCTGGGAACCTGGACCTTTCATGCGGTTTCCGAGCAAGTCGCTCCAAAACGTTTTGGTCACGGGTTGGGCATAGGCGATGTGAACGGCGATGGTCGCAAGGACATCTTGCATGCTGAAGGTTGGTACGAACAACCCGCCACCGACGCGGAAGATTCGCGTTGGCGACACCATCCGGCAAAGCTGGCCGATGGTTATGGAGGTGCAGAAATGTACGCTTATGACGTCGATGGCGATGGAGACAACGACATCATCACCAGCGACGCGGCACATGATTTTGGGCTCGCCTGGTACGAACAGACGCAGAACGACGGCCGCATCGAATTCGTGCGGTACCCCATCATGGGTTCTCACCCCTCAGAAAACAAATACGGCGTGCTGTTCAGTGAGCTCCACTCGGTAGCGCTGGCGGACATCGATGGAGATGGTCTGAAGGATATTGTGACAGGCAAAACTATTGGTCGCATCATCGCAAGAGCCCGCTGTGGGACGCCGGCGCGGTTGTCTATTGGTTCAAGCTGGTGCGTGACGAGTCGGGTGTCGACTGGGTTCCTCATCGGATCGATGCCGATGCCGGCGTCGGTCGTCAAATCACCGTCAGCGACATCAACGGAGACACACTGCCCGACATCATTGTCGGCGGGATGAAGGGAGCCAGCGTGTTAACGCATCACGCAGAGTCGGTTTCCAAACAGCAATGGCTGGCCGCTCAACCCAAACCTTATTCCGGTCCTCCGATGCCATCGGTGCAAGGTGCGACCTCCAAACGCGGTCCCAAGTCGGTGATCGTGGCGTCGACTGGCAAAGTGGTCGACGCGTTGGAAGGGGAGACGACGACCAGTCGGACCACCGCAGGCACCGCTCGCGTTCAAGACATGTCAGGATTTGGGTCGGATCATTGGAGTGGCAACGCGCAGCTATTTTGGACCGGAGCCCGTCCCGGCGATCAGTGGACGCTCGAGTTGCCGGAATGTCAGGGGCCGGTGGACGTCGAGATCGTGCTGACTTGCGCGAAAGATTACGGCATTGTTCAGTTGTCGCTCGATGATCTTCCGCTCGGCAAACCGATTGACCTGTACGAGACCAAAGTGGTCACCACAGGCGTGCTCACCTTTTCCGATCTCGATGTGACGGGCAGCAAGCACAAGTTGACGCTGCAAATCGTCGGTGCCAACCCTAAAGCTCAGCCGGCCTATTTCGTGGCCGTCGATTATGTCCGCATCCGACCTGCCAAGTAGTCCCCCCAAGCTAGTACTGAAACGATGAGTCGAGGGCGATTACCAGCACGAAGCGCGAGCAAGTGACTTAGAATCGTGCGACAAAAAAGTGTCGCTTATTGCTTAGGCGATTTTGTTCCCCTTGAACGTGCGTTACGATGCGGGGTTTCTAGCAGGAGTTACCAAATGAAAACGAGAATCCTCGGTAATAGTGGACGGTCGGTTTCGGAAATCGGTCTCGGTTGCTGGCAGCTAGGAGCCGACTGGGGGCAGGTCAGCGATCAAGAAGCTCGAGCGATTTTGGAAACGGCGGTCGAACACGGCATCACGATGTGGGATACCGCGGATGTCTACGGTGACGGTCGCTCGGAGCGATTGATCGGCCAGTTTTTGCAGCAACATCCAGCCGATTTGTTCGTGGCGACGAAGGTCGGACGGCGTCAATACCCGGGGCCCTACACACTCGATGGGCTGAAACAGCACGTCAGTGAATCGCTCGAGCGACTAGGCGTGGACGCTCTCGACTTGCTGCAATTGCACTGCATTCCCACCGAGGTCATGGCAGACGGCGAAGTCTTTGAGTGGTTGCGACAATTCAAGCGTGATGGCTTGATCAAGAACTTCGGCGCCAGCGTCGAATCGATGGATGAAGCGTTGCTCATCCTCGATCAGCCAGAGCTCACTTCGCTGCAAATCATTTTCAATATCTTTCGACAAAAACCAAGCCAAGTCTTGTTTGACAAAGCGGTTGCCGCGGGGGTTGGTCTGATTGTCCGTTTGCCTTTGGCCAGTGGTTTGCTCGCGGGCAAGTTCACTCGCGAGACTCCGTTTAGCGACGATGACCATCGCCACTACAATCGCGACGGAGCGGCTTTCAACGTCGGGGAAACCTTTGCCGGATTGCCGTTTGAAACGGGTCTCGATTTGGTCGAGCAAATTCGGCCGCTCGTCCCAGACGGTCTGACAATGGCCCAGTTCGCGCAGCGTTGGATCTTGGATCACGCAGCGGTAACGACCGTCATCACGGGCGCCTCCAAACCGGCTCAGGCGGCTGATAACGCGCGTGTTTCGGAGCTTCCGAAGTTGAGCGACGAGGCACACCGTCAATTGAGCGAGTTGTACCAAACCTCGATTCACTCGCAGATTCGGGGCGCGTATTAACGCCCGGTGACGCTCACGCCGAGTTTGCGATTTAAGTGACTTTGATTTGATGAGTTTTCAAACAGATGAGCCGTTTTGGCGATAGCCACGGTTGAATTCAGGAACCGCGGCTATCGCCAAGGCGGCTCATTTACCGGATGACTCGAGCCTGCCTGCTTCAATCAACCCGCCGTTACGCGTCGGGGCAGCAAGATGAATAAATCAATAGGCTGCTATCGCCGAAACGGATGAGCGTGAAAAGACACACCGACTCTCATCAAGCTTGCTGCCTGGCGGTCTTCCTTGTCAAAACCCCAAGCAATTTCCATCGTTGCTTTGGCTTGGCGATTACTATGTTCGGTAGGGTTAGGATCGTGCGACAAAAAAGTGTCGGGTACCTTTTGCGAGGAACTCGCCCTTCGGGTGCTTCGCACAAAAGGTACCCGACACTTATTGATCGCTCATTGCTTAGTCGCTTTGTGGTCTGCGGTAAAAGCCAGCACAGGGTACGCCTTCCCTGTCGCCGGTACCGAGATCTGCTTTACTCAGCGCGTTGCCGATTCTACGATAGCTCTCCATCGACTGTGAACACAGCGATCTTCCTTTCCCCCCTCCTGCCCCGAGAGGCATCTTATGCGATCGTTTTTTGCAGCCAGTACTCTGGCGATTTTGGTGGCGACGAGTTCTTTACTTGGCAACCAGAGTTGCCAAGCCGCGGATGAGTACGACTACGACCTAGTGCATTCCTCGGTCAGTTTCAAAGCGAGGCACCTCGACATCAGTTGGATTCATGGTCGGTTTAATGAGGTCTCTGGAAAATTCGTGATCGACCGCGATCAGCCAGCGAAGTCGACCTTTGCGCTGACCATCAAAGCCGATAGCGTCGATACGGCAAACGCGGCACGGGACAAGCACCTGCGCCAACCAGACTACTTCGATACCAAGCAGTATCCCACGATTGAATTCAAGAGCACCAGCGTCAAGCCGATCGATGGTGGCTTTGAAGTGACGGGTGATTTCACGATGCACGGGACGACTCGGGAAATCGTGTTGGTCTTGATGGGTGGCGAAGAGCATGTCATCAAAGGTAAGAAAATCGTCGCCTTCTCCACCGAACTAGCTGTGAAACGAAGCGACTATGGGTTCGACCCCAAAGCGATCGGTGCCATCGGTGATACGGCAATGATCATGATTGACTGCGAAGGGGTGAGTCCATAACGGATGCCCGACCCGTTTCTTTATCTGCGGGCGACCGGAGCGGCAGCAATCGTCAGCGCGATCGTAGCGCTGGCGATGCTTCGTCGCGGGGCGGACGGCGACAGGCGAGCCAACGTTGCGTCGGCACTTGCGATCAGCTTTGGCTTGATCGCCGGCTACTACGTGCTCTCTCTGCACCTAACTTGGCCCCCTGCGAACGGGCTGGATCGATTCTTGACATGGATCCTACCAGCGGTTGTGGCAATCGAATTGGTCGCGTCGATACCGCGCGTGCCGACCTGGGCGACCTGGCTGCTACGATACTGCCTGGCCGCGCTGCTGCCTCGTGTCTTGCTGCATGGCTCCGTTTATCTGTCGGGATCGGACTACGGCTGGGAGCGCTCCCAGGCTTTTTGGGTTCTGGCAATCAGCAGCGGCTTGCTGCTCATTGTTTGGGGTTTTCTGACGCAACTGTCTCGGCGCTCGCCCGGCGTTTCGGTTCCCATCTCGCTTTGCCTGGCGATTCAATGCGCCGGCGTCACGATTATGATGGCCGGTTATCTAAAGGGCGGATCGACCGCGTTTCCTCTGCTGACGGTCATTGGCGTGACAATCGGGGTGGCAGCTTTCAGGCGGCGCCGAGCCAGCGCGGATAGCGTCGACGGTCGCGACAAGGTGGCGTTGCCGGCAATCATTGGGATCGCGGTCGTCGGGCTGTTTGGCTTGTTGTTCATCGGCCGCTTCTTTGGCGAGATCTCCACGGCCACCGCGCTGACGATTCTGTTCGCTCCACTACTCGGCTGGGTAACCGAACTGTCATGGTTGCGAAACCGAAATCCCTGGACGGTCGGAATGCTTCGGATCGTGATCGTCGCCGTTCCCTTGCTGATCATTTTGCTCCAAGCCAAACGCGACTTTGACCGCGAGATGGCACCGTTGATCAGCCACGCATCGTCCGCTTGTCCGTTGCCTACCGGCGATGATACATAACACGCCGAAACCGAGTGCAGGTTCAGCAGATTCGCGGCAACATGGCGGCGATCGGTTCATCGAGCGGCTGTTCCACCCCCAGCCGCCGCCGGATGATGACCGGAGAATGGACTCGTTGACGAACCGCACCGAGATGTGCTGGCGATGCCGCGGAGTGTGTGGCAAGGATCGCCAGCGTATCTCGCAGACGCTCCGCCGCGACGGCTGCGACGAACGTCCCTTCGTTTGCAACGAACAGTGGATCGATGCCCAGCAATTCACTTACGCCTCGGCTTTCTGGTCGCAATGGAATGTGCTGCTCGTCGATCCATAACGCATGCCCGGTTGCTTCGGCCCATTCATGCAGCACCGCCGCGACTCCGCCTCGCGTGGCATCGCGCATCGCGTGCAGGTCGTCTCCCAAATCGCGCAGCAGCGCGGCAACGGCATGATGCAATGGCTGCGAATCACTGACCGGCATGGGATCAAATCCCAAGGACTCTCTTGCCGCTAGGACAGCAAAGCCATGGTCGGCAATCGGGCCTGAAACCACGATTGCGTCGCCGACAGCGATCTTTTCGATACCTACGGCAACCTTGGCTGGACGTACGCCGATGCCGGTCGTGGTGATGAACATTCCATCGGCGGCGCCACGTGGGACGACTTTTGTATCGCCAGCAACGATCTGGACTTTGGCTGCCTCCGCGCTGCTTGCTAGGCTGACAAGGATCCGATCGAGATCGCTGATTGGCAAACCTTCTTCCAGGATGAGTGCAACCGTCAGGTAGCGAGGCTGTGCCCCGGCCATTGCCAAATCATTGATAGTGCCATGCACGGCCAGCGAGCCGATGTCGCCTCCCGGAAAAAAAAGGGGCGTCACCACGTAACTATCGGTCGTCATCACAATGTCGCCATCGATCTTTCCCAGCACGGCGGCGTCGGCATGTTGGTGATGTGCGGCGACCGACAATCGAGCAGCAATTCGCTGATGGATTAAGCGACGCATCAGCGGGCCACCCTCTCCATGTGCCAACGAGATCGTGTCGGTAGGAAAGTGCGGGACCGGGCAACCGTCACCGATGGAGCGAATGGGCATGCGGGCTCTGAATAATGCGGTAAGGATCGTGACTTCGAGATCGGCTTTGGCCGTTGTGCGTCGCAGTGGACGGCGACGGCAGGCTCGGCAGACAGAGTGATCAGCGTTCTGAATGTGTCACTGGGGAGGTCTGTTTTGGAATCGATAGTAAGCCGCACAGGCGCCCTCGCTGGAGACCATCGGAGCTCCGCGGGGCGCGTCCGGCGTGCAGGTGATTCCGAATTCGGGACATTGCTTCGGTTTGATGCGACCGGCCATCACATCCGCGGCTCGACAGACGTCAGGGTCCCTTTCCGCTGTCTCTGCGAGCGATTGAAAGCGATTACAGGCATCGAAGGACGCAAACGGCTCTCGTAATCGCAACCCTCCTTCAACGATCTGGCCAAAGCCACGCCACGGAGTCGTGGCCACTTGATAGACCCGCTCCACGATGGCCTGCGCCGCACGGTTTCCACGCTGCTGGACATGACGACCATACTGATTGGAGACCCTACACGAGCCGGCTTCCAACTGCTCGACACAATCCAGAATTCCCATCAATAAATCGACCGGCTCAAAACCTGTGACCACCACCGGCACGTGGTATCGATCGGAGAGTGAGCCCAGCTCATGAAAGCCGGTCACGGTCGCAACATGGCCCGCAGCCAGAAAGGCTTGGACGCGGCAGTCGGGCATCTGCAGGATCGCCTCCATCGCCGGTTGCACGCGAACGTGGGAAACCAGCAGCGAAAAATTCCCCAGGCGTTGCTCGGAAGCTTGCAGCACGGCCAACGCGGTAGCCGGTGCGGTCGTTTCAAAACCGACGGCAAACAAGACGACTTGGCGATCTGGATGTTGCTGAGCTAACGTCACCGCATCGATTGGCGAATAGATGACGCGCACGTCCGCTCCCATGCTTCTTGCCTGCATGAGGGATTGACGGCTGCCGGGTACCCGTACCATGTCGCCAAAAGTGGCCAGCAGAACGTTTTCTTCAGTTACTAACTGAATGGCAAAGTCGATCGCTTCTGCCGGCGTGACACAGACGGGACATCCGGGGCCGTGGATCAATTCCACGACTCCGGCGAGCGTTTGCTCGATGCCCGACTTCACTAAACCATGCGTTTGCCCACCGCAGACATCCATCAGCACCCAGGGCACCGAAGCGGTTTCGCGGATCTGTTTCAGCAACCGCAGGCAAGTGCTCGAACTGCGGAACTCATCGACATGCCTCACGATGTTAATCCATCCGATTCCGAGTCAGATTGCAAGCTGGAATCGGCGTCCGTGTGGAGCTGCTCCAATCGCGCGAACTCTGCCAGTGTCCGTGCCGCTTCGGCTTCATCGACGTGGCAAATCGCGATCCCAGCGTGGACCACCACATAGTCGCCCACGCCAGCCTCCGGCACGCACGCCATGTGGATCTGCCGCCGCACTCCGGCGAACTCGACCACGGCCAGACCGAACGTAGGATCACGCTGAAGCCACTCGATGACTTGTCCAGGAACTCCTAAGCACATGGTTCACCTCGCATCGGTTGAGAGCAGGCGACGACCAATTGCCCCATCGCCAAACCGCCGTCGTTGATCGGAATCACTCCCGGCAGGCGCACGTCGACCGCTGGCCCTCGGGACGCTTCCTCGATCAATTCAAGCAGCGTGCGATTTTGAAAGACGCCACCCGTCAAGAGGCACGGCAGTTGTGGATGCTGTTGTGCAATTTCCAAAAGAGCCATCGCCACAGCTCGATGAAATCGCATCGCAATCCGTCGTGGGTTGGTCGTGGCAAGATCTTGCTGAATCTGTTGCACTACCGGTCGCCAATCGAGTTCCCAAGGATCGCCCGGTTGAATCGCAAAGTGGTAACGGTCTTGCTCTGACCAATCGCAGGCCGCTTCCAGACGCATCGCAGCCTCTCCTTCAAAGTCGACCTGTGCGATCCCCAGAACCAAAGCGGCGACACCATCAAACAGTCGTCCCATGCTGGAAGTACGGACCCCATGGTCGAGCGCCCTCAACATTCCAGTGAGAGGCAGATCACTCGACAATGTCTGCCAATAGCGATCCAGCAGCGAGCGATCGCAAAGCTGGGCCAAAAGCGCCCCGGCGATCCGTTGCGGTTGCTTAATCGCACGTTCGCCACCAGGCAACGCAAAGCATCGCAAATGCCCGACTCGCTGGTAGCTTTGGCAATTCGCTATTAGAAACTCACCACCCCAAACGGTTTCATCGTCGCCGTAACCGCTGCCATCGAGCGCCATTCCGAGTACCGAGTCGTTCGTCAAGCCGTGTTCCAACATGGCCGCGGCCACATGGGCATGATGGTGCTGGACGGCGATGGTCGGCAGCGTTTGTGATTGAGCCCAGCGGGTGGTGAAATAGTCGGGGTGTTGGTCGTGAACGATCATCTTCGGTTGGACGCCGAGGAGCTGTTGCAGGCTGACAGCGGTCTGTTCAAAACGAATGCGACTCGCTTCCGAATCCATATCGCCGATATAAGGTGACAGGACCAACTGATTGCCGGTCGAAAAGGCAATGCTGACTTTCTGATGACCACCCACCGCCAAAACACTTCCCGCTCCCGCAAACGGAAACGTTTGCGGAGCCAACCCACGAGCGCTGCGTAGCGTCATGCGATGCCCGCCGACGCATTGCACTAGGCTGTCATCGACCGGTCGTAGGACCTCGCGGTGATGGTGAAAAAACAGATCCGCCACGTGTCCAAGCGCTTTCAACGCATCGTCAGGACGATAAGCAATAGGCTGGCCATGGAGGTTACCGCTGGTGACGACCAGAGGTCTGCCAAGCTGTTGTAACAGTTGCCGGTGCAGCGGGGTGGTAGGCAGCATGACCCCTACAGAATCGAGACCGGGCGCGAGCTGTGGTGGCAAGGATAGATCGCTGCCAGCCCGCAGCAACACAATCGGATTGGCGGCGTCGGTAAGCGCTGCGACTTCGGCGTTCGAGACGATTCCGATTCGCCTCGCTGCTTCCAGGTCGCTCACCATCATAGGCAACGGCTTGGTTGGACGCCGCTTCCTGTGCCGCAGTTCCGCAATCGCCGTCGCGTTGGTTGCGTCGACCAGCAGTTGATAGCCGCCCATACCGAGCACCGCGGCAATCTTTCCGCTGCGCAGCGTCGCAACGATTTGCTGGAGCTTCTCCGAATCCATCGTGTCGGAATCAAGCGACAGGGGCATCCCCTTTCCACAACTGATCCAACCAGCGGGACCACACTTCGGACAAGCAACCGTTTGGGCATGGAAGCGCCGATCAGAGGGCGAACTGTATTCCGCCTGACATTCATCGCACAGCGAAAAGCGAGCTAGCGATGTGCGTGATCGATCGAACGGCATTGCGGTGAGGACCGAATAGCGTGGTCCACATTTTGGACAGCTAAGAAACAGGTAGTCCGCACGACGATCTTGATGGTTGTCAAAATCCTCCTGGCAGTCTGCGCAAGTCGCGAGGTCGAGAGGTACCACCGTTTGCAAGTTACCCGCTGTGTCGGAAGCCAAGATCCGAAACTGAGCATCTGGGCCAAGCATCGGCTCTGTGTCTGGCTGGGAGGTTACCTCAGCACGCAATGTGCGGCGCAGTTGATCCACGAACGCCTGGAGCTGTTCGGCGGAACCGATGGCGCGGACTTCGACACCAACGGTAGTATTCCGAACCGATCCTGCCACCTGCATCCGCTCGGCAAGTTGTGCGATGGTGGGACGAATTCCTTGCCCCTGTACCATTCCCCGCAACGTCAAGCGGTAGGAGAGACGATCGGGCGGAGCGAGCTTCATGATTGCTGCATCTCCTGCAGCATATGTTCACGACGTTTTTCAAGGAACGCACACCACGCTGCAATGCCCGTTTGTTGGGTGACGCTGACGGTCATGATTTCTAAATTGGCTTGAACCTTCCGAGCGTCTTGGACTACACAATCGACATCAAAGGGGACGTACGGCAACAGGTCCAGTTTGGTCACCACCAGGGCGTCGCTGGTGCGAAACATTTTAGGGTACTTGCCAGGTTTGTCATCGCCTTCAGTGGTGCTTACCAGAACCACGCGTAGGTGTTCGCCCAGGTCGTGAGAAGCGGGGCAAACGAGGTTCCCCACATTCTCAATGAACAAGAAATCCAAAGGGCAGCTTGGCAAGCGTTGAAATCCTTGCTCGACCAGCGGCAGGGGCAGATGGCAAGCCCCACCGGTTGTCAATTGTTCGGTGGGGGCGAATGGACGGAGTCGCTGTGCGTCGCGATCGGTAGCCAAGTCTCCGACCAGGACGGCAACGTTCCAACGTTGCTTCCAATGTGCGAGCGTCGCTTCCAAGAGGCTCGTCTTCCCAGCGCCGGGAGAGGAAACCAAATTGACAACCAGCGTTCCGGCCCTACTCCGCTGCTCGCGAAACTTTTTCGCAGCATCGCGTCGATCGGCGTCGATGTCTCGGTTCACGGTGATCGTTTCAGCAGGCATGATGTTCTTGCTCCATCGTCATGGTCAGTAGGCGAAACTGATCGCCACGGATGATACGCACGTTTCCTGACTGGCAATGTCCGCAGCGAAACACGAACCCTTCCAGTTCGGTTTCTTGTTCACAATCGGTGCAAACGACCGCCAGCGCCTGTTTGTGGATGATCAATGCTGTGTGCTCCAGCGGTGTCTGATGGGTCAGTTGCTCAAAGGCGAGCGGAACCAATTCCGGTTCGACACCCGCCAACGCACCGATTTGCACCTCGACGGAGGCCACGCGGTGCGACTCCACCTGCCCGTCGTTATGCTCCGCGGCGATTTCTTTAACTTGCCGCAGAAGCGATCGAATGAGAGAGAATTCATGCATCGCCAAGTCGTTGCCGGAGTGCTTGGAGGCAAGCTTGCAGGGATTGTCCGGTTTTCGGCGACAGGTCCGTCAGCGGTTCGAACTGCTCCGCACGACCGAGCCAGAGGGTGATTCGGTTAGTCGACCTTCCCAGCGACCGTGCCAGCATCAATGTGGAGTACAAGTTAAGGCCGTGGGTTCCGCACTCCGGCACCTCCATAATTCGATTTCGATCGGCCTGGCTAGAGAAATTCAATTCTAAATAAGAATCGGTGTCCGGCATGTCGTGGGCGGCGTCGACAATGTGGATTTGCTGTGCCGTCTCAAGCCATTCCAAAATATCAATTGGGTTCTGTACCTTCACCAGCGGCACGTTCAGTCCTGCTTTCAATAACGTGTCAACGACCTTCCAGCCGAACTGATCATCGCCATTGGGGGTTCCCAATCCAATGACCACACAGTCCGATTTACGATGCCAATCCAGGCACTCTCCCGAACCGGAATCCTTCTCGCTGGGATCGGCAGGGGCATGGGACGGACACCGACATTGATTTACTGGAGGGTTCATTGGTGCTCAAGGTTTAGAGTCAAAAAGTGGGTCGCACAACTAATGCATGGATCAAACGTGCGGATCAATTTTTCGCACTCCAGGGCAATGGTCTGATCGGTTTGCTGGAGCATCTGAGGCAGGAAGTGCAGTAAATCCGCTTCGATCTGTCGCTGATTCTGAGACGTCGGCGGGACAATTTTGGAGGCCGCTACGAGGCCATCGTCGGTGATTTCGTAGTGGTGATAAATCATTCCCCTGGGGGCTTCCGTTGCGGCGCAGCCGCCGCCCGCCTGGGCTTGGTAATTCACAAAGGGCTGACTTGGTTCTCGGTAGTGCTGAATGATTTCAATCGCCTCCTCTAACGCATGAACCACCTCGATGATTCGGGCAAGGATCGCGGCGAAGCGATTGGGCATTGATGCGGGGGGAAGCATCCGTTTTGCCAACTCGCGCGACTGCGGGAACAGTTGATCCCGGTTGAGGGCGACCCGTGATAGCGGCCCTAGAAAATAAGGCGTCGCATGTTCGCGTCGCGAAGCCTGTAGTGCGGTACTGTGGACGACCTGCGTTTCCTCAAAATGCGTTTCGTACTGCTCGACCTCGATCGGCGGGAAATGGTTCGAAGCAATTACCCCTTCGTTCATCGCATATTCATTCGGATGGTGGACCGCAACGAGTTCGCAAGGCAAATCGAAAACCGGAAAATCAAAGCCGGCTATCCATTCCGCCGATTCAAGCGCGGCCTCGAGCGCCCAGCGCAATTCCGGCAACCACTTTGTTAGCTCATTTCGCAACGGCACACGATGGAAACCTCCCACTCGAACATTGACCGGATGGATAGCCCGGCCGCCTAAGATGGTCATCAATTGATTGCCCATCTTTTTGATCCTCAATCCATTCTGGATGTGATTGGGGAATTGTTTGGCCAGTTCAATGCCGCTGGCACAGTCAAAAAAATCAGGTGCATTCAGCATGAAAATGTGCAGCGAGTGACTTTCAATCCATTCGCCGCAGCACAGCAAGCGTCGCAGTTGCCGAATCTCCGGCGTCACCTCGATGCCGAGTGCGGCTTCTAGTGCGTGGGCCGAAGTCATTTGGTAGGCGACGGGACAAATCCCACAGATTCTGGCAGTGATGTCCGGCACCTCTTCGATCGCTCGTCCCTTTAGGAAGGCTTCGAAGAACCTCGGTCGCTCATAAATATTCAGCCGCACATCTTCGATCGTCTGGCCATCCAACCGGACGTGCAGCGCCCCTTCGCCTTCGACGCGAGTGAGTGCATTGACGGTGATCGTACGTTTTTTGCTCATCGTTATCTCAAGGGGGCGCCCGTCGCGGGCTTGGCTCAGCGAGCCTACCCATTGCGTGGCTCGGCTTCGCGACGTTCCAGGCGATCACTCTCGATCTGGAACAAGGGGGCGGCAGCGTTTACGTTACGCAACTGGTGGATCATCGTCGTGCTGGCGGTTCCCGTCGCCAGGTAGTGCTCGGACAGCGAACGAGCGTTCGGTTGTTGACAAGGCCCAAAGCAACCGTAGCAAGCGCGATGGTAGGCCGGGCAAATCGCACCACAGCCCGCCTGGGTGATCGGCCCGATACAGGGCAGATTCTTCGCGACCGCGACGCACACGGTACTCTGTCGCTTGCACTCTAAGCAGACGCTGTGTCTTGCCGTTCGCGGTTGACGGTCGTGCAGAAACGCCATCAGGACCTCTAACAACTGACCTTTATTGATCGGACAGCCTCTCAGTTCAAAATCGACCTTCACGTGGTCGCGGATCGGAGTGCTGGTCGCCAGCGTCTCGATATACTCCGGATGTGCGTACACGGATCGCAAGTACTCTTCTTTATCCGCCCAATTCCGCAACGCTTGGATGCCACCGGAGGTGGCACAGGCACCGATCGTGACCAAACGCCGTGATTGACGGCGGATCGTTTGAATTTTGGCGACGTCTTCAGGCGTCGAAATGGAGCCTTCAATTAACGAGATATCGTAGGGGCCCGCTTGCGGCTGGCTGCTGGCCTCCAGGAAATGGACGATCTCCAGGCGGTCAGCCAATGCCAAAAGTTCGTCCTCGCAGCTAAGCAATGCGAGTTGGCAACCATCGCACGAAGCGAACTTGAACACCGCAAGACGCAGGCGCTCTTTGTGAGGCATGACGGTCATAAATCGGCGACCTCCATAAATGGTTCGACTTGGTCATAGCGGAGCACTGGGCCATCCTTGCAGATGAAGTGGGGACCGAACTGGCAATGGCCGCAGGTGCCAACGGCGCAGTTCATGCTGCGTTCCAACGAGAGCCAAATGTGGTGGCTGCTCAAGCCTCGTGCCAGGGCTGTGCGAATGGCGTACAGCATCATCACTTCGGGACCGCACGTTAGCAGCGCGGTCTGTTGCGGCCGCGTTAACTGCAAACGCTCCAGCAACAGTGTGGCGACACCGATCTGCCCGCTCCAGTTGGTGCCCGCACGGTCGACCGTTGTCTCGACATCAATGCCGGCCGCTTGCCACGTTGAATACTCGTTTTGATACAGCAAATCTTGTGGCGTTCTGGCGCCGATCAGCAGATGCACGCTTCCAAAGGCATCGCGACGTCGCATGATTTCTTGAACCACCGGGCGCAAGGGAGCCAAGCCGATGCCGCCACCCATCAACACCACGTCCCGACCGACACACCGATCGAGCGGCCACACCGATCCAAAGGGACCGCGCATTCCCAGCGTAGTCCCGAGAGGCAAGCTCGCAATCGCACCGGTCACGCTACCGACGCTGCGGATGGTATGCACGATGACGCCTGACGTCGACTGCAGACCGCTGATCGAAATCGCCGCTTCGCCAATACCCGGCAGATACAGCATATTGAACTGTCCTGGCTGCGCCGGCTGCGAGCGTGGATTCACGACCGCGTTACCCGCCACCGCTGCTGCTGCTGTGGGCTGAAATTGATAGGTCGCCACGCCCGGGGACTCTTGGCAAACGGCGGTCAGGATCACCGATTCGACTTGCCATGGATCGGCGACAGTGGAGTTGGATTTACAAAGCGACATCAAACAACGGGCCGGGTGGTTTCAGTACACGATGCAGTTTCAGGACGAGCTGAAAAGATTCACACGAACGGTCCAACGGTGCCGAACCGACAGCGATTCAACTGCTGCACCCGTCCGATGATCAGGTGCAAGCGTCCAGCAATGCGAAAGCCTTTTGGGGAGTGGCCCTTGGGCGGAACAAGTGCATTCAAATGCATATACCGTGCCAGGAGCACACACAAACCGCCTGTGCGGATAAGCTCAGCCGTGGGCTCGACGCCGTGCAAGCATTCTCTGTGGGGTTCGCTGCCTCACCGAATCTGCCTGTCGCCAAAAAGAATGTGACAGCAGGGCTCGACTGCGAGACAACCCGCACGACCGCGGCTTGCTGGGCCGCACACTACCGGCAAGGCAACGCGCAGCATTCCGCTGGCAAGCAGGCATCGCCGACCGTCGGACGACGAACCGCAGTCGAGGCTGCGGCTGGTAAAACAGACAACGGGTAAATGATCAACAGACCAGCGCACGGTTCGATGCGCGTCGGAATGCGGTGGGTTTTTCGTGTCGATTGGTACCTGCTTTGCACTTAGTATTTGCACTGCTTTGCGTAACGTGTCTTGGTGCGAACCCCAGTTCCTTTCCTCCTTTCAAGATTCCCTCTTGCACAGTGGGAGCTAGCGATGAAAACTCCCCCACCTCCAGCCAATGCCCGAGAAGTATTTGAGATCTGGCGGGAAGAAGATCGTGAAATTGAAACGCTGCTAAACCAAATTCGCGACTGGATGATCTTCGCGGGAGAGTTAGGCGTACCGCGATATTCAGAAACGATCAATCGGCTGGCTTGGCTGCGTTCCTGTCTCTCGAAGCATTTTGATCGCGAAGACGAACTGTGCGACCAACTGACCGATTTTTATACCAGCCCTTGCCCGGAAATCGACGCCATGCGGCGGCAAGCCTCGCACGACCGGACGTTGCTTCTGGAGCGGGTCGATGCTTTGATTTTGGACCTTGATGCGTTGGAGCCACCGTTTGAATCGTGGCAAGCGGCGATCGATGAAGTCGGCTTGTTCCTCGACACGGTCGAGCAGCATGAGGACCAGGAATCGGAAAGCATTCGCGCACTGCTTCCGCTTGCAAGTTGAAGAAAGAATCCGTGACAAACGCCGACCTCGAACGAATCGGTTTGACCGCCGGGTTGCCCGCCGCATCGATTGACCGTCTCGCTGCGCTGGTAGAATGTGTTGAAGTACCTCAGCAGGTTGTGCTGTTTCGCGAAGGCTTGCCACACAGTCGTCTGTATTGGGTACAAAGCGGTTTGGTGCGTCTGGAAATGACGGGTACTCGTGCGGCTTCCCAGGCGATGTTAACCGTTGGCCCCTATGATCTGTTGGCTTGGTCAGCCACCCTCGGTGCGGGTCGAATGACAGCCACTGCCATCACGGTGGAACCGACGAAGCTGCTCGCATTTGACGCCACTTCTTTGTCCGAATTGTGCGAACAAGACAGCATTGTTGGCTTCCGATTGATGAACGCGATGGCCAAGGCGATATCGTTGCGTTTAGTCGCAACCCGCTTGCAGTTGCTTGATCTGTTCCAGCATCCCGCGGAAGTTCACGAATGAGCACCGACTCTTGTAGTGATAATTCAAAATGGTTGCCGCGTGAGCAACTGCAAGACCTGATCGCCGTGCTGCAACAAGCCGGCTATGAGGTGATTGGTCCACGGGTGCGCGATGGGGCGATCGTGTATGACCCGATCGACGACGCCAGCCAACTGCCGACCGGTTGGAACGATACGCAAGCACCGGCACTCTACCGCTTGGAACCCGATTCGCACGGCCGACAATTCTTCTTTAACGCTAGTCCTGATTCATGGAAGAAGTACCTTTATCCGGCGCGACAGGAATTGAGCGGTGCGAGATTGACCGCCGCCGGTTGGGAGTTTGCGACCGCCGTGACAGAGCCACCCAAGCGAGCTTTGCTGGGCGTGCGAGCTTGCGACCTCGCAGCCATCGCGGTGCAAGATCGCGTTTTCCTGAACGATGACTATGTCGATCCGGTTTATGCTGGCCGGCGGGAAGCGACGCTGATCATCGCGGTCCAATGTTCGACTGCGGCGGCGACCTGCTTTTGCACGTCGATGGGTACAGGCCCCGAGTGCGACGCTGGTTTTGACATTCTGCTAACCGAAACCGACGATGGGTTTTGTCTCGAAACGGGCAGCGACGCAGGGCAGCGACTGATCGCTGCCATGGATTTACGGCCCGCGGATTCGGACCAGCAAAGTTCGGCGGCTCGGGAAGTGGAGCAGGCTCGAGAAGCGGTTACAAAGCATTTTAATAATCAGGGTGTCCACGACCTGCTGTTGCAAAACCTTCAGCATCCGCGTTGGTCGGAGGTTGCACAGCGCTGTTTATCCTGCACCAACTGCACGATGGTTTGTCCGACCTGTTTCTGTTCGACGGTCGAAGAAGTCAGCGATCTAGATCAGACCGAAGTCACCCGAGTCCGTCAGTGGGATTCCTGTTTCAACGTCGACTTCAGCTACACCGCCGGCGGGGTTATTCGCAACGATATCCGCAGTCGTTACCGCCAGTGGCTGACCCATAAACTGGCCACTTGGTACGACCAGTTCGACACCAGTGGCTGCGTGGGCTGTGGTCGCTGTATCACCTGGTGTCCTGTCGGCATTGACTTAACCGAAGAGGTCGCGGCGATCCGCGACAACCCGCAAACTGAGCTTCCTATCGATGGTGATCACGGTCCCCAAAAGTGATGGGCCGCACAAGTGATGGGC
>Ga0102938_10000513_pt1 | contig 28541 bp, 28 predicted proteins | sample SalPonR2_B_D2_MG_FD_84516 | JGI IMG/M metagenome (GOLD analysis project Ga0102938, IMG submission 84516) | Salt pond soil microbial communities from South San Francisco under conditions of wetland restoration - Salt Pond MetaG R2_B_D2_MG | ecosystem: Environmental > Aquatic > Marine >... | reverse complement strand
GCGTGGTGGACCTGGAGGAGAACGACGTCCGGTGGGTCGGTCTGTCGCCGTTCAACAACACCTACGGCTTCGCCACCGCCGGCGACTCGCCCGCTGCCGGTCTCGACCTGCAGGGCATGATGGAATACGTCAACGAGAACCCTGACGCCACCGTCTGCATGGAGACCGAGTACCCCAACCGCCCCGACGGCCTCGTGCTGCTCGAGGAGGCCACCGGCCTCACGATCCCCACCGACCAGCAGGAGATCCTGGAAGTCGGCGTGATCTACGAGCAGACCGCCACCGGCGACTGCACCTTCGGTGAGATCTTCACCACCGATGGCCGCATCCCGGCACTCGGTCTCGACGTCGTCGAGGACCCCGGCGTGCACGTCCTCTACAACGTGTCCATGACGATGCCCGACAGCGTGTACCAGCAGGCGCCCGACCAGTTCGAGGCGCTCGCCGACACCATCCTGTCGGATCTCGACGGTGACACGATCGCCGAGTTGCAGCGGCAGGTCTCCGCCGACGGCGAAGACCCCCGCGACGTGGCCGAGGCCTACCTGACCGAACAGGGTCTGCTCTGATCAACCACTGCGAGTGACGCGCCCTTCGGCGTGAACGCGCAGGCTGTCTGACACCGCAGGTGTCCGACACCAACGAACAACCGAGCGACGGGACGACCGACACCGATCGGTCGTCCCGTCGCCGCGTCCGAGACGATGTGATCGTCGTCGATGCCGCATACGGTGTCGGCCATGGCCCTCGAGATCATCTGCCCGTCGTGCGGGAGCGACGACGACCTGAGCGGCTCACCGCTCGACGACGGCCAGATCCGACTGGTGTGCTCGGCGTGCAAGATCGAGTGGACCCGCGACCCGCGGCCACGGTGCCCGACGTGTGGTGGTGACGACCTCTACCACCGCCCGCAGGTGATCCTCGAGAAGTCGCGGGGCAGCCAGATGTCGATCCAGGGGATCCACATCGAGTACGGCTGCCACGTGTGCGACCCCGTCGAGGTCAAGGTACGAGGCGGGCGAACCACCCACCTCCCCGACCGCCTCGACGGCAGCCAACAGTGACCTGTAACGATTGGTGTCAGACACCAATCGTTACATGCAGGCATCACGATCGTGCCCGGCCGAGCCACTAGCCTCGCGTGGATGAGCGACGTCAATCCGCTGTCGACCATCGAACGGCTCGAAGCGGCTGCAGACTCGGGCACCGGCGTCACCTTCGTCGGGTCGTCGATGACGGGCGGGGGCGACCCGGTGAGCGTCGGTTGGGCCCAGATCCACGACGACGCCAGAGCGGTCGGCGCGGCGTTGCAGGCGAGGGGCATCCTTCCCGGCGACCACGTCGCGATCCTCGGGCCCACAAGCCGTGAGCTGATGACGATCATCCGCGGCTGCTGGCTGGCCGGTGTCGCCTCGATGGTGCTGCCGCTGCCGATGCGGATGGGATCGCTCGAGGTGTTCATCGACAGCACACGCGGCCGGATCCGCCACGGCGACGCGAAGCTCGTGTTGATCGACGACCTGTTGGCCGAGTTCTACGTCGCCGCCGACGGTGATCCGCCGATCGTCTCGATGAAGACCGTCATGCCCGGCGCCCCGAACGTGCCGAGTGGCGACGCGCTCGAGATCCCGCCGCACGACCCCGAGCGACTGGTGATCCTGCAGTACACGAGCGGGTCCACCAGCGAACCGAAGGGCGTGATGATCCCCGATCGGGTGCTGAGCGCCAACATCGACGCCTGCGCCGAGGCTGCCGAGCTGACCGGCTCCGACGTGATGGTGTCGTGGTTGCCGTTGTACCACGACATGGGTCTGGTCGGGTTCCTGGCGCTGCCGATGACCAAGGGGGTCGAACTCGTCCAGGCCGCGCCGCAGGACTTCCTCGCGCACCCCGGCAACTGGATGCAGTGGCTCTCCGATCACGGGGCCACCGCCACCGCCGGCCCGAACTTCTCATGGGTCCTCGCCACCCGTGCGCTCAAGCGAATGAAGGACCTCGACCTCTCGCCGCTCACGGTCGCATTGTCGGGCGCCGAGCCGGTCGACCCCGATGCCGTCGAAGCGTTCGTGGCCGAGGCATCGCGATTCGGGTTCACCGCCGGCGGCGTGTTCCCGGCGTTCGGGATGGCCGAGGTGGCCATCGGTGGGACGTTCCCGCCGCGAGGTCGCGGCTTGCGGACCGACACGGTCGACCGGATCGTGCTCGAGACCCAGCGGGTGGCCAAACCCATCGAGGTCACCGACGCCGACGAGTTCGCCCTCACCGCTCGGCGACTGCCGTTGCTCGGCGCAGCCGTTCCGGGGCTCGAGATGAAGGTCGTCGACCCCGAGACCTACGAGGAGGTGCCCGAACGCCACGTGGGTGAACTGCTGTTGCGTGGCACGTCGGTGACGCCCGGCTACTACAAGCGCCCGGATGCGACCGCGGCGCTGTTCCACGACGGCTGGTTGTGCACCGGGGACCTCGCCTACCTGCTCGACGGCGAGTTGGTGCTGTGTGGGCGGATCAAGGACGTGATCATCGTGGGCGGGCGCAACGTGTTCCCCGAGGACATCGAGCGCGCCATCGGGCCGCTCGATGGTGTGCGCGCCGGCAACGTCATCGCGTTCGGGATGGAGGGCTACAAAGGCAAGGAGAGCGTGGTCGTGGTTGCCGAGGTGCGTACGAGTGACACCTCGGGCGATCTCGACGCGATCCGCGACCGCATCCACCACCGCACGCTCGAAGTCTGCGGGCTGCCCCCTCGCGACGTCATGCTCGTCACGCCGGGAACGTTGCCCAAGACCTCGAGCGGCAAGCTCCAGCGCGCCAAGTGCCGCGACGAGTACCTCAACGAGGATCTCGAATTGTTGGATCCGGTGTAACCACTGGTGTCAGACACCAATCGTTACACCGGTCGGTTGATCAGCGGGGCGAGCGTCTCGCCCAGCAATTCCACCCGTCCTTCGACGTGACCGTTGGCCGGCATGTTGATCGTGAAGCCGTCGATGCCGGGTCGGAGTTGCGCAGCGAACTGTTCGCCGACCGTCGCCGGATCACCCCAGATGAAGTTGCCGAGCCACACCGCTTGTTCCTCCTCGGGCATCGAGGCCAGGTCGAGACCGCGTCGCTGGAAGTAGGCGACCAGGTCCGACTGGGCCTCTTTGGTCGTGGGCGCGATGCAGGCGGTCTTCTGCCACGAGACGGTGATGTCGGAGCGGTTCCGTCCGAGACGATCGCAGTGCGCATCGAGCGCATCGAGTTTGCGTTGCAGGTCGTCGGGTGCACAGATGATGTTCGACTCGTCGGCGTACTGCGCCACCATCCGCAGCGTCTTCTTCTCGCCGCCGCCACCGATCATCACCGGGATCGGACTCACCGCTGGCGGCTCGTTGATCGCGTCGTTCGCCGTGTAGTGCTCGCCGTCGAGCGACGGGCGTTCGCCGCGCAGCATCGGGACGATGATCTGGAGGGCCTCTTCCAGCTTCTCGAAACGGTCGGTGAACGTGCCGAATTCGATGCCGAAGGCGTCGTGTTCGAGTTCGAACCATCCGGCACCGATGCCGAGCTGTGCCCGGCCCTCCGACACCACGTCGAGTGTCGTGACCGTCTTCGCGAGCACCGCTGGATTGCGGTAGGTGTTGCCCGTCACGAGCGCGCTCAGCCGAACGTTCTTGGTCTCCCGGGCCAACGCCGCGAGCAGCGTGTAGCACTCGAGCATGTACTGGTCCGGGTCGCCCAACATCGGCAGCTGGTAGAAGTGATCCATCACCAACACGGTGTCGAATCCCGACGTATCGGCTTCCTTCGCCTGATAGGCCACGGCATCGAACAGATCGGCCGGGCCGACACCCGGGTACGTGAAGTTGGGGATCTGGTAGCCGAGTCGTGTCATGTTGCGATCAGACCACGCGAGGTCCGACTCGTCAAACTTGGTGGCGGTCCGGCGTAGGCTCGCGAGCACCATGAGTCAGGGGTGGGAGTCGAGGCAGCAGCGCACGCGAGCGGAGATCCTGCACGCGGTCGGCGAGATCATCGCCGTCGACGGCCTCGACGGGTTGACCATGCGCAAACTCGCCGACCGGGCAGGTGTCGCGGTGGCGACGCTCTACAACCAGTTCACCGACCGTGATGGCGTGCTGGTGGCGTTCGTCGGAAGCGGTCTCGACCAGCTCGAGTTCGAACTCGACGAGCAACCCGCCGCCGATCCGATCGACGCGACCCGTGTGCTGTTCGATGCCCTCCACGAGACGATCGACGACCGCAGCCATGTCTGGCGGCCCGTCCTCGCCACCCTGCGGTCCGTTCCGAACTCGCCCCGGATGGGCCCGGTCGGCGAACGCATCGTCGCAGCGATCGAGGTCGATCTCGCAAAGGCGCAGGCCGACGGACTCTTCGTCGCGACGTGCGACACCGACCGCCTCGCCTGGCACATCTTCGTGTCGTGGATGCGTGGCCTCGAACGGTGGGCGCAGGGCACCATCGACTGGGACCTGCATCGGTCGGGATCCACGACAGCCCTCGAGGTCGCCCTCGCCGCCGTGCTCGTCGAACCGATGCGTTCCGACGCGCTGCGCCGAGCCGGTGTGCTCTGATCGATGCGCGTCGTTGCATCCGACCGTCACCGAGGACACGCACCGCTCGCCGAGATCGAGTCGTCGGGCCTCCAACCGCCGTTCGAACACCCGGGTCGAGCCGATGCCATCGAGAAGACGCTGGCCGGCGACGATCGTTTCGATCTGACCCCGCCCGACGACTGGGGCGCCGCACCGATCGCTGCGGTCCACGACGCCGGTCTCGTCGAGTTCCTGGAACGGGCATGGGCCGACTACCAGCTCCGCCACCCGGGCACCCACGACGTCGTACCGGACGTGTTCGCGATGCCGGGGCTGCTCGACGGGATCGGACCGTTCCCCGAGCGATCGCTGGTCGACCACGAGCTCGGCCGTTGGTGCTTCGAGACCACGACACCGATCACCGAGGGCACCTTCGATGCGGCACGATCGGCGGTCGACATCGCGTTGACGGCGACCGTGGCGGTCATCGACGGCGAAGTCGCCGCCTACGGCCTCTGCCGGCCCCCTGGCCATCACGCGCCCACCGCGCTCTACGGCGGCTACTGCTTCTTCAACAACGCAGCGATTGCCGCGCACCACGTGGCATCCACGACCGGGTCGAAGGTCACCGTGCTCGACGTCGACTATCACCACGGCAACGGGACCCAGCAGATCTTCTACCGGAGAGACGACGTCCAGTACGTGTCGCTGCACGGTGATCCGCAGCGCGCCTACCCCTATCTGTCGGGGTTCGCCGACGAGACCGGAGCCGGGCCGGGAGCAGGAGCGAATCTCAATCTGCCACTCGCGGCCGACACCGGTGACGAGGCGTACCTGGTGTCGCTCGGCCGAGCGTGCGAGGCGATCCAGGCGTTCGGATCGAGCCTGGTGATCGTGTCGCTCGGCGTCGACACGTTCCACAACGATCCGATCTCCGATCTCGCCGTCACGACCGTGGGACTACGCGAACAGGGCGAGCTGGTCGCCCAGCTCGCCCTGCCGACGGTGATCGTGCAGGAAGGTGGCTACGACGTCGCCGCCATCGGCGACAACGTCCGTGCCTTTCTCCTCGGGATCGAGGCGATCACGCCTGGGGTCTGACCCCTGGCGTGATCAGACCAGGCCTTCGGCTTCCAGCCACTCGGCGGCGACCTCGTCGGACTCGCGGAACTCGATGTCGGTCTCGGTGTTCCAGGCCAACAGATCTTCGGTGGTGATCGCCGCGCTGAGCTCGTTGAGGTCCTCGGCGAGCTGCTCGCCGTAGGCCTCGAGCACCTCGGTGGAGATGATCGGCGCGATGTTCTGTGCCGGGAAGAGTCCCTGGTCGTCCTCGAGCACCTTGAAGCCCTGCTCGGTGATCTGCGGAGCCGTCGTGTTCCAGATGACGGCATCGACCTCGTCGTTCGCGAGTGCCTCACCGAGGAGCGGGCCGAATTCGAGGGTGACGAAGTCGGCAAAGGTGATCCCGTAGATGTCGGGATCCTCCAGACCGATCAGGCACTGCGGACGCTCCGGGCACTGCGACGACCCGCCGAGCACGTAGTCCTGCCCTGCCACGTCGGAGATGGTGGTCGCATCAGCGTCGCCACGCACGACGAAGGCGTCGCCGTCGACGGCGGGGGAGTAGTCGAGCAGGGTGGCGCCGAGCGCCTCGAGCGGCTCGGTGATGTTGGTGACGATCACATCGGCGTCAGCGGTCGCCTCGGCGTCGGGTGCCACGGCTGCCTGGGTGCCGCCGATGTAGTCGACGATCAGGTTGAAGTCGTCGTTCTGGAGGCCGTCGAGGGCCTCGGTACGGAACCCGGCGGGGGTCAGGATCTCGACGGGGTACCCCTCGGCCTCGAGGTACTGGCCGTACACCTCGGCGATGGTGATCGCCTCGCTGAAGTCCTGACCGCGGATCTGGATGGTGGGCCCGTCCATCATCTCGGTGGTGTCGGGTTCGGTGGTCTCGGCGGGGGCGTCGGTGGACGCCGGTTCGGTGTCGGCGGTGGCATCGTCGTCGTCGCTGCCGCAGGCGGCGGTGACGAGGCCGAGCACGGCGAGCGGCGCCAGGAGGCGTACTGCTCGAGAGCGGGTCTTGGGGGTGGTCATGGTGTTTTCTCTCCTTGTTGTCGAGCGAGTCGGCGAACGCCGTTCGGCAGCACGAGTCTCTCCAGCGCCACGAATGTCAATCCTGTGAGGGCGGCAAGCCCACCGATGAGGACGATCCCACCGATGACGAGCGTGTTGTTGTTCTGCCCGAACCCATCACGAACATAGCGTCCCAAACCGTCGCCGCCGAGGAATGCCCGGATCGGCTCGGTCGCCACCACCTGGATCGCGGCGACGCGGATGCCTGCGAAGATCAGTGACGAGGCCAGCGCCAACTCCACCCTGGCGAGGATCGAACGCTCGCTGTAGCCGAGGGCACGGGCGGCATCGACGGGACCGGGGGGCAGCTGGCGGATCGCCGTGTAGGTGTTGAGGTAGATCGGGACGAGAGCCAACAGCAGCAGTGCGATGAAGATCGGCCACGGCTCGAAGCCCCACCCGTTCTCGAGTGACCACGGCACCAACAGCGCGGCAATCGCAAAGGTCGGCACTGCCCGGCTGATGCTGACCAGCCACGTGCTCGACACCTCGGCGCGCCGCATGTGGGCGAGGATCGAGGCGACCGGAACGGAGACGGCCACGGCGACAACGGTGACCACGGCGCACAGGATCACGGTGTCCTGCAGCGAGGTGAGGATGCCCGTGTCGCCGGTCCAGGTGTCGGCGTCGAAGAACCACTCGAAGAAGCCGATGTCGCGTCGCACGGCCGTCTGTGCCGGGCGCTCGGACGGGATCGAAGCAGCGATCACGGAGAGGCCGCCTTGCGCCGCCGCTGCCATGGCGCCAGCCAGAGCCCGATCACGAGGATCACGGCATCGATGACCAGGGCGAGGACGATCGACAGCGACGCGCCGACGGTCATCGGTGTCCAGAACGCTCGGCGGAGGCCGCTGAAGATCAACCGTCCGAGGCCGCCCTGCCCGATGATCGCCGCCACGGTGACCAACCCGACCGTCGACACCGTCGCGATCCGGATTCCCGTGACGATGTACGGCACCGCCAACGGCAGATCGACGGTCCACACGCGTCGGGTCGGACTCATTCCCATGCCGTCGGCAGCATCACGCACCGACGGGGGCACTGCCTGGAAGCCGGCGACGATGTTGGTCACCAGGATCAGCAACGTGTAGCCGGCCAGGGGCAGCACGGCGGTCCAGCGCGACAGGTTGCCGAACACCGGCGCGAGCAATGCGAACAGTGCCACGCTCGGCAGCGTGTAGATCAGGCTCATCGACGCCGTGATCGGCGTCATCATCCACCGGTGGCGCAACGCGATCGCGGCCAACACCGACGACACGGCGAGCCCGAGCGCCATCGCCAGCACCGTCAAGGTGATGTGCTCGACGATGGCAGTCCAGATCTGGTCCCATTCCTCGACCACCCACTCCCACCGGATGATGGGATTCGTCGCCTGTGCGACCACGGATGACTGGAGCGGACTGGAGGTCATACCGTGCCGTCTGCGGCCTCGATCTCGGTGCTCGAGAGTGCTCGCCGGATGTCTTCGAGGGTGACCACGCCGCCGAAGCGGCCGGCGTCGTTGATCACTGCAGCCGACGAGTTCGACGACATGATCAGCTCCATTGCGGCGCGCAGCGTGCTGGTCGGTTCGATCTGGGCGATCGGGTCGAACCGCTCGACCTCGGAGAGTGCGGCGCCGCTGGCGCGGGCAGCGCGCACGTCGGCGACTCTCGTCCATCCGGCGAAACGGCCGTCGACCGTGATGCCGAGCCACTCGGTGCCCTCGGCTGTCCAGGCGCGCTCGGCGTCGTCGTGAGAGGCGGTGTGCTCGACCACCGGTCCCTGGTGGAAACGGAGCGCGGACACCATGTTGAGGGCGAGTCGCCGCAGGCCCCGGTCCTCGCCGACGAAGCTGCGCACGAAGTCGTTCGCCGGGGCTCGCATCAACTCGTCGGGCGTGGCGAGCTGCTCGATGACGCCGCCGACGTTCATCAGTGCGATGCGGTCGGCGACACGCAACGCCTCGTCGACGTCGTGGGTGACCAGCACGATGGTCTTGCTGACCTTGGTCTGCAGGTCGAGCAACTCGTCCTGCAGCCGCCCTCGCACGATCGGGTCGACTGCACCGAACGGCTCGTCCATCAGCAACACCGGTGGGTCTGCTGCGAGTGCCCGCGCCACGCCCACACGTTGCTGCTGGCCGCCGGACAGCTCGTCGGGGTACCGGTCGAGCAGTTCGTGGTCGAGCCCGACGAGCGTGGTCAGCTCCTCGACGCGCGCTGCGATGCGCGGCTTCTCCCAGCCGAGCATCGTCGGGACCGTGGCGATGTTGCTGGCGATCGAGCGGTGCGGGAACAGCCCGACCTGCTGGATGACGTAGCCGATGCCGCGTCGGAGTTCCTGCGCCGACTGACCCATCACGTCGACGCCTTCGATCTCGATCGTTCCCGACGACGGCTCGATCAGGCGGTTGATCATCCGCAGCGTGGTGGTCTTGCCGCAGCCCGACGGACCGAGCAGGGCCATGATCGACCCGCGTTCGATCTCGAGCGAGAGGTCGTCGACGGCGGCCCCGGACGCGCCGTCGAAGTACTTGGAGACATCACTCAGGCGAATCGCGATGTCGGGCGGTGTCATGATGTCACTCATCTGCCACCAACCACTCTGCCCCATCAGGGGTGTCGCGAACTTCGATACCGGCCCGGGCGAGCTCGTCGCGGATCGCATCGGACACAGCGAACGCGCGCTCCGATCGCGCCACGACCCGGGCAGCGAGTGCGGCGTCGACCACCGGGCCGAGCACCTCGCGGACGTCTCTGACACCGTTGGTGGCGGCAGCGCCGAGTCGAACGATCATCGAACGCAATGCGGCGCGGGCCCGATCGACGTCGTCGGACTGCAGGGTGTCGCGGGACCATTCGACGATCGCCGATTCGAGTTCGAGGATCGCGGCGACCGCCGCATCGGCGTCGCGGGCGGCCAGCGCCTGGCTGAACGCGGCCTCGTGGAGTTGCGCGGCGGCGGCGAGCGAATCGGGGGTGGAGGGCCCGGCTGCTCCTCGTTGTTCGCCGCGGGCGACTCGGCCTGGTGTCGGACCGAGGCCCGACCCGGGCGCCTGCGCGCCGGAGCCAGGGTGGTCCAGACCGAGGTCCGACGGCGTCGTGTGGCCGCCAGAGGCCTTGCGGGCACCATCGGGGCCGGCGCGGAGATCGTCGAGGGGAACGGTCTGCCCGGCGTCGATGCGTACGGACTCGCCGTTGCGGCGCAGCGTGACCGCGCCCTTGCCGACGATCTCGGCGCTGTCGGCATCGAGATCCATCACCACGCCGGTGTGCTCGTCGACGCCCAACACGAAACAACCGTCGGGCAGCGACGGCTCGAGCAACGCCAGACGCCGCTCGCCGAGGTAACAGAACCGGGTGTCGTGGTTGCCGCCCTCGGCATTGTCGTAGTGGGGTATCACCGCGACGTCGAGGCCGACCTCGGCCAGGACGTCGAGCCCGTCCAGCCAACGCGGCTCGGCACCGACCTTGTAGATCTCGTAGACGGGCACCGTCGCCCGACCGAGCGTCAGCGCCGCAGCCGAGGAGAACACCACCGCGCCCCCCGAGCGGAGCTTGTCTCGGATTGCGTCGGGGATGGGGGTGCCCGCCCACTGGTCGAGCGCATATGTCGGGCTGCCCGGCCCGGCGAACACCCAGTCGGCCGAGCGCACCGCAGCAACGCCTCGTTCCACCGCGACGGTGTCGTCGGAGTCGAGGCGCGTGAGGCCGGCTGCTCGAACCGGGCGACCGACCGCGTTGTCGAAGTACTCGATCGCCTTCGCCGCCAGGATCGGTGCGTTCTCCTGGAACCCGAACGGTGTGTCGAGCAGGACGGCATCGACGTCGGCGCCGAGGCGTTCGAAGATGGTCCGATGGGGGCCCTTCATCGTGGGCGCGGTTTCTCCCGAGCCCATGATGGCCAGGATCCGGGGGGTGGTCATGGCATTGTCTCCGAGGTGGGATCGGCAAAGAAGTGCTGGTCGGTCGCCGCTCGGTGCAAGAGGTCGCCGACGTCGTCCGGGCGTTGAGCGTGCACGTCGTGATGGGCCGGGCTGAACCAGACGGCCCGCCCCTGTGGGAGCGAGGCCAGTGCGTGGTCGACCGCCTCGTGCTTGGAGTTGCTCCAAGCGACGTCACCGGTGTCGGCGCCGATCAGCAGGGTCGGCACCGAGAGGTCGGGGTATCGGCTGGACGGTCGGTGTTCCCACAGACCGCGCAGCACGCTGAGGTGACGGTCGAGGGTGAGCCACGGCGCGATGGTGCCGTCGTCGCGTACTTCGAAGTTGGCGAGCGTGCCCTGGCGGCCCGACTCCGGCCAGTCGGCGGCCGATGTCTCGACCCAGCGGGTGATGTCGGCCAGCGGCGTGCCGGCGAGTCGAGGCGGCGCAAGCGCCGCCTCGGCGTCGGCCCAGTCGGGAAAGCGACCGCTCAGATCGATGAAGCCGCCGTCGACGCAGGCGATCATCGACACCGATCCGGGATGCGCCCACGCCAACTCCAGCACCACGTTGCCGCCCCACGACTGTCCGGCGACGGCGGGTCGTTCCCAGCCGAGTTCCTCGATCAGCAGGCGGAGGTCGTCGGCGACCGTGGCCATGTCGTAGCCGTGATCGGGCTTCGACGACCGTCCGTGGCCGCGTTGGTCGACGGCGACGACCGGGTGGCCGCGGCGGGCGAGATGCCGGGCCACACCGTCCCACAGGCGAGCGTTGGACGCCAGGCCGTGCACCAGCAGGAACGGGGTCTGGTCGTCGACGCCGCCGGAGACGTCCCAGTGCACCGCATGGAGGTCGACCCCCGATGCGAGCGCATGCCGTTCGTGACGAGGGGCAGCCACCGCCACGCCGTCGGTCACCGGCTCGCGCTCGCGATCTGCTCGATCAGAGAGAGCATGTCGAGGGTCGACGTCATGGTTCGGGGCCAGGGTGCATCACCGCGGACTGCCCGGGCGAATGCCTCGACCATAGCGAGGTACGGGTCCGACGGGGTCACCGAGGTCGTGGTCAACCGGCTGTCTGCTCCGGCGACGAGGAACTGTCGGGCCGACTCGCCCCCGGTGTGTGCGTCACCCTCGATGATCAGCGATGCGTGGTCACCGACCATTTCGATGCGCTGTTCCTCTGGGTCGACGAACGAACACCGGACGCGTGCCTCGCGCCCGTCGGCCCACGACAACGTCGCCTCGGTGCGAGCGTCGACGCCGGTGGTGTGCCACAGCGCCGTGGCCTCGACGAGGTCGGGTGCGGAGCCCCAGATCTCGACGATCGGCCCCAGGCAGTAGATGCCGACGTCGAGGAGTGCGCCGCCCCCCTGCTCGGCCGACCAGCGATAGTTGTCGGCGCCGTCCGGACCGATCGTGAAGGTGAACGACGAGTCGATGTCGAGCACCGAGCCCACGAGGCCCTCCTGGACGGCGTCGACCGCGGTCCTCCAGCGCTCGTCGAACGGTGTCGCCCACGCCTCGGCCAGCACGACGCCGGCACGATCGCATGCGGTGGCCATCGCAGCGGCGTCGGTGACCGACGGCGCGATCGGCTTCTCGCACAGCACGTGTTTGCCTGCCTCGGCAGCACGCTCGACCCACTCGCGGTGCATGCCGTTCGGCAGCGGGACGTAGACGGCGTCGACGCCGGGGTGGGCCAGGACGTCGTCGTAGCTGCCTGCCGCGAGGTGATCCCACGGCTCCGGGACGGGCCCACCGAGTGACGAGACCGCGACGAGGCGTGTGCGGTCGCCCGCATCGATTGCCGGCATCACCGCACGGGTCGCCACCATCGACCGGGCACCGATCACACCGAACCCGACGGCGTCGTTGGCGCTCAACGGGTCACCCGAGTTCGATGAGTTCGCCGCCACCCGCACCCGACCGGTGGCCGGCTTCGAGCACGGCGACGACGTCACGGGACGCCTCGGGTTGAACGGCCAGTGGCTCGCCGAACACGAGATGGTCGACGAGGTTGCGATGGAACCCCCACCCGGGACTCGGCGCAGGCGCCACGGTCGATTCGCGCACACCGAAGGTGCCGTCGTAGGTGGCGACGGTGAGGTCGACGGCTGCCTCGGCGTGATGGGAGATCTCCGAGACGTGGCCGCGACCCGGAACGACTCGATCCGAGACGAGTGTCCGGTAGTGACCCTCGATGGTGCCCTGCGTTCCCTCGACGTGGAACTTCGGGCGCCGGATGGCGCACACGTCGCTCTGGCGGAATGTGGCTTCGCGGCCGTCGGCCCACTGCATCCAGAGGCTCAGTTGGTCGGCGTTGGTCGTGTCGTTCCACACCCTGGTGTGCGCGCTGCAGAGCAGTCGGGAGGGCGGTGATCCGTAGAGTTGCAGGATCCAGTCGACGTGGTGCGAGCCCCAGTCGTAGATCGCGCCACCGGAGATCGACTCTTCGGAGTGCCAGGCGCGGCACGGATGCTCGAAACCACCGACGAAGGTCTCGATGTTGAAGACGTCGCCGATCTCGCCGTGGTCGATCAGCTGTCGCAGAGCAAGCCAGTCACGGTCCCAGCGACGGCTCTGGTGGACGGTGACCACACGGTCGTGCTCAGCAGCGGTGGCGATGACGGCGTCGGCGTCGTCTCGACGCAGACACATCGGTTTCTCGATCACCACGTGCTTGCCGGCGCGCAGCAGCTGCAGGGCGAGTTCTGCGTGCAGCACCGGCGGGGTGGCGATGATGGCGATGTCGACCGCAGGGTCGGCGGCGAGCGCATCGGCTGAGTCGTGGGCGACGAGAGCGGGGAAGTCATCGCGGGCGGCGACGAGTCGCTCGCCGACCGAGTCGGCGGCTGCCACCAGCGCCAGGCCGGGCGTCTCGGTGGCGGCGAGGCCGTGCAGGTAGCCCATCGCGCCGAAGGGGCCGTACCCGACCACGCCGACGCCGAGATCGGTGGTTCGCGTCGGAGTCGGTGGTCGCAGCAGTCGAGCGACGAACCGGGCGAGTGTCGGGTGGCGCCGGAGCGCGTCGAGATCGGCGATGCCGGTCGTGACGATCCGGCCGGCGCCGAGCCGACGCACGGCGATGGTGGGATGATGGACGAAGTGCACGCTGGTGGTGGCCGCGATGTCGATGCCTCCGTCGATCGGCTGCAGGGTCCGCAGGGGCGACGTGATCGACACCTCGCCGTCGAGTCGGCTCGCGGCGCCGGCGCATGCCTGGTGGTCGGCGAGGGTGACGAACCACTCGCCGCCGGGGAGGTCCGACGCCACCGACACACCGGCGAACGCGGCAGCGGTGTCGTCGCCGGGCTCGATCGCGAGGAGCACGCTGCCGCCTGCTTCTGCGTGGTGCTCGAGCTCGTCCACCCGTGCTGCGTCCAACCGTCCGCTGACGAGCATTGCGGTGGTCCAGGGTTCGGCGGCCATCGACGCGACGCTAACCACGGTCATGAATCGATGCCTGCTGAGCTCGAAAGGCCCAGTTCAGCGACAATTTCGAGCCCGACTGTACTTGCGAACAGGTCGCAGGTACAGTCCGAAATCATGTCATCGACCCATTCACTACGTCGCGCGCTCGCAGGTGCTGCCGGCTTCACGCTCCTGCTTGCCGCGTGCGGCAGCGACGACTCCGACACCGCTGACGCAGACGGTAGCGCTGCCGGCTCCGCTTCCGACTTCCAGGTGGTCACCACGGTGGCCCCGATCACCTCGATCGCCGCCAACGTCATCGGCGACTGTGCCGAGATCATCGGCATCGTGCCGGAAGGCACCAACTCGCACACCTTCGAACCGCCGCCGTCGGCGGCCGAGGTGATGACCATCGCCGACGTGGTGTTCATCAACGGGCTGCAACTCGAGGAACCGACCAAGGCGCTGGCACAGGCGAACGTCGCCGACGGGGTGCAGATCATCGAACTCGGCGACCGGACGATCACGCCCGAGCAGTACAAGTACGACTTCTCCTTCCCCGAGGACGGTGGCAAGCCCAACCCGCACCTCTGGACCGACCCCACGCTCGTGAAGGTGTACGCCGACATCGTCCTCGAGACGATGGTCGCCGCCGTGCCGGAGTGCGCCGACGAGATGACTGCCAACCACGAGGAGTTCCTCGCGCTCATCGACGAATTCGACGTGGCGATCAGAGAGGCGTTCGACACCATCCCCGAAGATCAGCGCAAGCTCGTCACCTACCACGACGCCTACGCGTACTTCGCCGACACCTACGGCTGGAACGTCATCGGTGCCGTGCAACCTGCCGACTTCGGCGACCCGACCCCGTCCGACGTGGTGAGCCTGATCGAGCAGATCGAAGCCGAGCAGGTGCCGGCGATCTTCGGGTCCGAGGTGTTCCCGTCGCCGATCCTCGAACAGATCGCCGAGGAGACCGGTGCGATCTACGTCGACGACCTGCGCGACGACGACCTCCCCGACGCGCCCGGCGACACCGACCATTCGTGGCTCGGCCTGATGAAGTTCAACTTCATCACGATGACCGAAGCGCTCGGTGGCGACGCCGCTGCGTTGCGCGACTTCGAAGTTCGCAATGTCGCCAGCGACGATGCCGAGTACCCGCAGTGACGACATGATCGCGGACTCATGACCGATGCACGGGAGTTGGCCGGTGGGCTGATCGTCGTCGACGACCTCACCGTCAACTACGGCGGGGGGCCGCCGGTGCTGATCGACGTCGACCTCACCATCGAACCCGGCGACCTCGTCGGCATCGTGGGGCCGTCCGGGTCGGGCAAGTCGACCCTGCTGAAAGCGATGCTCGGCACGGTCGAAGCCGTGTCGGGTACCGTTCGGCGGGCCCCGGGGCTCGCCGTCGGGCTGGTGCCGCAGGTCGAGACGATCGACTGGAACTTCCCCGTGACGGTCGCCGAGTGCGTCGGCATGGCGCGGGCGCGTGGTCTGCGGATGCCGTGGGTCACCCGGGCCGAACGCGCCCAGATCGCCGAGGTGCTCGATCGGCTCGGGATGGCCGGCCTCGGTGGGCGCCACATCCGCGAGCTGTCCGGTGGGCAACAGCAGCGGGTCTTCCTGGCGCGGGCGCTGTTCACCAATGCGCAGGTGATCTTCCTCGACGAGCCGACCTCGGGCCTCGACGTGCGCACGCGCCACGACGTGTTGCACCTGCTCGACGAGTTGAACGACGACGGGCTCACGATCGTGCTGACCACCCACGACCTCAACGGCATCGCTGCCCATCTGCCGACCGTGGTGTGTCTGAACCGGTCGGTGATCGGCGCCGGGCGTCCCGACCAGGTGCTCGTGCCCGAGGTGCTCGAACGCACCTATGGCTCCCCCATGGAGGTGCTCGAGCACGGTGGCATGCGGGTGGTGGTCGACGCTCCACTCGGCGCGAACGTGACCCCGCTGCGTCGATCCCTCGGCGGCGGGGGAGCGTCGGCATGACCTGGGACGAGCTGCTGCGCCCGTTCGAGTTCGAGTTCTTCCGCAACGGGATCTACGTGGCCACGATCGCGGGTGCCCTGTGCGGCGTCGTCGGCTGTTACGTGGTGTTGCGCAACATGAGTTACATCGGCCACGGTCTGTCGCACTCGATCTTCGGTGGGTACGCCGTCGCCGGTCTGGTGGGCGTCAACCTGTTCCTCGGTGCCGGGATCTGGGGCGTCGTGACCGCCCTGGCGGTCGGCGGGATCGTCCGGCGACGTCCGATCGGATCCGACGCTGCGATCGGTGTGGTCACCACCGCGTCGTTCGCGCTCGGCCTCGCGCTGGTGCAGCTGTACGGGTCACCCGGGCGGAATGCCGATGCGCTGCTGTTCGGCAACGTGCTGGGCGTGACCACGACGGATGTCTGGCTGATCGTCGGCGTCGCCGCGGCAACCGCGGCGATCGTGTTCTTCTTCTACCGCCCGCTGCTGTTCACCACGTTCGACACCGAGGTCGCTGCGGCCACCGGGGTGCGCACAGCATGGGTCGATGCACTGTTGATGGTGGTGTTGTCGGCGACGGTCCTCGCCACGATGAACGTGATGGGCGTGACGCTGATCGCCGCGACCCTCGTGGTGCCGGCGGTCGTGGCGCGGATGCTCACCGACAGCTTCGCCAAGATGTTGGCGTTGGCCGGGGCGATCGGCGCCGTGAGCGGATTCGTCGGCATGAACGCCAGCTATCACCTCGACGTGGCGTCCGGGCCGACGATCGTGCTCACGGCGGCCTGCTTCTTCATCGTGGCCTACGTCGCCGGTGGCCGACTGCGCCGACGCGCCGGCGCCGTCGGCCACGCCCACTGACGCCGCTGCGGGTGACATCGGGGCGGGGCGTCAGGCGGCTCGGAGGGCCGCCATCACGGCGTCCCAGCGATCGGGATCGCTCGCGTACGGTGCGTAGAAACTGATGCGCGAGATGACGTCGCCATAGCGCTGCGACAGCTCGGGGGCGATGTCCTCCGGTGCGCCGACGACCGCGAAGGTGTTGAGGATCTCGTCGTCGATGAGCGTGCCCATCTCTTCCCATTCGCCCTGCTTGGAAAGCGTGTTCAACTGGTCTTGGAGACCGCCCCACCCGTGGATCTCGAGCACGTTGCGGTACGCGGGGGTCGAGCCGTAGAAGGCGATCTGCTGGCGGGTGCCGGTGGCGGCAGCTTCGACTTCGGCGTCGTCGTTGCCGGTGACGACGAATGACGGTCCGACGATCTCGAAGCCGTCCATCGTCTTGCCTGCCTTCGCGCGGCCCCGTTCGAGCGCCGGGATCGTGACCTCACGGAGGTACTTCTCGGTGGTGAAGCCGTGACAGAGGAAGCCGTCGCACACCTCACCGGCCACCTCGGTCATCAGTTCGCCGACGCCGGCGAGGAACACCTTGGGCGGCCCGAACCCGTCGAGATCGGACGCTGACGGGGTGAAGAAGGGCGTCATGAGCGTGTGGGTGTAGAACTCGCCGCGGAAGTCGAGCTTCTCGCCGGTCAGCCACGTGTTCCAGATCGCCCGCATCGCGAGCACCATCTCACGCATCCGGGCGGCTGGACGGCTCCACTCCATCGAGAATCGCTTGGTGATGTGCGGCTTGATCTGGCTGCCGAGGCCGAGGATGAAGCGCCCCTGCGAGTAGGCCTGCAGGTCCCATGCGGTGTTGGCGAGCGTCATCGGGTTGCGGGCGAAGGCAACGGCGATCGAGGTGCCGATCTCCAGCTGCTCGGTGTGTTCGGCTGCCAACAGCAACGGCAGGAACGGGTCGTGTGACGTCTCGGCCGTCCACGCGCCCGAGTACCCGGCCGCCTCGACCTCCTGCGCCTTGCGCGCCACCGAGCGCAGGTCCGTCCCGATGCTGCCGTCGACCTTCATCGCGGCGACCGTAGTCGGGCGGCGTTCGGCGGCTCCGCCCGGAGGGTGCTGGTTCCCGGAGACCAGGGCTCGGGGAACGACGGTCAGTCCTGGTCGCGGAGGAAAGCCTGGATCTCGTCGGCGAGTTCGTCACCGGAGCGCATCTCGATCGACGGGCCGGTGGCGACGTCACCGTCGATCGAGGCGTCGTAGAGCTCCTCGAGTTGGTGCAGCATGCCGAGGTGCTCGTCGTTGCCGTCGATGCTGGCGTCGATGCGCTCGCGCTGCGCAACGACGCCGGCGCGCAGCTCGGTGGCGGCCACTTCGATGCCGGTCACCTCGGTGAGCCCGTCGAGCAGCGCGACCGATGCTGCCGGGTAGGGCATCGCGACCACGTAGTGCGGCACCTGCACCCAGATGCCGAGCGTGGGGATGCGCTGCGCGTGGAGGGCATGTTCGAGTGAGGCAGCCATGCCGGCCGGCACGTCGACGGAGCTGCGAGCGAACGTGACGTTGGCGAGGACCTCGGTGGACGGCGACGAACACGACAGCCGCGGCGTACGGGTGTGGGGGGCGGCGAAGGGGTAGGCACCGAATGCCACCATCCGCGTGACGCCGAGTTCGACGGAGATGTCGCTGATCGCCCGTGCGAACCGGTGCCAGGCCATGTCCGGCTCGGGTCCGGTGAGCACCAACACGTCACGACCCGATGTGGAGCGCCCGGCGCGCAGTTCGATCGTGTTCCAGACCAGGTCGGTGTTGATGCCGTCGCGCAGCTCCATCGTGGGCCGTCGTGCCCGGAAGTCGATGAAGGTGTCGTCGTCGAATCGCAGGATCGGGCTGGTCTCGCACTCCTTCGAGAATGCATCCGCCGCGGCAGCCGCCGCACCGGCGGCGTCGATCCACCCCGTGAGCATCACGACCAGGACGGGCTCGTGCAGCATCGGCTCGTCGACGAGCCATTCGAACGCGCCCTGCGGGTCGATCACGCGAGTGCATCCAGATAACGCTCAGCGGATGCGGCAGCCTGCTCGACCTGGAGCTTGAACGGGGCCAGCTCGTCGGGTGGCCGATCGCCGAGTGCGCCTCCGAGATACCGCGAGTAGACGCCTTCGATGATGCACGCCAGCTTCCAGAACGCGAAGGCCACGTAGAAGTCGAGCTGCGAGATGTCGCGACCCGACACCTCGGCATAGCGCTCGGCGAGGTCGCGGCGATCCCAGAACCCGGGTGCGGCCGTCGACGTGCCGCTCCACGCGCCGGCATCGTCGTTCGGGCCGTTCCAGTACACCTGCAGCAGCCCCACGTCGGCGAGCGGGTCGCCGAGCGTGCAGATCTCCCAGTCGAGCACGGCGATCACGTTGCCGTCGTCGTCGACCATCGAGTTGTCCAGGCGGTAGTCGCCGTGGACGATCGAGGCCGGGCCCTGCTCGGGGATCCGCGCCATGAGACCCTCGTGGACGCGGTCGACCGCGGCCAGCTCGCGGGTCTTGCCCTGGTTCCACTGGCCGTACCAGCGCTTGAGCTGACGCTCGATGTAGCCCTCGTGACGTCCCAACCCGTGGAGCCCCACGGCGTCGATGTCGACGGCGTGGATCGCTGCCATCGTGTCGACGATCGAACGACTGGCGTTGCCGCGCGCCGCTTCGGTGAGCACCCGTTCGGCGGTCTCGCGGTCGCGCACGACGTGGCCATCGACGAAACGCATCACGTAGAACGGCGAGCCGTTGACGGCGAGGTCGTCGCAGAAGCCTTCGACCGGAGGCACGGGGACAGCGGTGCCCTGCAGGGCCGAGAGGATCCGGTGTTCGCGCCCCATGTCGTGAGCACTTGCCAGCACGTGGCCGAGGGGTGGTCGACGCAGCACCAGGGGCGGTCCGCCCGCTCCGGTGACCCGAAACGTGAGATTCGAATGTCCGCCGGCGATCACCTCGAAGCGGAACGGGCCGACAGCTCCCTCGACGTGCTCCTCCAGCCACGACGTCACGGGCGCGACATCGATTCCCGGTATGTCGCTCATGTCCTCACGATTCCAGTCATGTGCGATCCGAGGGTAGCGACCCGGTCGCTCCCGGTCGCCATCATGGAGGGCCGGTAGCGTGGTGGCATGGCAGCAATCGACGTCACCGACGCCACGTTCCAGACCGAGGTCATCGACAAGTCGCAGGAGGTGGCCGTCGTCGTCGACCTGTGGGCGCCGTGGTGCGGGCCGTGCAAGACGCTCGGCCCGATCATCGAGAAGGTGATCGACGCCACCGACGGCAACGTCGTGCTCGCCAAGGTGAACGTCGACGAGAACCCGGGCATCGCACAGGCGTTCAAGGCGCAGTCGATCCCGGCCGTGTATGCACTCAAGGGCGGCGCCGTCGTCGACGGTTTCGTCGGTGCCTACCCGGAGCACGAGGTGCAGCGGTTCGTCGACTCGTTGCAGCCGAGCGAGGAACAGACAGCGGTGAAGGAGCTGATCGAAGCCGGCGACGAAGGTAGTTTGCGCATCGCGTTGTCGATGGAGCCCGCCAACGAAGACGTCATCGTGGCGCTCGCCGAGCTGTTGATCGCCGACGGCGAGACCGACGAAGCGTTGGCGCTGCTCGGCCGGATCCCCGAGTCGGATCGCACCCGTCACGTTGCCGCGCTCGCCCGGGTCGGCGATGCGCCGCAGGACGATTACGACTCGCAGCTGACTGCGCTGCTCGGCCAGGTGAAGGACGACGACGACGCGCGTCAGAAATACGTCGACCTGCTCGAGTTGATGGGTCCTGACGACCCTCGCACGGCCGACTACCGGCGGCAGCTCACCTCACGGCTGTACTGATCCGGCCCCCGTCGCGGGCGTCGAAGAATGTCGCCAGCCGGTTTCGGAACCGCGTGACGACGTCGTCGTAGCGGGCGCGGACCTCGCCACCGCCCTCCCGAGTCAGGGTGCGCGGGAGTTGCGGTTCGATGCGGAGGAACTGCTGTGCGCCGGCGAGCGCGACGAACGCGTCGGCGAGTGCTCGGTCGTCGGTGTCGAGGAGTCGTGCTCCTGCGACGTCGAGCCGTGCTGCATGGGCGTCGGACCTGGCTCGGAGGCCGTCGAGGTCCCACAGCTGGGCGACCAGTTGCTGCTCGTCGACATTTGTCAGCAGGCCGCGGGTGACGAGCGCGTCGGGGAGGTCGGTGGCGACGTCGATGTTGGCGGGGCGGAGCCACAGGTCGGGTCGGACCTCGCCGAGTCGGGATCCGATCGCTCGTGATCGGAAGGTCCGGCGCTCGGCCATCGGGCGGCGCTCCGACAACACGGCCACTGTCCACCACGTGCCGTCCCAGTCGGCCGGCGGGGTCTGGCGTCCTGCGTCCTGTTCGGCTTGGCGTTCGATCAGTCGCCCGGAGAGCCGGTAGACGCCGTCGTGGTTGGCGAGTTCGCCGGCGGCGACCATTCTCGACAGCGCAGTGCGCACGGCGCCGTCGGCGAGATCGAACAGTGAGGTGAACTCGAGAATGCGGCGCACCGGCATCGTCGGCGGATGTGAGCCGAGCAACACCGACAGCACGATCGAGCGCGGGCTGAGGGGATCCAGGGCGGCCGGCGCCGTCGATATCATACGTCGCTTGTTCGCCACGGACGCCGAGTGTAACATGCAGGGATGTCATCGACCGTGGACTCGCCAGCTCACACCGAGCCTTCCGGCACCAGGCCGCCGGACGCCAAGCCGTCGAACAGGACGGTGCCGATCGTGGCGGGCTCGATGGTGCCCGATCCGTCGGTGCTCGCCGACGTGCTGCCGACCGACCGGTTGAACGAGCGTGCCAAGCCGACGCGGCCGCTGCGCGACGATCTCCGACGCTTCTCCGACGCCCGCAACGCGCTCACCGTGGTGGGAGCGCTGCTGCAATCGTTCGGTGTCGTCATCGTGGCGGCGTGGATCCACACCTGGTGGTCGTATCTGCTGGCCCTGGTGCTGATGGCCCGTGGGCACGTGTGCCTGAACATCCTCGCCCACGAGGCAGCCCACCGCCTGCTGTTCACGAACCGTCGCGTGAACGACGGCGTCGGTCGTTGGCTGCTCGCCTATCCGACGTACCAGGCGATGCTCGCCTACCGACGGGCGCACTTCGCTCACCATCGCGACGAGATGGGCCCCGACGAGCCCGACCTGTCGCTGTACGCGGGGTACCCGGTGGCCGCCGATTCGTGGAAGCGCAAGCTGACGCGTGACGCCACCGGCCAGAGCGCGTACAAGAACTTCCGCGGGTTGTTCCATTCACTGCGCCGCGGCCAGACCGAAGCCAAGCAGATCCTGGCGGTCCACGTGGTGATGTTCGGCGCGTCGATCGTGTTCATGCGACCGCTGGCGTACGTGGTGTGGATCGTGTCGTGGTCGACGCTGTGGAAGGTGTCGAACCGCCTCCGGGCGATCGCCGAGCACGGCGGCATGGTGCGCTCGAAGGACCGACGCCTCACCACGCACGTGATCCACCAGAGTCGGCTCGCGCGCTACTGGATCGTGCCGTACAACACCGGATGGCATCTCGCCCACCATGTCGACATGGGGGTTCCGTGGCGCAATCTGCCGAGGCTCCATCACGAGCTGGTCCGGTCCGGCTGGGTCACCGAGGCGATCGAGTACCCGAGCTACCGCGCCTTCTGGCGGGCTGCCTCCTCCGCCCCACCGCGCTGACGCCACGGGTGCGGCGCGCTCCGAGCGAACCGCCTCGACCCCGGGTAACGTTTCTCGCACCGACTCCCTCCTGGTGACGAGGCGCGCACCGCGCCCGCTGGTCGAGGAGGTCGATGGTGGAAACCCTGGAGCGGCCGGTGCCGCTGCGTTCGGTGAGCGAACGGGCCCGAGCCTGGATCATCTGGTTCGGGATCGGCCGGCTGGTCGCGGCGTCGGCGGCCACGATCATCGTCTGCGCCGGCGGTGTCTGGCTCGTGCGGACCCCACCACCGGCAACCGAAGCGTCGTTGCCCCGAGCGAGCACGACCATCTCTGCGACCACGACGTCGCCCGTCACTGCGGCGGTCACGCCCGGATCGGCGTTCGTGACCGTGCACGTGGCGGGCGCCGTGCGCGAGCCGGGTGTGTACGAACTCGCCGGTGACGCGCGGGTCCGGGACGCGATCGTGGCCGCTGGTGGCCCGACCGACATCGCCGACTGGAACGCACTCAATCTCGCAGCGCTCGTCGCCGACGGGGCGAAGGTCTACGTGCCCGCGGTGGGCGAGGAGGTGGCGCCGTTCGTGACCGCTGGGGCGTCGTCACCCTCCGGCGGTGGGCCGGCAGGCCCGATCGACGTGAACGTCGCCACCGCGTCGGAACTCGAGGCGTTGCCCGGCGTCGGCCCGGCGATCGCTGCGGCCATCGTGACCGAACGGGAACGCAACGGGCCGTTCCTCGCCGTCGACGATCTCGAGCGGGTGCCCGGTATCGGCCCGGCCAAGCTCGACGCGCTCCGTGAGATGGCCACCACATGATCGATGCCCGAGTGGCGGCGTGCGTCAGATCAGCGAGTCGGAGATCGACAGTGCTGCGATGCCGAGTGCCGCTCCCGCCCCCACCCAGATTCCTGCGCACATCCATGCGTAGTGGCGCCAGAAGTCGCCCCAGGTGGCCACCGGGTTACGGGTGGCTCGCCGCGCGGCGAGGAAGCCGACGAACAGCCATAACAGCCCCGATGCGGCAACCGCCAGCGGATACAGGCCCCGCTCGCCGAACGGTGCACCTGCCGCGAGGAGCGCCGGCGCGGCGAATACCCCGCCGATCAGACCGACAGCGCCACTCCATGCGGTGTCGAAGAAGTGCAGCGAGAAGTAGGCGATACCCCCGACGATCGCCGGCACGATCAACGCCGCCAGGGGACCCCACGTGCGAATGCGCGACCGGTACCAGCGGGGTCCTTCGGCGATCGGCGCGCCGGTGGGGGCATCCTGTGGTGACGGGCGGGCGCCGGGCGGAACGGGGGTGAACGGGGTCACGAACACGCGAGGCTATGGCAACAGCGGTCGCTCGTGGTGGCGATCCGACCGTTCGTTCGCCTCGGTCACCGACGGTGGTGTCGTCGCGCTGGCGGTGGTGGTCGTGATCGCGGTGCGAACGGGGTCGTCGACCGTGGGTGTCGTGGTGGGTCTGATCGTCGGGGGACTCGTCGCAGCAGCGGCGCGGGTACCGATGCTGGTGATCGTGGTGGTGGTGCTCGCCGGTGCCGGAGCGATCCGTTCCGAGCACGAGTGGGCGGCGTTGGCTCCCGATGCGCTCGGGCCCTACGACGGCTGGGTGCGGTTGGTCGACGACCCGCAGCCGTACCCGTCGAGCACTCGGGTGATCGTCGAGGTCGCAGGTGAGCGTTTCGAGCTGTGGTCGCGGGGCCGGGCGCAGCAGCAGCGTGTGCGGACATGGCGTGGCGGCGAGTGGGTGCTGGTCAGCGGCGAGCGACGTGCGCTCGACGACGAGCGGGCACGTCGGGTGGCGTGGCAGCACGTCGTCGGTGTCTTCGATCTCGCCTGGGCGAGCGATGTCGACGCCGGTGGTCCGGTGGCGCGAGCGTCGAACCGGGTGCGGGCCACGATCGAACGGGGCGCGGCCGTACTTCCCGAACCCGATGGCGCCTTGTACCGGGGGCTGGTGATCGGCGACGACCGCGACCAACCGCGCGACATGATCGAGCGGTTCAGGGCGAGCGGCCTGTCACACCTCACCGCTGTCTCCGGCCAGAACGTCGCGTTCGTTCTTGCAGCGTGTGGGCCACTGCTGGTGCGGTTGCGGCCCTTGCCACGGTGGGCGCTGTCGGTGGCGGTGATCGCCTGGTTCGTGGCACTCACCCGGTTCGAGCCGTCGATCTTGCGCGCCGGGGTGATGGCCGGGCTGTCGGCCACTGCGTACGCCACCGGTCGAGAACGCAGCCCCGTGCGCACCTTGGCGATCGCCGTGATCGGGCTGGTCCTGGTCGACCCGCTGCTGGTGTGGTCGATCGGGTTCTGGCTGTCGGTCGGCGCCACCGCAGGCGTGTGCACGGTCGGGCCGTGGTTGGCCGATCGGCTGGCGGTGTTCGGGCCGTTTGCCCTGCCGTTGGGGATCACCCTGGGAGCGCAGCTCGGCGTGGTGCTCCCGAGCGTGCTGGTGTTCGGACGGCTCCCGCTGGTGAGCGTGGTCGCCAACCTGCTCGCGGTGCCGGTCGCCGGGTTCGTGATGCTCTACGGCCTGCCGGCCGGCCTCGTCGCCGGAGCGATCCCCGCCGTTGCGCCCGTGGCGATGTTCCCGGCGCGGCTCGGCACCCGCTGGGTCGACACCGTTGCGTTGCTCGGTGCCCGGCTGGAACCCGACCCACCGTGGGTGTGGGTCGGTTGGGGCCTGGTGCTGGTGGGTGTCGTCGTGCTGGTTTGTCGTCGACGTCCCGCGACGCGATAAGAATCGAGGTCTCCATGGCGACCCACCTCCTCAGCGGCAACGACGAGTCGGTGCTGCGATCTGCGGTGCACGAACTCGTCGACGAACTCGTCGGCGACGGCGATCGGGCGATGATGGTCGACGAGTTCGACGGCGACGAGTACGAACTCCGTCTGGTCGTCGACGCGGCGCAGACACCGTCGTTCCTCACCGACAAGCGGGTGGTGGTGGCACGTGGCGTCGAGCGGTTCACCGCCGACGAACTGGTGCCGCTGCTCGGGTACCTCGACAACCCGCTCGATACATCCGATCTCGTCCTCGTCGTCAACAGCGGGAGCACGCCGAAGAAGCTGGGTGATGCGGTCAAGAAGGTCGGCACGGTCACCAACACCTCGCCGCCGTCGAGGGCCAAGGACCGCCAGGCATGGATCGTCGATCACATCGCCGAGGCCGGATTACGGATCAAGCCCGATGCCGCCGCCCAGCTCGGCGGCTGGCTCGGCGAGGACGCCGGCCGTCTCGATGGCATCCTCGCCACGCTGACGAGCACGTATGGCGTCGGCGAGCTGCTCACGTTCGCCGAGATCGAACCGTTCCTCGGCGACGCCGGGGGAGTGCCGCCGTGGGACTTCACCGACGCCATCGACGCCGGCGACACCTCCAAGGCGCTCACGCTGCTCGGTCGGATGATGCACGCCGGGGGACGCCACCCGTTGCAGATCATGGCGATCATGCACGGCCACTACGCCAACATCGCCCGCCTCGATGGCGCCGATGCCCGCAGCGAACAGGACGCGATGGCGGCGACCGGCATCAAGTCGGCGTTCCCGGCGAAGAAGGCGCTGGCCAACTACCGCCGTCTCGGGCCGTCGTCGACCCGACGAGCGATCGAGCTGTTGGCCCAGGCCGACCTCGACCTGCGCGGCGTCAAGGACCTCGAGCCGGAACTGGTGATGGAAGTCCTCGTCGCTCGCCTCTCCAAGCTCCGCCGCTGACCCGGATTCCTCGCGCCCGGGTCTCGGGGAACCATCGGGGGGCCGACACGCGAACGAGCGCTGCGACTCGGCGCAGCGCTCGGTGGGATTCGTTCGCTCGTCGACCGTGGACGAGGTCGGGAGGTCAGCCGGCGGCGTTGACCTTCTTCATCAGGCGGCTCTTCTTGCGAGCAGCGGCGTTCTTGTGGATGATGCCCTTGGACGCAGCGGAATCGATGCGCTTGATGGCGGCGCGCACGGCTTCGTCGCTGTCGTCGGTGCCGAGGGTCGCCTCGACGCGCTTGGTACGTGTCCTCATCTCGGCCTTCACGGCCTTGTTGCGCTCGTGGCGCTTGGCGTTGGTGATGTTGCGCTTCTTCTGGCTCTTGATGTTGGCCATGGCCGGAAACCCTTGCTCTCGTCGAATCGTCGGTGTCGAATGGTCTGGGCAGCAAGGCCGCGTGCCCGCGCTGAACAGCTGTGAGACTCTATCGGCGGGCCATCCTGAGCAGCAACGTCCCCAGATAGCGTTGGGTCGGTCATGGATCTGGCCCACATCCGCAATTTTTCGATCATCGCGCACATCGACCACGGCAAGTCGACGCTGTCCGATCGGATCCTCGAGATCACCGGCGCCGTCGATGCCCGGGAGATGCGTTCGCAGTATCTCGACTCGATGGATCTCGAGCGTGAGCGGGGCATCACGATCAAGGCCCAGAACGTCCGCGTCGACTGGAAGGGGCACACGTTCCACTTGATCGACACGCCCGGCCACGTCGACTTCGGCTACGAGGTCAGCCGCAGTCTGGCCGCCTGTGAAGGCGTCGTGCTGGTCGTCGACGCCGCCCAGGGCATCGAGGCGCAAACGCTCGCCAACTGCTACCTGGCGCTCGAACACGACCTCGAGATCGTCGCAGCGCTCAACAAGATCGACCTGCCGGCGGCCGACCCCGACCGGTACGCCGGCGAGATCGAGAAGGTGCTCGGCATTCCGGCCGAGGAGATCATCCGGATGTCGGCCAAGACCGGCGAGGGCGTGCCCGACCTGCTCGATGCGGTCATCGAGCGGATTCCCTCGCCGTCGGGTGATCCCGGTGCCCCGTTGCAGGGCTTGATCTTCGACTCGCAGTTCGATCAGTACCGCGGCGTCGTGTCGAGCATCCGGGTGATGCAGGGCACGATGACGTCGGGTTCGAAGCTCACCTTCATGCAGGCCGGGGCCAACCACGAGGCGATCGAGATCGGCGTCCGCAAGCCGGTGCCCACCCCGGTCGACCAGCTCGGCCCCGGTGAGGTCGGCTACCTGATCGCCGGCATCAAGGACGTGGCCGATGCCCGTTCCGGCGAAACCGTCACCACGGCGTCGGGTGGATCGGTCGAGGCGCTCCCGGGGTATCGCGATCCGAAACCGATGGTGTTCTCCGGGCTGTTCCCGATCGACGGCGACGACTTCGAGAACCTGCGCGAATCGCTCGAGAAGCTCAAGCTCAACGACGCGTCGATCACCTACACACCCGAGTCGTCGGGTGCGCTCGGGTTCGGGTTCCGGTGCGGTTTTCTCGGACTGCTGCACATGGAGATCGTGAAGGAACGACTCGAGCGCGAGTTCGGTCTCGCACTCATCGCGACCGCCCCCAGCGTCGAGTATCGACTCACCCGCACCGACGGCACCACCGAAGCGGTCGACAACCCCGCCGACATGCCCGAGGCCCAGAAGATCGACTCGATCGAGGAACCGTTCTTCAAGCTGTCGATCATCACGCCCACCGAGTACACCGGCACGTTGATGGACCTGTGCCAGACACGGCGCGGCGAGATGAAGAAGATGGAGTACCTGTCGCCCGAGCGGGTCGAGCTCGTCTACGAGGTTCCGCTCGCCGAGGTGGTGGTGGACTTCTTCGACCAGATGAAGTCCCGAACCAAGGGCTACGCCAGCCTCGACTACGAGTTGTCCGGCTACCGGCCGTCGCATCTGGTCAAGGTCGACCTGCTCCTCAACGGGCTGCCCGCGGACGCGTTCTCGATGATCGTGCACCGTGACACCGCCTACCAGTACGGGGCGCGGATGTGCGAGAAGCTCAAGGAGCTGATCCCGCGTCAGATGTTCGACGTGCCGATCCAGGCGGCGATCGGTGGCAAGGTGATCGCCCGCGAGACGGTGAAGGCGAAGCGCAAGGACGTGCTCGCGAAGTGCTACGGCGGCGACATCACCCGCAAGCGCAAGCTGCTCGAGAAGCAGAAGGAGGGCAAGAAGAAGATGAAGTCGATCGGCCGGGTCGAGGTGCCCGGCGACGTCTTCATCAACGCCCTCAAGCTCGACGACTGAACGCTCCG
>Ga0102938_10000512_pt1 | contig 28549 bp, 24 predicted proteins | sample SalPonR2_B_D2_MG_FD_84516 | JGI IMG/M metagenome (GOLD analysis project Ga0102938, IMG submission 84516) | Salt pond soil microbial communities from South San Francisco under conditions of wetland restoration - Salt Pond MetaG R2_B_D2_MG | ecosystem: Environmental > Aquatic > Marine >... | reverse complement strand
GAGGATGTCGGATGCGGGACTCGGGCCGGTGGTGGACGGTGGCGGCTACGAGCCACTCAGCGACGACATCCGGTTGCTCGGCACCATGCTCGGCGACGCGATCCGCCACACCGAGGGCGAGGAGGCGTTCGAACTGGTCGAGACGGTGAGGCGGCTCGCCGTCGACGGCCGCGTCTCGGCGACACCACCCGTCGCCGACATCCGGGCCGCACTGGCCGACCAGCCGCTCGCACGACAGCTGGTGGTGCTGCGCGCCCTCGACTGGCTGTCACTGCTCGTCAACACGGCCGAGGACGTGCATCTCGAACGTCGCGGCCGCTTCCACCGCTCCGCCGGTCACCGCACCCGTCCGGGCACGTTCGACGCCGTGTTCCGGCAGCTCACCGCCGACGGGGCCGACAGCGACGACCTGGTCCGCGCCGTCGAACGCCTGCGCGTGAGCCCCGTGATCACGGCCCACCCCACCGAGGTCCGCCGCAAGACGATCCTCGAGGTGCTGCATCGCATCTCCGACCTGCTCATCGAACGGACCCGCACCGCCCCCGACGATCCCGAACGTGCCACGATCGAGGACCGGCTCCGCGTGAGCGTCCTCACGCTGTGGCAGACGGCACTGCTCCGACTGTCGAAACTGCGCGTCCGCGACGAGATCAACGAGGCGCTGCGCTACTACGACGCGAGCCTGTTCGAGACCGTGCCCGCGCTGATGCACGAACTCGAACGACGCGCCGCCGAGTACGGCGCCGTCGTCGATGCCAGCCACTCGATCCGCATGGGTTCGTGGATCGGCGGCGACCGCGACGGCAACCCCTTCGTGACCGCCGACGTCCTCACGATGGCCACCCGGCGCCAGATCGCCACGGCGCTCGAGCGGCATCTCACCGACCTCCACCGCTTGTCGCGGTCGCTGTCGATGACCGAGCGGCTCGTCACCCCGACACCCGCACTCTCGGAGCTGGCGGACGCGTCGGGCGACGAGTCTCCCTTCCGCGCCGACGAGCCCTACCGCCGCGCGTTGCGCGGGATGCACGCCCGTCTCCACGCCCTCGCCGCGCAACTGCTCGACGCTGCGCCCGCCGACGTCCCGGGGCCGGCCCCCGCCGTCGTCCGACCCGCCTATCGCAACATCCGCGAGCTCGTGTCCGATCTCGACGTGGTCGCCGCTTCCCTGCGGACCCACGGGGCCGACGGCATCGCGGCGGCCGAGGTCGACCCGGTCCGCCGGTCGGTCTCGGTGTTCGGGGTGCACCTCTGCGGCCTCGACCTCCGTCAGAACTCGGCGGTGCACGAGCGCGTGGTGGCCGAGTTGCTGCAGCAGGCCGGAGTCACCGACCGCTACCTCGAGCTCGACGAGCACGACCGGGTCGAGCTGCTCACCCGGGAGCTGCAGGTGCCCCGGCCACTTCGCCATCACTCGGCGGTGTACGGCGAGGAGGTGGCCAAGGAGCTGGCGGTGCTCGACGCTGCAGCGCGGGCCGTCGCCCAGGTCGGCCGGGCCATCCTGCCGCACTACGTGATCTCGATGGCCCACGACGTCAGCGACGTACTGGAGGTGGCCGTGCTGCTCCAGGAGGTCGGACTGGCGACCAGCCCGTCCACCGGTGCCGCCGAGATGCAGCTCGACATCGTCCCGCTGTTCGAGACGATCAGCGATCTCGACGGCGCCGCCCGCACGCTCGCGGCCCTGCTCGGCCATCCCGTGTACCGGGCACTGCTCGACTCCCGCGGCGGCCGCCAGGAGGTGATGATCGGCTACTCCGACTCGAACAAGGACGGCGGCTACCTCTCGTCGCAGTGGAACCTCTGGACGGCGCAGCGACGACTCGCCGAGGTCGCCCGGGGTGCCGGGGTGAGACTGCGGCTGTTCCACGGCCGCGGCGGCACGGTGGGCCGCGGGGGCGGCCCGGCCTTCCAAGCGGTGCTGGCCCTGCCGCCCGGCTCCGTCGACGGCTCGATCCGGGTCACCGAGCAGGGTGAGATGGTGGCGGCCAAGTACTCCAACCCGGCGCTCGCCCGACGCAACATCGAGACGCTGGTGGCGGCCACGCTGCAGCGGTCGGTGCCCGACGGCCACGGCGCCGCCGCCGACGATCCTGCGTTCCTCGATGCGATGCACACCCTGGCGGGCACCGCGTTCGGCGCCTACCGGGAGCTCGTGTACGGCGACGAGCGCTTCGTCACCTTCTTCAAGGCGATCACCCCCACCGACGAGATCGCCAAGCTCAACGTGGGAAGTCGCCCGGCGTCGCGGACCACGTCGGGCGCCATCGAGGACCTGCGGGCGATCCCCTGGGTGTTCGGCTGGACCCAGTGCCGTTTGATGATCCCCGCCTGGTACGGCACCGGGACGGCACTCGAACAGGCGCCGGACGTCGACCTGCTGCGCCGGATGTACGCCGACTGGCCGTTCTTCCGCACCGTGATCGACAACATGGGCATGGTGCTGGCCAAGAGCGACATCGGCATCGCCCGCCGCTACGCCGACGTGCTCGTGCCGGCGGACGCACGCGACATCTTCGACACGATCGCCGACGAACACGCCCGCACGCTGCACTGGCATCGGGAGGTGACGGGCCACGACGATCCCCTCGCCGACAACCCGCTGCTGGCGCGCAGCCTGCGCAACCGGTACCCGTATCTCGATCCGCTGCACGTGATGCAGGTCGACCTGTTGCGGCGGTTCCGCGACGGCGACCGGGACGAGATGGTCGAGCGCGGCATCCAGCTGTCGATCAACGCGATCGCCACGGGGCTGCGCAACTCCGGCTGAGACCGTTCGCGCCGGTGTCGGTACGGTGGGCCGGCATGACCACCAGCAGGCGTGCTCGACTGGCCCGCAGAGGGATCCGCCACACCGGGCTCGGCGCCGTGAAACCGCTCGAGGAGCAACGCGCCGACATGGACCGCCTCGATCGGCTGCCGCGTCCACGACACGTCGACTACGTCGACACCACGGTCGGCGGCGTGCCGGCGATCGTGGCGACACCGACGGCCGACCCACCCGATCGGCACATCCTGTACGTGCACGGTGGCGGATACGCGCTGGGCTCGCCGAAGAGCCACATCGCCATGGGTGCCCGGCTGGCCAGACGGGCGGCTGCCACGGTCTCGGTGATCGACTACCGGCTGGCGCCCGAACACACCTATCCGGCCGCCGTCGACGACTGCGTCGCGGCCTACCGGGCCATCGCCGCCGACGTCGACCCGGCGCTGATCACGATTGCCGGCGACTCGGCCGGTGGCGGGGCGACGCTCGCCACGTTGTGTGCACTGCGCGATGCCGGTGATCCGCTGCCCGGCTGTGCCTACCTGATGTCGCCGTGGACGGATCTCACCGCCTCGGGCGAGTCCGTCACCACCAAGGCCGACGTCGATCCGATGATCGATCCCGACGGCATCGTGAACATGGCGCGGCAGTACGCGGGCGACACCCCGCTCGACCATCCGGGCGTGTCACCGCTGTTCGCCGACCTCACGGGTCTGCCGCCGCTGCTGATCCAGACCGGCGTCGACGAGGTGCTGCTGTCGGACTCCACCCGGCTCGCCGAGCGCGCCCGGGAGGCGGGCGTCGAGGTGGTGCTCGACCTCGTCGACGGCATGTGGCACGTCTACCAGGCCCTGTCCCCGCTGGTTCCCGAGGCCACCGAGGCGCTCGTGCGAGCGGCGGTGTTCATCCGCTCGCGCACCCCGGCCGTTCCGACGGCGGCACCGATGACGCCATGAGCGCGATGGGCGAGGGCGCGACGCCACGGTTCCCGGAGCTCGGCTTCTACACGTTGGCCGGTGGCGCCCAGAACCCGCGCGATCTGGTCGACGAGTGCCGGCGCGCCGAGGAACTGGGCCTCGGGTCGGTGTTCATCTCCGAACGGTTCAACGTGAAGGAGGCGGTGACCCTGTCGGGGGCCGCCGCGGTGGCGTCGACGAACCTGCGGATCATCACCGGGGCGACCAACCACAACACCCGCCACCCCATCGTCACCGCCTCGTACGCCACCACGATGCACCGCCTCACCGGCGGCCGCTTCGTGCTCGGCATCGGCCGGGGGGTCGCACCACTGTTCGACGCATTCGGCATCCCGCGCATCACGACCGCGCAGATGGAGGACGTCGCCGGCCTGATGCGCCGCCTGTGGCACGGCGAGACCGTCATCGGACATGCCGGCCCGGCGGGGACGTATCCCGTGCTGCGCCTCGACCCGACGTTCGACGAGGACATCCCGCTCGGGCTGGTGGCGTTCGGGCCGAACTCGCTCGCACTCGGCGGAAGGGCGTTCGACCACGTGATCCTGCACACCTTCTTCACCGACGAGACCCTGCAGCGCTGCGTCCGCACCGTGAAGGACGCCGCCGAGGCGGCAGGGCGTGATCCCGATTCGGTCACGGTGTGGTCGTGCTACGCCACGGTCGGTGACCACCTGCCCGAACCGGTCCGCCTGAAGAAGACCGTGGGACGACTCGCCACCTATCTCCAGGGGTACGGCGACCTGATGGTGACCACCAACCGGTGGAATCCCGAGGTGCTCGCCCGGTTCCGGGCCGACGAGGTGGTCGCCGGCTTCCGGACGGCGATCGACGTCGACGCCACCACCGAGCAGCTCGAGCACATCGCCACGTTGATCCCCGACGAGTGGCTGGCACCGGCTGCCACCGGCGACGCCGACGCCTGCGCCGGGGCCGTGGCCCGTCAACTCGATCTCGGCGCCGACGCCGTGATCATGCACGGAGCCGGGCCCGACGAGCTCGCCCCCGTGGTCGAGGCGTACGGCGCCCGCCGCAACCGCTGACGGCGACAGCCCGAACGACCGGACGGGCCGGGAGCGTCAGCTGAGCGGCAGTTCCGCCGACACGAGGCGGCCGCCCGCGTCGGTCATGGCGGCGCGCACCTCGTCGGGACGGCCGTGACTGCACACCACCACGAGCACCTCACCGGGCTTGAGCGCCGTATAGGTGAAGTCCTGGTGCTCGTCCCAGCTCCGGGTACCGCGGGCGGCACCGAGGTAGCCACCGAGCATCACTCCCCAGAATGCCGAGGCCGCCCCGACCGCCAGGACACCTCCCACTCCGAGGACACCGACGCCCGTGGCGGCAAGTGCAGCGATCGTGATACCGCCGAGTGCGCCGAGCGGGGCTCCCGCCAGCATGCCGAGCTCCACGTCTCGCTCCAGTTCGGCGTCGGCATCGTGTTCGAAGTCGACCGGCTCCTTCTCGTGCACAGCCACCCCGAGCCGTTCACTTCCGAACCCGAGCGACCGCAGCGAGTCGACCGCCGCCTCGGCACTCGGACGGTCGGCGAAGACGGCCGCGATGTGGTCGTGCCCGCGGTGGCGCCGCACCCTGTCGGGCCCCTCGTCCCGCTCGTCCCGATCGACGTGTTCTGCGTGGTCGCGTGCCATGTCGGCTCCTCGCGTCGAGGCGCTGTGCGCCGGATCGTTCGCCACGACACCAGCGTGAGCACCACCGGTCTCGCAGGGACAGGGCAGTTCGACCATTCGACCCGTCGACCGGACGGGCCGGGAGCGTCAGCTGCGCTGCGACGGGAGCTTCGGTGTGAGCCACTCGATGAAGCTCTCGGGGCTGCGGGTCTGGATGTAGACCCTCCCCGGACCGGTGAGCTTCACCACGAGACCCTCCCCACCGAGCAGGGTCGACTTCCAGTTGCCGGCCTTGACCACCTCGTAGGACACACCCTCCTGCCAGCCGACCATGTGTCCGGTGTCGACGGTGTAGGACTGTCCCGCACCGAGGTCGATCTCCTGGATGGCGCCGTAGCTCGACACCACCAGGTCGCCCACACCCGCACACTTCAGCATGAACAGGCCTTCCCGGCTGAAGAACGTCTTCGAGCCGCCCCATTTGCTGTCGATGTCGATGCCCTTCGACGCCGCCAGGAACGAACCCGACTGGAGATACACGGTGTTGCCCGTGAGAGGCCACATCACGATGTCGCCCGGCAGTGCCGGAGCGACGACCACGTGGGCGCCCTGGGCGGTGGCCGAGAACTCGTTCATGAAGAACGACTCGCCCCCGAGCACCGACCGCTTCAGGCCCTTCAACATGCCGCCCTGGGTGCTGGTGACCATGTCGACACCCGGCGACATCGCCATCATCGCGCCTGCCTCGGCGTTCACCGACTCGCCGACGTCCATGTGGATCGTCGCCATCGCGTAGGCCGGGCTGAACGTGATGTCTGTGCGCATGGGCCCGATCGTAGATCGCGTCAGCAGGCGCCGGTGATGACCGTCACCGGGACGGAGACCTTCTTCTGGATCCGGCTCGGCAGGTCCTGGCGGAGCCAGCGCGACACCAGGCTCGGCAACGTGGAGACGATCACCTCGTCGGCCCCGGTCGCTGCGACGACGTGGGCCACGGCCAGGGCGATGTCGCTCTCTGTCGACAGCTCCCCCGTGACGTCGGCGCCGAGGCCGGCCAGCCAGTCGAGACCTCTCGCCAGCTGCGAACCGGCGATGTCGCGTTCGTTCGGTGCCTCGACCGGCAGCGGCATCATGTCGGCGGCAGCGGCGCCCACCGCCAACGCCGGCGACACGGGCCGAGCGACGGGGACCACGAGGTGGAATCTGCACGCGTCGTCGCTGCCGTGCCGGCCCGGACCTGATGCGAGACGGGAGCGGACGGCCGACTCGAGGTCGGCTCCCCCCACCGTCCGGTTGGCCACGATCACCGTTGTGCTCATCCGTCCCCTGCTCCCGCGCCGTCGGTCCCCCCGACCACGGCGTTGCGTCCACTGTAGGCGCTCGACCGGGCCCTTCGCCCCTTCCCACCCCGACGGCCGGCGGGCACGATGGGCCCATGTCCACGCGCGCCCCCATCGCGACGGTGCTGTGCGTCGGCCAGGCCACCCTGGATCACGTGTTCACGGTCGACGGCCAGCTGCGGGCGGGACACAAGCACGTCGCCGGCGCGCATGCGACGGTGGGAGGCGGTGTCGCCGCCAACGCTGCGGTCACCGTCGCCCGCCTGGGTGGGCACGCCGTGATCGCGGGACGGATCGGCGACGACCACGCGGGTGATCTGGTGGCCGCCGGGTTGGAGGCCGAGGGTGTCGACACCCGGCTGCTCGGTCGCGAGCCCGGCGCGGCGACACCGGTGTCGGCGGTGATCGTCGGGCCCGATGGCGACCGGACGATCGTGAACCACACGCCCACGCACCTGTTCGACGACGAACGGCGCGACTTCGACGACGTCGTGCCCGACGCCGTGCTGGTCGACGGCCGCTGGCCGACGGGCACCGCGGCCGGTCTGCGACTGGCCCGACGGCTCGGTGTCGCCGGCGTGGTCGACGTCGACCGCCGGCCCCGCGACGACGAATTCGCGACGATGTGCGACCTGGCATCGCACCTCGTGTTCGGACGGGACGCGGCGGCCGCCGTCACCGGTGCGTCGGATCCGGCGCTCGCCGTGCGCCGGCTGGCCGCGACGATCGACGCCGCGGCGACGACCGGGAACTCGACGCTCGTGGCCGTCACCTGCGGCGAGCAGGGTGTGTGGTGGAGCGAGCACGGCGACGTGGCGTGGCTGCCTGCTCTGTCCGTCGCAGCCGTCGACACCACCGCTGCCGGCGACGTGTTCCACGGTGCCCTGGCACTGGCACTCGCCGAAGGGATGCCCATCGCCGATGCACTCGGCTTCGCCACGACCACGTCGGCGATCAAGTGCAGCCGTCGCGGCGCGCGGGAGGGGATCCCGACGCGCCGCGAGGTGGAGGAACTGCTCGCCGACCCCGTGGGAGGACACTGATGCAACCCGGCAAACTCCGAGGGCTCGACCGCATGGCCGACGCCTCCGGCCATCTCTGCATGCTGGCGATCGACCAACGACCGCCCCTGCTCGACCTGGTTCGGCGGACGGGCTCGGCCGACACGGTCGGCGAGGTGGTGGCGCTCAAGTCGCTGGTGGTGGAGGAACTGCAGTCGCATGCCAGCGCGGTGTTGATCGATCCGTGGGTGGCGCTCGGCCTGTACGGCGACGTCGACCCCCGTCGCGGGCTGTTGCTGACGCTCGAGCACCACTGCTTCGACGAGCAGCCCGGCGGCCGGCGCTCCACCCACATCCCCGACTGGTCGGTGGAGCGCATCGCCCGCGCCGGGGCCGACGGCGTGAAGTTGCTCGCCTGGTACCGGCCCGACGCGGCTGCCGAGGTGCGCGACCACCAGGAGCGCTTCGTGGAAGCGGTGGGAGCCGCCTGCGCCGAGCACGACATCCCGTTCGTGTTCGAGCTGCTGCTGTACCCGCTGTCGACCGATACGGGGACGGTCCCGGTCGCCGAGGATCCTGCGCTGCGGAGCCGGATGGTGCTCGAGTCGGTCGAGCGGTTCGCCGATCCCCGGTTCGGCGTCGACCTGTTCAAGGTGGAGTCACCGGTGCCGGCTGCCTCGCTGCCCGACCCGTCCGCCGGCTCCGCTGCCGACGTCGACGACGCGGCGTGCGCCGCCACGTTCGCCGAACTCGACCGGCTCGTCGACCGCCCCTGGGTGCTGTTGTCGGGTGGCCACGACCGCGTCTCGTTCGGGCGCGCCCTGCACTACGCCTGCGCGGCCGGTGCGAGCGGATTCCTCGCCGGCAGGTCGATCTGGTGGGATGCGGTCTCCCGTCATCCCGATCTCCCCGCCGTACGGGCGCACCTGCGGTCCGACGCCGCACCCTTCATGGACGAGGTGTCGGGCTTCGTGCAGACGCGTGCACCGTCGTGGCGCGATCGGGCCCGCCGGCTCGGTCCCGCCGTCGTCGACGGCCTCCCGGTGGGGGGTCCGCCATGGTGAGTGATGTGAGCATGCTGGTCGTACCGATCGGACGGCCCACGTTCGACGTGGCGTTCGGTGCCGACCACGTGGTCGCGGCACGCGCCCTGACCGACCGGGCCGTGGAACGTCCGGTCACCGTGCTGCAACCCGACGACGGCAACACCTTCTTCACCGACCTCGCCCAGCTCGACGCCGTTCTCGGGCGCATCGACCCCGGATCGTTCGACGTGGTGCTCGTGCTGCAGGCGACGTTCAGCGACTCGTCGCTCGTCGGCAGGATCGCCGAACGGGTCGACGCTCCCCTGCTGGTGTGGTCGTTCCCCGAGGAGCGCACCGGCGAACGGCTGCGGCTCAACTCGCTGTGCGGCGCCAACCTCGCCGCCTACCTGCTGCGCCGGCCCCCTCTCGCCCGTCATCGCATCGAGTTCCTCCACCTCGATCCCGCCGCCGACGGTGCCGGCCCGCGCGAGGCGTTGTCGGAGGCGATCCGTCGTGCCGTCACCCCTCGCCCACCGGCGGCCCCGGACGTGCCGCGGGTGACCGCGGCGGAGCCCGCCGGCACGTCCGGCAACGAGGTCGGTCGTCGGCTGGCCTCGATGTTCCACGGCGACCGGATCGGTGTGGTCGGCGACCCGCCCGACGGCTTCGAACCGTGCCGCGGTGATCCCGAGGAGCTGCAGGCGCTCACCGGCATCCAGGTCGAACGCATCGCGCTCACGACGCTGTTCGAACGGGCCGACGCCGTCGACGAGCCGACGCGGTCCGCCACCGAAGCGCGGGTGCGCTCCACGATGGACGTCCCCCACGACGTCGAGGTCGCCGGGATGGCCGAGAGCATCGCCCTGTACGGGGGCCTGCGGTCACTCGCCGCCGAACACGGCTGGACGGCGCTCACCACGAGGTGCTGGCCCGAATGCATGACCGAGTACGGCGGCGCCGCGTGCACACCGATGGCGATGCTCACCGAGAACGGGCTCCCGGCGGTGTGCGAGGCCGACATGTTCGGCGCGGCGACCGGGCTGCTGCTCCATCACGTCGCGGGCACCGAGCCGTTCGTGGCCGACCTGGTCGACGCCGACGCCACCGACGACACGTCGGTGGTGTGGCACTGCGGCGTGGCGCCCACCACGCTCGCCCAGCCGGCGGTGGCCGTCACCGCGATCACCCACCCCAACCGGCGACGTGCACTGGCGAACCAGTTCGGCCTGCGTCCCGGACGGGTCACGCTGGCCCGGCTCAGCCAGGCGGGGGGACGGATACGGCTCGTGATCGGCGGTGGGGAGATGCTCGACCGGCCCCGGCCGTTCCAGGGCACCTGCGGCGTGGTGCAGTGGGACGAACCGGTCGCCGACGTCCTCCGGACCGTGTTCGACGTCGGCCTCGAACATCACCTCGGCATCGTGTACGGCGACCACCGCCCGGCGCTGGCGGCACTCGCCGACGAATGGGGCCTGCCCGTCGTGTGGCTGGGTCACACCGAGCCGGCTCGAACCGAGCAGGGGGCCGATCAGAGATCCGGCGTGACCGTGTAGCCGGCGCCACCCACCGCCAGGAACTCGTCGCTCCACGACGTGCCGTAGACGTCCTGCACCTCCTGGGCCTTGTCGGAGTCGGCGCCCTCGGGTGTCGATGCGAGCGTCCAGGCCTGACGCTTGTAGGTCCAGTTCTCGGGGAACAGTGCGTGAGCCTGTTTCCACCACGCGATGGCGGCGTCGTCGTCGCCGCGTTCGTGGGCGTGGCGACCGAGCTCGAAGCACGCGGCGGCCCGGCTGTGCTCGATCGGGCGGGGACGCGATGCGGCGATCACCGCATCGGGCCCGAGCGCGTACCGGCTGTCGGCTCCCCGCTGCGCCCAGTCGAGGATCGCCGCCCGATAGGCCTCACCCGTGTCGGGCAGGTTGCGCATCTCGGTGAGCACCTGCTGCATGCGTTCGGGCATCCGGTCGGTGATCTCGATCGCCGCATACGGGCTCGGCCGGATCGTCGCCGCCTCGGCAGGCCGCACGAGCGTGCCGGTCTCGTCGATCCAGACCGCCATGGGCACGTTGGAGATGCCGAACAGGTCGTCGACGCGGTGCTCGACGTCGACGAGTGACGGATGCGTCGGCGCCGCCCGCTCGATCCACGGCCGCGCCTTGACCGGATCGACGTCGAGGGCCACCGTCACGACGGTGACGCCGAGGGGGTCGATCTCTTCGTGGAGTGCCTGCCACACGGGCAGGTCGTCGGAACAGCCTCACCACGAGGCCCAGGCCACCAGCAGCACCTTGCGGCCGTGCATCGCCGAGAGCCGGAACGGGTTGCCGTCGGCGTCGGGCAGTTCGAGCTCGGGCGCCACGGCGGTGGTGAGGGCGCGCCCGCCGCTCTCGGGTCCGAGCGCCCACACCCCTGCCACCGGATCCTCTTCGAGCGCCATGCCCAGCCGCTGCGCCACGCGGCCGACGTCGAGCATGCCGTCGGTGGTGGTCGCACCCTGCACCGGGACGCAGACGTCGCCCTTGCACATCCCCTCGGGCTTGGCCTCCCACCCCGTGCCGTCGTGGAAGTCGGTGACGGGCACGGTGAGGTGGTGCAACAGCATCGAACGATCGTCCCACGCCGAGCAGTCCGGTGACGAGGCGTGGCGGTGGACACCGCTATGGTCGCCGCCGTGGGGGATCCTGACGGCCCGGTCGGCTTCGACGTCGAGGCGGTGGAGCACTGGCTGGCCGAACACACCGAGGTGCGCCCGCCCTGCACGTGGGAGCGCCTCACCGGAGGCCACTCGAACCTCACCTATCAGCTGACCGACTCCGTCGGCCGCGACTACGTGATCCGCCGACCTCCGCTCGGCGAGCTGCTGCCGAAGGCACACGACATGCATCGGGAGTTCCGGATCATCGACGCGCTGCACCCGGTGGGCATCCCGACGGCCCGCCCCGTGGGGTTCTGCGACGACCGCGCGGTGTGCGACCGCCACTTCTACGTGATGGGCAGGGTCGGCGGCGACGCCCTCTACACCGCCACCGACACGGCGCCACGGCTCGACGCCGGTGCTCGCGCCCGGGTCGGGCCGTCGTTCGTGGAGGTGCTGGCTGCGATCCACGCCGTCGACCCCCACGACGTGGGCCTGGGCGATCTCGGCCGGCCCGACGGCTACGTGGCCCGGCAGCTCACCACCTGGTACGGGTCGTGGGTGGCCTCGGCCGACGCGGCGCTCTACGACGACGACCGCGTCCACCGCCTCCACGACGTGCTGATGTCGAATCTTCCCGGCCAGGGGCCGGCGCGGGTGGTGCACGGCGACTACGGCGTGCACAACGTGATGGTCGACGACGCCGGCGAGGTGGTGGCCGTGCTCGACTGGGAGATCGCCACTCTCGGCGACCCGCTCGCCGACTTCGCCTACGCCCTCAACGCCTGGGCCGAGCCCGGCGACGACCCCGCAGCGCGGGCCGATGCACCGACGGCACTCGCCGGATTCGCCTCCCGCGACGACCTCGTGGAGATGTACGCCGCACACACCGGCGCCGACCTGTCGAACCTGGCGTACTACCGGGCGTTCAACTCCCTGAAGACGGCGTGCATCCTCCATGGCGTCTACGCCCGCTACCTCCGTGGCCAGAAGAGCAGCGAGGGCGTCGATCTCGAGCACCTCGCCGCCCGGATGCGCGCCTCGATCGAGGTCGCCGAAGGACACGCCGGCAACGCCGGCCTGGTCTGACGCAGTCTCAGCCGACGAGGGTCGGCAGCAGCGCTCGGGCCACCTCGGCCGGGCGTTCCTCGTGGCAGAACAGCCCGACACCCTCGATCACCTCGAGCCGGGCATCGGGGAACGTGTCGACCATCTCCCGTGCCTGCTCCACCGGGAAGAACGGATCCTGGTCTCCCCACACGAGCTGGACCGGTACGTCGATGCGCTCGTGCACCTTCGCCAGATCGTGGACGTGCTGGGTGTCGAAGCTGCGCAGCAGGCGCACGGCGGCGTCTCGGCGTTCCGGCGACGAGTGCAGCGGCTCGAGGAAGAACTCGTCGAACTCGCCGTCGAGCAGTGACCGGTCGGCGAATGCGTCGCCGAACACCAGCCCGATCCGCCGCACCCGCGGTTGCCCGGCCACCCAACCGAGCCCGGTGGCGAGCCCGGGCATCCGACGCACGGCGAGGAACATCTCGAAGCGCCGACTCAGGCCCTGGGGTAGTTCGGTGTCGATCAGCCCCATCGAACGCAAACGCGGGTCGCCGGCCACGGCATGGCGGGCGATGAGGCCGCCACTGTCGTGTCCGACGACGGCGACGTCGTCGAGTTCGAGGAGATCGATCACGCGCCGGACGGTCTCGATGTGCTGCTCGACGGTGACGACGGTGTCGGCGCCGAACCGGCTGGAACCCGCACCCGGGAGGTCGATGACGTGGCAGGTGACGTGGTCGGCCAGGTGCGGCAGCAGATGGCGGAACGTGGCGCCGCTGACGGGCCACCCGTGCACGAACACCACGTCGGGGCCGGTGCCGACGACGCGGTGGGCGACGGCTCCGAGGTAACGGTCGGGGGCTCGGCGGAAGAGGTCCGAAGTTGTAGTGGTCACTTCAACCAGCGTAGACGTAGCGATCACTACAATCAAGGTCGTACGATCAGGTTCGATGGGCCACCGACACTCGAGGGACGAGATCCTGGCCGGCGCCCTGGCCACGGCGTTCGCCGACGGGCTCAGCCGGCTCACCTACGGGCGGGTGGGCACGCGACTCGGCATCAACGACCGCACCGTCGTGTACTACTTCCCCTCCAAGGACGACCTCGTCACCGAGGTCGTGCTCGCGATGGCCGCCCAGCTCCAGGACACCCTCGCTCCCGCCTTCGCCTCCCCGGCGGCCGATCACCGCGAGCTGCTCCGTGCGGCGTGGCCGGTCCTGGCCCGCCCCGAGGCCGACCCCGTCTTCGCCGTCTTCTTCGAGGCGAACGGGCTCGCCCTCTCGGGCCGCGAGCCGTACCTCACCCTCGTTCCACAGCTGGTCCAGGGATGGATCGACTGGGTGGCCGCGTTCATCGACGGCACCGAGGAACACCGCCGGGCCGAGGCCGAGACGGCGATCGCCGTGCTCGACGGGCTGCTGCTGCTGCGTCAGCTCGGCGGCCCCGGCGCGGCCGAGCGAGCCGCCCACCGGGTCGGCATCAACTGACCGGCGGGTTCAGCGCCGGAACCGGAGGGCGATCGTCTCGCCGACGCGGCTGGCGATCAGGCGCAGCGCACGGTGCAACTCGGTCTCGGGCAGGTCGACGTCGGGTGCCGGCAGGGCGATGCGCACCGACGCCACACCGGGCTCGCACGGTTGCACCTCCGCGCCGAAGGCCCGGAGTCCGTCGAGCAGCGCACGGTTCTCCCACATCACCTCGGCGGTGAACGTGGCGATGTCGTTGCGTCTCGCCTCGTCGGCGAGACGGCGCAACAGCGCCGTCGCGATCCCTCGCTGGTGGTAGGCGTCGAGCACCGTCACCGCCGCTTCGGCACTGTGCGGGTCCTCGGTGCTGCGGGAGTACCGGGCGATCCCCACGCCGGGTTCGCCGTCGGCGTCGAGTGCGAACGCGGCGACGGCGCAGCGGTCGGACCCGTCGACGTCGACCAGGTAGTCGAGCAGCTTCGCGGTCAGATGATCGGGTGCGTTGAAGAAGCGCAGCCGGCGCGCCTCGGGTGAGAGTTCGAGGTACCGCTGCGCCAGCTCGTCGCGATCGGAGGGGAGGAGATGACGGATGCGGATCCGTCCGCCATCTCGCAGGACCACGGTGTCACCCGCGGACCCGCAGTCGAGGTCGGTCATGCAGTGGACGACCCTACTCTCGACCCTGCTGATCGGCCCGCGAGACCTGCCCCTCGTAGATCGACTCGATCGCCTCCCGGTAGCGGCCGTGGACGATCGCCCGCCGCACCTTCAGCGTGGGCGTGAGTTCACCCGCATCGATCGTGAAGTCGTGCGGGAGGATCGCGAACTCGCGGATCGACTCGGCCCGTGACACCGACGCGTTGGCGGCCTCGATCGCCTCGGCAACGGCCGCTCGGAGTTCGGCGGTGTCGACGGCCTCCGCGACGCACGACGCCAGGAGGCCGGACTCCTGCACCCAGTCGGCGAACGCCTCCTCGTCGACGGTCACGAGCGCCGCCACGAACGGTCGCTCGTCGCCCACGACCACGGCCTGGCTCACCAGCGGGTGCGCCCGGATCCGGTCCTCGAGCGGGGCCGGGGCGACGTTCTTGCCGGCGGCGGTGACGATGATCTCCTTCTTCCGGCCGGTGATCCGGAGGAATCCGTCGCCGTCGAGTTCGCCGATGTCGCCCGTGTGGAACCATCCGTCGTCGTCGAGCACCTCGGCGGTGGCGTCCGGGTTCAGCCAGTAACCCGTGAACACCTGCGGGCCCTTCGCCAGGATCTCGCCGTCGTCGGCGATCCGGATCGTGGTGCCGGCCATCGGCCGGCCCACCGAGCCGGGGCGCCAGGCGCCCGGGCGGTTGATGGTGAGTGTGGGGCTGGTCTCGGTGAGCCCGTATCCCTCGAAGATGCAGATCCCGATGCCGTCGAAGAAGTGCGTGAGCCGCACACCCAGCGGGCCGCCACCGCTGAACGCGAGGCGCATGTCACCGCCCATCGCCCCGCGCAGCTTGCCGTAGACGAGCTTCTCGAACACACGGTGCTCCACCTCGGTCCACGGTCGGACCCTGCCGCCGTGGAACTCCTTCGACCACCGGACCGCCACCGAGGCGGCCCGATCGAAGATGCGGCCCTTGCGGGTCGAGTGCGCGGTGTGCTGTGCCGCGTTGAACACCTTCTCGAAGATCCGGGGAACCGCGGCGATCACCGTGGGGCGCACCATCCCCAGCTCCTCGGGCAGGTGGGCGATGTCGGAGGCGAACCCGGTCTGCACGCCCATCTCGAGGCAGAAGAGCAGGTTGCCCTTCGTGAGCGAGTGGGCCAGCGGGAGGAAGAGGAGCCCACGGTCGTCGGGGCGGATCTCCGAGCCGATCGCATCCACGGTCTGGGCCACGTTGGCGCAGAGGTTGCCGTGGGTGAGCACGCATCCCTTCGGCCGGCCCGTCGTGCCGGAGGTGTAGACGATCGTCGCCACGGCGTCGGAGCCGAGCGCAGCCGTCCGGCGGACGATCTCGTCGTCGGCGACGCCCGCACCCGACCGCTCCAGGTCGTCGAGGCCGGCCGCTGCATCGTCGCCGTCGGCGGTGTCGATCGTGAACACGTGGCGGCACGCCGGAGCGCGGTCGTGGACCGCGTCGTACAGCGCCCGCATCTCGTTGTTCTCCACGACCGCGACGACGGCCCCGCTGTCTTCGAGGATCCACCCGAGCTGTTCCGCCGACGAGGTGTCGTACACCGGCACCGTCACGGCTCCGGCCGACATGATCGCCAGGTCGACGACCATCCACTCGACGCGCGTGTGCGCCATGAGGGCGACGCGATCGCCGGGCTCGACCCCGTGCGCCACCAGGCCCCTGGCCACGGCGCGTACCCGTTCGGCGGTCTGCTCGACCGTCGCGTCCACGAAGTGGTCGCCGTCACGCGTCATCGCGATCACCCGGTCGGGTTCGCTCTCCAGCATCCGTTGCAGCGGCTGCAACAGGTGTGTGTCGGGGGCGACCCCCCCGAACGTCGGTCCACTCGCTTCGGTCGTCATCGTGCACCTCCGCCATCGAGCACACGCGCATCTCGAGCGATCGCACCAGGGTCGAACGTCGCAATGGTGCCGGTCGAGTGGTGCCGGTCAAGTGGTGCCGGTCAGGTGGTGCGGTTCCAGGGCAGGTTGTCGGGGTCGAAGCGCATCATCGTGCTGGTCTGGCTGGCCGTGGCCATCAGCCGGCCGTCGGCGCTCCACACGTGAGCGGTGCCGTGGCCGTAGTCGCCCGCCGCCAGGTGGGGCCGCAGGTCGAGCAGCACCCACTCGGTGTCGACGAACTCGCCGATGCGGATCGAGTTGTCGAGGCTGGTCCCGCCGGCGAGCACGCCGAGCGCCCGCCCCACCGACATCGGCACCATGTCGGCCATGTACGCAGCGAGTGCGGGGGTGACCGCTGCTCCGTCGCGACGACGCACCCAGAGGCAGGTGCGTCCGGGGCCGGGATCGGGATGGTCGACGATCGAGGCGCCGCGCAGTTCGAGTACCCGGTTGAAGCCGAGGTCGGTGCCGATGGCATCTCCGGCGGCCTCGCGCATCCCGGCGAACGGGCTCGTCCAGCCGGTGGAGTCGTCGGGCGAGGTGACCGTCGGCCGGGTCTCGAACACGCCGTTGAGGCCGCTGTCACGATGGTGGCCGGTGGCGCCGAGCGAGGCGAACACGACCGCACCGGTCGGGCTCTTGCCGGTGACGCGCACCTGGTTGGTGCGCTTGCCGGGGGCCAGGATCTCGGCCTCGACGCCGACGGGCGTGCCGGTCTCCACCGTGGAGACGAACTGCGTGGTCATCCACAGCGCCGATCGCTCGGAGACGAGCTCGGCCACGGCGACCGACACGGCGATCGCGGTGCCGCCGTACAGGCGGCCGTCCATGCGTGACAGCTGCGGCGTGACGGTGAACTCGAAGTAGCCGGTGCCGCGGAGCCGCTCGAGGCCCAGGAACTCGGTGTCGCCGGCGAGGTCGTTGCTCATCGAGTCGACACTACGGGCTGGTCGGCGCCACGCACGGGGTCCGGCCGAGGTCAGCCGGGTGGATCGGGATCGCCGGGCCGGCCGGGCGGCGGTAGATCGAGCGGGCCGAGCTGGTCGAGGCGGATCGACTGGACGAGCCAACCGCCGGGGAACGGATGCCGTCGACCGGCGGCGAGCATGGCGGTGCCGTCGGGCCGGTAGGTGATGAGGCCACCGCGTGGATCTCGCTCGGTGCGGAAACCGAGGTTCTTCAACAGGTTGTGTCGGCAGCAGTCGGGCCAACCGTTGGTGGAGTCGGTCCGACCACCTCGACGGTGCTCGTGGATGTGATCGACCTGGGCCAGATGGCCGGGCACGGTGCAACCCGGATGGCCGCAACGGCGGGCGTTCATCTGCGCCGCTTCGCGCACCGCCCCGGTGAACAGCCGTCGGCGACGACCCATCTGGGTGACCACGCCGGCGGAGTCGACGATCACTCGGCGCACGTGCCCCCAGATCATCGCCGCCACTGCGTCGTCGGGATGCACGGGGACGCCGGCGGCCGTTTCGCAGCGTCGAGCGGCGAGCCCGGGGTCGGCAACGTCGTCGAGCGCGCTGTCGGGTGCGAGGCCGTGGCGTACCAAGGTCTCGGCACAGGTGCGGTCGTCCATCATGATGTTGACCGTGGGCGACACCCGCCGGCCCGATCCGGGAGGGGCGCCGGCTGCCCGACGGAAGATCTCGGCGACCGCGTCGAAGCGCCGCTGTGCCGCAGTTCGTGGCAGTGGCCGACCGGCGGCGTCGTCGCCGTGCTCGGTGCGGCGGGCGGCCAGGTCGGCCTGGAACTCGGCCTCGGTGAACGCCTCCAGGATGGCGATGAGTTCGGCTGCGGTGACCGGGTCACCGCCCGACATCCGGAGATCGACGCCCGCCCCGGCCGGGGTGACGGTGGCGTTGCGGCTGTCCACCGACCGCTCGCGGTCGCGCCACGCACCGTCGAGGTCCGCCAGCGTCTCCCAGCGCCGGACGCACGTCCGGAAATCGTCGAAACAGAGCACCTCGGCCTGTTCGAGCAGGACCGGGAGCACGTCGACCAGCCGGTCGCCGCAGCGGGGGTTGGCGAACGCCCGCGCCAGTTCGTGGGCCTGGGCGACACCGAGACGGCCGTCGAGGAGACGGCTCGCCACCTCGGGGTGAGCGTCGACCAGCTTCGCCAACCGCCGGAGCCGACCGGTGTCGGCCGACGAGCAGTTGAGTGTGGCCCGGAGGTACCCCTTCATGGAGTGGTGCCCGTCGGCCACGTACAGCGCCCGTGCCTCGGCGACGGCGATCGCCAGGGCCTGTTCGGCGGCCGTCCGTCGCTGCAGCAGTTCCAACGATCGGATCCGATCGTCGAGACCGGCGTCGTCGAGCCCGACCAACAGGTCTGCCACTGCGCTCGCCGTCCCGAACATGATGACATCGTATCGAACATACGTTCGATCGTCAACCCCACACGGGTCATTCCGTGCACGGCGGACCCGGTGCGTCGGCGACCTCTGCGAGTGGAACGATCAGTTCGACGATGCGCAGGCGCCGTCGACGTCCACGAACGGCTGGTCGTCCGCTCGGACGAGCTCGGAAAAGAGGCGGCCACCGGACCGAGCGGACGGCCCCGGGTCGAGGTCGATCAGGTCGGGGCGTCCCGGCCAATCGAGGCGGTCGACAGCCCATGATGCGGCACCGCCGGAGCCCCGTCCGTCGTTGTAGCCCTCCTGCCACTTGTCGGAGAACCAGCGCATCGTGGCCGTCTCGCCGCCGACCTCGAACCCGACGCTGCAGTTGCTCATCGATCGCCCGTAGATGTACTGCACCGTGTGCTCGGTGAACGCGGACTGCTCGAAGGCATCGGCCTCGAAGGGTCCGGTCAACGTCGTCGGGTAACGGTTGGCGACGACCTTGTCCCCCTTGCCGAGAGTGCCGTCGCCGTCGACGCTGTCCACCAGCTTGGCGATCAGCACGTCGACCTCAGGATCGTAGGGCTGTCCGTCCTCGATGACGTCGGTGTAGGCGACGGCGAGGATCGTCTCGGAGGGCACCGGAGCGCAGCTGTCGTCGAAGACGGCCCCCGGCACGCCCGGCACCGCCTCGTGAACGAGACCGCCTCCTTGCCGACGATGCGCATCGACGGCGTTGACCGACACACTGATCCGCCGCCATTCGCCGTCGCCGGTACGGTGACACACATCCGCCTTTCCGCGCTCGCCGGCCTCTGCTGCGCCGCCGGCGATCGACACTGCTCCGACCAGGATGCCCACGACGATCCCCATCGTCCGTCCGCTCATCCGCCTGCTCGCCCCCACCGCGTCCTCCATCCGTTCTCGATCGTCCGCCCGAACTCGCACTGTGGTCGCCGCGACACGAGGAGTCAACGACGACGGGCAGACCTTGGTGAACTCTTGACACCACCCACGCGGCGGAAGCAGGGCAGCGCTGGCCTACGACGCTGCGCCGGAGCGGAACTCGACGATCAGGCGGTCGTCGTGTTCGTGCACCTGTGCGCCGAGCGCCGCACACGCCCGGTGGAACCGGCGGCCGATCCAGGCCGACTCGTCGGGATCGGCGCGGCGTGTGTGGCAGCACTCCAGCGCGAGCGGCACCGCCTCCAGCCGCACGGGGACGTCCCCCTCGATCGTCACCACGAACAGCAGCCCGCGGTCGTTGCGCAGCACCGGGTCGACCGCGTAGTCGTCGATGAAGTCACCGAGGTCGTAGAGGACGCGCTCGGCGACGCCGTGGAACACGTGCGCGGAGTGGCCGGCGACCAGGGTCGCCCCGGCATCGAGCAGCTCAGCGGCCGCGCGGCGTACGTGGGCGAGTGGCGCCTCCACCATGTTGGGGCCCCAGTGCGGCGTCACCAGCACCACGTCGACGTCGGGATCGGCGTGCAGGTCGGTGACCGTGTCGAGCAGCCACCGCGGGGTCTCGCGACGCAGATCGGCGTAGGCGACCCCCGGATGATCGGCGCCGGCTGCGTAGTCGGCGGGGTGGTCGGTGACGCCCACGATGCCGATCCGCGTGCCGGCGCGCTCGATCACCCGGGGCCGACGTGCCTCGGCCTCGTCCCGGCCGGCGCCGACGACGGCGATGCCGGCACCCGCCACCAGGTCGATCGTGTCGAGGAGTGCCTCGTGGCCGTAGTCGAGCGCGTGGTTGTTCGCCATGGTCACGGCATCCACGCCGAGGTCGACGAGCACGTCGACGGCCACCGGCGGTGCCCGGAAGAAGAACGGCTTGTGCGGGTCGGGCCATCGTTCGCCCCGGTCGGAGACGGCGCACTCGAGGTTCAGCACGCAGGCGTCGGCGTCACGGACGACCGCGGCGACACCGGGGGCGAACAGCTCGGTGCCCGGGTCGGCCTCCAGACGCTCGGCGACCAGACGGCCCAACATCGTGTCGCCTGCGAGTGCAAGTCTCACCTGTGCTCCCCAACCGAGTCGACCACCCGTCGCGCACCATGATCGCGCCGGGCGACATCGCGCGACAGGGGCACTCGGCCCTGTCGGTCGCTCCGTCGCCGGTGTTCTGATGGTCACATGGCATCCGACACGGAGGCGGCCGTCCTCGACGAACGGCGCCGCCGGGTGGAACAGGAACTGACCGCAGCCGCAGGCGGCTCATCGCTCTGCTCGATCTCGCGATCGGCCGGGTCGGTCCCCGGGGTGAAGTACCTGGAGGGCCGGATGGCTGCGCTCCGGCAGATCGAGCGGGCGCGACGGGCGCGAGAGGCACTCCCCGCTGCAGCAGTGGCCACTCGTCGCCGGTGGGCGGAGCACCTCGACGGTGCCCGCCGCCGCGACATGGGCCCGGACTGGATCGCCTACTACGCCGGCGGCGTCGACGAGCTGGAGGACCTCGCCACCGCCCTGGCCGGGCCCCGCTGACACGGTCGAGCGACGACGCCGTCGAGCGGCACCGACATCGTGGCCCGTGCCACAATGGCGTCATGACCCGGCACCGAGCCACGGACCCCCGCTGACCCGTGACCTCCGACGACGCCGTGACCTCCGACGCCGCTGCCGACCGACTCCGACGGGTTCGCCGTGAGCCTCCGGCGTTCCGCCGCGTTCGTGTGCGGTCGACCGAGCCGCTCAGCCCCCGCATGCTGCGGGTGGTGTCGGGCGGTGACGAGCTCGAGGGTTTCGCGATCGAGGCGCCGGCGTCGAGTGTCCGGTTGCTGCTCCCGCCCGAGGGCCACGACGAGATCGTGATGCCGACGTGGACCGGCAACCAGTTCGAGCTGCCCGACGGCCGCCGGGCGCCGATCCGCACGTTCACACCCCGTTACTTCGACGAGGAACGTCGGGAGCTGACGCTCGATCTCGTCCTCCACGACCACGGAGCAGCCACCGACTGGGCTCGCCGGGCGGACATCGGCGACGAGGTGGCGATCTCGGGCCCGGGCCGCAGCGAGGCGGTCGACGCCGACGCACGATCGTTCCTGCTGGCGGGAGACGAGTCGGCGATCCCGGCGATCGGACAACTGCTCGAGGCGATCGACCCCGAACGGTCGGTGGAGGTGCACGTCGAGATCACGGCACCGGAGGCTCGACTGGAGTTGCCCGCACACCCGAACGCCACGGTGACCTGGCACGAGGCGGCGGCCGGCGCAGCGCCGGGGGACGCGTTCGTCGCCGCGGTGGAGCGGATCGAGTCGCTCCCCGACGCCGTGTGGGTCGCCGGTGAGGCTGCTGCAGTGCAGCGGCTGCGGACCCACCTCTTCGACGAGCGCGGCCGGACCCGGTCGAGCGTCACCGCTCGCGGGTACTGGAAGCTCGGCCGTTCCGCCACCTGACCCGTGGCCTCCCGCAGTGGTCAGCCGGGCTGGAGCACCTGGCCGGCGTCTTCCCGCAGGCGCTTGTAGTCGACCTTGCCGTTGGCGGCCCGGCCGATCGTGCCGACGACCACGATGTGCTTGGGTGCCTTGTAGGCGGCGAGACGCTGCTTCACGTGGGCGATCACCGAGTCGGCGTCGACGGTGCTGCCCGGCTTCGGTTCCACGACACCGGTGACGACTTCACCGAACCGCTCGTCGGGCAGGCCGACGGCGACGGCGTCGAGCACGTCGGGGTGGGTCTTCATCGCCTCCTCCACCTCTTCCGGGAAGATCTTCTCGCCACCCGAGTTGATGCACACCGATCCACGGCCCAGCAACGTGATCCTGCCGTCGGCGTCGACGGTGGCGAAGTCGCCCGGACACGAATACCGCTGACCGTCGATCTCGAGGAAGGTTCGCGCCGTCTTCTCGGGATCCTTGTAGTACCCGATCGGCTGGCGGCCGCCGACAGCCAGGCGTCCGATCTCGCCACTGCCGGGCTGCAGCGGCCGGTCGAGGTCGTCGATCACGATCGTCTCCGGGCTGAGCTCGAACTTCGCCGTCTCCGCGGGTGCACCGGCCGCCGACACCGACGACCCCATCCCGAGTGCCTCCGACGACGAGAACGCGTCCATCAGCACCATGCCCGGGTGGTGGTCGAGCAGGCCCTGCTTGGACTCCTTGCTCCACATCACGCCCGACGACACGATGCCGACGAGCGAGGTGAGATCCCACCGGCCGGGGTCGGCGTCGAGCGCGCGCAGGATCGGCTTGGCGAAGGCGTCGCCGACGATCGCCATGGTGTTCACACCCTCGCGCTCGATCGTGTCGAGCAGCTCGACGGCGTCGAACTTGCGGTTGGTGAGCGTGACGATGCTGCCGCCGCCGCTCAGCGTGCTGAGGCACGGGAAGTTGCCGGTGCCGTGCATCTGCGGGCACGCCGGCAGGAATCGCGGGCCCGGCTGGGTGAAGGTGCCCCGCAGGTCGTCGACGGTGCCGTCGTCGCTGAGCGGGGTGCCGAGGGTGGCCGTGAGCTTCACGGCGAGGTCGTCCTGGCGCCACATCACGCCCTTGGGCATGCCGGTGGTGCCGCCGGTGTAGAGGAAGTTCAGGTCGTCGCCGCTGCGTCCCCAGTCGGGTGCGACCCGGCTCGCCCCGCTGGTGGCCGCCGTCTCGTAGGGCGTGGCCCAGTCGGGGCAGTCGCCGCTGCCGTCGTCGACCCACAGCCACGACTTCACCTTCGGCAGCCGGTCACGGATCGGCTCGATCGTCGGGGCGAACGTTCCGTGGAACACGATCGCGCCGGCGTCGGCGTTGTCCCAGAGGTACAGCAGCTCGTCGGCGGTGTACCGGTAGTTGGTGTTGACCGGGGCGAACGCCGCCTTGAACGCGGCGTAGGTCGACTCGATGTACTCCGGGCCGTTGTACAGGTACTGGGCCACCGCCTGCTGGCGTTCGAGTCCGGCGTCGAGCAGATGTCGTGCGACACCGTCGGCGCGTCGGTCGACCTGGGCCCACGTGCGGCGGTCGTCGCCGTGGATCAGGCAGAGGGCGTCGGGCAGTTCGTCGGCGACGACTTCCCAGATGTCAGCGAAGTTCCAGTTCCCCATCCGGCTGTTCGTAGCACCCGCCGGCCGCGTCCGACGAGCCGGATCACACCGGCAGCCGGCCGGATTGCTTGAACTCCACCGTCGGTTGGGTCAGGATGGCGAACAGACACTCGAGGAGCCCGGTGGATGAGCGAACGCGTGGAACACGAACGGTCGCCCGCCGGCGACCGACGAACCGGCGCTGCCACGCCGTCCACTGCGACCGAGTCGGTGAGGATCCAGCCGAAACCGAAGGTCCGCAGCACCTCGGATCCGGCCGAACGGGAGGCTGATGTCGTGGCGAGCGCTGTGGTCAGCGCCCTGCACACACCGGCAACTGCGTTGCCGGCCGACGCCTCCTCGGGAGGCGGCCGAGCGGTGCGGGCCGGACACCACCATGACGTCGACGGCACCGGGTCGAACTCGCCGGCCGGGCCCGCAGGTCGCGTCCAGCGCCGAGCCGACGCGGTCGGTGGGGCCCTCCGACAGGTCGCCCCGCGCGTCCAGCGGCGACTGAGCGTCGACACGATCGACGACGGCGACGAGTTCCTCACCGAGTTCGGTTCGCTCCCCGTGCCCAAGCACTGGGGCTTCACACCCGCCGAGGCCGACATCTACCAGCGTTGGATCCGCGACGACGCCGCTCGGAGGTTCGCCACCAAGGACGAACTCAGAGATGCCGTTCGCGACGAGCTCCGACGGATACCGACGCCGGTCGGCTACGTCGTCGCGAACGAGTCGAGTGATGACGCCACGGCGACGGTGATCTCGGCGTCGACGTGGACGAGCAGCACAGGCGAGCTCGACGATCTCCAACAGGTGATGACCCGCGAAGTCATCGACTTCGGCGAGGACCCCCGTGACAAGGTGCCGGGATACGACACGTTGTTGAAGATGGATCCGAAGTTCCAGATCAACGGCAACGTCCTCACCAAGGGTCCGGACGCCATGGGGTCGGGACACGCGTCCGACAAACACAGCGGCGCGGGGTACGGCACCAAGTTCACGCTCGGCGGCGGCGTCGCCAACCTGAAGCCGGGTGAGTGGACACTCAGGGGCCGCCAGCACTACGAGTACCAGCAGCCCGGCGGACCGTGGAAGCCGCTCCCCGGAGTCTTCACGGTCACCCGCACGATGGTCCGCAACGGCGACCACTACGAGCTCAGCCAGACCAAGACCGGCCCCGGCGTGAACCTCGCTGCGGGACCGGCCACCATCGAGTTCGAGACCCGCCATGCGATGGAGCGCCTCACCGAGGCCCGCCCGAGTCAGGACAGCGACTGGGACAGGGACTCGGCGAAGTTGAGCGGGGCCGGCCTGCGCCTCAACACGCTCGAGAACTCCCGTGTCACCGTCGGTGCGACGGGGCAGGTCATCGACCTGTGGTACCGGGAGTTCCAGGCGGGCGGCGCCGTCGACCCGTCGCTCAAAGGCCCCGGCGGTGGGCCCTTCATCCCTCCCGGATCCGTCTCGCCGAGCGAACTCAAGGTGCTGTGGAAGCAGGCCAGGGCGGCCGTCGACACCATCGTCACCAAGGCACTGGGCCCCGGCGGCCACGCTCCACCTCCGAAGATCGAGTTCTACTTCTACCCGGAAGGAGCCGGTGGGGTGCGACAGCAGTCGTACTACACCACCGCCGGCGGCGGCAGTTACAAGGTCCTCCTGAAGGGCAAGGACGCGGCGAACCCGTTCGGCCCGGGGCAGAGTGGCGCCCTCGCAGGCAACCTCAAGACCTCGATGCCGGGCGACATCGCATCGGGTGGATGGACCGCAGCCGGCAAGCTCGAACGGTTCTGCAAGGCGACGGCGATCCACGAGCTCGCGCACATGCTCCATGCCCTGAACGACCCCGAGGTGTTCCTGCAGTCGACGATCATGCCGGGACCGGGGAACCCGATCCAGCCGGACAACCCGCTCCACCCCGAGTCCGTCCATGTCGCCGGTGTCAACGAGACCGTGCTCAAGGCGCTCAACGCCAACCTGGGTGGCGACTCCAAGTGGGGGTACGCCAAGGCCAATCCGGCCGAGGTCGTCGCCGAGGGCTTCACGGCGATGATGGCGGGCAAGTCCGTTCCGCGTCCCATTGCGGCGGTCTACATCGCCTACGGCGGCCCTCGGAGTGCGACGATCGATGCGATGCTCGCCAAGGCCTTCCCGAACGGAGTCATCCCCGGCATCAGCCAGCCGGAAGGGGCCGTCGGCCACATGTGATCCCGGCGCGGCTGCTAGCGCTCGACGTGGGCGCGCGCGGCGATGGCGGCCACGTCGAGACCCGACGGCAGCGTGCCGTAGAGAAGGCCGTGACGTTCGACCAGGCGGCTCGCCACGTAGGCGTCGGCCACGGCGGGGGGCGCGTAGCGCAGCAGCAGTGTCGCCGACCAGGTGACGGCCAGTTGCTCCGCCAGGCGGCGGGCGCCGGCCTCGGGATCGCTCGGCGCTGCCAGCGCGTCGCGGCAGGCGTCGATCGCGACGTCGACGGCCCGGTCGGCACCGCTGGCCAGTTCGAGCTCGGCGAGGAAGGCCTCGCCGGCGGCCGGCTCGCGGCCGAGGGCCCGCACGATGTCGAGGGCGATCACGTTCCCCGAGCCCTCCCAGATCGCCGACAACGGCGATTCGCGGAACAGCCGGGCCAGGATCGTGTCCTCCACGTAGCCGTTGCCGCCGAGGCACTCCATCGCTTCGCGTACGACCCCGGTGGTGATCTTGGTGGTCCAGTACTTCGCCACCGGTGTGGCCAGCCGCCGGAACGCCGCCTCCGTCGGATCGAGCTCTTCACGGTCGAAGGCGCCCCAGAGCCGGGCCATCAGCAGCGTCGAGGCTTCGACGTCGAGCTCGAGATCGGCCACGACGTTCTGCATGAGGGGTTTGTCGGCCAGCGGCGAGCCGAAGGCCGACCGGTGACGGGTGTGCCATGCCGCCTGGTTGACGGCCTGACGCATCTGGCCGACGACGGCGGAGACGCAGTCGATGCGGGTGCCGTTGACCATCTCGATGATGGTGCGGACGCCACGCCCCTCCTCGCCGACCCGCTGCACCACGGCCTCCCGGAACTCGAGTTCGGACGATGCGTTGGACCGGTTGCCCAGCTTGTCCTTCAGCCGCTGGATCTCGATGGCGTTGCGGGAACCATCGGGCAGCACCCGCGGGAGCAGGAAGCAGGTCAGCCCGCCCGGCGCCTGGGCCAGGATGAGGAACCCGTCGCTCATCGGCGCCGACGTGAACCACTTGTGTCCCGTGACCCGGTACGTGCCGTCGGCGTCGGGAACGGCGGTGGTGGTGTTGGCGCGGACGTCGGAGCCACCCTGCTTCTCGGTCATCCCCATGCCCAGGATGGCGCTGGACTTGTCCGTGCCCAGCACTCCGAGCTCGGGCTGATAGTGCCGGGAGGTGATGAAGGGCTCCCACTGCGCCGCGAGGTCGGGCTGGTGGCGGAGCGCCGGCACCACCGACGTGGTCATCGAGATCGGGCAGGAGTGGCCGGGCTCGATCTGGTTGACCGCCCACAGCAGGGCGTCACGCACCACCCGCGCCCCCTCGCCCGACGGCCGCTCGACCGGCAGGCTGTGCATCCCGGCTTCCACGCTGCGGCGCATGAAGTGGTGGTAGCTGGGGTGGTAGGTGACCTCGTCGATCCGGTGCCCGAACCGGTCGTGGGTGTGCAGGACGGGCTCGTAGCGGTTGGCCTCGTCCGCCATGCGGTAGGAGTCCGGCGTCGCCAGCCCGCGACAGAAGGCCGAGAGATGGTCGTGGCCCCACCCACCACCCTCCCGTTCGACGGCGTCGCGGACCAGCGGGTCGGCCGCATAGAGGTCGTAGTCGTCGAGCACGGGCGGCTGGTTCGTGACGGTGTGGGTGGCGGGGCGCATGTGACGAAAGTACCCCGGCACGGCCTGGTCCTGGCCCCGGCCACCGCCGGGAAGGACTAGATTTCCCGCTCGGGGCGAACGGAAGGGGATCACCATGTCCGACGGTGCAGACGGTGCGGTCATCGGGGCCGATTACCTGATCAAGGGGGGTGGTGCGGTGGGCATGGCCTTCGCCGATCAGCTGTTCACCGACACCGACGCCACGATGATGATCGTCGACCGGCACGACCGGCCGGGCGGACACTGGAACGAGGCGTACCCGTTCGTGCGGCTGCACCAGCCTGCCAGCGGCTACGGAGTGAGTTCGCTGCCGCTCGGCTCGGGGTCGATCGACCACGGCGGGCTGAATGCCGGCTTCCACGAGCTGGCGTCGGGCCACGAGGTCGTGGCGCACTTCGACGCCGTGATGCGTCAGCGGTTCCTCCCGTCGGGACGGGTGACGTTCCTCTCGTCGAGCGAGGTCGACGACGACGCGATGGTGACGTCGCTGCTGTCCGGCGCACGGTGTCGGGTCGAGTTCGGCCGGTTCGTCGACGCGACGCACTCGCGGATGCAGGTGCCCGCCACCACACCGCCCTCCTACTCGGTGAGCGACGAGGTGACGTGTGTACCCGTCGGTGAGCTGCCCGGCGTCGCAGCCCGGTTCGACCACTTCACGGTGGTGGGGGCCGGCAAGACCGGGATGGACGCCTGCGTGTGGCTCCTCCAGCAGGGTGCCGACCCGGATCAGATCCGCTGGATCGTGCCGCGCGACTCGTGGGTACTGCGCCGGGGCAACTTCCAGCCGGGAGCCGAGCACTTCGCCCGGCTGTGCAGGAGCCTCGCCGACCAGGTGACCGCCATCGTCGACTGCGACGACGTCGGCGACCTGTTCGACCGGTT
>Ga0102938_10000509_pt1 | contig 28707 bp, 25 predicted proteins | sample SalPonR2_B_D2_MG_FD_84516 | JGI IMG/M metagenome (GOLD analysis project Ga0102938, IMG submission 84516) | Salt pond soil microbial communities from South San Francisco under conditions of wetland restoration - Salt Pond MetaG R2_B_D2_MG | ecosystem: Environmental > Aquatic > Marine >... | reverse complement strand
TTTTAAAGCACTCATTATATCTTCATTAAAAGCAGGTGGACCACAGACATAGAAGTTTTGTGAAAAATCATCAATATGTTTTTTTAAAAAACCCTTATTAATTAAACTATTTTTATAATTAGGTTTTTCTTCTCTTGTGAGGGTTAATACTAAATTATTAGGATTTTTAGAGAATATACTTTTAAATTCTTTTTCTAAGATTATATCTTTTTGTGTTTTATTGCTGAAAAATAATTTATTTTTTCCTATCTTTCCTTTTTTGTTTAAGTCGCGGAGGATTGCAATAAAAGGAGTAACCCCTGCTCCCCCAGCTATAAAAGTACCTTCTCCTTTGTATTCAATTGTTCCCCAAGGATTACCAATAAGTAGTTCATCACCAGGTCCTAATTGATGGATCTTTTTAGTTACTCCATCGTGATCATAATATCCTTTAATAGTAAATTCTAAAGTTTTATCTTTATTTAAAGAAGTAAAAGTAAAAGGTCTATCTTCTTCTTTTAATCCTTTTCTGTTTATTGCTATCATTGTTGCTTGTCCTGGATTATACTCATACCCTTTTGGCTTTTCAATTAAAAAACTTCTAACATCATGAGTTACAAATCTTTTAGCTAATATTTTAACTGGTTTTTTCTTTGCCATAAAAATTGCTACTTTAATAGTTATTTAATCAACTCCTTTTATTTATTTTCCTTTTAAGTATAGTTTTTACAAAAGCACTAATCTGTAAAACTACTACTATTATCATCATTATTAATTCAAGATAACCAAACCAGTCTGGTCCAGATCCATAATCAGTAAAAAATTGAAAATAAAGAACATGGCCAGCAATAAGATAAAAAAGAACATAAGTAAAGCTATGAAGCCATTTCCAAGATTCTATTCCTAAAAACCTTATTACTTTACCAAAAGAAGTAATCGCTAATATTATTGCCCATACTAAAGCAATTAAACCAAGTAAATTAGCTAATCCATAACCACCCCCTCCAATAATTCCACCTAATGCTTTTGAAAAATCCCATCCAGGTCGTCCACTCATAGCAAAGTAGAAGTGTACTAATCCTGTTATAGCAAACCAGATTCCAAACTCACTTCTCCAATACCAAGGAGCTTTTAAAGGATTTGAAACAGAATTTGGAGATCTTAACTTAGTAAAAGGACCAATAATTAATGTTATAAATAACAATATAAAAGAAACTCTTGCAAAAGCAGTAGACCATCTAATATCTAAGAAATAATTAAATATCACAGCTAAACCTAATGAAAAAAGTCCTACTAAAAAGTGTTGAAGATAAGTATTACGTGCATCCATATTTTTTTTATTTAATAGTTTTAATTATATTTTTAATAGTAGACCTATATTCTTCAATATTCTCATTAAAGCCAGTGCCATATGTAAAGATTAAAATTGAAGAATTAGAAACAGTATAAAAAGATTCACCTATATTATCTTTTCTTGAAGTTAATTGAATAACTTGTTTTCCTCCATTTCCTTCTTTATCTTTAAGATACAAGTGCTGCATTGAATTATAATCAAGATAAGACATGGCTTCTACTTGTTCTTCTTCTGGTTTGCTTAGAATATTGTAAAAGAAATTTTCTAACTCAGTTTGACCATAACTTTTATCTCCTATTTCAACTCTACCTTCTTTTGTAATAATTTTTCTGGCCATATCTCTTACAACCCATCTTTTAACAGAAAGATTATAAGGATTACTTTTTACAAAATGAAATATTTTCTTATCTTCTTTTTCAACAATAATATTCTCTAAATTATTCTCTCTAACCATCCACCCTGAAGGTAATTTAAATTGATAACCATATTCCTCATTAATATATTTTGAATCTTCTTTTTGTTCACTAGGATTAATATCTACCTCGTCCACTGAAGCAGATAATCTATTGTTTAAGTATTCCGGATCAGAAAAAGAGTCAAGGTTTACTCCTAAAGAATAAATGACTAATCCAGAAATTAAAATTAAACCTAGAGTAAATTTTATTTTTTCTGTATTCACAATATTTTTTATTTAATTAATTTTTTAAAGTAGTGAGCGGGTAAGGAGAATTGAACTCCCATCTTATCCTTGGGAAGGACATGTTCTACCATTGAACCATACCCGCTTATTGGATTATATTAGCCCTTTTAAAAGCCTTCTGTCAAACTTTTATCTCTTTACTTTTAGATGTTTTTATCATATAGTTTAACTACAAAATAAATCTTACCTATTCTGTATAAGATCTTTAAAATTAAAAAAGGAGGAGAAAAGATGAGAAAAGAAAGAACAGAAGAGAGGCCGGATCAAAGGCAAAGGAAAAGGAATTTAAAAGACAAGGAATTAAAGCAGATGAAATACTACATTTTTTAAAAGAAGTTGTTTTTGACTCTATTCAAAATTCATTAGACCTTGACCTTCAAGGATTTAATAGAATGGATAAAAAGATAAGAAATGAAGTTGCTTACTACTCTATATTGCATATGGCCAGAACTAAGTTCTCTTTTAAAGATATTCATAACTTTAAAAGAGAAATAGGAAACCTAGTAAGAGAAGACGAATTACTAGAAAAAGGAATAACTTCTAAAGAGTTAATTGAATTTGCAAAAGAAATTATCATGAAAAACTGCGAGCTCGCTTTTAATGATCAAGAAATAAATGATTTAAACTTCTAAAAGAAACAAGACAAGGTTGGATAATAATCCCTAAAGGGGTACTTACTTTAAGACAAGGGCCGAATAAGAACCTCCTCTCTCTTGTTTCTTTAAACAAATTAAAGGCTTCGGAAGATTCCGGAGCCTCTTTTTTTTTCTTGTTATTTTTTGAAAATCACCCTATAATTAACCTAATGAAAAAAGAGAAAGTATCAATAATAATTCCTGCCTTTAACGAAAAAAAACGGATTAGCTCCGTTCTTGATGTTGCTATTAAAGCAAGGAAAAAGATAGAAGAAATTATTGAAGTAATAGTAGTTGATGATGGCTCCAATGATAATACAAGAGAAGAAGCTAAAGAAAAAGATATTAATAAATTAATAGTTCATAAGGAAAATAAAGGAAAAGGAGAAGCCTTAAAAAGTGGAATTAAAAAAGCAGAAGGAGATATTCTTTTCTTTTTAGATGCTGATTTAATCAATTTTAAATTAGATCATATTAAAAAAGTTTTAGAACCTATTTTATCTAAAGACTATATTATGGTAAATGGAGTATTAGATAGAGGAAAACAATTTACAGATATAACAGGCGAAAATGATTTTACTAATAAATTAGCTCCCCTAATCAATAACTATAATTCTTCTTACATTGGCTCACAAATTACTGGTATTCGAACAATAACAAGAGAGGTTTGGAATAAAACCCCTAATGTCCGAAAGTTCTATATCGATAAAGCTTTGTATGAAACAGCAAAGAAGATAGATAAAACTAAAATTAAAAATGTTGTTCTCATTAATGTACTTCAACACTCTAAACCACAAAAAAGAGGCCCAAAAGGCCACTTAGCTCGTTTTAAAATGTGGGGAGAAATAGCTTTTGAATCAATTAGATATAAAATTAAAAATTTAATAGATTAGTAAAGCTACTTTTAATCTTTTCCCAAAAACTTTCTTTTGTTTTAGTTGTTGTTGGGATCTCTTCTTTAGAAGGTAAAACAACTACTTGTTTTTCTCCCGGCTTCTTATAACCTTGTTCTCTAATCCTTTCTTCCCAATACTCCTCTTTTTCTGTTTCTGAAATATCTTGTTGTAACTCTTGATATTTTTCCTCTTCTTTTTCAACTTCACTTTTTAATTTTGCTATCTCTTTATCTCTTTCTTTTTTTTCTTGATAAAGGTTAAAATTAGAGTAACTTAAAAAAACTAAAATAGTTATTAAAAAAAAGTATTTTAATATAGAATAGATATTATCCTTTTTATTTTTAAAAAATTCCTTTATCATAGTAATAAGAAGATAATGAATTAAATCTCAATAATTATGGATCAAAAGAAAAGACAAATTATAAAGATTATTATGGTTTCCCTGGTAATCCTAGGGATGCTTAGTTTCTCCCTTTCAACTTTATTCTAAATTTATAATACCACAAAAAAAGAGCTTTAATATCAAAGCTCTTTTTTTATTCTCCAAACATTTTAAGAAATACCTTATTGGGGATATCAACTCTCCCCTCTTTTTTCATTTCCTTTTTTCTCTCTTTCTGATTTTCAAGTAACTTCTTTTTTCTTGTAACATCCCCTCCATATAAAGGAGCTGTTACATCTTTTCTTCTTGCTTTAATTGTCTCTCTTGCAATAATACTTCCTTCTACTTTCCCCTGTAGAGGAACTTCAAATAATTGAGGGGGTAAATGTTTTTTAAGTCTTCTTAAAATTTTTCTTGCTTTCTTATAAGAAGTTTCTTTCCTTACAATTTGAGAGAAGGCTTCTTTCTTTTCCCCAGCAACTAAAATATCTAATTTAACAAGATCAGCTTCTCTGTATCCTATTACCTCATAATTCATTGAAGCAAATCCTTCTGTTGCTCCTTTTAAGTGGTCATAAAAATTAACTACAATATCTTTTAAAGGAGTCTTGTAATTGACTAGAACCCTTTCTGAGCTTAAATATTCAACTTGGTCGTACTCACCCTCTATTTCCTCCAAAACCTCCGTTATTGACCCGTAAAATCGGGCAGGAGCCACTATTTCAAGGTTAACCCAGGGTTCTTTTATCCTTTTTATCTTATTCCTGTCGGGCCAAGCAGTTGCAGAGTAAACTTCTTTTTCTCCTTCTTCTGTTTTAATTTTAAAAACAACTGTAGGAGAAGTTATTACAAGGTCTAATCCAAATTCTCTTTTTAGTCTTTCAGAAACAATCTCAGCATGAAGTGATCCTAAAAATCCACAAGTAAAACCTCTTCCTAATCCTTCTTTGCTTGTCACTTCAAAGGTAAAAGAAGAATCATTTAATCTTAGTTCAGAAAGAGCTTTTTTTAAATTTCCAAATTGATCTATATCTTTTGGGTAAATACCAGCAAAAACAACTGGTTTTGGTTCTTTATAACCAGGTAGAGGTTCAATATTATCTCCTTTCTTTAAAACAGTATCACCTACTTTTACTTTCCCAGGCTCTTTAATTCCAGTTGCAATATAGCCTATTTCTCCTTCTTTTATCTCTTTAGTTTTTACCATTTGAGGAGAGAAAAAACCAAGTTCTTTTGCTTCAGAATTTTTTTCTTCTGCAGCAGTAACTATTTTATCTCCTTCTTTAAACTTGCCATCAACTACTCGAATAAAAGCTAACACTCCTTTATAGGAATTATACTTTGAATCAAAAATTAGAGCTCTATTTAAATTATCGTTTTTAGTTTTAGGTCCTGGTACTTCTTCTATCACCCTATCTAATAATTTTTCAACATTTGTTCCTTCCTTTGCCGAGATAGTTGAAATTTCTTTTTTATCAATATCTAAAAGATTAGCTATCTCTTTTTTAGTCTCTTCTATTTTAGCATGCTCTAAATCAATTTTATTAACTACAGGTAAGACAGTAAGACCCTGTTCTTGAGCTGCTTTTAAATTAGCTAAAGTTTGAGCTTGAATTCCTTTAGTAGCATCTACCAATAAAATAGCTCCTTCTACAGCTGCCAAAGAACGAGAAACTTCATAAGCAAAATCAACGTGACCAGGAGTATCAATTAAATTTAAAATATAGTCCTTATACTTCATTCGAGCTGGCTGCATCTTAATAGTAATTCCTTTTTCTTTTTCAAGATCCATCATATCAAGATGTTGAGATCCTGCTCGATCTCCTTCTATAGTTTTAGTTAATTCCAAAAACCTATCTGCTAAAGTAGATTTTCCGTGGTCAATGTGACTAATTATGACAAAGTTTCTAATTTTCTCCATTTTTAGTAAATTTCGTTTTTAAAAAATAAATTATTTTTCTTGGTTCTTCTAGTCCAAAAAGGTAACTAAATCCAAAATAAAGAATTGAATAAAATAAAATTCCAAATATTAATTCTTCATAAATCCCTCGAAAATTAAAGGCTAGAAGTAAACCTAATACACTAATAAGTCCTGTTCCTAAGATTTTAACAAAATCAAAATCAAATTGATAATTTATCTTTCTTTTTAAAAAGAAAAGAAAGAGGAAGAATTGTAAAATAGTTGTTAAAACAAAAGCAGAAGCTAATCCTAATATTGATATATCATTTACCCCTTTTAAATTTAAAACCTCTTTTAGCCAATTACTTACTAAGACAGAATTATTAATCAAATTAATAAAGGAAAAGGCTAATATAATATTTAAAATTACAATTCCAATTGTAATTAAGGTTGGAGTTAATGTATCTTTTAAAGCAAAAAATGCTCTAAAGAGTAGAGGAACTAAAGCTGCAAATAATAAAGCAAGTGTTAAAATTCCAAAAGTAGCAGAAGTTATCTTACTTGCTTCTATTCCAAACTCTCCTACTCTCAAAACCACATTAACAATATTACTTCTTAAAAGAAAAAGCATAAAAGCTGCAGGAGTTGCTAAATAGAAAACTTTCTTAAATGTAGTTAAAAAGAGAGATTGTAATTCTTCTGTTCTTCCCTTAATAAATGCCTTGGAAAGAGTTGGAAAGGCAGAAATTGCAAAAGAAATACCAGCAATTCGAATTGGGAAAGAATAGAGATGTTTTGCAAAATTAAAAATACTAACTGATCCTGTAGCCAAAATAGAAGCAATTGCTGTCATTACTAGAATGTTAATCTGTTGAGCAGCAACTCCGGCAGTACGAGGGATCATTAAATAAAACAATTTTTTAATCTTTCTACTTTTAAAATTAAATCTCCATTTAAAATTAAACCCACAAGAAAAAGCAGCTGGAAGCTGAATTAATAGATGAAGCAGAGCTCCCCCTATTACACCAAAAGCAACCCCTAAAATACCAAACTCTGGCGTAAGAAATAAAATTCCACCAATTATCCCTAAATTATAGAAAATTGGAGAAAGGCTATATATTAAAAATCTATCAAAATACTGCAACACTCCAGAAAAAACACTCGACAATCCTAATAAAATTGGACTAAGGAACATAATCCTAGTTAATAAAATCGTTAGAGCTTTTTGTCCTCCCTCAAAACCAGGAGCAACTAGATCAACTAAAAAAGGTGTAAATATAAAAAACAAAAGAGAGATTGAAATTAATAAGACTAAAAAAACATCTAAAACATTATTAACAAACTCCCAAGCCTTTTCTTTTTTATCTTCAAAGTACTCTCCAAACAAAGGTAAAAAAGCTACCACTATTCCCCCAGCAATTAAAATACTATAAATAAAATCCGGTAAACGAAAGGCAGCAAAATAAGCATCAAGTTCAGCACTAGCTCCAAAAGTAGAAGCTAATAACCTATTTCTATATATTCCTAAAAAAGCACTAACAAGTGAAGAGGCTGCTAAAATTAAAGCAGCTGAACTAATTCTTTTTGTTTTAAATCCAAATAACTTCTTAAACATTCTTTAATTTTAATATATTATTTATAAAATTAAAAAACCAAGCAGGTAATAAGCCGAATTCTGTTAAAAGTGATCATTAATCTAAGTCTTGCAATTACTTGCAAGATCAAGCGAGCTACCTAAGTTTGCTCTTGCACCCTGTAAGGATTTAGCCGTTTCATCTCTAGAGTTACCTCTAGGGGTTATCCTAAAAGGATATCCTTCCCTTTTCAGAGAAAGACGTTTCTGTTCGCACCTCGAGGCTCACGCCCGACGGCTGTTAGCCGCTACAATTCTTTTCAAATAAATTCGAAAAGGGGTGTTCGGACTTTCCTCTCCCAAAAAGGGAGCGATCACTTTACCTGCTTGGCGTACTTTAAATTATACATTGAAAGTTACTTTTTGTCAATCCTTATCTCCCTCTTCAAAAAGACTCTGTTTCCCTTCTTCTCTATCAATTGCTTCATTTGCTAATCTGTCTGCATCTTGATTTTTGTTTCTTTTAATATGTTTAAATTTAACCTTCTTAAAGTCCTGTTTTAAATTCCAAATCTTTAAAAATAACTTCCCTATTCTTTCGTTTTCAATCTTGTATTTTGCTTCAATCTGATTGACTAAAAGTTGAGAATCAGACTTTACTTTAATTTCAGTTTCTTTAGCAACTTTTTTACTAAAAACTGCTTTAAATTTTTCCAAAGCAAAAATAACAGCTTGATATTCTGCTTCATTATTAGTTAAATCATCCCCTAAATACTTGCCGTGCTTTCTGATTGGTTGATTTTTTTCATTACAAAATACTACTCCGGCTCCAGCTGGACCTGGATTTCCTCGTGCTGCACCATCTGTATAAATAATTACTTTTTTCATAAGTTTTTAAAATAATCGATTAATCTTTGTTTAAATTTAATTAAATTCTCATTTTTAATTCTAAACCCAGAAGCAGCAGGGTGTCCTCCAAATGTTTCAAGTAGCTCTGCACAAGAATCCATTGCATCAACACTATCTATTCCTTTTGGCACTCTTACTGTTCCAAGACTTTCATCTTCCCCTTTTTTGTATAAAAAAACAGGTTTATCATATTTTCTAGTTAAATAAGATGCGATCCCTCCAAGTAATACTATATCCCATTTTGGGTCTCCTTCGAAGATTATAGTCTTATTTAAGGGGGCAGAAAGCCTATTTTCTAAATCTTCTGATATTTGAGCTCTTTCTCTTTTTTTCTCTTTCTGTTTTTGAATTACCTCTTCAATTATAGGTTGGGCAGCCTCTTCACTCTCTGTTGTAAATAATCTGTAACTAGCAGGAAGAGTGTTCTTTTTAGATCTTACATTAAGAATTGAAATCATTTTGGAAATCTTATTATTAAATTTCATATCATTATCTAAAAAATCAGATTTCCAAAGTGCTCTAATCCCTGGTCTCCAAGATTCTTTAACTAAAGGTAATCCTTTTGTAATAATTTCTTTATTATCTTCTTTTTGTTCCATCATATCAGCAACAGTAGCTAAGGCAGTAACTTCTAAAAAGCTCTTTTTTAAAGATTTTGGGATATTATTTTCAAACAATAACTCCACTAGTTTAAAAACTAAACCAGAAGCAGCTAATTCTTTAAAAGGGTAATTATCTCCTTTTTGTTTTGGATCAACGACAAGAGAAGCTGGAGGTACATTACCTAATACTTTATGATGGTCTATAATAATTACTTCAAAACCCATTTTCCGAGCTATTTTAGCTTCCTTATCATCTCCCATTCCCATATCCGTTACGATTAAAAGGGCTGGAGCAAGTTCTTTTAAATTATTTAAAGCAGGTTCATTTATTCCGTGTCCTTCTGTCTCTCTATTTGGAAAATAGATTTGTTTTACTTTTCCTCCTAAACTTTGAATAGCTTCTTTTAAAACTAATAAAGCAGTGACTCCATCGAGATCGGAGTCACTATAGAGAATAATACTTTCCTTTTTATCTGCCGCATCTAATATTCTATCTGCAACTTTTTGTAAATTTTTAATTTCTGCCATACATTAGTTTACTTTTAAAGCTTTGATTCCAGGAAGTTCTTCACCAGAGATATAGGAAAGCATTGCTCCTCCTCCAGTTGAAACATGATCAAATTTATCTCTTAATCCAAATTTACCTAAAGCATAAACAGTATCTCCTCCTCCTACAATTTTTAAAGCTTTTTTATTTTTTAAAATAAGATTAGCTACTTCTTTTGTTCCTTTTGCAAATTCTTCCTTTTCAAAGTAGCCTAAGGGACCATTCCATAAAATAACTTCAGATTCTTTAATAATCTCTCCGAACATTTTAATAGTTTCTGGTCCAATATCTAAAACTGCCTCTCTCTTTCTTACACTTCCTGGACCAGACTCTCTTTTAATCTTTTCCGGCGGTAAAATTAATCCTACTACTACATCAGTTGGTAGGTGGAGCTTAGGATTTGTTAAATCAATTTCTTTTACATCTTCTTGAATCTCTTCTTTTCCTTCAGGAATTAATTTACCAATTGATAAGCCCTTTGTTCGTAAAAGAATATTAGCAACTTTTCCTCCTAAAAGGAAATGGTCACATTTTTTTAATATTTTTTTAATTAATTCTACTTTAGTCGAAAGCTTAGCCCCACCTAATATTGCTGTATAAGGAGTCTTTTTGGGTTCTCTTATTTTATCTAGATTATTTAATTCTTCTTCCATTAAAAATCCCGCTCCAGCTGGTATTTCTTTAGAAATTCCAGAAATAGAAGCATAACTTCTATGAGACTGACCAAAAGCTTCTAGAATAAAAATATCTCCTAATTGAGCTAATTCTTTTACATAGCTTGGATCATTTTCTTTCTCTCCAGAATGGAATTGAACGTTTTCTAGAAGTAATACTTCGCCTGGATTAAGGTTTTTAACCATTTTTTTAGTTTTTCTACTAGTACAATCTGGAGTTAAGTCAACTTTTTGATCTAATAATTCTGATAATCTTTCTGCAACTAATCTTAAACTATATTTTTCTATTCTTTTGCCATTTGGTCTTCCCAAGTGACTCATTAAAACTATTTGAGCTTTTTCTTTTATTAAATACTTAATAGTAGGAAGAGCCTTTTTTATTCTAAAATCATCTTCTATCTCTCCTTCATTGTCAAAAGGAACATTAAAATCACACCTTACTAAAACAATTTTTTTATTAACATCAAAATTTTCAAGTTTTTTAATCTTTTTGTTCATTATTATCTTCTTTATTTAAAATATTTTTTAATGTATTTTTAAGATCTTTTAAATCAACCTTTTTCTTACCATCTTTATCTTTTTTCTTTTTCTTTTTTGATGGAGAAAAAGGAATTGGATCCTGATCTCTTAATGCTTTATGAAGAGAAATACTTTTCCTTTCATCTTTCTTTTTTCCTTTCTTTTTCTTTTTTTTCTTCCCATTTTCATCTTCATTATCTTCTTCTCTCACCTCTTTAAGGCAATCTTTACAATAGACTGGTCTTACTCCATCTGGTTCAAAAGGAACCTTTGTTTTTTTACCACACCTGGAACAAACTGCATCGTGCAAATCTCTTTGATCTTCTTGAATAACTTCCCCAGCCCACTCACTAATTTTCTTTTCTACTTTTTCTCTTGGAGTTCCGTAAGTTTTTTCAGAATGTTCAATAATTTTTTCACTATAAGTTTCTTCTGGTCTTTCAATTGGAGGAAGAGTTTCAGCAGAAAAAGGTCTTGTGGCTACTCCATCTATCATCAACCTAAGATAAATATTATACTTTCCTAAATTAACTAAGTCTGTAGCATAGAATTCTGGTTCAAATTCCTTTTCTAAAAATTCTGCATCTGCAGCACCAACTCTAAAAGCAATTAAAGTACCAATATTTCCAAATACAGCATCTCTTACATCTTCTTCCATCTGTTCTATATATTGATGAGCAAGAATTAGATTTAATCTATACTTTCTTGCCTCAGATAAAATCCCAACAAAAGTTCGAGTAGCAAAATTTTGAAACTCATCTACATAGAAGTAAAAATCTTTTCTTTCTTCTTCTTTTTGATCTACTCTAGACATTGCTGCTAATTGAATTTGAGTAGCAAGCAAAGTTCCAAGTAATTTAGAATTATCCTCTCCTACTCTACCTTTAGCAAGATTAATTATTAAAATCTTCTTTTTATCCATTAATTTTCTCATATCCAAGCTAGAATGAGTTTGTCCAATAATATTTCTAACTAAAGGATTAGAAATTAATTGTCCAATCTTGTTTTGAATAGCAGCAGTTGCTTCTACTTCAAATCTTTCACTATAGCGGGCAAATTCTTTAACCCAAAAACTTTTAACAACAGGGTCTGTAATTTTTTCAACTACTTTTTCTCTGTACTTTGGATCCGCCATCATTCTATTTACATCAAGTAAAGTAGCTCCTGGATATTCAAGTAGTGCTAAAAGACAATTATTTAAAATGTATTCCATTCTAGCTGACCAAACATCAGGCCAAATCTTTTTAAAGACATCCATTAATCCACTAGCTACTAGATGCCTATGATCAGCATCCACTTTTTCCATAATATTAAAAGCAATTGGATGAGAAACATCAGCTGGATTAATATAGACTACATCTTTAATTCTCTCTTTTGGAACAAATTCTAATAAGTTTTGTGCTACATCTCCATGGGGATCAATAAAACATACCCCATTTCCATTTCTAATATCTTGAATAGCCATATTTTCTAGCATTACACTTTTCCCCATTCCAGTCTTTCCAATAGCATAAACATGCCGACGTCTATCATCGACTTTTATCCCAAATTTTTTCCTTTCATTTCTAAATGTTGTTCTTGCAAAATAATTAATTGCCATAATTTTTTTAAAGTTTATTCTTCGTCTTCTTCGAAAGGAAGAGTAGTTGGTACTCCTTTTCTCTTTGCACCTCCGGAAGGACGAAGTGGTGCTGGTACAGCTTCTCTGTGTGGAAAGTGATACAAAGAAGCCACTTCCTCTACATTTAAAACATAACTTCCGTCTCTTGGATCAGCTGGAAAGAAAGGAGCCTTACGCATTGTATAATATCGAAATAAATCTCTTTTTAAAACATACTCTCTTCTCTTTTTAAAGATAAGCCAATTCCACCATTTTGGGCTAGCCTTTGTAAGCGTGTCTCCATAAGGCACCAATCCATTAGAATCAGCTTTACTAAAAGCAACAAAATAACCAAAAGGAAGTCTTACCTTAGGTTTGAAAAAGACATCCTTGTTTCCTAAATAGATAAAACGAATATTTGTTTTAAATAAATCCTTTGATTTTTTCCTTTCTACTTCTTGTAAAACTTCTTTTTCACCAGGAGTCATTGTCATTTCTGGATAGGCAAAAGATTCTCCTTCATCTTTTCCTGCAGCTTCCATCTCCTCTTTAGTTTGAGTTATAGGATCTTTTCCTTCAAAAATAGCACGATATAATCTAACAATAGCAGAACTAGTTTTAGGGTCTTCTCCTTCGTCTCTTTTACTAACTTTTTCTTTTACCTTTTCTGCTCTCTTTGTAAACTTATCAATCATTTCCTGAGCAATTGGTTTACAATTAAATTGAATCCAGAGCTGTTCTCCTTTTTCAATCTTACCCATAGCTTCAAGCAAAGAAGCCATAGGATCTACTCTTTTTTCTTCTGTTTTTTCGTTTTCTGTTTCAAAGTATTTATAAGTTTTAATTGGATAAGGATCATCTCTAAGCAACATATAGGAACAACCCCAAAGATCCCAATTATCATTTGGGATATTTTGAGGAACTTTTTTAGTATAATCTTCTACTACTTTAATTTCAGCATCAGGATATTGAGAGTAAATATTAGCTTCAACTACATCTAAGTTTCCCTCTTGAAAACGGAAAAGAAAATGCGGTCCTTCTCCATCTGCCATAATTTCAAAATTAATAGTAATTTGATATTCTCCTTCCCACCATTTCTCATACCAGTTAGGAGGTGAATAAAAAGTCTGCCATAATCCATCAATTACTTTTTCCATTGCCCGAATAGGCTTTTCATTGTCTTCTGGGGGGATAATCTCTATCATTGTATAATCCCAAGAAGATCCCCAAAGATTATTTCTCCACCAAAGCCAAAAATATTTAGCTCTACTCCATAGCAAAAAAGGTGGTAGAAACCACCACCAAGCTTTGAAAATTTCCCAGCCAGTTTCAAGAAAGGGCGAAATTATTTGAAAACCAGGATACAAAAGTTCCTGAAGGTTTAACATAAAAATTTACAGAGTTTTAACTTTCTTTTACAGTATAGCCATCCCCTTTTTCAGAGAAAGGCCCACTATTTAAGTTTAACAGAACAGTGTTCCTTTTAACAAATCTCTGGTCAAGCACTTTTTTAATTAATTCTTTTTTACTAAGAGGAGTATCACTTTCTTCAAGTATTTGCTGAATAATATCTTTAACTGTTCCTTCTTTGTAACCCCATTCTTTTAAAGCATATAGGCCTCTTCCTACTAAAACAAACCTTTCGTCTCTAATTAGTTCATTATGAACAGTTTGAGGAAGAGCATCATCTCCAATATTAGTAGCTACGTCTTTAAAGTGAAGTGGTTCACCTTTTTGTTTCAAAACTAAGTAAGCTTTATCCTTAACTCTTTTAGGATTAATTTCGGGCCAATTAGTTGAACCAATCTCATTTTCAGCATTTCTTCCAATGTTTTGAGATATTTCAATATATGAATAAAGAATTTCTCTATTCAAGCTTTTAAAATCTTCAAAAATTTCAATTTCATTTAAAGTAATTAAATCTCCTTTTTGCTCTAATTTTTTTTCAATAAAACTAATAAAATCTTTAGCTTTTTCAACATATTTTTCATTTAAATACCAGAGTGCTTGTAATTCTTCTGTTTCTTTTTTTCTAATAAAATCTTTACCAAGATTTAAAAGGAAAAAAACTTGAGGTTTCTTCTCCTCGCTTAATTCTTCTAATAATAAATCTTCTCTTTTTAATCCACCATTTTCCTTTAAATACTTTTTAAAATATTTGAAAACTTCTTCATATCTTTCAGTTTTTCCTTTCAGTTTTTTAATTCCTTTATTTTCAATTTGTCTTACTCTTTCCCGACAAATATCATAGTCTTCTCCAATTGATTCTAAAGTTTCTTTTTCTTTTTGATCAGAAAGAGCAAAACGCCTTTCAAGAACATCTTTTGTCCTAGAAGGTAAAGTACTTAAAAGGTTTTGGCAAATTTCTTGGTAATTAAATTTCATCTTTTTAATTTTATTAAATTTTGCTAAAATTTTTACTATTTTAAGTTAAGCTTCCTTTATCTTGTCAGATTTTATCCAATTTGTCAAGGGCAATTTACTTTGCTTTCTCCCAGCTATGCCAAGCTACTAAAATAGGGCCTGCCAAAAAGATTGAAGAATAAGTTCCAGCTCCGATTCCGATAATTAAAGTGAGGGAAAAATACTTCAAAGCTTCTCCTCCAAAGAAGAAAATTGAAAACAAAACAAGCAAAGTAGTAGCTGAAGTATGAATAGATCGAGTTAAAATTTGGTTTAAAGAAATATCTACTGTTTCAGAATAACTACTTCCTTTTTCTTTTAAAAGATTTTCTCTAATTCTATCAAAAATAACAACTGTATCATTAATTGAATAACCTAAAACTGTAAGCAGGGCTGTTACTACAGGAATAGTTAATTGTATTCCCAATTGTTCTCCTAAAACTGCAAATACTCCGACTGGAATTAAAAGGTCATGGAATAGAGCAATTAAAGCTGATATACCATATTTCCAAGAAGGCATTGGCCAAGATATCTTACGAAAAGCAAAAGCAACATAAATTAGAATTGCTAATAAAGTGATAACTGTAAAAATTTTCGTTTTATCTTTTAATTCTGCTCCAATTGTTGGGCCAATTACTTTAAATTCTTCTGATCCTTCTCTAATTGGCTTTATTTTATCTAATTCTTTAATAATATTCTCTCTTGTAGTGTCCCCTAAGTCTTTCTTTTTAACTTGAATCATTACTCCTTTATCTCCTACTGGCCTTACATGAAGCTCTTCAAAATTAAAATTTCTTAAATTTTCTTTAATCTGATCTACGTTTGGCCTTTCATTCTCAAAATCAATACTTAAATTCCCTCCTCCTTCAAAGTCAATTCCCAGATTCAAACCAAAAAAGAGAATAGCTCCTAAACTAGCTAAGACTAAAATTCCAGAAAAACCGAAAAATATTTTTTTGTATTTAGTAAATGAAAACATATTATTTCCAAATCCATTTAATTTTTTCAAGAAAAGTATCAGCACAGACAGTAACTAAACTTCTAGTTACAAATACTGCTGAAAAGATACTAATTACAATTCCAATACTAAGTGTTAAAGCAAAACCCTTTACAAAACTAGTTCCAAAGGTAAATAAGATTATTGCAACTAGAAGCGTTGTAAAGTTACTATCTCGAATTGAAGGCCAAGCCCTGGAAAATCCCTCCCTAACTGATTCTCCAAATGTTCTCTTGGATTTCAACTCCTCTTTCATCCGAGAAAAGATTAAAATATTTGCATCTACTGCCATACCAATCGATAGTATAAATCCTCCTATTCCAGCTAAGGTTAATGTAACTGGAATTAATTTAAATAATGCTAAAACCACAGCTACATAAATTAAAAGTGCTAAAGCAGCTATAACTCCTAGCATTTTATAAAAGAGGATCATAAATATTAGTATTGCTAAAAATCCATACATTCCTGCTTTTAAACTTTTTTGAAGTGAAATACTACCTAAAGTTGGTCCCACAGTCTGTTCTGAAATTAATTCGATTGGAACAGGTAAAGCACCAGCATTTAGATTTCTTGCTAATTCTTTTGCTTCATCTATAGAAAAATCTCCTGTAATTTGAGCTGTCCCTCCTGTAATCTTTTCATTAACAGTAGGAGCAGAAATTAAATTTCCATCAATATAGATTGCAATTCTTTCATCAACATGATCTCCAGTTAATTCTGTAAACAATTCTTTTCCTTCTTCGTTAAAGTGTAACAAAACTCTTGGTTGATAAGTTGTTTGATCAAAGCTTACTTCTGAACTTTTAAGATATTTACCAGTTAAATCAGTTGATTTAAAATTAGGATTTTTTTGAGCTAATTCTACGTTTTCAATCTTTTTAATCTCTTCTTCTGAAGTAGCATTTTGAACTTTTTCAATTACATCTTTAATCTTTTTAATCTCTTCTTCTGGTCTTTGAATTTTAAATTCAAGGTAAGGAGTTTTTCCAATTTCTTTAATAGCCTCTGAAACATCTTTAATTCCAGCTAATTCTACAATTAGCCTGTGTTCACTTCCTGTTTGTTCGGTTCTTACAACTGGTTCTCTAACTCCAAACATATTAACTCTTCTTTCAATAACATCTCTAAGTCCTCTCATTGAAGATTCTTCATCTCCTTCTTCAATCTCAGAAAGGTCAGCTCGATAAATTAAATGCGCTCCCCCTTGAAGGTCTAACCCTAAATTAAAAGGTCTTTCTAAAAAGTAAGGAAGGTTAAATGAAGTTTTTTCATTAACAAAATCAACTCCTTTATTAAAGTAAGCTGGATATACAAGATTCCCGGCAAAAAAGCCGATAAGTAGTATTAAAAATATTACAAATCTTAAATTCTTTCTTTTCATTTTAATTTACTAATTAAATTAATGCTTCCATCAGGTAACAATTCATAATTATTCTTTAGAGATAATTAATCTTTGCGAAGCTAAGATATTTTAATTTTATACTCGAAATGTATTAAGCTTTTCTAATATTAAAACAAATTTAACTACTTGTCAAAACTAAATTTATTCCCATTTAGGCCAACAGCATTTTTTATATTTTTTACCACTTCCACAAGGACAAGGATCATTCCTTCCTACATCTTTTTTTGCTTTTTGTTTGCTTTGCTGAGACTTATTACTTTTTGTTTCTAATTTTCCTCCTTTGCTTGCCTGAATTTTTCTCTTTTCTTCTTTTGGAACTGCTTCCAGTTTTAAAATTCTTTCTGGGATTAATGATTTTATTTCATTTAACATTCTTTTAAATAGCTTATGTCCTTCGTGCTTGTATTCAACTAAAGGATCTCTTTGTCCATAAGCTCTTAATCTAACTGAATCTTTTAAGTTATTCATCTTTTCAATATGCTCCATCCAATGGATGTCAATTGTTTTTAAAGCAACTACTTTTGCTGCCTTTTGAAGAGGTTCTTCTCCAATTTCTTCTTCTTTTTCTTTGTATTTTTCTTTATCGTACCCATATTCCTCAAATAATTCTAAGATGTAGGATCTTAGATTATCACTTTCTAATATTCTATTTCTAATTCCATAAATTTTGTTTCTGTGCTTATTAGTTACTTCGTCGTATTCTAATAATCTTTTTCTTACATCAAAATTTTTACCTTCTACTTTTTGTTGAGCTGATTCAATTAAATTAGAGATCATTCCCATCTCAATTGGTTGATCTTCAGGAAGGTTAAACTTTTCCATAATATTACTAACTTTATCTCCTCCAAAAATTCTAACTAAATCATCCTCTAATGAAACATAGAAACGAGAAGAACCTGGATCTCCTTGCCTTCCTGATCTTCCTCTTAATTGATTATCAATTCTTCTAGCTTCGTGTCTTTCACTACCAATTACATGTAATCCTCCTAAGTCTTTTACTTTTTGAGCTTCTTCTTTATCTGGTGGGTTTCCTCCTAGAATAATATCAACTCCTCTTCCTGCCATATTAGTAGCTACAGTAACAGCCCCAAAACTTCCAGCCTGGGCAATAACTTCTCCTTCTTTTTCATGGTTTTTAGCATTTAAAAGTTCATGCTCTATCCCTTCTTTTTGAAGAAGACCACTTAATTGCTCATTTTTTTCAATAGATACGGTACCAATTAAGATTGGTTGTCCTTTTTCATGTCTTTCCTTAACTGCTCTTACAATAGCTCTAAATTTAGCAGCTTCTGTTTTATAAACTCTATCTGATAAACTTTTTCTAATTAATTCTTTATGAGTAGGTATCTGAATTACTCTTAAACCATAGACTTTATCAAATTCTTCGGAAGAACTCTTTGCTGTACCAGTCATTCCCGCTAATTTATCATATTTTCGGAATAAGCTTTGGAAAGATATTGAAGCTAAGGTAGAACTTTCTGCTTTTATCTCTACATTTTCCTTTGCTTCAATAGCTTGATGAAGCCCTCCAGACCAGCGTCTGCCCGGCATAAGGCGTCCCGTAAATTCATCTACAATAATGACTTCACCTTTTTTTATTACATAATCATGATCTTTTTGAAATAGTACTTCTGCTTTTAAAGATTGTTCAATGTGGTGTAAATATTTAAACCCTTTTTCTTCATAAATATTATCTATTCCTAAAATACTTTCCATCTTTTCAATTCCTTCTTCTGTTAGAGTTACACTCTTTGACTCTTCATCTACATCGTAATGTTTTTGCCTGTCCAGTCTTGGAACTATCTTGGCAAATCTCTTGTAAAGATCTCCCGCCTCTTCTCCTTTAGAAGAAATGATTAAAGGAGTTCTGGCTTCATCAATTAAAATAGAGTCAATTTCATCTAAAATTGCAAAATTAAACTTTCTTTGAGTTTTTTGTTCTGGTCTTAAAACTAAATTATCTCTTAAATAATCAAAACCAAATTGATTATTAGTTCCATAAGTAATATCAGCTTGGTAAGCTTTCTTTCTTGGAACTTCTTTTAAAAAGCTTTGAATAACCTTAAAACTTCCTAAGCGATCTCTTTTTTCATCTAAAGTTTCATTATCATCATCTTCGGGTGGAGAATAAATATAAGCTGTGTCTGAAGTAATACATCCTACGCTCATTCCAAGATAGTGATAAACCTGTCCCATCCAAACTGTATCTCTTTTAGCCAAGTAATCATTTACAGTTACAAGATGAACTCCTTTTTCTTCTAAAGCATTAAGATAAAGCGGTAAGGTAGCAGCTAAAGTTTTACCTTCTCCTGTTTTCATTTCAGCAATATTTCCTTCATGCATTGTAATTCCACCAAGAAGTTGCTCATCATAATGTCTTTGCCCTAATGTCCTTTTAGAAGCTTCTCTAACCACAGCAAAGGCCGCAGGAAGAATATTATCCAATGGTTCCTGTTCTAATCTCTTTTTAAATTCTTTTGTTTTGTTTTGGAGCTCCTTTGAAGAAAGATCTTCAAGGTCTTTCTCTAGATCATTGATTACTCGAACTAACCTTCTTTTATTCTTTAAGTATTTCTTATCCGGATCTCCAAATATTTTATCTAAAAAACTCATTTTATATCATTTTTTTTCTCTTCTAGTAAAACTAGAAAAGAAAGTTCTGGTTTAATCAGATTCTCATTTTCTATCCGCATTATACTAACTTATTACAAAAAATAAAGTCTTCTCTTTTTTTACTCTTCTTCCCCTTTTGCCCCTCCTGCTATATTAAATATTTTTTTTAATTTTCTTAATCCCTTCATTGCTCTTGTTTTTCTTTTTCCTTTGTACTTTTTAAGTATTCTTTGTAGTTCATCTTTAACCTCTACAATTGCAGTCCTTAAATCTTCTTTAGTGCTTTCAGCCCTTATGCTCTTCCCTGGTAATCTCATTTGGGCTTCAGCTCTAAATATTTTTCCTTTTTTATGATGATCTGTAGTTTTTTCTATCTCTACCCACATAGTAGCAGTTGGCTGTCCTTTTTTGTCTTTATCTTTGCTATCTTTAATATTAATAAACTTATCTACTTGTCCTAACCTATCATGAATAAAATCTTCTAAAGCCTCATTTAATTCAATATTCTTTGTATTTATTTTGATCTTCATAATTTTTTATTATGGATTATATTTATTTCCTCCTCTAATTGTATATTAAATTGTTTGTTTACTTTTTCTTTAATTAATTTAATTAATTTTTTAACGTCTTTTGCTTTTCCATCTCCAGTATTAATAATAAAGTTAGCATGTTTTTGGGATACTTCTACTCCTCCAATCTTCTTTCCTTTAAATCCTGCCTTTTCAATATATTCTCCAGCTGGCCTTTCTGTATGGTTTTTAAAAGTTGATCCAGCTGAAGGATAACCTAAAGGATGTCTTTCTTTTCTTTTTTGTAAGTATTTATTCATTCTTTTCTTTATTGCTTCTGGACTATCTTTTTTAAGCTCTAAAATTACTTTTAAAATCACTAAGTTTGAGTTATTTTTAAAAATACTTTCTCTGTAATCAAATTCACATTCTTTTTTATTAAATTCTTCTGTTTTTAGAGTGTCTATATTTAAAGCAGTTACTTTCTCTGTAATTTCTTCCATACAAGTTCCAAAAGCTCCGGCATTTCCTCTTACTGCTCCTCCTATTGTGCTTTTAATTCCTTTTCCCCATTCGAGGCCTGATAACCCTTCTTCAGTTAATCTGTCTAATAAATCTCTAAACCTTACTCCGCTTTCTGCTTCTACAATATTATCTTCTATCTTTAACTTATCATTTTCCATTTTAATCACTACACCATCAAATCCTTGATCTGGAAATAAGATATTGCTTCCTGCTCCTAGAATAAAGTAAGGAATTTTTCTTTTTTTAATAAAGCGGAAAGCTTCTATTAAATCCTTCTTATTCTTTATCCTTATAAGATATTTAGCTTCTCCTCCAATCTTAAAAGTAGTAAAGGGAGCTAAATTTACATTTGTTTCAACTTTTCTTTCCATTAATTTATCTTACCAATTTATCTAAAAAGAAAAAAGCCACTTTGAATTACAAAGTGACCTTAGATCTTTCTATTAGTTTTAAAAAGGATTTCCATACTCTTTTTCCTACAAGTGGATAAACTGGGGTATCAATATTTAATTTTTCTAATTCATCCCTTACGGAGAATATACATATTTCATTATTTTTATTTTTACAAGTTCCATCTGAGATAATTACGTCTGGTTTAAAATCTTCTATAATCTTTTTAAAATGGTTAGCAATAAGGCATATTCTTATAGTGTTTGAACCTAACTCGTCCAGACAGTAAAGGACTCTGTGATAATCATGGGTAATTAATAAAACTCTCATTTTTCCCCTCCTTTTTTAGATATTTAAAAGAACTATTTTAAATTTTAATTTCCCATTTTCTTCTTGGTTCAAATTTATTTCCAGTTCTAGTTGCTTTTTTAATTTTACCTAAGATAAAGGAGTCTATTTCTTTATCATTACTATTTACCGTATAGGCATTTAAAATATGGCCTGGTTTAATTATTTCTTTTTCAAGATCTAAGTGTTCTCCTTCAGGAGGGACATCAGTAGCTATACTATAAGGTTCCACTTCTCTCCAACCTTCTTTAGTTTGCCTAGTTTCAGGATAATAAACCCCAACTGTTTCTTTCATTTTAGCAGCCTTAATAATAGTATTTAAAATGTCTTTGAATTTCATAATTTCCATAATTTTTTATTAATCTATTTTGAATTTCACAAAGAAGATTATCTGTGTTACCAGATGTTCTTATTTTACTATAAAGAGGTTAAAAAGAAAACTTGACAATAAGGGTTTTTAGGTGTATTATATAAAGCAGTACCATTACAATTTTTTTAGGGGAGTGATTACTATTAATAACGAAGACAGATGTACCGTATGTTCTCATTTAAACAAATTGAGAGTGAAAATGTTGGTGAAATTTAAGTCCCTACCAAAAAATTCAGTTGAGAGGAGGCAAATTTTAAGACAGGTCAGAAGATTAATAAGAAAAATGAAAATTAATGCTGCTCTTTGTGGAAACAAAGAGTGTGAGCTCTATTACGAGAAATTAGAATTTCCTACAGATTGCGATGAAGTTTGTGAAAGATGTACTCATCTAAATCAAAGAAGAGTTAAACATGTAAAAGAAGATAAAGATCATGATTTAACTATTAGTGCTATCAAAAGACTTCAAAAAGATCTTTGTGATAATGGAGATTGTTGTTTAAACAGAATAACTGAGATGGAAAAAACAGAAATAAATGGGGTTGTTGATCCTGAAGGCATTATTATAAGTTGCTCCCCCGAGAAGGTTTAATTTAACTAAAGGCAGGTGAAGATACACCTGCCTCTTTTTTTTAGCTTTACTTTTGTTGAGGATTAAGTATTTGCTCTATTGATTTTTCCCAATTTGGATTAATTTCTAGAGCTTTTTCTTTTAATTTTTGAATTTCTTCTTGATCTCCCATCATTTTAGCAACCTGAAGAGCTAAAGAATGAGATTGAAATAGTTCTGATTCTAATTCAATTGTGTATTTGGCATATTCTAAAGCTTTTTCATAATCTTTTCTTCCTGCCTCTAATTTGACTAATTCCCAATAAGCTTGTTGATTTGTAGGAGAAATGTTTTTAGCTTCTTGTAAAGCTTCATTTGCTTTTTCATATTGTCTAATTAAGGTATACGTTTTCCCTAATTCTAGACTAGTTCTATAATCCCCTATTGTTTCTTCTCTTGTTTTCTCTAACCTATTAGTTATTAATTTAAGCATTTCATTCATTTGCTGATTAGTTAACTGATTAGAACTCTGTTGAATATAATTTTTAATATTTCTTGCTAAAAAGGTCCTCTTTTGATACTTGCCCATATTAGAGGTGTTATAGGCTTTTTCTAATAGTTCTACTTTCTGATCGGGCTGCTGCACAGAGATAGATTGAATCATTAACTTATTAGCTTGGACTGGTTTAATTATAAAGTAATTCAAAGATCCTATAAAGAAGATTACCAAGAAGAATGTTGCAAAAGGTGAGATTTCAGAAAATCTATCTTCTCTTTCCTCTTTGTTGGGAATTAAAAAGGAAATAAAGCCAAGCGTTACAAAAAATACCATGTAACTAGTTGGCATATCAAACACTGTAAAGTTCTGAACTAAGTAGCCTGCTAATAAAGCGGTAAATATAGAAGCTGTCCAAAAGTCTAATTTCTTTTTAAGGTAATTCTTCCATAACACCCATAAAGCTGATAAAAAGAGGAAAGCATAGGATAGAATTCCTACTATTCCTGTAGTTGCTAATCTGTCATAAAGTACATTGTGAGCTCTATCAAACCAAGGTACTGAACCACATCTCTCTGTAAACATACAAGGATTAAAGTCTCTAATAAAAACATATTTGTAATTTTCTGGGCCCCAACCAAAAACAGGCTTCTTTTTAAAACCTTTGTATCCTGCATCCCAAACAATAAATCTAGCCTTATTAGTTAAATTTACAAATTTAGTTCTTAAAAAGTTCTCTGTTTGATGTAGCTTAGTTCCCTCCTCCTCAAACCATAATTCATTACCAGGATGTAAAAGTAAAGCTCCAACTCCACTAATTAATAGTGCTGAAATAATAAGTAAAGCTACTCCAGCAACTCTAATCTTTTTCTCTTTTGGTTTAAAGATTAAGTAAAGTAACCCCATTAAAGCAATGCCTCCAAAAACTGCAACAGTTGCAGCTCTTGCTCCTGCTACATAAATAGCTGGAATCATAAATATTGCAGCTGCTATCCAAATTGCTTTCCAAGTAATATTTTTAGTTTTAAAAAATAGATAAATTGCAAAAAATACATTAAAGATCATATAACTTCCTAAAAAGGATGTATTTCCTAAAGTAGCACCCTTTTTACTAGAAAGAGCTAAGTTCTTAAAACCAAGTTGTTCCATATAGGAAAATATAGCTATTAATAATCCTACTCCAATTGATACTGCAAATAATTCCTTCCAATCTTTCTTTTCTTTAAAAGTAGAGATTAAAGTTAAAAATAAGGCGAATAGATGAAAATACATTAATAGGCCTGTCATTCTTTCATATTTTGACCAAAAAGAATTAGCAAAGTCTACTCCCATAACAGAGCTTAGAGTCATTGCCCCAATAAATAGTAAGACAGCTGTTACGATAATATTTAAATTTGGTCTATACTTTTTATTATGAAAAGCTAAAAAGAGCCAAGTAAAAAATACAATTTCTACTATAGCCATAAAGAAAAGACTCTTTGGTGCTACAAAAGGAAAATAATATTTACTACTATAAATTAAAGGGGTAAGTAAACTAGTAAATATTCCGTATTTAATAATTTTAAGACAGATACTATTTAATGTATTTTGATTATCCATAATTTTGTTGTTTAATTAATCATCACTCTGTGATGATATTTAATTAGCTTGATTGGTTTATTTATTCTATCTTTTTTTAAAATAATTTCAAATATTGAAATTAGACAATCTTTAAGTTAAAATTACAAAAATGATAGGTAGAATAAATTTAAGAAAAATTTTACTTTTATTAGGGGATATTGGGCTTTTTTATCTCTCTTTGTTGGTTGGAGTTATCTTAGGTTATGGAGATAATTTTACTCTCCTAGTCTTTTTTAAACATTTAATCCCTTTTTCTGTCCTTTTTATAGGATGGTTAGTTATTTTTTATATTTCAGACTTTTATACTTTACATACTAAAAAAAGGGATTTTAGTTTTTACTCTAAAGTAATTAGTACTCTTTTAATTGTTTTTGTAGGAAGTGCCCTTCTCTTTTACTTAATCCCTCATCTTAAAATTACTCCAAAAACAAATCTTTTAATAATAATTTCTGTTTTTGGATTTTTCTTTGTTTTATGGAGAAAAATCTTTTATTCTCTCTTTTCTTCTCATTTTTTAAGAAAAGTAGCAATAATTGGTAATTCAGAAGAAGCACAAAACTTAAAGAAAGAAATTAAAAATCGCCCTTATCTTGGATATCAAGTAGAAAAATTAGATTACAATAAAAATATTATTAAACAAGTAAAGAGTAAAGGTATTGAAACTTTAATTCTTGCTGAAAATTTAAATGAAGCTTCTCAAGTTACTGATAACTTGTATCAATATTTAAATACTAAAGTTGAATTTCAAGATTTAGCTGAAAGTTATGAAAAGATAACAAGAAAAATTCCTGTTACTTTTATTACTAAAGGATGGTTTTTAGAAAATTTAAAAGAAAACAAAAGAAAGTTTTATGAAAAGGCTAAAAGAATTATTGATATAATTCTAGCTTCTTTCCTTTTAATTATTACTTTTCCTTTATGGATAATAATAGATTTAGCAATTAAACTAGAAGATGGTGGTTCTGTTTTATATAAGCAAAAAAGAGTTGGGATGAATAAAAGAGCTTTCGCTCTTTTAAAATTTAGATCAATGCAGGAAAAGGCAGAAGATAGAACTGGACCAGTTTGGGCAAAAGAAAAAGATAAAAGAATAACAAAAGTAGGCAAAGTCCTAAGAAGATTACATTTAGATGAATTACCTCAAATGATTAACATCTTAAAGGGAGATATTAGTTTAATTGGTCCTCGTCCAGAAAGACCTGAATTTGTTAAGGATTTAGAAGATAAAATTCCTCATTATCATTTAAGACATTTAATTAAACCTGGTTTTACAGGTTGGGCTCAGATTAAGTTTAGATATGGAAGAAGTGTAGAAGATAGTAAAGAAAAATTCCAATTTGATCTTTATTATATTAAAAATAGATCTTTCTTTTTAGATCTAGAGGTTTTCTTAAAAACATTTCAGTTGTTTTTTAAAAAATAATGAAAAAAATTAAAGGTAAATTAAAAGACTTTCTTCTTTGGTCTCAAAAGTATACTGGAACTGATATGATCTATGTAGCCAGAAGTAGCTTCTGGTATTTTTTTGGTAAATTCTTTTATTTTTTAACTTCTCTTGCAGTAATGGTAGCTGTAGCTAATTGGCTATCTAAAGAAACTTATGGTGCATATCGTTATGTAATCTCTACTGCTGCAATTTTAAATATCTTTGCCCTTCCTGGTTTAAATCAGGCTCTGGTAAGAGCAGTTGCAAAAGGGAAAGAGAAGATGTATAAGATTGTTGGAAAAACAAAATTTAAATGGAGCTTAGTTGGTAGTTTAGCTTGTTTAGCTATAGCAGGATGGTATTTTGTAAATCAAAACTTACAATTAACTATAGCTTTTACTATTACAGGCTTATTTTTTCCTTTACGATATACTTTAAATATTTATGAAAATTTCTGGCAAGGAAAAGAGAAATTTGATATTCAGAATAAATTTACAACTGTAGCTCAAATTTTAATGACAGCTGGTTTTATTCCTTTTATTTTTTTCACTGATAGTTTAATTTGGATCTTATTTGGATTTTTCCTTACTAGAGCTATTGGACATGGTATTTTCTACTTTATTACTTACAGAAAAGCTTCAGATGAGAATGGAGATAAAGAAACTATTTCTTTTGGAAAACACTTAACTGTAATGGGGGCTTTAGATTCAATTGCGGGCCAAATAGATAAATTAATTATTTGGCAATTTTTAGGTCCAGTTGCTGTAGCTACTCTTTCTTTTGCTCAAGAACCTTTAAAAAGAATTCAGGGATTAATTCCAATTTCTAGTATTTCTTTACCAAGATTAAGTAAAAAAAATATTAAAGAAACTAAAAATTCTCTTTTAAGTAAATTTTATAAGCTAATCTTAATATTTATTCCGGGAATACTTTTAATTATTTTAGTTGTACCTTATATTTATAAATTACTATTTCCTGCTTATATAAGCTCAGTACCTTACTTTAGAATATTAAGTATTAGTTTAGTATTTGCTCCTTTTACTCTTTTATCTACTTCTCTATTAGCTTCAATGGAAAAGAAGCAATTATATATTATTCGTACTATCTCCCCTATTTTTAAAATTATTCTCTTCTTAGTTTTAGTTCCTTTCCATGGAATCTGGGGAGTTGTCTATGCTTTCTTAGCAGAGAAAGTATTGAAAAATAGTTTAATCTTTTACTTTTTTAAGAAAATTTAGATAAAAAAGAAGAGCAACTATTATAGTTGCTCTTGATTTGTTAATTTGATTCTAATTACGTTATAGGCTTTAGTATGGTCTGTGTTTATCTGTTTATTGGTGTCGATGGGAATATAGAAAGTTCCATCATCATTAACTGTTCCTCTTGCAAAAACTTCATCATTTAAAAGGAATTGTATTTTATTTCCTTTAACTCTTGCTTCTAGTTTTCCATTTTTGTAAGGAATTTCTTGTACTACAGTAATTGTTGGATTATCTGACTCCTTGTTTTTTTGTATCTTTTCTTTTAAGCGTTCATACAAGGGAGTCATATCAAAGTCATAAGCTTGAATGAAGACCTTATAATTTTCATTTGGTTCTAGGTTAAATTCATGAAGATCAATTTGAGCTCTGTGATTAGTCTTGTCTGTTTGATATCCTAAGGTTTTTCCATTTATTGTCCATTCTACATACTTTGCTTCTTTTTCAGTATATACTGTAATAAATCTTCCTTGTTCAAGGGTAACTTCTATTCCTTCTCCTTTTTCTATAACTTCTGCTGCTTTTCTTTCTTTCTCTGTTTTTTTAAGTTTTTGTGGTTTTAATCTTTTAGTGTTATATAGTGGGTTCATATTGATATCATAAGCTTGGACAATACAATTGTAGGGGCCTGAGCTTAAATCAAAATCAATATCTTCATCTTTTTCAAACTTCTTAAACTCTTCAATATTTATTTCTGCTCTATGCCCATTATCGCTTGTTTCATAACCTAAGATAATACCATTGATTTCCCATTGAATAAACGCTGCCTTCTTTTCAGAATATACTGAGATAACTTCTCCATCGTAGGTAGCTTTTAATCCTTCATCTCTTTTATCTATAATTTTTAGTTCTACACCAGATGCTTCTGCAATAATTCCAATACCGCTAAAAACCAACAAAAAAACAATTACTACTGCTAGTGTCTTTTTCATCTCTATCTCCTCCTTTTCTTTATGCTCTTAATTGATAATTAATTAAGAGGTTTTGAAATAACCGTAAGGTTAATTTAACAATAAAAAGCTAAAATGTCAAGGTTTTTTATACCCGAATTGCTTAGCATATTTCCCACATCTTTCCTCTATAATCTCTATTTGTTTAGGAGTTAGTTGTTTTAAATATTTTTGATTAATATTTTCTTTTAGAGGGTACCACCTATCTCTATGTTTTGTACCAAAAGGAATTTTATGATCTTTTTGGGGAATCATATCTTCTTGAAATTTTAAATCTGTAAAATCACAAATCTTTTGAATAGTATTTTTAGTATCTTTTAGAACATCTTCAAATTTAATTATTTGAAAGTTTTTTACCTTTTCTTTGTCTTCTAAACTATACTTCATTAAATTAGACCAATGTTCTGTTGCTAGTTTTAATCTTTCTTCAAAATTAAATTTATCTTTCATATGGTTCATTCCTCCTTTTGTTTGAGCTGCTCTAAAACACATTGCATAAGGATTTCTTACTATTAGTATAAAATGAGGATTACTTTCTTTTAATAATTCATTAATAAAAGAAACTTTTAAGGTATAAATTTG
>Ga0102938_10000508_pt1 | contig 28716 bp, 18 predicted proteins | sample SalPonR2_B_D2_MG_FD_84516 | JGI IMG/M metagenome (GOLD analysis project Ga0102938, IMG submission 84516) | Salt pond soil microbial communities from South San Francisco under conditions of wetland restoration - Salt Pond MetaG R2_B_D2_MG | ecosystem: Environmental > Aquatic > Marine >... | reverse complement strand
GACATCATCGATAGAAAAATAATCAAGGAGTATTGATAGCGTGAATCAGCTTTTTGCCTTGATGTACTCTATTGCTTCGTCAACCGAGTGAAAAACGGCGAAATAATCAAACATGATGGGTTGCTCAATCATTATTTTCTGCAGCAAATCTTCGGTCATTACAAGGATCATGTAGCTGCCGGTATGTTTTATGATGTTCATTGCCTTAAGTAGAACACCAAGTGCCGAATTGGATACCTTTTCTACCTCGCGAACATCCAGAATGTAATGTTCGTAATTCGGGTAATTGGCAAGGTCATCCTGTACCAGGTCGAGTATCTCCTGGGAATTATCCTTATCAAGATTGCTTTCCTTGATGGCTCCTACCAGGATATTCTGGTTATCCATAAACGAATGTGAGAACCTGTCATTTTCAGTAGACATCGCGGCACCGCCATTTATCGAGGATTAATTATAGTTATATAATTATACTATATAACTGTAAATGGTGTGAATTGTGAATGTCAATTATTTTATGAAAAGCTACTACAACTTCATCCTCCATGGTGCCATGGTAAAATCTACTTGCATTAATGATTATTTAGAGATTACTATTTGTTAATATCTGCGTACGGAATAATGAATGGACCTCAAACCTACTGTTACCAGACTGTTAAAAGCAGTTATTATCTGGGTTCCCCTTACCCTGGCATTCCTGGTGGTAATTGCTTTACTTGCAGTATGGTTGTATGTAACCCCCCTGAGAATGGAACAGGTCATTTCCACCCAGTTTGCCAGCAGAACAAACGGTACAATACAGTTACACGTGGCCGATGTTAACCCATACAGCGGATTTGAAATTCATGATATAGTAATAAGGAGCGGGCCTGATTTCGGTGAAGACATTCTTGCCAGGATTGATGTGGTTCGGGTTAAGTACGATTTTTTTTCACTTTTTCTGGGGGACATCCATCTTCATGAAATAGGGGTATACCGGCCAAGGGTGTATGTGCAATGGAAAGACGGTCATTGGAATATTACCAGACTTATGAAATCCATGCCTGTAAAGGAAGAACCAGTCATCGAAGAAGAGCCCCGTGATGAAATACGATTTCCCATTCACGTCGAGTTCTTAATGAACATGGTGATGGAGAATCTTGAGATTCATGTTCAGGGGCCGTCATATACCAGCTCTTTAAAAAAATTTTCCGCATCGGCTGAGATCTGGATACCCCCCTTTAAAAGAATACCCTTGTCACTGGAAGCATTTTCACTTCTGGAGCGTATGAAGATAGATGTAAATCCAGCGAAAACACTTGACCTTTCTTTTTATTCTGATGATGCCACGGTTGAACCACCATTACTGTTTACATGGCGTTTGCAGTTTGATAAAACACCTGGAGAGAAACATAAGTTTATAAGCCTGTTAAAGGCGGGAACTTATCGGGCACCGGTAAGATTTAAACGCTCCCATCTTGCACCTATGAACTTTCTTCTATCATACGATATACAGTATGATCCGGGTAAAGATTTTCTGAACCTGCGAAATGTTTCTGTATCGATGAAAGAAAGGAAATGGATATCTCTTTCAGGACACGTTAAGGGGGTGACCTCCAGTCAAAATGTTTCACTACATATGCTGGAAAGCGATATCCGGCTTGATGATGTGTATCCGTATTACCGGGCTGTTACAGGTGACAGAAAAAGCATATTCAAAGGTACACTGTCCCTTTACCCCTTTTCTGTTACCGGCAGGATATCATCACTGGATATGAATGGAGTTTTGAAAGGGCGTAATTTAGAATTCAGCCAGGACGAGACGGGATTTCAGGTTTCAAATTTGAACATGCCATTTTCTGCCAGCAAAAGGGGGGCTGATATAAAGATCAATACCCGCTTAGACCTGCCCCGTTTCATTTATACAATGGAGCGAAGCCGCTCAGGTGTAAACGGGCTGCGTGTCAATGCCGATCTTTCACTGGTTGAGAACATGAAGACAATAATGGTAAATGGGCTTTCCATTCGTCATTATGACCCTTTATCAGGAAACACTTCCCTGCGAACCGGAATGACAGGCAGGGTAGATGTATCTCCCCGGCTAAAAGGTTCATTACATGTGCAATCACTTATATTCGACAGAAATTCACTGGAACCCACCCTTTCAGGTAACTTGAAAAAAACATTGCGGTCGATAAAACTCAGGCAGAAGATACATATATCCTCCCGTATAGGGTTTTACACTGATGTTGACGAGAATCGGCTCAATGTTTCCATGAAATCATCCATACCAGATTATGATGTTACTGACCTTTCTCTTGAAGGGAAAGTCATTCAGGACACAAGAGAAAAGAAAATACACCTAAAGAAGGTGCAGCTCTCAAGCAAGTCACGAAATCTTTTATTGTCATGTAACGGGATGCTGGAGTTAAAGAGTGAACCTTTTTCAGATTCAGATATTTTCTTGAAGATACGCATGGCTTCTCCACGAATGAAACCTGTATATAATGACTGGAAAATGTCAGGATTGGTGGAAATTGACACCAGGATAAAGGGTGATCTTGAAAATGGTATTGCTACCGGTAAAATTCTGATTGAAGATGTGAATGTACAGAATGATGAGAGCAAAACAAATGTAGAATCAGTATATCTTGATTTTCCTTTCCAGTATCGATTCACTCCACGCTATAGCGGGGAGTCACTTCTCGTAGTGAAAAAATCTGACATTATAAATAACCGGTTTTTCGAGGAAAAAGACAATTTCAGAATCAAGTCAGTCAGGAGTCGTCATCCTGTGCGGGATATTCAATTTGAATATTTAAAAGATATGTCCGGAAGAATTCACTTTCGTGATAATGTAATGGAGATCAACTCGTTGCGGGCTTATGTGTTGAACGGGTCGTTATATAGCAAGAATTTATTATTCAACCTTGCTGACATGAAGGCGAGGAATATGGAATACCAGTTAATTATGGATATTTCAAACATAGACATAGCCAGGCTGGATGAACCAAACCCACGAAAAAAAGGAGAGGGAACAGAAGTTTCCATGAATGCAAACCTGTCGGGAAGGGGTTTGGATTTTTCCCGGGAACTTGATATGAAGGGGTCTGTGCATATATACAAAATAGGAGAAAAGTTCGCGAGGCAGCTTCTGACCGGCCTTAACGAGGAAAAAGGAAAATCCAAGCTTGGCATAGGACAGGTAGCCGTGGATAATTCATTGAGGGTGAAGAGCTTTGACTTTAACCTGGATAGCGGTCTTATGTACACCACAGTTCATTTTCAGCGCAATCTTTTCGGATATACCATAAGCGTGAAGGACGAGGAAGTAAAATATGAGAGGATGCCTGTGCAGGAATTCCTGCGCAAAGTCAGGGAGGGGGAATAACATGTCACACCGGGTATATTATATTATTCTGATCTTGTGCGCGTCCCTTATCATTCATTCAGGCTGTTCGTCAACGCAGAATTGCATGAAGGGGATGCCGAGCTGTATTGAGATTACTCCACCGGACATTAATCTTACGGGGGAACGAACGGTGATTGAAAGACAGGTGATCGGTGATTACAGGGAATTGGAAAAGGACGCGTGGATCGTGTCTTCTGTCCAGACCAGCGTTGCCCATGGACGGTCACAGCAGATGATGCAAACTGGTGATGAAGTTCTGTTCAGGGCATTAAAGATCAGGGAGTTTCACCGTGAAAAAATCCGGGAGTACAAGGAAAAAGGGGCAGTTGGTGAGGGAAATGATGGTCTCTTGTATTTCAGGCAGAATTCTTATTATGAAAAAAATCCTGAACGTAAAAAGCAGCTTCAGGTTTTGCTGAATGAAGAAAACAGTGCCAGGAAAACAATATTTAAAAGAAGTGTATCTGCTGCTAACAAAGATGGGGATGATGCGCTGATCCAGGAATTTGCCAGGCGTTTCGCCGAGGAACAACGGGCAATGGCTCAAAAAGGAGACTGGATTCAGCTTGAAAACGGACGCTGGGTGAAGAAATAATGAGACGATCTTTGAATAAACCACGGGTATTATTCTGTATCATTGTGCTGGTTGTTGTCGTTGCGGCATGTGGTTCAGAAAACCAGAAGGATGGGGTACCCTTTAGCTACGCACAGATATTGAAAAAGGAATTCAAGTATGACGTGGGAAAGGCTGTTCCGGTTACCATAGAACAGGCCCTCGAAATGCATGGATATTTTGATGACAGCGGCAGGTATTTTTTCTTTACCTCAAACAGGGAACAGGGAAATTATGATATATATATTCGCGAACTCTCAGGCATACACTCGGTAAGACTTACCACCCACCCCTCGCGGGATACCTCTCCTGCCATGTCACCTTCCGGCAACCGGCTGGCATTTGTGTCATATCGTGATGACCCGGAGGGGGATATATTTCTCATGGAGATAGATCCTTCAGAAATTGTGCAGGAAGACTCATCATCATTTTTTAATCTGACTATGGACAGAAATCCTGAACTGAACCTTACAAAGAGTGTAGAAGGTGAATCTGGAAGGGTTCGGGTTGTGAAGGATGCATCTCCATGCTGGTCAAAAGATGGTAAGTATATCGCGTATTCCTCTGCAAGGGGGGGGATCGAGAACATCTGGATAATGCGTAGTGACGGAAGTGAAAAACGCCAGGTTACCAGTGAGGGGGGGATGTATCCCCGGTTTTCAAGGGACGGAAATTATATAATTTTTATCAGCTATAGAAACGAGGAAAACAGGGGAGATATATACAGGGTTAATACTGTTACAGGAGAAGAAAACCAGCTAATCGATACAACAGCCATTGAATTATATCCCTCGTTCATGAATAACATAAACGAGATTGTATTTACAAGGATTGACAGGGATACAAATGGGGATGGATCGATAAACCTTGATGACAACTCTGTATTGTATTATAAAAATATTACAAATGGGAATGAATACCCACTGACACTGTATTCGAATTCATCTTTTAATGCCCAATGGTCACCTTATGATGACGGGGTGCTTGTATATTCAGTACAGAACAAAAATAACCTGAACATAAACCTGATTCCGGATACCGGGGTCATCCCGAAAAGAGACAATGCCAGAAGCCAGTATGATCTTGCCGGCAAATACTTGAAAGAATACGATGACAATGAACGGTACATGGCAGCACTTTCAAGGGTATATGATTTTCACTACAGTAAAAAAGACATTCGGTCTGGAATATACATAACCAGTGCGCTTCAGGACCTGGCCGAAGGTTTCCACCTGGAAAACAAAAAGCAGCAGCGGGATAATGTATTATTAAAAATTAAAAATATATCTACCGATTCAAATGATTATCCCGGGATAATTTACCGGTACCTGGCATTAAAATTCAGGAATTTGAATACTGAAGAATATCTTCAGGGGATAATTGAGAAACTGGATGAACGAGAAGACAGGCAAATAATACTCCCATATGTCATGGAGGAGCTTGGTCAGAATTACTCAAAATCGGGAGAGAATAAAAAAGCAATTCAAATATATAATAATATTATCACAGACCACAATTCATATAACAGGCTGATGCATGTCTATTATTCAATGGCAATCATTCAGACACCACCAATGCTTGGAAATGGGCAGCTGCCTGACCCGTTAATAAAGGTTATTGAATCAAGGTATATATACCTGAAAAATGATGCCATTACCTTTCTTGTGAGCAGCCTGGAGAATCTTTCAGGTAAGAAGAAAAAACGTAAGTTAACAGAACAGCTACTGGAAACCTACAAGTCAACAAATTCATTGAAACCGGTTTTGCAGTATTACCTGGCAGAACTATATCATGATAAAGGCGACCTGTCAGCTGCAGAGAAATATTGCTCCGAAGCTCTTTCAAATGTTAAAAAAAACGACCAGGTTTTTTACCGTTCGCATGTACTTCTTGGTTCAATCTCGGAAATGAAAAAGAATTTTCGTAAAATGGAATATCATTATTCTGAAGCAGCCAATAATTACATTCTGCTGTGGCAACAATCGAATATTACCAGTATAGTTAAGAAATTGATCGACTATTACGAAGAGTATGGTCAAAGAAGTGAGCTGGCTGGAAAATATAAAGACGCGGTAAAGCTGTATAAAAAATATGTTTCACTCTTAACCCGCCTTCACCTTTTGAAAAAATTTGAAGATATTTACAATGAATATGGCGCCCGATCGCATATACTCTATATCGATACCTTCGTTGAGTCCAGGGAAGATGTAAATGAAAGTCTTGAGACCCTTATCGAAGAATATATTGGAAACAGGCAGCAGGCATTGAATGTTGCCCGCATGGATTTTAAGAAAGCATACCTGTATGGCCTTGGATATATTTACACAAAAAAAGCGGTAGCTTCTGCAAATAAGAAAAATTATGTGGCAGATCATGGTATAACAAGAAAAGAAAATTTAACTGAACAGTTGCGCCTGTTAAAGCATGCCATGAACCAGGTTGAATGGGCCAACTTTATTGATGATACCTTTATCCCTTCGTTTTTATTAAAAGGTTGGATTTACCAGTACGTGGACATGCTCAGAAACAGGGAAGAAACTGAATTTGGCAGCAGGTATACCCACCTGTTTGACGAGTATTTCCCAGCATATTTATGGGAACAGAACATCTCCATATATGAAAAGGCACTTAAAACTAATGACGAGAAAAGCAAGCCGGAGCAGGAAGGCAACCTTCATCTTAACCTGGCAAATGTTTATTTTCTGTTGAACAACTATCCCCGATCTCTGCATCATTTTAAAAAAGCAAGTGAATATAAATCCCGGTTCGAATCTCCCATACAGGAAGCCATGTATCATTATCATTTTGGTTACTGCTACTGGCACAATGGAAACATTGAACGTGCACGACATCAGCTTCAGACATCGTTATTGATATACCGAAACCTGGCAGGGGGTAATACGAGAAGATACAGCAATGAAATTTACAATATTTATCGTTATTTTGCATTATTTGATATTACCGAAAAGAATTATGACCGGGCTGTTACATGGTTGCGGCGAATTATGAATTTCGCGAAAAAAAATAATATTTCAATAGATGACGCACGGTATCTCCAGAATATAGCCTTTTGCCGTAACCAGCAGGGTAAAACTTCCGAGGCACTTTCCTATCTTGCCAGTGCGGAAAAATTATTAAAAAAATACCCATCTGATTCCAGGGGTTATCGTTTAATGTGGCGCTTTTTTGGTGTAGTACCACTCAAGTTTTATGATCTCGGACCTGATGTGGCTGTGATTGGTGAAAGTAAGATTTTTTCAGAACTTGATACCTATACAAAGAAATTGCTCAACATATCAATGCAGGAAGATATCCATTTCAATTCGGGAAAGTATGCCATTGCCATACGTCATCTAAAGAAGAAACTGGAACTACTGGAAGAAGAAGACAACTCGGTAACACGCGAGTCTGCCATAAAGGTTATGAATAATATCGGTTATTGTTATTTCTTTATGGAAAATTACAGCAAGGCCGAGAAGTTTTTTCAAAACGCATGGGATATGGCGGACAGGGACAAAATGACAGGAATCGGAGGCCGATACGAGATCATAATGAATCTCGCCTACATGTATTCCTACATACTGGAGAACAAGCCGGGGTACATGAACAAACCGGATGAAAAACTGAATAACCTTGTAGATGAAATTCGAAAGTACAGGGAAGAATACAGTAAAATGCGTTACAGGGCAGCACTTGAAGAACTGGAAAGAAAGGCCTCCGCGAGAAACAGTGAAGTAACTGAAGAAGAAAAAGAAGAATTGAAAGAAGAGGTGGCACAAGAAACAGGACGACAATACTACAGGATAGATATACTTCTTGGTATGCTGAAATATTATCGGGCCGAGTTGTTCCTTCACAGGGAGATAGAGAAAAAAGCTGGTGAGCTGGATGCCGCGTACACGGTGTATAAATCCAACCAGTTATTATATAACCAGTACCTTGAAGCACTGGAAGATATATCACGGGCCCTGGACAATATGCCACACACAGCTTCTACACGGCTGGAAATCAAGCTCTTATTAAACAGGGCACAGTGTTACAGGAGACTTGGATTTTACCAGGAGGCATACGAGGATTATTTTTCAGCTGAGAAAAAGGCAGAGTCTCATCAGTACAATGATCTGCGATGGCAGGTATATGGGCATACCGCTGAATTTCTGTCAAATCATGGACCGGAGGTTGCACCTGAGAATTACAGGAAGAAAGCAGAAGAATACTACACGCGAAGTCTTCTCGTTGTTGAAGATATGCCACTAAGATACAGTGGCAAACGGGCGAAAGTGCTTGGATTTTACAATGGGTATATTGATCTTTTACTTGCAGGGAAAAAATGGCAAACAGCTTTTAATTTTGCAGAAAGAAAAACTTCTTTTAACAGGATCATACTTATTGGCAGTGAATCTCCTGATTTATATGATGCTGCCCATGACAGAATGTATCGCCAATACAGCTATCTGCTGCAGGAGATTGTACAGCGGGAAAATGAACTTTCAGCTAAACTGGAAAAAGGTGCGGCACCGGATTCGCCAGTAATTAATCAGATCAGGGACGCGATCGGGAAGAATAAGAGTGAGATGCGTAATTTGTATTCAAGGATGAAATCTTCCAGCCCATTACTGCTTTCATATATAAAAATTGAGGATGGGAATACTGTTCAGAATATACGGTATGACAAAACTGCATTAAGGTTTCATAATCATGACGGCAAAAAAGGGTGCTGGAAGATAAGGAATGGTATTGTTGAATTTGAGTATTATTCATCATCACGGGAAGAGTATCTTGAGAAGCAGTTACAAGCATATTCTGATCCAGTGGTAATCGCAAGTGAAGACCTGGATGTGGATGAGGATAACAATGAACTGAAGGGAATATTAGGAAATTTTAACATTATACCTTCGCTTAGCAGGTTGCCACTGTATCAGAATACTGAAGGGTACCCGGTAACCTTTATTACTGCTGATAAAGAAACCCTTACCAGGTCCATACTTGCGAATGTAACACTACCTTCACCTGATCACGATAAGGCAGAACTTGAACGATACAACCTGGTAATCGATTCTGCTCCTTCAGGCTTTAATATCACGCCGGGTTACCTTTTTTCACGTCGCTATCTATATCCCATTATTGTAAAAAATACCGATTCAATCGATTATGAGCAGTTTCTATTGATGATGGAATCATCACTATACGCGCAGGTACAGAAAATATATATTACCCTTAATGCGGATGATGAAAACATTATTCAGCTGGCCCGTGATATTTCTGATACACGAAAACAAGTTCCAGGCGATAGCAGCGAATTCACGGGAAGGATGCTTGTATCCGGCTTTGAGACGCAGGATATTGAAAGAACTGGACGGGACGTCAGAGAACAGGAAGAAAGGGAATGGAGCACGCATGAACAGTTATTGAAGAAGGGTGAATATGATTCAGCAAGGAATCATCTGCACAGGTGGTATGGATATTCAGCAGGGGAAGGTGATTCACATGCCAGATATCATTCTCAACTGTCTGAGATATATCTTTATGAGAATAAACTTGAAAAAGCAATTGAAGAAATTGACATTGCCCTGGAAAAATCGAACGATACAGAAATTGAGAACAGGATTTTTTCATTTAAGATTTACATTCTGCTGTATTCAGGTAACGTGCAGCAGGCCCGGCAGTTAATACCCCAATTAGCAAATGATACAGGTGAAGAAATCAGTGTAGATGTGCTTGTATACAGGTATATACTCGGCATTATCCAGAGCGGGGGCATCGATTCAGCACTGTCTATATATGAAACGGACTTAAAAAGTTATCTGAATCGTGACAGGCTTGCCATACTGGCTGCACAATACCTCTCAGCGTATGGAAATACAGAAAATGCTGTTGCAATAATGGAAAAATGGAAACCATCGTATATAACAACCTCAAGAGAATATATCAGGGCGTATTTCTTCGGAAAGAAAATTGAGGGGGAAACCAGCAGGCAACCGGTACAAATGTTGCTGTCTTTAGTTACAAACGGGGCTTCTATTGAACAGCTGGAAGAAAAAGCCCGCACCCTGCTGACACGTGAAACTACCCCGAAATTGACTGATCTTCTTGTATTGGAATTGATGCATCAAGTGTATGAAGACAGGGGCATCCCGGCAAGGAGTGACTTTATACTATCCTCACTCAACCTGGAATCAATAGTATCCAGGGCAGTATGGGTTGATAGATTATTTTATTTACGAAAAATGGCACAAACAATGCACCGCCTGGAAGAATATGAGAAGGCGTTGCGTTATGTGAATCTCTGGGACAATGCCATAGAAGATCAATCACCCCGTTCACTGGTATATTATCCGCATTTCCGGAAAGCAGAAATTCTTTCTAAAAAGGAACAGTTCAAGGAATCATACACAACGTGTAAAAAATTACTGGAAGACATGTCACCAATATTTCCCATTTATCCCAATGTGCAGTTGCTGCAACTGGAAAATGAAATACATGGTAACCGCATTGAAGACGCGAAAAAACGATGGGAGAATATATCACCTTATATTTCTTCTGAACTTGAATATATTTACAGGTTATTAAAAGTACGTATTGATTTTATGGAGATAGTTGCGAAAGGAAGCACTTCAGATAATGAGTTGGAAGGAATTGAAAAAACTGTCAGGGAAGCCCTTGACTCGATTGATGCCAACCGGGAACAGGTATCATATCCACTCAGGATGGATATAGTCAAAAGCAGTCTCAATGTTATGATGTCTTTCAGGATGAGCAGGGGCAACTATATTGACGCGTTGTATTACGCGGAGGTTATTAAACAACTGGAATTACGATCCGCAATGTCACTGGATATACACGGAGTTAATTCAGGTGAAGATATTAGCAACCGGTTTAAAATTTTGACAAAAGACTCTGATGGAGAGGAGTTTGTATCTTTAGTACGAAAAAATCCATTTCTGGCATACTCATCAATCATAAGCATGATTCCGGTACGGGAGTACCAGGCTTTTATACCTGATGATACTGTAGTGATGTACATGGTAAAAAATCATGATGATATATTTTTCTGGGCAATAGGACCGCGTTCAGTGAATCCAGGAAGAATAAAAGGGGGATTCGAAAGTATAGAGTCATGGCTGGAAGAATACAGGGATGCTGCTTCTTTACTGGAACCTGTTACCGGGTTCTCCGCGCGGCTTCAGGCAATATTGTCACCGCTTACACGATACTTTAAAAATAAAGAAAGGGTATTGTTCGTGGTTGATAATGACCTGGTTTCTGTTCCTTTTGAAATTATGGGGGAAAGGAACATGCTTGCGGAAACCCATTCTGTATATTACAGCAGTTCAATTCTCTCAAGCTTTATACCATCCGGGAATAAATTCAACAAAGTTATCCTTGCGGGAAATCCTGAAAACAGTATAGCTACCAGTCTGCAAAACGTAGCCATTAAAGAATCCGGTATGAAGTATGAGAGTGGTGAAGTTACACCGGGTAAGGCGATTCACCTCTATTCCTCCTTGCGATATAACCCGGTTCACAGGGGATGTATCATGGATGACCGAAAAATAACTGAATATTTCAGTGGAAATCCATATCTATATTTAGCATCACTGGAATCTGCCGGGTTAAATCTTGATACTGTTCTGGTGGATGCTGCCGCTATAAATGGTTGCGGAAATATCATCATTGATGATTTGGCTGTACAAGATGTGAACGTGGCAGTATTTACCAATACGTTATACAGTTACATTCACAAGGGGTTATCGGTTGACAGGGCATTTTCGCTTGCTAAAACAGCTGTTATCGAAGATAAAAGGTACAAACATCCTTCTTTCTGGGAAGGTCTTCGGTTGTATGTAAGGCCGTCGGATATTGATATAATGAAGAGTAAATAATTGTAATGACCGGGGATGTAAAAAAAGGGAATATAATTGTCATTGATGATGATGACATGGTAAATGAAGTACTCAGCTTTATACTGAAAGAGGAGTACGACGTGCTTACTTTTTTTAATGCCGAGGACGCGTTGAATAATGGACAGATTTCAACGGCTGATGCCATTATAACGGATGTTAATCTTCCCGGCATGAACGGAATTGATTTTCTGCGGCAGGTGTACCAGGTGGATTCAAACATTCCGGTGATCGTAATAACCGCGTATAATGATATTGATATAGCAATATCAGCTCTAAAAAACGGCGCGTTTGACTTTATATTAAAACCATTTAAAAATGATCAGATTTTGCTTTCAGTTCAAAAGGCTATTGAACGTCACGATCTTCTGCGGGAAAATATTAAGCTGATGAACGAGCTGAAATCGAAGAATAGAGAACTGGAACTTCTCAACAGGAAAATACAGCAAAGAAATGTTGAAATTGAAAACGAACTGGATATTGCAGGTAACCTGCAGCAATGCCTGTTCCCGGTGGAATTTCCCGACCTGGATGATTTTACTTTTGAATTACGATATCAACCGGTTGAGAAGATAAGTGGTGATTTTTTTGATTTTCTTTTTTTTGATAAAAATCATTTCGCCCTGATCTTTGCAGATGTATCAGGTCATGGTGTCCCTGCCGCGTTGTATTCTGCCATGGTGAAAACCGGAATATCAACTATCGGTTGTCCGGAAATATCTCCGGCGGATTTTATGATGCAGTTGAATCTTTTTCTTATCGGCTCACAGAAGACCATGAGCTATAATTACGCCACAGTTTTTTATGCACTATTTGACCTGGAAAAAGGTACTATACAGTATTGTAATGCCGGACTTCCATCACCAGCCCATATACGTGAAGAACAGGAGATGCAGTTACTGGAAACAACCGGTCCCTTTGTGGGTATTTTCGAAACATCCGAGTATTTTCAGAAGGAAGTACAGATACAAAGGGGTGATTCAATTCTGTTTTTTACGGACGGTGCATTTGAGTGCCCGGACAGGCGGGACAGGGTGATGGGGCAGCAGCAGTTCATTGATAAGATCAGGGAATACTGCCATTTGAATATACACGATCTTGTGTCTACAATGTATGATGTGATTCAGCAGTATTGTGGTCCGGACAGGTTCGTTGATGATGTGACAATACTGGGAGTTCACTATGATTCCATTGACACCTGATGTATGACATGGGTTCAACGGCATTTTACTGGAGGTTTTATGAAAGTTTCAAATAAAGTGTTACATATTCTTCTTACCTGCTTCCTGGGAATAGCCTGCATTCTCGCGACTTCTCAATTCGGTTATGCAATGCAGGTAGGGTTTCTCGTTGGTGATGTGTATGTAACCCGGGGTGAAGCAACCAATGCAGCATCCATGGGATTGCAACTTCAAAAAGATGATATTGTGAAAACAGCAAAGGGTGGCATGGCAGAACTGAATTTTAAAGACGGCAGTGTATTAACTGTTCAGGAAAGCAGCAAGATAAGAATAGTAACGGTACATGGCGGAGAACAGGATTCCTTTTCAGTTTTGACAGGCATCGTAAAGGCCAGGTTCTCCAAACTAAAAAAAGGGTCACACAGGAAAATCTATACTCCCACAACGGTATGTGGTATCAGGGGTACAGAATTCGAAATTGCCGTGAGTGATAGTGTAGATTCGAAGGTACATATGAAGGAAGGGACCGTCCAGCTGCAAAATCAATATGGCACATCAACGGTTAAGGGTAATGACCAGGCTAAGATTCCAGTGGCCGGAAAGCCTGAAATGACGAAAGATGATAGTACTATTGACAAATGGAAAGAGAATAAAGATAAAGATTTTTCCGAGAATCCGTCAGCAAGTGCTGAACGATTGACAAGGCATCTTGATGTAATGAAAGAGCGTGCGGACAACAATTCAGAATCAATATCTGAAATGAAGAATACACTACCTGATGAAGGCGGCAGCGATAAGGAAAAAGACCTTAAAAAAATCAGCCAGGTAATTTCTACGGAGTCTATTGTGGAAGACGACATGTTCATGAACCAGGCGGCTTCAGGTGCCATTGAACATATCCTGGATAATTTTGACAGTGACAAGAAAGATATTTATGATAATTTTATAAAAATAAAAAATGAATCAAACAGGGTACTGGAACAACAGAGGAAAAATTACCAGGCCATACAGGCTGTTAAGGAAGCATATAAAAAAGCATATGGTGAGATCATGGATTCCCACCAGGAATACATGGATTCCATTAAAAATAAAATTGATAAAGACAGTGTGAAACCACGTCTTGAATGAGGGTACATGCCATTTGTTAACATAAAGCTTGCAGGAAATATCTCCAAAGAGCAGAAACAGGAGTTGGCCATGAGGGTAACAGAGGCCTTACAGGATGTGGCCGGGAAAACCCCCGCCTCTACGTATATAGTATTTGAAGAGGTGGAGAGGGAAGACTGGGCAGTGGGTGGAACCCTGCTTTCAGACAGGTAGTAGTGTTAGTTTTCTTCATGGGTTTGCCATAAAAAATTTCTACCAGCACGCACTCCCTGTTCAAACCCTTCTAATATTCGCCTGGGATCTTTGCTTAGTCGATCAACATTGAAGTCACCAGGTGGATATATTATGTCAATCCCGGTGTGCACATGCTCAAGTTCGTCGATAATCCTGTTATACATCATGAACCGGTTTTCCATTGCCTGCACAAGAAAACGGTACTTTTTCTCGCGGTAATATGATTCATAGATAGTGCGGATCCAGAAAGACTCCTCTTTTTTCCTGTATCCCTTTTTGCGTGTGAGAACCACCAGTATCTCATCTTCACTATACCCCATTTCAAGGGCTTTTTTATACGGGACAGGGTCCAGCAGTCCACCATCAAGAAATTCGTATTCGCCATAATGTACGAATCCACGGTACAGTACAGGAATCGCAGCGGTGGCTTTTAGTGCCACAAGAATATCATCATTTTTTGAATTCAGGTATATGGTTTCAGGTGGATTATGCTCACTGCAATGTGTTGCGGTGATTATTACCGGTATGGACCGTTTCAGGTACTTTATGTTAAGGGGATCCTGGCCCTGGATAATGGTTTCAACCATCCAGTCAAGGTTGAGAATATGCTGTTCAACTCTCAGAATATTTGAAAGCTGTATAAAGTTGCCACTGAGAAGCTCGGAAAAAAACGCGTCCCTGGCAATATAGATCTGCCGTGCGGCATAGGCGGTTCCCGTCAGGGCCCCCGCTGATGAGCCTAATATTTTTTTGAAAGGGAAATACCCCCTGTCGGCAAATGCTTGCAGTACTCCTGTTAAAAAAATACCCCGCATGCCGCCACCTTCAAGAACGAGCACCTTCTTTTTGGGAAAACCAGATATGGATTTACCTTGAAGCCTGTTACTGATAGATTGAATAATTGACATGTGTGAAATCCTTCACCCGTTGTAATGATCTTTATACAACAATCCGGAAAGATTGAAATAATTATATCTATGATAGTAGATCAATTTCCCAATGCAAAGACTTTTTTGAAATGTGGAGTTGTCCTGTCATTCGTTACAATGTATACTTAACATGAGGAGGACGATGTATGATTTCAATAATAGTGCAGCACGGAGATAATATTTCGAAAGAAGAAAACCCGGATAAGCCACTTTCCGCAAAGGGCAGGGAGCAGATCAAAAACCTCGTAAATTTTCTAAACGTAATAAAATGGTGCCCGGAACGTATTATTCATAGCGGAAAGCTCAGGGCAGCTGAAACAGCAGAAATTGGGGGAAAGGGAACCGGTTGTACACAGATTGAAGTGGAAGAATACCTGAATCCAAATGATGATCCTGAACGGTTGATTAAAGAACTTGTCGATACGGATGACAATATCCTGGTGGTGGGACACATGCCTTTTCTTGGCGAGTTGGTGAAAAAAATTACCAGGTCAAAAGAAAATGATGTTATCGATATAACACACGGTTCACCTTTAATGGTAACAAAAAAGGATAGCAGGCTTATTGTAGATACGTATATACAAAACAGGTATCTTGGCGGCAGGTAAAAAAAACTTCTATTTAAAACTTGATTGCCAAAATGGTGAAATCATCCATCACATCCTTGTCGATTCGGTGTGAATGGAGGAATTGCTCCATTTTTGAGATAAATCCTGAAGGCATCTGGTCAACCGCTTCAAAGGCCATATTGATAAGTTTCTCTTCGCCAATATCGATATCCCCTTCACCTAAATATTCAAGCACTCCATCGGTGAAAAGAAGTACGATATCTCCTTCATTGAAAAAGATAGCCTTTTCTTCGAATAGCGCACCTGGATTTATCCCCATGGCAGGGCCGGCGGCATTAAGGCGGACAACCTCCCTGTTGGCCGGACGAAGCAGGATCTGGTCATTATGCCCCGCGTTTCCATAGGTGATGAGATTGTTGTGAGAATCAACCAGCATGTAAAAAGCGGTGACGAACATACCGTATTCAGAATCTTCACAAATATAACGATTCGAGTGGGCCAGCATATTCCCCGGTTGAATGCTCATGCGGGATTCAGCCCGAATAACATTTCGGGCAGTACCCATAAAGAGGGCCGCGGGAATGCCTTTACCGGAAATATCAGCTACGAGAATTCCGAACTTATCACCTTCAAAAGGGAAATAATCGTAGAAATCACCACCAACTTCTTTGGCGGGCTTGTTAAAGGCTGCAAGGCTGTGAGAATGAATTTTCAAAGGCAAGGCTGGAAGAATCCTTTTCTGTATTTCGGAGGCGATATCAATTTCCTGGGCCAGTCTTCTTTGCGCTTCCATTGTCTGATAATAAATGGTGTTTTGATATGCCTCGGTGATGTGATTGGCTATTGTAGACGCAGCCCTGAAATCAAAGGCAGTGAAATGCCTGTTGTCAATCTTGTCAGAAAGATTAAGTACCCCGATAATCCTGTTCTTGTGCCGAAGGGGCAGGGACATAAATGAAGGGGTATTATAATCCCGGTTCTTTACGGATTGATTAAAAGAAGTCTCTTTATTTATATCAGATACAAGCAGGGGATCACCAGTTGTGCATACATGATGGATTACAGGCGCTTCAGAATAATCAGAAATAGTCATATTTATATTTTCGGGAAGATTCATTGACGCAACTATAGTATACGCTTCTAACTCGTCATCACGAAGTGCAATAGAAACACGGCTTACACCCAGGTTTTTTGCCAGGGGCTCCATAATTTGAGAAAAAATATTATCTTCCGGTTGTGCGTGGGCAAGGGTTTGAGATATCTCGTATAAAGTGGTCAGCTCCCGCAGCCTGGTTGAAAGGTCGTCGTATAATTGCCTGTTAGTAATGGCAATGGCAGCCTGGTCAGCAATATATGAAAGAAGTTGCTGGTCCCACTCTTCAAATCCTTCCCTGTCAATGGCGTTAACTACCTCTAAAACACCTATCAGAGTGCCGATTACTTTCATGGGAACACAGAGTATATTTTTTGTTTGAAACCGTGACTTATTGTCAATTTCACGATAAAAGCGTTCGTCATTCTGTGGATCATTTACAATAAGGGGTTCACCTGTAATCATAACAGAGCCGGCAATGCCTTTTCCCTGGGGTACTGTTTCACCCATTATTTCTTCATCACCTCCACCCCGTACAACATAAAAATAGAGATCGTCTGACACGGGATCGGTTAAAAGAATGGAGGCCCCTTCTGAATTGATCATTGTTTTGGTTATGTCAAGAATGGCAGATAACAGGCCGTTTAAACTCATGGTGGAGTTGATTCGCTTGTTTATACTGCTGATCTGGGCAAGATTTATTTCCTGGTTTTTTGATGACATTGTAATTTTATTCCATGAATTATATATAGACTATCATAATTATATTATTATAAATAAAAATAATTAAAGCACAATACTATTTTACGAACATGGTAAAAAGATGATCTACAGTCTGGTTGATCCTTTCAGACATCATGCTTTCAGTTGCCTCTTCATGCCAGGTGACACCAAGGGCAAAGCCGATCAGCTCGCTGATTATGATCTCGGCAACAATTTCGGGGTCGATATCTTCACGGATAAGTTGCTGCCGGGCACAGGTATCAATCAATCCACGGATATGCCCGGTTACGATATCCTGGTATTCAAGGTAGATTTTACGAAGATCCATGTTATAATTGAATTGTGCCCAGTAATCGATGATCACCCGGATGTATTCCTTGTGATTCAGTGACATCTTCATGGTATAGGTGATGATTCCCCTCATTCTTTCAAGTGGTTTGCCCTGGTCAGGTACTGAAATGTTCATGGATACCAGGAAGAAATCAACGAAGGTTTTCATTACTTCCAGCATTACCTCGTCCTTGGTTTCAAAGTAATAATGAAAACCCCCTTTAGATATTTCAGCTTCTTCGGCAATATCCTCAACGGTAAGGTTTATATACCCTATTTTTGCTATGGCATTAAAGGCAGACCATATGATATGGTTTCTCTTTTTTTCCTGTTTTTCAAGAATCTTCGGGTTTTTTGTTTTTTGCATGACTCTTACATAAATTTCGCTATTATATATTGCAGTATACTGTAGAATGTGTCGGCAAAAAGTCCACAATTTTTCATTTTTTTAAACAGCCGGTTTGTTTTTTTGATCTTGTAATAGATATGGAGCACAAGGCCATATCAGGGGAATATGTATTTATGAAAACCTGTTTGGTTATTGACAATGTGACACTCCGTCCTCATGAACCGGAAACGGTTCTACAGGACAAGCTATACGCACTTTACAACAGCAAGGGTATGACGGTTGAGAAAATACTGCGCAAATCTCTTGATGCACGGAAAAAAAACAGTATTGTGTACAGGTACCGTGTACTTGTTTCGGTAGAGGAAGAGGAGAAGCAGCATCTTCTTTCTCATGATGAATGCAGTGTATACAATGAACCTGCGCCCGTTACCTTTTCAACGGTGAAAAAAGATACCAGGGTGCCGGTGGTTGGCGCCGGGCCGGCGGGGCTCTTCTGTGCCCTTGCACTCAGTGAATCAGGAGTGGGTGTTGACCTGTACGAGCGGGGAAAACCGGTTGAGCAGAGAATGCGGGATATAGGGCAGCTGAAAAAGTACGGGATTCTTGATGAGAACAGCAACATCCTGTTTGGTGAAGGGGGGGCGGGGACGTATTCTGACGGGAAGCTGGTCAGCAGATCGGCAAGTGCCGAATCACGATGGTTTTTTGAAAAGATGGTGGAACTTGGTGCACCTGAAAACATATTATATGATGCCAAACCACATGTAGGCACGGATAAACTTATTCCTGTACTGAAAAAGCTGCGAGGTTTGCTGGAAAAAAGGGGCTGCAGGTTTCATTTTTCAAGTTTGCTGACGGATATTTCGGTTCGCGATGACCGGTTGTTTTCTTACAGTATTGACGATGAGGAGATACAGTGTAACCCGTTCCTGGTGCTTGCGACGGGACATTCCGCGAGGGGGGTGTACGACATCCTTCATCACAGGGGGGTTTATCTTCAAGCCAAGGGATTCGCGGTGGGAATACGTGTGGAGCATCCCGTCGAGTTGATCAATGCCATTCAATATGGCAAGTCATGGGAAAAGAAGGGACTACCCGCGGCTGAATACCGCCTCGCATGGAAAAATCCGAAAACGGGGAGGGGGGTGTATACCTTCTGCATGTGTCCGGGTGGGGAAATAGTCAATTCCTCTTCAGAACAGGATATGCTCTGTATTAACGGCATGAGTTATTCACAGCGAAACGGAAATTATTCAAACGCGGCGGTTGTGGTGACCGTGCACCCGGCTGATTTTGGGAACACCCCCCTTGGTGGTGTGGAATTTCAGCGCACACTGGAGGCGGCTGCCTTTCGGCTGCCCGGCGGAGGCTTCACGGCCCCGGTGCAAAGGGTGACGGATTTTGTTGATAGAAGAGACAGCCGGGGTGCTGTCGCCGCGACGTATTCTCCCGCTGTTTCGGGGGTGAATATGACCGCGATTTTACCTGGCTGGATTTACGGCGAAATCGCCCGGGGAATAGTGCATTTCGGCCGTAAGATGAAAGGATATTATTCAGATGAGGGTATATGCGCGGGGGTGGAAACACGTACGTCCTCCCCTGTTCGTATCACCAGGGATGAATCGTACCAGTCAATTTCATGCAGCGGCCTTGTGCCCGTTGGAGAAGGAGCCGGGTATGCCGGCGGAATAGTGAGTTCAGCGGTGGACGGGGTCAGGGCAGCGAAAAAAATAATTGCCTATTATGAAAATGTATGACAGCAAAGAAAGTAACTATCATTCATTTGACGTTTTTTATTCACGGGAGTAACACGACACGATGATACCTGAGAAGATTAATCTCAAAACCACCCATCTGACCGCGGGAAGGGATAAATTTCCCCGTCCTGACCGGATCCGAAATCCTGCCTACAGCCTGTGTGGGGAATGGATGCTTTGCCCTGATAAAAAGGGGGAAGGGTTAAGAAAAAAATGGTACATGAAGGATGTTGCCCAATCCATCATTAACAGGGATTACGGGAAATTACCCGTGGCATCCTCTCCTTTTGCCGTGCATGTCCCTTTTCCCCTTGAATCTGAAATAAATCAGAAGATTTTGTCCCCCCATGGCCTGAATCCGCGGGGGATTGCAAAGATAAAGAGATTCTGGTATTTTCTTTCGTTTGACAGGCCCGGGGACATTGAAAAGGGATTGCTGCATTTTGGCGCGGTTGATTACCGGGCTACCGTGTGGCTCAATGGAATAAAATTGGGGCAGCATGAGGGGGGATACACGCCATTCAGTTTTCCCGCTGAGCAGTTGCAGGATCATAACGTGCTGGCGGTAATGGTAGAAGATTCTCCATCGGGTTCGCAGGTGCGGGGAAAACAGACCTTTCTCAAGAAACCGTTTATGGTGTGGTACACGGGAATTACCGGGATATGGCAGCCGGTATGGATTGAGAAGATCACATCGCACTATATCAGCGATGTCATCTTTACCAGGGGTCCTGAACGTATGATTACCTTCAATGCCGGGGTTGTTGGCTCGGGGGACTTGATAGTTCATGATCTTTCCCTGGAGGTGCAGGTGTTTGCATCACAGGTTCATGGTAAAAAAGGCGCATTGAAGACTCCCATAAAGATCTTTAAAGAGGCCGTAACTTTTGACCCGTTCAACAGGGGGGAATGCAGCACGGAACTGCAGACAAAGCTTTTTGACCAGTGGACACCCGGCTGGCCCGCCCTGCATCCGGTACAGGTGATATTGAAAAGAGGAAACAGGGAAGTTGACCGGTTGTACCTGTATTTCGGCCATCGACAGGTGGAGGTTGAAAACGGCATTATTCAGCTCAATGGAAAGCAGTTGTATCAACGGCTTCTTCTTCACCAGGGATATTATCTAGAGGGGCTGTACAGGCCTGAGAATGACCAGCAGTACCATGAAGATATAACCATTATGAAAAATGCGGGATTTAACGGATGCCGAATGCATCAAAAAATTGAAGATCCCCGTTTCCATTACTGGGCTGATATTATGGGATTTCTTGTGTGGGAGGAGATGCCCAGCTATTATTATCCATCTACAAAAAACATGCGCAAAATGGAACATCAGCTGCACGAGGTTCTGCGAAGGGACAGTATGCATCCATCTGTTATTACAAACGTGTTGTTTAATGAAAGCTGGGGAATCTATTCAACATTCGTATCCGGCAGGGCAAGAAAAAACGTGATAGATTTATTCAACCGGGTCAGGCAGCAATATCCCGGTTACCTGTATATTGATAACAGTGGGTTTCACCACTTAAAAACCGATATAATGGATATTCATCACTATATTCCGGATTTTAGCGATGTTGAAGATTTTTACAGGCTGCTTGAAAAGGGTGTTCGTGAAGCACCCCTCTGGGGGAATTTCTTCAGCATGCTTCTTGGACGTGAAAATGTGCAGACACCCTGCCTGAAGGGATATGGAGACAAGGAGGCCCCCCTTTTTATAAGCGAGATGGGCGGTTTCGGTTTTGACATGTACAAGAGCCAGGTGGATGACCTTGAGACATTTTTTAAGAACCATCTTGAGATATTGTCGCGATTTCGCAACATACAGGGATTCTGTTATACACAGTTTGCTGATACCTTTCAGGAGAAAAACGGGCTTTTTACAGAAAACCGGCAATGTAAACTGAAAGATCCTTCCCGTATTATGAGAAATTCCCTTCCAGGTAAGATATTTTGGTAAGTGCGTATTGATATGTTTCCGATAATAAAGGGAGTGAATATCATATGTAATAATAATACGGGTATGAAATACATGAAGATGATTACACGTCTTCTGCTGATGGTTGGTATTATTCTAACTTCTGTACACGGGGATAATCTCCCCGCGCAGGAAAGTTTTGATGTACATGATCAGTTGCGGTTGACACTTCGGGTTAATAAAACATCATTTTACAGTGATGAGCCGGTGGAAGTGCGGCTTGTTGTGCATAACACCTCGAAGATGGATGCGTCATTTGTGATATACGACGAAGCATACACAACCTTTCAGCCGGTGGTGTATACAGATAAGGGACGGGAAGCATCCACCAGTGTGGATTACAGGCTTATGGATAAGGATATGACCGCAGCAATCTCAAATGCCGGGAAAAGAATGATAACAATTAAACCATCTGAGAAATTTATGCAGGTAGTTAATCTCAGGGAGTTATATACTATCAACACAGGACAAAGTTATCGTGTGCGTGGATATTTCTTTCCTGATGCCGGTATTAAACGTGCCATATCCAGTGATAATGTACTGAATATTGATATCATACCGGTTCAGACGGTGCAAAAGGAATCAGGGGTTAAGCAGGTAAAAAGAACTATTTCGCCATCCGAGGTGGTGCTGCTGGCACTTTCTGCTGAGAAAAATGAGAAGTGGGATCTTTTTAGAAAGTACGTGGATCTTGATAAGTATATACAGGCCTTTTCACGTTTTGCCAGGTTGTACAGCCAGGCAACGGAAGCCGAGAGGTTGAAAATACTTGAAGATTTTAATACCTTTATAGAACGGGACAGGGTAGATTATCTTGTTGACTTTTCAATACTAAATGAAAATATTATAAGTGAAAAGGGGCTGGCCTTCGTTGAGGTGAAGGTGAAGAGATGGGGAGCAAGATATCCTTTTGTATACAAGTACAGGTATACACTTGAGGAATATCGTAATTTCTGGCTCATTACTAATTTCGATGCCACTGTAATGAAGGAATAGCATATGACAGAAATATTATCACAGGATGAAATCGATGCTCTATTGACCGCCATATCCACCGGCGAGGTGGATACTACGGATTACAGTGCTGCCAAAGAGCAGCGTAAGGTCAAGATCTACGATTTCAGGCGTCCTGACAAGTTTTCAAAGGACCAGATACGTACTCTGCAGATGATGCACGAGACCTTCGCCCGTCTTACTACTACCGCACTGTCTGCCCAGTTACGTGCCCTGGTGAGTGTGCACGTGGCATCGGTTGATCAGCTTACCTACGAAGAATTCATTCGGTCAATTCCAAATCCTACCACCCTGGCTGTGGTGAACATGGATCCGCTGAAAGGATCTGCGGTACTCGAGATTGACCCGTCCATTACCTTTACCATTATTGATAAACTTTTCGGTGGTACGGGAGAATCAACAAAGATAAGCCGCGAACTTACCGATATTGAACTTTCTGTTATGGAAGGTATCATTGTACGCATACTTGGTAACCTGCGTGAGGCATGGTCAAATGTAATCGACCTGCGTCCACGTCTTGGAAATATTGAAACAAATCCGCAGTTCGCCCAGATAGTACCACCCAATGACATGGTGGTTCTTATCACCCTGGAGACCAAGGTTGGTGAAGTGGAAGGTATGACAAACCTGTGTATACCGTATATTACCATTGAGCCGGTTATTTCCAAGCTTTCCGCCCAGTACTGGTATTCCAGTATTCGTAAAGGGGCCACCGACGAGAATATGACTATTATTCAAAGCCGCCTTGAAACAGTTAATCTTCCCATTATCGCTGAAATTGGTGAAGTTGAAGTGACCATGAACGAGATCATGAATCTTCAGGCAGGAGACGTGGTCAAACTGCCCAATACCAAGGTTAATTCAGAGATGGTAATCCGTATAGGGGGAAGAAAGAAATACAAATGTCGCCCCGGACTTATCGGAAGCCGCCTTGCCGTACAGGTTGGTGAAAAAATAGAAGATATTCCGGATGAACTACTCACCAGTAAAAGAAACGAAGATGAACTCTAGCCTTCAAGAGCTTGATATCAGGGAGAAATCTTGTTGAGATACGGTAGTGGATTTACGTATTCAGTACCGATTCGAACCTGGTAATAGCACAGGTGCCGTGTTGCCTTGCCCGTCCTTCCCACGTATCCAATAACTTCGCTTTTAGAAATTTTTTGACCTTTCTCAACAGATATTCTCTGGCAGTGTGAATAGGTGGTCAGGAAACCGTATTTATGTTTTATGGATATGGTGAGTCCCAGGTCGGAATCCCAGTGAATGGATTCCACCGTACCAGGTGCCGTGGCCCTTACGGGTGCACCCGGAAATGACGCGATATCGATCCCATGGTGAAATTCTTTTCTGAATGTATAGGGGGATGTTCTTTCACCGTACTGTGAAATTACATGACCCTCTACCGGCCAGAGAGAAGGTGTGTTTTCAATTATTTTCTTTCTGGCATTGAGAAATCGTTTTATCTGGGCGATTACTTCCCTTGTTGTTTTTAATTCATGTTCCATCTCTTCGATATTCAACACTTCAATGGGAGGTGTGGAGATGTCATCATCGGATTTGTCAGAAACCGGTGCTGATGCACCCCCTTTTGCCCATAATGTATCTACGTTATTACCAGGTGTGAGTGAATAGAGATAGGTGATTTCAGGTTTGAATTTCTGGAAAAGATTATAAAGCCTGTTAATCTCTTCCTTGTATTTTTTGATCTGAACCTTGGAGTTTGAACCATGCATTTTCAGTTTTGAGACTTCTTTGATAGTGGAAGAATGATTAACGATCATTATAGAAGTAATGGTAATGGTGATTATTATACCAAGAATAACAGAACTGAAGGCAAAAATTGATATATGGAAATTGAGGATCCGTTTCTCCGAGTGGGGGATGAACATGATAGTAATCCGTTCTTTACCCCTTTTGAGAAACCGGGACCATATTTCCCTGGTTCTGTCACGAAGATTGCCAAAATGATCTTCGAAAAATGCCCTGATATCTTTTTGCAGATCATTCAGGTTGGAATCTTTAAATGGATTTAATGCCATAGTATACCGTATTTCCCGATAATTGGTACTGTTTATACCAATACTGTATTATAACTCATCCGCGTTGGGATTATTTCTTTCGATCCTGGTTTACTGGAATCACAAAAAAATGAAAATAAAAGAAAAATAACGCCCACTCAGTTTAATTATCGACCTGTTATTGTCAAGTTTATTCTATTTTCATTAAATAGTAACACTTTTTTTCAATCCCGGCTGCAACATAAATACTGACTTGCTACATGTTATGTACTGTATGCATCAATAATATCCGTTAACCTGTGGGCGTGTCCGTCTACTGATGATGCCACGTTGGCAATATTTTCTGAGAATTGGGCCAGTTGCTGTATTGATGTATTTAACCTGGTAATGGCGTTAAGAATTTCACTGCTTGTAGCCTTCTGCTCTTCGGTTGCCAGGGCGATCTGTTCTGACATTTTGTTAACTTCTTCGGTCTGCTTCATTACATGCTCGGCATGTGTTGACTGCTCGGTGGTAGACGACGCGATTGATCCAAGCAGGGCAGCGGCTTCTTCGATGTCACCTATCATCCGGGTGATTGAAGCGGCCGTACGGTTTACAAGCTCAGCTCCCTTTGTAATATCATTACGGCTGTTGTTGATAAGTGTCTCAATCTCTTTTGTACTGCTTGCGGTTGCTTCGGCCAGCTTTGATATCTCTTCAGACACAACCGCGAACCCTTTACCAAACTCACCGGCCCTCGCTGCCTCGATGGCGGCATTCAGGGACAAGAGGTTTATCTGGTCTGATACATCATTTATTATACCAACTATATCAACGATACGGGTGGAGCTGTCTGAAAGCTGGTTTATGCTTTGAATTGTATCTTTAAGCATGAGCTCTGTTTCCCTGGCCCCCTGTACGGTCGCCTGCCCTTTCACGCTGACGTTTTGAGAGTTTTTATCGACTTCATGAATGTTGCTGCTCAGGCTGTTCATGGCCGTGGATGTTTCAGAAACCTTCCGGGACTGGTTGCCGGCTGAATCGGCCACGTTTTCGATACTGGCCAGCAGTTCTTCATGCGCCGACGTGGTCTCTTCTATGAAGGCGGCCTGCTGCTGGGATTCAGTTTCCATTACACTGCTTACCCTTGTAAGTTCTTCTGAGCTCTTGTTCAGGTTGGTTATCATGCCCTTTACATTTTCCAGCAGGTGCCGGTAGGTTACGATCATGTTGTTTATCGCTTCGATCAGTTCGTCGATCTCGTTACGTATGGACTTCTTGTACACGTAACACTCCCTGCAGTGTTCAAGTTTCGCGTCCTGATCTGGAATAATCTGTCCGTTATCGCACAGGGTTCCCTCGATGCGCCAGCAAGCCAGGTTTCTGCTCTCATAGGCGGGACAATCGATCCTGTCGCAGTTTTTCTGCTGCGCGCATTTTACGTAATGTGACTGGGGTATAAACACGGTGAGGTCCCCATCGCTGACACTTACCGCGGTATCGATAATTTTCCGAAAAGGACTGGATATCTTCGCGGCCAGCAGGTTGCTGATAAAGACCAGGCTCAGTGCAGCAGCAAAGAGCATGATCAGTATGATATTCACGATTACATTAATCGTGTGCAGTACATCATCATACTCGGCTGTTGCCATTATGATATAGTCTTTCGGCTTGAAATAAGAAAAATATGCAATTTTATGGACAATGGTGCCATCCGGATTCTCGTAATAATATGATGTGTGACCCTCTTTCTCTTTAATTATTTCCTTTATGAATTCTCTGCCCGTTCGTGCATCTTTTAACGAAAGGGTATTCTGTTCTTCCATTTCAGGATGGGCGATTATCTTTCCCGATGAGGTGAGAACGGATACGTATCCCCGCTTTCCAATCCTGGTTTTTTCAACAAGGGAGTCGACAGTGTCAATGTTACCCTCATCCCGGTAGAGGATCTCGTACATGCTTTCAATGTGCTGGACGGTATTGCGCATATTCTGACCCGTGGTTTCCATTATGGATTCCCTGGCGAAGAAATACAGCACGGCTGTAATAATGAGAAGTGGTATCAGGGAAGATAATAAAATGTACCTGAGTATTCGCCCACGAAGGCCGCTTATGTATTTCTTGAGCATGATCGTCTCCTGCGATGAATAACGCTAGTAACAGTATAGTATACTTATTCCATGTTACACATAAAAAAGAAGGATATTCAGACTGTAAAGCAGGAATTAATATATAATTTTATTTTATAATGCTCAAGTGAATTTCTATACTGCCGAAATAAAGATTAGGGGAAAATATGAAATAAATCTGAAAATATGAGCAATCATGCTCATATTTTTTTATAATAACCTATAATCGTCGCTAAACAGCTATAATCGGGGATTATGGGGGTAATTTATTGGTTAACGGGCACCGATTATTTCAATGACAGCAAAAAATCCGACTTCGAAAGGATCTTTGAAAACTATGGGAATGTTCTGCAACGGTATAACTCTTTCGTTAAGAGTTGCATGGTTGCAGGAATAATAAGGGGTATTCCCTGATTATGCGTGCAACCTGGTATTACAACGCCTGATAGGGAGATCAGGTGTAAAAATCACAAAGGAGTGTGCACTATGATTATAAATCACAACATGAGTGCCATCAATACTCATCGAGTGCTTAAGTTCAAACACTGGGAAGTGAACGAATCGATGGAGAAACTTTCTTCTGGTATGCGTATTAACAAGGCCGGTGACGACGCGTCAGGTCTTGCGGTATCAGAAAAAATGAGAACCCAGATCCAGGGTATCAGGCAGGCTGAGAGAAATACTGAAGACGGTATGTCATTTGTACAGACCGCTGAAGGGTATCTCGATCAGACCGCGTCAATTCTCCAGAGAATACGAGTGCTGGCTGTACAGTCTTCAAACGGTATTTATACCCAGGAAGACAGGCAGCTTATCCAGGTTGAAGTTTCAGCCCTTGTGGATGAAGTAGACAGGATCGCATCTCAGGCAGAATTCAACAAGTTCAAGCTGTTGCTTGGTGATTTCTCAAGAACCAATCCCAAGGCAAGCATGTGGTTTCACATGGGACCCAACATGCATCAGAGGGAAAGAGTGTATATTGGAACAATGACCTCACTTGGTCTTAACCTGATGGAAAAGACCGGTCAGTTCCTTGCAAACCTGAGTACCGCTGATGGCGCCAACAGGACAATAGGAATCATCGACGAGGCCCTTCACAAAGTATCTAAACAGCGTGCTGACCTCGGGGCTTACTATAACAGGCTTGATCACGCTGCAAAGGGCTTAATGACAGCCTATGAAAACATCCAGGCATCTGAAAGCCGGATCAGGGACGCTGACATGGCAGAACAGATGGTTGACCTTACCAAGAATCAGATTCTCGTGCAGAGTGGTACTGCAATGCTGGCTCAGGCGAATCAGCAACCTCGAACTGTACTACAGCTTCTGGGTGGCTAACACAAAAACTATCGAACAAATTAGAGGGAATACCCGATCAACCAAAACACCCGTCCATTACGGACGGGTGTTTTTTTATG
>Ga0102938_10000507_pt1 | contig 28717 bp, 19 predicted proteins | sample SalPonR2_B_D2_MG_FD_84516 | JGI IMG/M metagenome (GOLD analysis project Ga0102938, IMG submission 84516) | Salt pond soil microbial communities from South San Francisco under conditions of wetland restoration - Salt Pond MetaG R2_B_D2_MG | ecosystem: Environmental > Aquatic > Marine >... | reverse complement strand
TGTCTAAAAAGTCATAAATCGTTGTCATTCCGAGGAGGAACGACGAAGGAATCTGTTGATTATTAATTCAAAAAGATTAGCTTCGCTGAGCTTGCACTCCGTGCTGCGGTTGCTTCACTTCGTTCGGAATGACGTTTTCAAACCTTTTTAGACACCCTCTTGTTGAATATTATATTTAAACAAATAAATATTCTAATCATTAATTCAATGCTTTCAACGCTTTTCCTGTTTTATTCAAAATAGGCTGTACCGAAAGTGGTTCGCCCACGGCTTCCATCATCCATTGTTTTGGCGTGAGGCGTCCTTGTTCAAAAATGCGCTGCACTTCACTCGAAAAGTCTTTGTCAGCGATGTATTCCTCCAGCTGGAACTCAATAATCTGTCCGAAAGAATATGCCGAAAGGTAAAGTGGACTGGCAATCATGTGAGAATAGATACCTTGAAGTGTTTCGTCTTTTTGGCCGAATACCGGTGCGTAGAATTCATTCCAAACCTCTTTGGAAATACGCATTACTGCTTTTTTGAGGTCTTTGGCTGTAGCGTTAGGATTGGCGTATAGCCATTTCCATACGCGCTGATCCACAAGTCCTACGCCCATAATTTCGAATAAGCCCCAGCATTTATCCAGTGTTTTCAAATGCTCCTTGTTGGCGTTGCTGGTCGCCATACCCAGAATTTCAAGGTCCCGGCTTTGGAACATAAAGGCAAGTGCTTCAGTAAAACCTGTGTTGGGTACACCATTCATTGTATAGTAATCCACGTCATACAATGAGATGGTTTGTTCTACATTGTGACCAAATTCATGTATGGCAATGTTGTAACCTTTATAATTCATGCCTGATTCAGGGATTCTGGTGCGTAAGTGCGCTTTTTCTCCTTTCATGCTGGCACCCCAGGCATGACCGGATCCACGTGCAGGGTCAACGGCAATTTTGTTGGCAAGGTAGGTGGCTCTATCATTAGGAAATCCCAGTTTTTTAAGAATATTGGGCAATTCATTTTCCATTGCCATGGCATTGGGGAACCATTGTTGCGTACCTTCATTCAGTTTGTCCTGGTCAAGTGAACTCCGTGTTTTAAATCCATCGTACCAAATGTCGAATGGTTCCAGGTTTCTACCCAGCCTTTTGCTGATTAATGCCCCTACATCCTTTAGTACGGGAGAAGACATATATTCGACGAAAAGTTTTTCGGTCTCCTCCTGTGAAATCTCCATGTTGCCGGAGAATTTGCGTTTGATGTAGGTATCAAGTGTCGGATAGTATTTGTCCATGGCCTTAACTGCATGAAATAAATTCAGCATGTGCTGGTAACGAGTGTTGGGCTCTGCTTTACCCTGTTTGGGTTCTCCGGCAAGTGTTACTTCGTTGGTAAAGGGATTCCATTCCGGCTCTTTATTATTGATCACGGTTTCAGGAATGCTTTGATCCACAATGCGCTTCATTACACGGTAAAGCGTGCGCTGCTTGTCCAAACCATTTTTTTTGTCGGCATAGTTAGATTTTATTTCGTCTCTTATATTCCAGTGTGAGAGTAATTTCATGCCTTCGGGAAAAAGTTTCTCTCCCTTTTCACTGAATAGCTGACCAGCAAAAATATTGTAATCAGCAATATACATGTCAGCAGCGGTTTCGGTCTCGCTATAGTTCATTTTCATTTTGGCTGGCACACGTGCTGTAAAGCGGTCTCCCATGCGTGCATAGGCCCATTCCTTACGAGTCCAGTCTGCACCCAGTTTATTTTTTTCTGCCAGTGTGTACTGCGGAAAGTTAAGCGTTACCATAAAAGCAATTTTATTTTTATATAAATCGCTTTTTACATGTGCCCCGGCACTGTAAGACCCGAATTTTTTGTCAACTTTAGTGATTTCTCCCATGTCAAGGTGCAGCGGTTCCAGCAATTCCAGGCTGATTTTGTTAAAATGTCCGTCCAAAATTTCGAAATTTCTGGAAAGTTTCTCAAAGGCTAAATGGCGCGCTTCCTTATCGGCAATAAAATTATTTTTGCAGAAGCTTGCAAAGGTTTCACTATCTCCATTATTTGGAAACCATAATGATGCGGTCTGTTCTACACCTCGCGCGATGCGTGCCTGGTTTACCTCTGGGTGTGCTTTAGCAAGCTCGTTGGTAACCTCTTCAATAGTTGACTGGTCAATGACAGATTGTAGTTGATCTGTGCCTTTTTTTCCTGTTTGCTGACAAGAGAAAGAGAGTATTGCAGCAAAAATTGTAATGACTAAAATGGTCGTTCTCATCTTTTTATGATTTTGAGTGCTTATGATTGTGAATATTAAATTAATTTTCTGATATGTTTATGGGTGAATTCCATGGCATACTCTTCCAGCTCATTTACCGTTTTACGGTGTTTTTTGAGCTTTTCCATGTCTTCGTCCTTTTCATTTAATGGGTGGATTGTTGGTTTGTGGTGAATCTGAGCTTTTGGGAATTTGTTAAGCGTTAATTTGTGTGCTTCCTCAGTCAGCGTTATAATGTGATCAAACTGATCGTTTTCTATTGAATCAAGTGCTTTGCTTTTGTATTTAGTAATGTCAATTACCGCTTCCATCATAGCTTTTGCTGCGATAAGGTTCAGTTTTCCTGATTCCAGTCCTGCACTTTTAATTTCAGCATCTGATTTTGCATAATATTTCAACCAGCCTTCTAATATGAGGCTTCGGGTTTCATTTTTATCCGATAGTATGAGTACTGTTGTTGCCATAGGTAATCAAAAGTAATATTTTGGAGTTGAAAATAAAAAAGTGCTCAGAACATTATTTTATTCGGATGAATCTTCATTCCCTGTAATGAGATTTCCAAATCATTATTGAAATGTGTATTTTTACCTTTTAAAATAGCACAAACGATGAGTGAAGAATTTGATATAAGGGCGCAAGGGGCATCAGAAGATCAGGATTTTGAGCAGCAGCTACGTCCATTTACATTTGATGATTTCAATGGGCAGACTAAAATACTGGAAAACCTTCAGATATTTGTTCAGGCTGCAAAAATGCGTGGTGATGCGTTGGATCACGCGCTTTTGCATGGTCCACCCGGACTCGGTAAAACCACACTGGCAAATATCATTGCCAACGAACTCAATGTAGGCTTCAAATTAACAAGTGGTCCGGTACTTGATAAGCCGGGCGATTTGGCTGGTATTCTTACCAGTCTTGAACCGCATGATGTGCTTTTTATCGACGAAGTTCACCGTTTGAATCCCATTGTGGAAGAATATCTTTATTCTGCCATGGAAGATTTCAGAATTGATATTCTTATAGATAAAGGACCCAGTGCCCGCACGGTGCAACTCAACCTGGAGCCATTTACAATGGTAGCTGCCACTACTCGTTCAGGCCTTTTGACAAGCCCTCTGAGGGCGCGTTTTGGTATAAATCTTCACCTTGAATATTACGATGCAGAGGTTATTAAGCGTATTATACATCGTTCGGCCGGTATTTTGAATATTCCTATTCACGATGATGCCGCGGAAGAAATCTCTTCACGAAGCCGCGGAACTCCGCGTATTGCCAATGCTCTGCTCAGACGTGTGCGCGACTTCGCCCAGGTTAAAGGTAATGGAGAAGTGGATAAAGATATTGCTATGTATTCACTGGAAGCACTCAATATAGATAAATATGGTCTTGACGAAATGGATAACCGCATTCTGACAACCATAATTGATAAGTTTCAGGGTGGCCCTGTCGGGTTAAATACAATCGGAACGGCAATAGGAGAGGATGCAGGTACAGTTGAGGAGGTATACGAACCTTTTCTTATCAAGGAGGGGTTTTTAAAACGTACGCCCAGAGGGCGCGAAGCAACACCACTGGCCTATAAACATCTTGGGAAGATTGATCCGGCAAGTCAGGGGAATTTGTTTTAAAAACCCTGAAATTCCAAACCCCAAAAATCTTTTGTTTTCTTCTATAGCTTGATTGTTGGGATTTGGAAATTGGATTTTAACGTGTTAGCTTTTTGTACTTGATCCGCTTTGGAATGATTTCTCCGCCCATGCGTTTCCTCAAGTTATCTTCATATTCTGAATAGGTTCCTTCGAAAAAGTGTGCTTTCGAATCACCTTCATAAGCTAATATGTGCGTGCAAATTCGGTCAAGGAACCACCTGTCATGGGATATTACCACCGCACAGCCCGCAAAGTGTTGTATGCCTTCTTCCAGTGCCCGCAATGTGTTTACATCAATGTCGTTTGTCGGCTCATCAAGCAGTAATACGTTGGCTTCGGTTTTGAGGGTCATGGCCAGATGTAAGCGGTTTCGTTCCCCTCCTGACAATACACCAACCTTTTTTTGCTGGTCGGGTCCGCTGAAATTAAACCTGCTGGTATATGCCCTTGCATTAATACGCTGGCCACCTACCTCAATTTCTTCTTCACCACCGCTTATGACCTCATAAACTGTTTTCTCAGGGTTAATATCTTCATGTTGTTGATCTACATACCCAATTTGAACGGTTTCTCCTAATTTTATTTCTCCTGATGTGGGTGTTTCTTCTCCCATTATCATTCGGAAAAGCGTGGTTTTGCCAGCACCATTTGGGCCTATAATGCCCACAATGCCTGCCTGGGGTAGCTCAAAGTTCAGGTCTTCAAAAAGTAACCTGTCTTCATAGGCTTTCGATAAATTAATGCCTTTGATGACTTCGCTGCCCAGCCTTGGTCCGTTGGGAATGGGGATTTCTACGTTTTTTTCTTTTTCTTTTATGTCTTCGGCAAGCATGGCCTCATAGTTGTTTAATCTTGCCTTGCCTTTACTTTGTCTGCCTTTGGGGCCCCGGCGTACCCATTCAAGTTCGTTATTAAGAGCCTTTTGTCTTTTTGACTCTTGTTTTTCTTCTTCCTGCAAACGGTTCATTTTTTGCTCCAGCCACGAAGAATAGTTTCCTTTAAAAGGAATACCTTCGCCCCGGTCAAGCTCAAGTATCCAACCAGCTACATTATCCAGAAAATAACGATCGTGGGTTACAGCAATAACAGTTCCTTTGTAATGTTGCAAGTGTTGTTCGAGCCAGTGAACCGATTCTGCATCGAGGTGGTTGGTGGGCTCATCGAGCAGTAAAATATCGGGTTCCTGTAACAGTAAGCGAACAAGAGCAACTCTGCGGCGCTCTCCTCCGGAGAGTATTTTTACCGGTGTGTCGCCCGGAGGGGTGCGCAGGGCATCCATGGCCAGTTCAAGCTTTGAGTCTAAATCCCATGCGCCTACCTGGTCCAGCTTTTCCTGTACTTCACCCTGCCGCTTTACCAGTTGGTCCATCTTATCGGCATCATTCATTACATCTTCATCCATGAATGCTGCGTTTATTTGTTCGTATTCATTCAGTAGGTCTACTGTGTCCTGAGCACCTTCTTTAACAATTTCCATTACTGTTTTTTCTTCGTCGAGGTAAGGCTCCTGTGGCAAATGTCCCACTGAATAACCTGGGGAAAAATGTACCTCGCCCTCATGCTCTTTGTCTAAACCTGCAATTATGCGCAGTACAGTTGATTTTCCTGCTCCGTTCAGACCCAATATGCCAATTTTAGCTCCATAGAAAAATGAGAGGTATATATCTTTGAGGATTTGTTTACCTTGCGGTGTTTTTTTGCTCACATTTACCATGGAGAAAATCACCTTTTTGTCATCAGTACTCATGTATTATAGGTTTTAATTTTGATGCAAAAGTAATGATTTAAGATACGGAAAGGAAATAACTCTTTGTAATAAAGTGATGTTTGCTGCTATTTTTATAATTTCGTATTATCATGAATACTACAATAATAAAAATTCTCTTAGTTGCAGGGCTTTTCGGAATGGGTGCTTGTAATCCTGGAACTAAAAAACAGGCCCCAGACCATGAATCGCAAGAAATAGTCTATTTGTCCGATGTTGCTGTGACAAAACCTGAAACTTCTGGTGATAAATGGCCTGTAGTGCTGTTTTTCGATGCGCAAGCCAGGGGGACACAATTTATAAATGCTTTTGGTTTACCCCTTTCAGATGCAGGTTTTGGTGTGGTTGCTTCAAATCAATGGAAAAATGGGACGAGTGGTGCATTGTCGCAAAAAATTGTAAAAAAGATGCTGGGCAGAGCCGCCTCAGAGGGTGCAGACATGAATCAGGTTTATGTGGCTGGGTTCAGTGGCGGTGGGCGTTTTGCACAAGTGTTGGCGCAATCTGGGCTTTCTGTACAAGGGGTCATAAGTCTTGGGGCAGGAGGTGCAGCAAAAAAGGAAATTACTAAACCTGTGGTATCCATTGCTGGAATGAATGATTTTAACCTGAGAGAAGTCCTTCAATATGCGTTAACTGATCAGTATCATGAACCAGATTTATGCATGGTATTCGATGGCGGGCATGAATGGCCTCCGGCAGATGTTTTTATGGCTGCGCTGAGTTGGTGTAAAAATCCAGGCACAGACCTGGCATTTAGTTCGAAAGATACCACCTTGCGGCAATTGAACCATTACTTTCTGCTGAAGTCAAAAGGTGATAACGCAATTCAGAACAATCCAGGTATTGGTAAACAAGTAGAGCCCATGCTCGAGCAGCTAAAAATGGAGTTTGCTGAAGAACTTAAAATTCAAAATGATTTAAAGCGGAATTTTGGTACAAATTCAAAAGGGTTTTGGCTTAAATGGCTAGATCAAATTGAGCAGTCTGGTAACAGTATGCATTTTCAGGCACGGGTTCGTCAATACATGAGTTTATTGCAGTATATGGCTGTTGACAATTACATCAGGCAGAAGCAGTTCGCAAAAGCTGAGCAAAGTCTGGACATATACAGGAGAATAGACCCTCGTAATCCTGATGTTGAATTTCTTGCTGCCAAAAGATTTTTGAAAATGGGTAAGAATAGTGTTGCAGTAAAGAAACTAAATGAGGCTGTTGAAAAAGGGTATAACAAATATCAGATCATAAGTAAGAGTGAATTCTCTAGAAAATTGAGCGATAGCAATGATTTTATATTAACTTTAAAACAAATTTATCCTGATAAAAAGACTTATTAACTAAACACAATTGACATTATGAGAAAAGTTCTGATTTTTTGGGTTGCGGCCCTTTTTATGGTGGCCTGCCAAAATGGAAACAAACAGAATAATGAAGAAACAGGTAAATCTTCAGTTACAATAAATTATGAAACTGAAAGTGGTATTCCTGAATTTTCTGCCACTAGCGACGAAGCTGTGAAGTTGCAATATTATTTCACTGAAGGCGATTCAGCTCATATGATTATGGAAACAGAAATGAACATGGAAATGATGGGACAAAAGATGCCCATGCAAATGACCATGGAGAGTAATTATAAAATTAATGAGGTAACTGAAAATGGTAATGCCAAAATTGGTGTTGAATTTACGCGTGTTGCTGTTTCTATGGATGGTCCGCAGCCTATGAAGTTCGACTCCGATAGTGAGGAAGATATGGAAAATAATCCAAGTGCCGGTGTTTTTACCTCTTTACTCAACAATGAAATTTCCTCTGAAATTACACCCAGCGGAAAAGTTGTGGAAATGAATATGGATGCCATTATGGATAACCTTCCGGCTGAGCAGGGTGCGCAGGTAAAAGGACAGTTGGAATCAATGTCTGACCAGTTTGCACAAAACGCTTTTGTGGCCCTTCCTGATGAGCCTGTAAAAGAAGGCGATGTATACGATGCCGGTATAATTGAAACCGGAAATTCCGGAATGAGTATGAAGGTAGATATGAAATATAAAGTTCTAAGCATTAGCGAAGACAAGCGTTATGTGATACTTGAACCACAGGGAGAATTTATAATGGAAAGTATTCAGGAAGGCGTTGAAATGTCTGCCGAAGATAATACCATTGGTGGCTGGGTATTATTTGACCTTGAAAGAGGTTTTCTGGAAAGTTCAGATATGAAAATGTTTATGAAGCTGACAGCTAATCAGATGGCGATTAAGATGGATATGAATATAAAAATGCGCATGGAATAGTGTGTGAATTAAATGTATTTGTGAAGTGCCTTGCAATAAGCATATTGCAGGGCATTTTTTTGTTTGGAATGCTGTTTTTCTGCCTTAAAATTGATATTCAACCGGGATTCTGTTTATTTTGTAGTTATAAATAGGTAGCACCTGCTACCATTAAAATATTTGACCGTGAAGACGACAATTGGTGTTATTGGTAGTGGAAGCTGGGGAACAGCCCTTGTTAATTTACTTACTCAAAACGGATACCATGTAAACTGGTTTGTTCAATCCCAGGAAATACGGGAGCATGTATATGAATATGGTCATAACCCCCATTATTTGTCATCTGCCTCATTAAATATGCCAAGGCTGAGGGTTACTATTAAAATAGATGACTTAATTGAGGCCTCATCTATTATTATTCTTGTCGTCCCATCTGCATTTCTGCATAGCGTTTTATCAAAATCCACCTATCCGTTAAAGGACAAAAAAGTAGTTTCTGCAGTAAAAGGCATCATTCCTGAGTCAAATGAAATTGTAGCTGATTATTTGTTCAGGGAGTTCAATGTGCCCAGAGAACATTTTGCTATGATTGCAGGTCCAAGTCATGCAGAAGAGGTTTCTTCTGAGAAGCTAACCTATTTAACTGTTGCTTCTGAACATGTTGATTTGGCAAAAGAGCTCAAGTTGCTTCTGAAAAACCATCATATAAATGTTAAAATCTCTCACGATATAGTAGGTACTGAGTTTGCTGCTGTTGCCAAAAATGTGTATGCCATTGCTGCAGGAATATATCATGGCCTGGGCTATGGCGATAACTTTCAGGCTGTGCTTGTTTGTAATGCCACTCAGGAAATGCGTGAGTTTATGTCAAAAGTATGTCGTGTAAATGCGGACATCATTGAGTCGGCTTACCTGGGTGACCTACTTGTTACCATGTATTCGCAATACAGTAGGAACCGGAATTTTGGTGTAATGATTGGAAAGGGCTACAGTGTTAAGTATGCCCGTATGGAGATGCTTCAAATTGCCGAGGGATATTATGGCGCAAAAGGCCTTGCTCATTTTATGGAAAAATTAAACATTGATATGCCCATTGCAGAAGCTGTTTTTAATGTGCTCTATGAAGGGCAGAACGCTTCAAATGTTTTCTCTGAATTGACCAATGACCTTTCGTAAAGATCCCAATAATAAGTCTTTTTCGACCCTTCAGGAAATTTTCTTTTTGAGCTACTTTTTTTATATCTTCGTTTTATGACCGAGAAGCCTGGTTCAAACTATCGCTACATAGTTGTTGAAGGAAATATTGGTGCCGGAAAAACTACGCTTACAGAAGCTTATTGCCGGCATTTAAACGCAAAAGAAATTTATGAGCAATTTGTGGATAATCCTTTTTTGCCCCTATTTTATGAAAATCCGGACAAATATGCCCTTCAATTGGAGCTTTCTTTCCTTGTAGAGCGGTTCAGACAGCTTAAAGAAGAACTTGAAAGCAGTTTGTTTCACGATGCCATTGTAGCTGACTATTATCTTAAAAAATCGCTGATATTTGCCTCTACAACACTTGATGAAGCTGATTTTAAATTGTATGCACGGATATTTCATTCTATGACCAGTACGCTGCCGGAACCAGATATTGTAATTTATTTGCACCAAAATCCTGAACAACTACTTCAAAATATTGCCCGTAGGGGCAGAACCTACGAAAGTAATATCTCTAATACGTATCTTGAGCAAATTCAAAAAAGTTACTTCAGATTCTTTAAGCAGGTTTCAGCTTTCCCGGTTGTGGTGGTCGATTGTCAGAATATTGATTTTGTAGCTGATAAAGCTTATTTAAATAAATTACTTGACATACCGTTTCAGCGTTTTAATAAAGGATTTAACGTCTATGACCTGAATTAATTTTAATAAAACTGATAATTAAATTTAAAATACTTGAAAATGAGACACATTACAATTTTAGCCTCTATTTTAATCATCTTCTCTATTACAGTAAATGCGCAGGATAAAAGCGACTGGAAAGGTGGATACCCTGAAGGTTGCACTTCTATAACTGTTGGCAAAAATTCCAGCTCAGACGGTTCTGTGATGACATCGCATACTGATGACAGCCACAGAACCAGAAGTTGGATGGATATTGTACCTGCCAAAGACCATAAGCCCAGTGAGCGTTTTACCGTTTACAAAAGAGAATCTACCGATTCCCTTGTGATGCCGGCATATGCACATATTCCAATAGGCAGTATACCACAGGCCGAGCATACTTACCAGTTTATAAATACTGCCTATCCCTGTATGAACGAGCATCAGCTTGCAATCGGGGAATCAACTTTTGGCGGACGTGAAGAGCTCTTTAGCAAAGAATGCAAAATCGACTGTCAACGATTGGTTCAGTTAATGCTTGAGCGTGCCACTACTGCAAGAGAAGCCATCAAGCTTGCCGGCCGTTTGCTCGCCGAACACGGATGGCGCGATTATGGTGAAGCCCTTACCATTGCTGATCCAAAAGAAGTATGGCACTTTGAGGTTGTTGGACCGGGTAAAGGAAATGTAGGTGCTATTTGGGTTGCCCAACGTGTACCAGACGATCATATTTCTGTTAATGCCAACGCTTCTACAATTAAAGAAATCGATCTGGACAATCCTGATTATTTTAAAGCATCAGAAAATATTTACAGTTATGCAAAAGCACAAGGCTGGTGGAAGGAAGACGAAACTTTTCGGTTCTGTGATGTTTATGCACCTGAAAGCCGTAAATCTGTAGCTTCACGCAGGCGCGAATGGAGGGTTTTTGACCTTCTTGCCCCATCGCTCAATTTGAGTCCCACATCAGAGAATTATCCCTTTTCTGTAAAACCCGATAAAAAGGTGTCGGTTGAAGACATGCGTCGCGTATTTAAAGACTATTACCAGGGCACGCCTTACGATATGCGTAGAAATATAACCACAACAAACGAAGATGGAGAAAGCGTTATTTCACCTTTGGCCAATCCTTTCCTGCCTTATGATCAACTCGATATAGATGACGTGAGTGGTGGTTGGTACCATGTGAATGACGATGGACACATTCGCTTTCTTGGTGAACGAACCATAGCACGCTGGTACACCATGTATGGAACAATTACGCAGAGCCGCGACTGGCTTCCCGATGATGTAGGCGGTGTTGTGTGGCTTGCACAGGATAATATCGCTTCTTCGGTTTATATTCCAGTGTATTGCGGTGCGACCGATTTGCCCGAATCGTATAAAACGCCTGGTCGAATAAACGGTTATACACGTGAATCGGCATGGTGGGCATTTAATAGGCTTGGTACGCTGGCAGCTCAGAGATGGGGCGATATGCATAAGGATTTGGATGCTGTATGGAATCCGATGCAGAAAGTATTTATTGATGAATTAGAGGAAACCGACGAAAAGGCCAAAAGCATTAAAAACACCAAAAAACGCAGGGAGTTTTTAACTAATTATGTGATTGAGAAAGGAGAGAAAGTAGTTAAAAAAGCCTGGGAATTAGGAGATTATTTGTGGACTAAATACGACGAGAAATTTTAATCATATAGTAACTACAGGGTTTATTTAAATCAATTTCTTTTACATAAACCCTGGCAATAATCTATTAAACAATTGTGGAAACACTAAATTCCAAACATCATGAAAAAATTCACAAAACAGGAAGCATTGGATTATCACTCATCCGGCAGGCCCGGTAAAATAGAAGTGATACCTACCAAGCCTAATAGTACACAGTATGATCTCTCTTTAGCTTATTCTCCGGGTGTGGCTGAACCATGCCGTGAAATTGAGAAAAATCCGGATGATGTTTACAAGTACACAGCAGCGGGTAATTTAGTTGCTGTAATATCAAACGGAACGGCTGTGCTGGGTATTGGCGATATTGGAGCCAGCGCCTCCAAACCGGTAATGGAAGGTAAGGGGCTGCTTTTTAAAACTTTCGCTGACGTCGATGTTTTTGATATCGAAATTGATGAAAAAGACCCCGATAAACTGGTAGAGCATATCAAGGCCATAGCTCCAACATTTGGTGGCATTAACTTAGAGGATATAAAGGCACCTGAGTGTTTTCATGTTGAAAGAAGACTAAAGGATGAACTCGATATCCCCGTTATGCACGACGATCAGCATGGGACAGCTATAATTTCAGGCGCCGGCTTATTAAATGCATTGGAGCTTGGGGGTAAGAAAATTGATAAGATTAAGGTAGTCGCCAATGGAGCTGGTGCCTCAGCCATTGCATGTTTGCGTATTTATAAAGCATTGGGTGTGAAGCCCGAAAATATTGTAATGTGCGATAGCAAGGGCGTTGTGCGTAAGGACAGAGAGAAACTCAGCGAGCAAAAAAAGGAGTTTGCCACAGAGCGTGATGTTCATACCCTCGAAGATGCAATGAATGATGCCGATATGTTCCTGGGATTATCTGTCGGAAATGTGCTTTCGAAAGATATGGTTAAAAGTATGGCCAGCAATCCTATTATTTTTGCAATGGCCAATCCGGACCCCGAAATTACCTGGGAAGATGCACATGCTGCCAGAAATGATATAATGATGGCTACCGGTCGATCAGATTATCCAAACCAGGTGAATAATGTGCTTGGATTTCCCTATATATTCAGGGGTGCCCTTGATGTAAGAGCTACTGATATTAATGAGGAAATGAAAATTGCTGCTGTTTATGCATTGGCCGATCTTGCAAAAAAATCTGTTCCCGAAGAGGTAAATAAGGCATACAACCTGAAAGGAATAACCTTTAGTAAAGATTATATAATTCCCAAACCCAACGATCCACGGTTAATTACGGAAGTTGCGCCTGCTGTGGCCAAAGCAGCAATGGAATCTGGCGTTGCACGTACGCCAATTGCCGACTGGGAAGAGTATGCTGCCGAACTACGTCGCCGGGCAGGCCTCGAAAATAAGCTTGTAAAACAAGTCTACGAAAGAGCCAAACAAGATCCGAAACGCGTTGTGCTCTCACAAGCCGATAACTATCAGGTTATTCGTGCTGCATTGATGGCAAAAGAGCAACAAATTGCAGAGCCAATTCTTGTAGGAAACACTACCAAAATAAAACAAATCGCAGAGGAGTATCATCTCGATATATCGAAATTGACTCTTATTGACAATGTATGTCAGGGTGAAGAAAAACGCAGAGACTATTTTGCCAAAGAGCTTTTTGCTTTGCGTCAACGTAAAGGTATTAGCTATAATGCTGCCCACCGCATGATGACTAATTGCGATTATTATGGTGTAATGATGCTTGAAACCGGACAGGCCGATGCCTTTATAACTGGACAACAGACAAAGTACGGAGAATCTTTGCGACCGGTAATTGAAGTTATAGGTGCGCGCAAGAGTGTAAACCGGGTGGCAAGTATGTATATTGTACTAACCAAGCAAGGGCCTCTTTTTCTTGCCGATGTGGCTGTAAACAGAGAACCCAATGCTCAAACATTGTCTGATATTACAGTGCTTGCAGCAGAAGAGATTAAAAAACTTGGGTTTGAGCCCAATATTGCCATGTTATCATATTCAAACTTTGGGTCAGTTAGAGGCGGAAGTCCCGCTAAAGTGCGCGAAGCTGTAAAAATCTTGCACAAAGATTATCCGGACTTGAATGTAGATGGCGAAATGCAGGCAAATTTTGCTTTAAACCCTGATCTAATCAGTAAACGCTATTCGTTTAGTAAACTTGTTGGGCGGCACATTAACACACTGATATTCCCTAATCTTAGCTCCGGAAATATTGCTTACAAACTTATAAGCGGAGTCTCTGATGCAGAGCTTATCGGACCTATTTTACTCGGAACACGTAAGCCTGCCCATGTATTACAACTTGAAAGTAGCATAAACGAAATTGTAAGGTTAATAAGTGTGGCTGTTGTTGATGCCCAGTTTTATCAGCGGGGAAGTAAACACCACTTGTTGTAATAAACAATATATTGGAGAGTGCTAAATAAATGAAAACGCGATTTGTGTTTTGTCAAAAAATTTACGGCAGAGGTTACTTCTGCCGTAAATTTTTAGTTTTTTTTGAATATATTTTATTTGGATTTGTATTGAATCCGCTAAAGCTTCAGCATTTTCTTAAACTCTATACCGCATGATCCTGTGCTGCTTATATATCTCCTTTAGTTGAGTTCTCAAGGTCATTAAGGCTAAAGATCAAATCACCGGAGAATTCCGGCGGATTATCTATGTTGTAATGCTTTGCTCCATCAGCATCAATATAGAAGATTTTGTAGCCCAGCGGTACTAGTATATCAATAATCTTTTTCCTGTTACTGCCATCGGTTTCAATTTGTAAGATTGGTTTATGTTCCTTCAAAAGGGGAAGCATTTCTGGAATCACTACTATTTCGTAACCTTCGATATCGCATTTAATGTAATCGATCTTTTTTAAATCTTTAAAAAGATCGTTCGGATTTCGCATCTCTGCTTTAAACTGCCTTTCGAATTCGTTTTTTTCGTTTTTAGAAACCACATGGGTTCTGCCATGGCTTAGATACTTATTACTGGCAGGGAGCCCCATTGATATTTGCTCTCCACTATTTTGGCCCAACGCGTAGGGCAGGACCTCCACATTCGATATCCTACTTAGGTTTTCAGAAAGAATGTTGCGGAACAATTCTACAGGTTCTACAGCGTAAACCTTGCCATCTTTACCTGTTAGTTTTGCAAATAACCGGCTGTAATAACCTAAATTGGCGCCGATATCGATAATAACATCATTTTTTTGAATCAGATTTTTGATGTAGTAATGGCAATAATATTCTCTCTTGTTTTTAAGCCATCCTTTTTTGTACGATAAGAAAAATATTTGGCTGATAAGCTTTAAATAGCCTCTAAGTCCAAGGGTTTTGTAAAGGAACCTTTTGATAAAAAACATATGATTAGCGTTAGGTCTGGTAATCAAAAACGTGCGAATTTACTGAGTAATGTAGTTGCAGCAAATTTTTTGTTGAAAAATAATATAAAAATGTCCAAAATATTTATGCTCTGACAGAACAAACTGAATAAAATCATTATTGTAACGTTCAATTTTTTTTAGCTTTGTACACAAGATATGGTTTCAGATGGAAGAAATGTTTTCAAATAGTGAGAAAGAAAGGCTGACAGAACTAATTAAAAAGGTGCAGGATAAAAATGACGAGCTTGAGAAGCACCGTAAGAAAATTGAACTGCAGAACGAAAAATCGCGTCAGCGTACCATTGAGCTTTTTGGTAAAATGATTGATCTGAAAAAGGCTAAAAAGATCATCAGTATACAAAATGAAGAGCTTGAAAAAAAGAATGAAGAGATTAACCGCAAGCGTGCTGCACTAGAAAACACTTATGTCAAATTTCGCAAACGCACCATTGAGCTTTTTGGCAAAATGGTCGATTTACGAAAGGCCTACAATATTATTAATAACCAGAAAAAAGAAATTGAGAATCAGCGTAAACAGCTGCATGAGCTCAATACAAGCAAGGATAAATTCTTTTCTATTATTGCCCACGATCTTAAAAACCCTATCGCGGGTTTCCTGGGACTTACAGAAGTTATGGCCCAGGATATGAACTCTTTTACCGACCAGGAAAAACAGGAGTTCATTGAGTTGATATATAAATCATCTAAACAACTTCATTCGCTTCTTGAAAATCTTTTACAATGGTCAAGGGCGCAAACAGGCAGACTCTCATACAAGCCAAGGAGATTAAATATGCATGCGCTTTTCCAGGAGAACTTTTCTTTAATCCACGCCAATGCTGAAGTAAAACAAATTGTGGTCGAAGAAAAAGTTGATAATGACCTGGAGGTTTGGGCCGATGTCGATATGGTAAATACCATTTTGCGTAATTTACTCACCAATGCAATTAAGTTCAGTAACAATGATAGTAGAATTACGGCCTACACTGAAATTGAGGGTGATAAAGTAATTACAAGCGTAAAAGATGAGGGGATCGGGATTAGTGATGAGGATCTGGATAAACTCTTTAAAATAGGCTACAATAAATCAAAAGTTGGTACTGCCAATGAAGAAGGCACAGGTCTTGGTCTGATATTATGCAAAGAATTTGCAAAGCGTAATGGTGGCGATGTGATGGTTGATAGTAAACTGGGAGAGGGGAGTATTTTTTCTTTTTCTTTACCCAGGGCGCAGCAGGGCGGAGAAGAAAATGATTAATCGTTTTCCAAAATAATTCAATATTATGGAAGGAAACAAGGCATATGAAAACAGAATAAAAAAACTTGAAGCAGAGAATAAACGCTTACGCTCTCTTTTGGATAGCCAGTCAGATGTTACACAAATTGGCTACCTGGAGGCGATAATACACTCCCTGCCTGATATTGTTTTTCTGATAGATGAAAAAGGCACATATCTCGATATTTTAACAGATAAAGAGGATCTTTTGTACAAAGAGTTCTCTTTTATGCTCAATAAAACATTTAAAGAGGTTTTACCAGCCTATGTTGCGGATAAAGCCCTTGCAGGTATTCGCAAGGTACGGGAAACCGGTAATCCTACAGTAATTGAGTATCAATTGTCAATTGCAGATGAGTTAAAGTGGTTCGAAGGTCGCATAGCCCCTATTATCGGGAGTAAGGATGAGCGCTACGTATTTCTTGTAATGGATATAACCGAGCGAAAAAATATTACGCGATTAGTCGAAACAAGTCAATTTAAATTGCGACGCGCACAGGAAATTGCGCGTTTGGCCTATTTCGAATGGAACCAAAAAACCAATAAAGCAAGTTTTTCTGAGGAGGCAAAAGCGCTGTTTCAAATCGATTCAGTGAGAGCTTTTGAAATGGACGATTATTTCAATTTTTTTGAAACACAAGATCAAAAGGAAGTTAAGAAAGGTCTTGAGGAATATACCAGCAAAGAGGGTCCATTTGAGTATGAGTACAGTACACAGATAAATGGAGAAGAACGGGTTCATTTGATTCATTGTGAGTTAATGACAGAGTCTGATGATTCCAGAGTTGTTTTTGGTATTATTCAGGATGTAACTGATATACGCAACCTGGAAACTCGACATATACGCAAAACCCAGGAGCAAAATGCCATGTTGATGGCCATCCCCGATATGATGTTCATTCAGGATTCGAATGGGATTTTCCTGGATTTTCATACACCACAGGGGCAAATGCGGAATTTATTAATGGGTCCTTCTGATTTTATTGGTAAAAAGTCAATAGAAATTTTGCCCGCTGATATTGCTACAGCTAATCACGCAAAAATTCGACAGGTACTCAGAACCAATCAGCATGTAATTCATGAGTATCAGATGCAAATCAACGAACGCACTGCACATTTCGAAGCCAGAATGGTTCCGAGTGGAAATGGGGAAGTGCTCTCTATTGTGCGCGAAGTTACTGCCAGAAAGCAAGCAGAGCAGGAGCTCGTAAAAGCTAAACTGATAGCAGAAGAGTCTGACCGCCTGAAGTCCGCCTTTCTTGCAAATATGTCCCACGAAATACGCACACCTATGAACGGCGTGATTGGTTTTGCAGAGCTGTTGCTTCAGGAGGAAATTCCAAATGATGAAAAGCAGGAATATTTCAACATAATTGAAAAGAATAGCCATCAGCTGCTGCAACTTATTGATGATATCATTGACGTATCAAAAATTGAAGCAAACCTCCTGAAGCTTAATTCTTTTGATTTTAATATCAATGTGTTACTTAAGGATTTGGAGCGGGTGTATCAGAAAGAGCTCGATATGAGCGAGAAGAATATAACTTTAAAGTTTGATGGCTTACCGGATCAAAATCAGGCACAAATAAAAGCAGATAAGAGCCGGTTGATGCAAGTATTGCAGAACCTGATCTCAAATGCCTTAAAATTTACCGAAGCAGGTGAGATAAGTGTAGAACTGGATAAAAAAGACAATTTTTTGGTTTTCAGGGTGAAAGACACCGGAATGGGAATACCCGAAATGGCTAAAAGGCATATTTTCGAGCGCTTCAGAAGGCTCGATAATCCGGCCGACAAAATTTATCGGGGTACAGGCCTTGGTTTAGCCGTTTCAAAAGGTTTGGTCGAACTCATGGGTGGTGAAATAAATGTGGATTCAGTTGAAGGTGAGGGATCAACCTTCATTTTTACTTTGCCTCATAAGCGGGGAGCTGAGGAGAATGATGATTTTTATAACCTTAATGAGTGGGAGGAGTTTGCCAATAAACATGTCCTTATTGTGGAAGATGAAGACACATCATATCATTATCTTGCTTCAATGTTGAAGAAGAAAAAAATCAATGTTTTACGCGCCTTTACAGGCTATCAGGCCATTGAGCAGGTGAAAAATACCCCTGTAGATCTTATTCTCATGGATATTCAGTTACCCGAGCTTAATGGTTACGATGCTACAAGATATATCAAAAAAATAGCTTCTGATATTCCAATTGTAGCCACAACTGCATTTGCCCTGGCCGATGATGAGCAAAAGGCACTTGATGCAGGCTGCGACAGTTATGTGTCAAAACCAATATCTTCATACACATTATTTAAAAAAGTGAAAGCGCTTTTAGGATAAAAGTTGAACACGTTTACTCAATATTGGCGATTTTTCAGCTGTTCAATAATCATGCGATGATAATGAAACTTCCTTATGAATTTGATTGAGAAACTGAAGCATGAATTCATGTCGCTCATGAGCTAAGGCTCTTGCATGTTCAGTGTGCAAGCTATCTTTAATGTGCAGAAGTTTTTCGTAAAAGTGGCTGATGGTATCTTCTATGCCATTTAACTGATTTGCTTCTGAAGCTGGAACAATAATTGGTCGTTTGGCAAAACCTCCGTAGCTAAAAGCTCTGGCTATACCAATTGCTCCTATAGCATCGAGCCTGTCGGCATCCTGCACAATAGCAAGTTCGGGATAGTTCAAAGCATCATATTTGTATTGTTTTCTCCACGAAACATGCTTTACAATGTGTAATACGGCTGAAATAATATTTTTTTCTAACTTTTCCTGTTGCAGCCAGTTTTCGGTTAGCTTAATTGCAATGGTTTCGTCTCCATTTGTAAATTTAGCATCGGCTATGTCATGGAAAAGCGCTCCTAGCTCTGCAACTGTTTTATTGCATTTTGTGTGTATGGCCAGTGATTTTGTGGTTTGCCAAACCCGGTAGGTATGCAGCCAGTCGTGTCCGCCCTCTTGGAAATCAAAGAGTTTGTGTTTTACGTATTTGGCTGCTTCATCAATTATTGTTAGATGATCCATAATTAATACAAACGCATAAAATTATTCAATAGGTTAAATAATTCATCCCATTTTGTAAGCGGTACAGGCCCACTATCCGATATGGTATGATAGTGCATATATTCTTTACCTTTTGTGAATATGAAAATTGCCGGAACGTTTTTTCGTGCAAAGGCACAGTGATCGCTCACGCAGCGGGCTCCTCCTGATCTTATATCCGAAAAGTAATTCTTTTCGTCGTTGATCGCATTGATTAGGCTATCTGCTTTTGGCTCTACTTTAGCATTTACCATACCGATACCGCCGCTGCCGGATCCAACCATATCAAGATTAAATAGAAACTTAATTTTGTCTAGCGCAACAGGTGAATTGTTTGCAGCATATTCAGATCCAAACAAACCACATTCTTCGGCTGCAAAAGCCATGAAAACCATTGAATACTCTGGTTTATTCATTGGTTTACTGTAATGGCGTGCCATATCGAGTAACATGGCTGTGCCACTTGCATTATCGTTTGCCCCGGGGAAAAATACTTCACTGCCCATGCGCCCAAGATGATCATAATGAGCCGTGAAAACATAGAAAGAATCAGGTTTTGCACTGCCTTCTATCATTGCCATAACGTTTGCAGTACGGTAATTCTCGTAAAAAGTGTTGTTGATATTTGCATTTATGGTTTTCGAATCATTTATGAGTGAATCGTAAGTATGGAGATAAAAGTATGGTTTTACCTCTACAGCATCGCTTAATCGCCAATACAGGTTCTTTTTGTGCGTGAAAATATATCCTGCTGCATTTAGTTTGTAGGTGCGTTTATCTTTTTCTGCAGCAGCAGGCAACACAACAACTTTATCATTTATATCCTGATTTATATCCGCCAGGTTATTTAATTCCGTAGTGTCAATATATACAAGTTCATAAGTACCATTGGTTTCCTTTGACCCCCCACCAACCATGAAGTCTTTTGCCGTTTTTAGGTTTTTTTTATCAACTTTTACAGAAACTGTATCGGGAAAAGTATTAATGGAGATATTAAATGGATGTAAATAGCTTTTCCCAAGTGGTAGAGCCCCGGAATTTTTAAACTCAGAAGCAATATAACGGGCAGCTTTAATATCGCCATTGTTTACATAACCACGACCGTCAAAAGCTTCGGAAGCCAAACGATCAATTATTTTGGTAGCAAATGATTTGTCCTGTGCAGGTGTGAGTGAAATTGTAAATAACAGAGCAAGTAGCAAAACTGATTTTAGTAAAGTCATAAAGAAATTGTTTAGTTATTATGATCCAAATCATCTAATAGGTCGGGTCTTAGTTTTTTTGTGCGTTCAAGTGCCTGCTGCATTTTCCATTCTTCAACAGCTGCATCATTTCCTGAAAGTAATATATCTGGTACTTTCCATCCATTAAAATCGGCTGGCCGCGTGTAAACAGGAGGTGCCAAAAGACCATCCTGAAAGGAATCGGTAAGTGCCGATGTTTCATCGCCCATTGCGCCAGGCAATAATCTTATTACGCTATCAGTAATTATTGCTGCGGCCAGTTCTCCGCCAGTAAGCACATAGTCGCCTATGGAAATTTCTTTTGTAATCAAATGGTCTCTTATTCTTTGGTCAATTCCTTTATAATGGCCACACAAAATAATGATGTTTTCGTAAGTGGAAAGTTGGTTTGCCTGTTGCTGGTTAAATACTTCGCCGTCTGGTGAAGTGTAAATAATTTCATCATATTTTCTCTGTGACTTAAGGTCCGATATGGCTTTGTAAACAGGTTCTACACGCAAAACCATCCCGGCACCAGCACTATAGGCGTAATCGTCAATCCGGTTGTGTTTATTGTCTGAGTAATTCCTTAGACTGTGTATTTTAATGGTGGCTGTTCCACTTTCCTGCGCTTTTTTAATAATGGAATTATTGAGCGGACCTTCAAGCATCTCCGGAATTACTGCAAGTATATCAATGCGCATTTTTTTGGTGTAAAATTAGCAAAAAATAGCAAGAGGGTAAATTCATTGGCTACAATGTGTTTCAGAATGCGCTGTTTTGCTTTTGAAATATGGTCTGGTGGAGTTTTTAAGTCGGTTATTTCTACGTAATTCACTGACTAATTTTTATTTGATGCTTAAAAAAATGAAAACAGTTCATGATATTTTTGAGGAATTTCGATGAAATATCTATTTTCGTAAGGTTTAAAGTAACAGTTTTTGAATAAAACAGAGCAAAATACCGCCGTAGTATGAATACGAATGAATTCAACGAAAAGCCGCAGACGCCTGAGAATGATAATTCTCATGCATCAGAGCCTGAAAAACAGCGATCTGATGAAAATTTGACCGATTCACCATCTTCACCAGTTGAAGGATCAGAGGAATCCACTTCTGATGAAGCGCAATCTCCAGCCAAAGACCAAATTGAAGAGTCAGAAAACAAGGAGGTTGAAAAAGAAATATTTAAAGAAGAGGTTTCACAAGAAACCAAATCTGTTTCCGGTAACCAGGCACCAGTAGATGCTGATAAGAAGGAAAAACAGGAAAAAGAGGAAGAAAACGCAACGGACAAGAAAGAAGAACAGGTTGCAGGATCTTTTTCCGAGCAAGATGAGCTTCTTCCCCCTGCGCAGAGTCCTTATGAAGATGAGGATGAGGGAGATTACTCCGATTATGGAGCATTGAGTAAAGACCAATTGACTTCAGAGCTTGAGAGGTTGCTCAATGAGTTTGAAATACAAAGAATACGGAAACGAGTTGAGGCAATTAAAAGTCAGTTTTACAAGAAACATCAAAGGGATCTTGCAAAACAAAAAGAGGAATTTGTTGCAGAAGGAGGCAACGAAAAGGATTTTCAACCTTCGCCGGATCCGGTAAATGATAATTTCAATAATCTGATGCAGCTCTACAAAGACAAAAGAGTTGCTTACCTGGATAAAATTGAAAAAGATAAGGAAGATAACCTTGCTGCGCGGTTCGAAGTTATTGAGAGCATAAAAAATCTTATTAATAAAGAGGAATCCTTAAATAAAACTTTTCAGGAGTTTAGGGCTCTGCAGGACAGATGGCGCGAAATCGGAAAAGTACCTCAGAGTGAGGTGAAAGGTATATGGGAAAAATACCACTTTGCGGTTGAGCAGTTTTATGACTATGTTAAAATTAATAAAGAACTCAGAGATCTCGATTTACGTAAAAACCTTGATGCCAAGGTTAATTTGTGTGAGAAAGCAGAACAATTGCTTCTCAAAGATAGCGTAGTTAAGGCTTTTAAAATATTGCAGGAGTATCATCAGCAGTGGCGGGAAATCGGACCTGTACCACGCGAGAAAAAAGAAGAAATTTGGGATCGTTTTAAAGAGGCTACAGTAAAAATTAACAAGCGCCATCAGGAGTTTTTCGAAGGACTGAAAAAAGACCAGCAGAAAAATCTCGAATCTAAAGAGACGCTTTGTAAAAAAGTAGAGGAAATCAATAAGCTCAACCTGGTAAAGCCCAAAAAATGGGAAGAAAAAAGCAAGGAAATTATTGAAATTCAAAAACTCTGGAAAACCATAGGTTTCGCACCCAAAAAATACAATAACGAAATATATCAACGATTTAAAACAGCATGCGATAAGTTTTTCGATGCCAAGCGCGCTTATTTTGCAGAAAAACACGCCGAAGAACAAGAAAACCTGGAGAAAAAAGCCGAATTGTGTCTGCAGGCAGAGGCAATGAAAGATAGTACGGACTGGAAAAAGACTACAGGCGAATTTATACAATTACAAAAAATTTGGAAACAAACAGGGCCGGTGCCACGCAAAAACTCAGAAGCATTATGGAAACGCTTCAGAGCTGCATGTGACCACTTCTTTGAGGCAAAAAAAGATTTCTTTTCCAATATTGATAAAAGACAAGATGACAATCTTGACGCGAAAAATCAGCTAATTGAAAAAGTAAAACAATTTGAACTATCCGGCGACGATGAAGCAGATCTGAAAACTTTAAGCGATTTCCAAAAAGAGTGGTCTGAAATAGGTTTTGTGCCTTTCGATAAGAAAGACGAAGTGCAAAAAGAGTTTCGCCAGGCTATCAATAAGCATTTCGATAGTATGAAAATTGAAGATGAGAAGCGAAACCTTATGAACTTCAGAAACAAAATTGAAAATTGGCTTGATAATCCACGTTTGAAGAAAAAGATTACACCAGAACGTAATAAAATTATCAATAAAATTAAGGATCTGGAAAACGAAATTACGCTCTATGAAAATAATATTGGATTCTTTAACGATTCCAAATCATCTAATGCACTTGTAGATGAAATTCAGGAAAAAATAGAAAGAGCTAAAAAACGTATATCTTTGCTGCGAAAAAAATTAGATATTCTTGACGAGCTGGACGACTAAAACAATACTACCCGTTTAATTTGTGGCTCGTTTAGGATATAATAAATTCTCTTGCAGTTGGTTTTCAGTGTGTTGCTGAACTGGCTGTTAAAATACCCGTTTATGATGAAGAAGATTTTTTTGATTGTTACTCTTTTTTATGTTAGTGGTGCTTTTGCTCAAACCGGCAGTGTGAAAGGCTTTATTTTTGATAAGGAAACCGGTGAACCGGTTTTGTTTACAAATGTAATTTTAAAAGGTACTACTTTTGGAGCCGCAACTGATGTAAATGGCTTCTATGCCATAACCAAAGTTCCGGCTGGAAGTTACGAGCTTATGGTTACCTACCTGGGATATGATTCATTGGTTGTGGATATTGATATTACTCCGGGTAAGCCTTTGACGAAAAACTTGTATTTACAACCGGCATCAATTACAATTCAGGACATTGTAGTGAGTGCCGAAAAAGAAGAAATGAAAAATCAGGTACATACTGCAGTCGTAAAAATTTCGCCCCGGCAGATTGAGAAGCTTCCTTCTGTTGGTGCTGAAGTAGATATCGCACAGTATATTCAGGTTGTTCCCGGAGTTGTTTTTACCGGTGATCAGGGCGGGCAACTCTATATTAGAGGTGGAGCACCCATACACAATAAAGTCTTGCTAGATGGTATGACCATTTACAACCCATTTCACTCAATTGGTATGTTTTCTGTTTTCGATACCGATCTATTATTAAATGCCGACATCTATACCGGAGGCTTTAATGCAGAATATGGCGGTAGAATAAGTTCTATAATGGATTTACGTACAAGGCAGGGCAATAAAAAGAAGTTTTCCGGTAAGGTGAGTGCCAATACCTTTGCTTCCAGGGTTTTGCTGGAAGGCCCTCTCAAAAAATTTACTAAAGAGAGTCCCAGTTCGCTTACTTATGCCCTATCTTTAAAACACTCATACCTGGAACAAACATCTAAAAAAATATATGATTACGTTGATGAAGATGGGTTGCCATTTAATTTTACTGATATTTATGGCAAGGTTTCATTGACAGGAGAGAGTGGGAATAAATTTAATGTTTTTGGATTTAATTTTACTGACCGCGTAAATTACCAGGGAACCACCGATTTGGAATGGAGCAATGGAGGAGGTGGTGCAACTGCCGTTGTTGTACCTTCACAATCAAACAGCATTATTGATTTTCATGTAAATTTCTCCGATTACGAGATTAGTATGGAGACCAGTGAAATACAGCCAAGCACAAGTAGTATTCGTGATTTTGGTTTTGGTCTTGGTGTGAAATCATTTATAGGGAAAAACGAGATTTCTTTTGGGTTCGATTTTTCAAGTTATGCCACAGATTATACATTCTATAATGCCTACGGGTTTAATGTAAATCACCAGCAGAATACAGCAGAATACAGCACATTTATGCAGTTCAAGGGGCAGTGGGGCGACTTTATTGTAGAGCCTGGTGTACGTCTAATCTATTATGCATCTTTGGGCGAGCCATCATTAGAACCTCGGCTTGGCATGAAATACAAAATATCTGAGAACTTGCGTTTAAAAGCTTCTGGTGGTTTCTATAGCCAAAACCTCATTGCGGCCAATTCACAAAGGAGTGTGGTAGATTTGTTTTACGGTTTTCTAAGCTCACCCGAGAGTTTACCCGCTTCGTTCAGGGGTGAAGAAGTCGAAACTAAACTTCAAAAAGCCAAACATGTTGTGGGAGGTATTGAATATGACGTAAATAACCGCATTACCGTGAATTTTGAGTCGTATTATAAGTATATGAATCCCTTGATAAATATAAATCCCAACAAAAGATTTGGTGAGAATACCGCTTTTAATGATATCCCCGATATTCTTAAAACCAGTTATATGTTTGAACAAGGTGATGCTTACGGGTTTGACTTGTCATTGAAATATGATTATAAACGCTGGTATGTGTGGACTGTAGGATCGTGGGGATATGTGAACCGTACCGGTTATTTTTATGACGACCTCACCCAGGAAGCCCAGCTAATTGAATATCCTCCACACTTCGACAGAAGACTGAGCGTAAATGTACTCACCTCTTATACTTTTGGAGCAAGACTTAACTGGGTGGTCAGTATGCGTTGGAATTATGGTAGCGGCTTGCCATTTACATCCTCTGTCGCTTATTATGAAAGTTTATCGCTTAATTCAATGAACGATGACTATTCAAATACAGCCGGAGATATTGGAACCATTTATGGAGGTGTTAATGAACGGCGACTTACGGCATACCACAGATTAGATTTCAATGTCAAGCGTAAGTTCTACCTGAAAGGAGATGCTGAGGTAGAGTTAGTAGCCAGCTTGACCAATGTTTATGACAGGAATAATGTTTTTTATGTAAATCGATTGGCAAATGAGGTAATATATCAGTTACCAATATTACCTAGTTTTGGAATGACATTTAAATTTTAGATAAAACTCAATATTGTGGCAAATACACGTTATATTTTCGTTACAGGTGGTGTTACTTCATCTTTGGGGAAAGGCATAATTTCAGCTTCACTGGCTAAGCTACTGCAATCCCGGGGATACAAAGTGACAATTCAAAAACTTGATCCTTATCTGAATGTGGATCCCGGAACCTTAAATCCTTATGAGCATGGTGAGTGTTTTGTAACCGACGATGGAGCCGAAACAGATCTTGATTTGGGGCATTACGAAAGGTTTTTAAGCGCTGCTACATCACAGGCTAATAATGTTACCACAGGCCGCATATACCAGTCGGTAATTGATAAAGAACGACGTGGCGATTTTTTGGGTAAAACAGTTCAGGTAATTCCCCACATAACCGATGAAATCAAAAGGCGCATAAAATTGTTGGGAAACCGGGATAAATATGATGTCGTAATTACAGAAATAGGAGGCACCGTAGGTGACATAGAGTCACTGCCATATATTGAAGCCGTGCGGCAGCTAAAATGGGAGCTGGGCCGGAGAAGTATGGTTATACATTTAACGTTGGTCCCTTACCTTGCGGCCAGCCGCGAACTCAAGACAAAACCCACACAGCACTCAGTGAAAATGTTGCTCGAGGCAGGAGTGCAGCCAGATGTTGTTGTACTACGTTCTGAACATAGTCTGAATGAAGATGTGCGACAAAAAGTCGCCTTGTTTTGTAATGTAGATATTGATGCAGTAATAGAATCTATTGACGTTAAAACAATTTATGAAGTGCCGTTAAAAATGCAGGACGAGGGACTCGACCGCATTGCATTGCAAAAATTGGAACTGGACCCGCTGGAAGAACCCGAATTGAAACCCTGGAAAGAGTTCCTGCACCGACTGCATAACCCCAAAAAAGATATAAAAATAGCGCTTGTTGGAAAATATGTAGAATTACCCGATGCTTATAAATCCATTTCAGAATCTTTTGTGCACGCAGGAGCTGTAAATAACGTAAAAGTTAATATTTGTTGGGTGCATTCTGAGGAGTTGGACTCAAATAACATGAAAGCAAAATTCAAAGACTGTGCTGGTATACTTATTGCACCGGGTTTTGGTCATCGCGGTATTGATGGTAAATTGCTCGCTGCCCGGTATGCCAGAAAAAATAATATTCCGTTTTTAGGGGTATGTCTTGGAATGCAATGTGCAGTAATAGAATTTGCCAGAAATGTACTTAATTTTAAAGGTGCACACTCTACCGAAATGGATCGAAAAACAGAATACCCTGTGATTGCGCTAATGGAAGATCAGAAAAATATACTCGATATGGGAGGCACAATGCGCCTGGGAGCTTATCCCTGTCAGTTAAAAGATGGCTCAAAGGCTGCAAAGGCCTATAAAAGTAAAAACACCTGGGAAAGACACAGACACAGATATGAATTTAATAATAAATACCTCAATGACTTTGAGCAGGCGGGTATGATTGCTACAGGTATTAATGAAGATACAGATTTAGTTGAAATAGTTGAGATCCCTGAACATGAATGGTATGTTGGGGTTCAATTTCATCCGGAATATAAAAGTACAGTTGTAAATCCGCACCCCATATTTGTAGGTTTTGTGGCAGCAGCTGTAAATCATGTTGAAAAAATAAATCATAAATAAGAGATGGACAGAAATTCGATTATTGGAATACTACTTATTGGGGCGGTTTTGATCGCATGGAGCTATTTTGCCAGCCCCAGCGAAGAGGAAATTCAGGGTGAACGCAGAAGACGCGATTCTCTGGCACAGGTTGAGCAGCAGAAAGAGATGCAGCAAAAAGAGCAGGATATCGAACGGAGCACAGAGAAAAAGGCCGAGCCAACATTTGCTCCTGACCAGAATTCGACACATAGCCAGGATTCTGCTGATACCAAATTAATGGAAAAATATGGTGTCTTCGGTGTCTCAGCAAAAGGTGAGAATAAAACTTTTACACTCGAGAATGAAAAGGTTGAGATTGAAATTCATTCTCTTGGAGGTAGGCCTTATTATGTCAGTCTTAAAGAATTTCAAACATATGATTCGCTGCCATTAAAATTGTTCTCTGGTGACTCTACAAAATTTGGGTTTAACTGGGTTACCAATGATGCACAGGTACCCATTAAAACGCAACAATTATACTTTGAAGCTTACGAGCAAACCCGCACCGACAGCGGTCAGCAACTGGTTATGAGGCTTCGTGCTGGTGACAATCGTTATGTAGACTACAAATATACCCTGCACCATGACGATTATATGGTGGAATTCGATGTAGATTTACATAATTTGGGCGATATAATTAAAAACGATTACCTCTCCTTCGATTGGGCTATCTACATGCCAAGTGTCGAAAAAGGTTATGAATGGGAAGAGCGTAACTCATCTGTTTATTACCGCTACAAAGGTGGGGATGTAGACTATCTCTCAGAGACAGGAGATGATGAAGAAAAACTTAATGAACAAATTGAATGGGTCGCGTTTAAACAGCAATTTTTCAGCTCAATTTTGATTCCTGAAAGGCCACTTACCGATCTGTTTATTGAAACGCAAATGACAGCCGACCAGCAATTTGTGAAATATGTCTCTTGCGAAGCATATATGCCTTATATGGCTCAGCGCGAAAGCGATTATAGTTTTGATTTCTATTTCGGACCCAACAAATATGAACGCCTTAAATCCCACGAGAAAGAGTTTGAAGAACTACTTCCACTGGGTTGGGGTATTTTCGGATGGGTGAATAAACTCATTGTAATCAACCTCTTTGAATGGCTTGGGAAATATATTT
>Ga0102938_10000506_pt1 | contig 28807 bp, 26 predicted proteins | sample SalPonR2_B_D2_MG_FD_84516 | JGI IMG/M metagenome (GOLD analysis project Ga0102938, IMG submission 84516) | Salt pond soil microbial communities from South San Francisco under conditions of wetland restoration - Salt Pond MetaG R2_B_D2_MG | ecosystem: Environmental > Aquatic > Marine >... | reverse complement strand
CCCGGCCTCAATGTACGCCGATCAGAATCATCAGAAACTGAATGGCGATGATCGCGATGAGCGGAGACAGATCGATCCCGGCGATGCTCGGCACAACCCGCTGTATGGGGCTCAGGACCGGGCGCGTGAGCTGGTAGATCAGCGGGATGATCGGGTGGCGCAGGCCACCGCCGACCCAGGACAGGATGACCTCGGCGATGATCAGCACCATGTACATGACCAGCAGCATGCGGATCAGCCTGAAGAATGCGATCACCAGTGCCTGCAGCGGATCGGGAGCGAAGCCCGATATCGCCATCACCAGCACCACCGCGATGGTCTGTATGACAAACAGCAACACCACTGCCGCAGTGTTGAACCGACCGATACGCGGAACCACGCGGCCCAGCGGGCCCACCAGCGGCTGGGTGACCTTCAGCAGCACCTGGCTGACCGGGTTGTAATATTCGGCGCCGACCGCCTCCAGCAGCACGCGTAGCATCAATGCCGCGATGTACAGGCTGAATAGGGTCTCGATCAGAAAACCGAACGCGTTGCCCACTGAACCGCCCATGTCAGGAATCTCCTCCGGAGTCGTTGTCTGGGACCGATGCGCGCCCGAGATCTCGGCCGCGCCGAACGGCGGCGTCCACCGCCGCCTTGACCATGCCGTCAAAATCTTTTTGTTCCAGCATATTCAGCGCCGCGGCCGTGGTCCCGCCGGGCGAGGTGACCCGTCGCCGAAGCTCGCTGGCCGGTATGTCGCCAGCGGCCAGCATCGTTCCGGCGCCGGCTGCGGTCTGGGCCGCCAGGCCTTCGGCGGTTTCGCGGTCCAGTCCGGCGGCGTGTGCGGCATCGGCCAGGGCTTCGGCCAGGGCGAAGAAATAAGCCGGACCGGAGCCTGACACGGCGGTGACCACATCCATAAGGGCTTCGTCTTCGATCTCGAAGACGCTTCCGACGGCCTGGAACAGGTGCCGGGCCGCGTCCCGTTGAGTCTCGGTGCAGCCCGGCGCGGCATATAGGCCGGTGGCGCCGGCGCCGTGCAGTGCCGGCGTGTTGGGCATGACCCGCACCAGGGCGCGTTCGGCGCCCAGCGCCGAACGAAGTCTGGAGACCGGGATGCCGGCCGCCACGCTGACCACGACGCAGGCATCTTCAAGGGCGGTGGCGATCGAGGCGGTGACCTGGTCGATCACCTGAGGCTTGACGGCGAGCACGACCACGTCTGCCCCGGCCACCGCTTCGGCATTTGTCGACCGCGTCACGACACCGTAATCGCGCTCGATCGCGTTGCGAGTGGCGTCGTCGGGATCAGCCGCCACCAGCCGATCCCGCGGATGCCCCCGGGCGATCAATCCGCCCATCAGGGCGCGTGCCATGTTGCCGGCGCCTATCATTGCAATCGTGTGGGTATCGCTGTCGCTCATGCCGCGAATCTTGTCTGGTAGACGGCGATTCTAACCTGCATTGGCGCGCGGGCCGAACAGCGCAGTGCCGACGCGCACCATCGTCGAACCCTCGGCAATCGCGGCTTCCAGGTCGCCGGACATGCCCATGGAAAGCGTATCCAGAGCCGGGTGGTCGGCCTTCATCCGAAGGTAAAGTCGGCGCATGGCGGCAAATGCGGCCCGCGCTTGTTCGGGCGAATTGCCGGCCGAAGGAATGGCCATCAGACCGCGTAGTCTCAGCCCGGGGAAATCGGCCACATGCTTTGCCAGCGTCTCGGCCTCGTCGGGATCGCACCCGGCCTTTTGCGGTTCGCGATCGATGTTGACCTGCAGCAGCACGTTCAACGGTACCAGGTCATCCGGACGCTGCTCGCCCAGCCTGCGAATGATCTTGGGCCGATCCGCGCTTTGAACCCAGTCGAAGCGCTCGGCAATCGCGCGCGTCTTGTTGGACTGGATCGGGCCGATGAAATGCCACTCGAGTCCCGATCGGCCCAGCTGATCCTGCTTGGCGCTGGCCTCATCGAGATAGTTCTCGCCGAAGCGCGTGATGCCGGCGGCACGGGCACATTCAATATCCTCGGCCGGCCGGGTCTTGCTTACTGCGAGCAGAGTCACGCTTTCGGGGCGGCGTCCCGCTCTGGCGCAAGCTTCCGAAATCCGTTTTGTCAGCCTGTCGATGTTGATCGTCAGCAGTCGTGGCTCGAGCATTTTATCGGCGCCCCATAATCGGGTATGATCGTTTGCATTGTATGAAAGCCACGTGCGCAGTGCGTGGTTTAACAACCCTGGGGAAGGCTATGGATATCACCGAACTGTTGGCATTTACGGTCAAGAACAACGCCTCCGACCTGCATCTTTCGGCCGGTCTGCCGCCCATGATACGAGTGGATGGCGACATTCACAGGATCAACGTGCCGGCGATCGAGGCCAAGGAAATGTCGGATCTGGTCTACTCGACCATGAACGATCACCAGCGCCGCGATTTCGAAGCCGAACTCGAGGTGGATTTTTCCTACAACGTGCCCGGTCTGGCTCGATTCCGGGTCAATGCCTATCACCAGGATCGCGGCACGGGTGCGGCCTTCCGCGTCATTCCGAATGAAATCTGGACCCTGGAAGACCTGCAGGCGCCGCCGGTTTTTCGCGACATCATCGACGTGCCGCGCGGATTGATCCTGGTCACCGGTCCGACCGGCTCGGGCAAGTCCACGACGCTGGCGGCGATGGTCGATCATCTCAACAAGAATGTCGCAGGGCACATCCTGACGATCGAGGATCCGATCGAGTTCGTGCACAATTCCAAGAAATGCCTGATCAACCAGCGCGAGGTCAAGAAGGACACCATGAGCTTCAACGCCGCGCTCAGATCGGCGTTGCGGGAAGATCCCGACATCATCCTGGTCGGCGAGCTTCGCGATACCGAGACCGTGCGCCTGGCGCTCACTGCGGCCGAAACGGGCCACGTCGTGTTCGGCACGCTGCACACCTCGTCGGCGGCCAAGACCATCGACCGCATCATCGACGTGTTCCCGGGCGAAGAAAAGGACATGGTGCGTTCGATGCTTTCGGAGTCGTTGCGTGCCGTCGTGGCCCAGACACTGCTGAAAAAGGTCGGCGGCGGCCGGGTTGCGGCTCATGAAATCATGATTGCCACGCCGGCAATCCGGAACCTGATCCGGGAGGACAAGGTCGCCCAGATGTATTCGGCCATTCAGACTGGCCAGAATGTCGGCATGACGACACTCGACCAGAGCCTGTCCGAACTGGTTCGTCGAGGCCTGGTGGCCAAGCCCGAGGCGCGTCGAAAGGCCGTCGACAAGAAAGCGTTTGCCTGATTCGGCGGACGGATCGAATCGGAGCCGGCTGCGAGACAATGGCGGCCTGAGGCAAAAGGGGCTTGAAAGAAAACGAGGAGACCGGCAATGAGCGTAATCGACAGCTGGCTGAAGATGCTGCATGAGGAAAACGGATCTGACCTGTTCGTTACGGTTGGCGCGCCGCCATGCATCAAGGTCAACGGAAGGATAAAACCGGTCAACCGGGAGCCGCTTTCGAAGGAGTCGGCAACCAGTATCGTGCTGGGAACCATGTCCGAAGAGCAGGTCGAGCAGTTCAAGGCCGAGCGCGAACTGCAGTACGCCATTTCAATCGAAGGTTTTGCACGGTTTCGCATGAGTGCTTTTTACCAGCGGGGCTCGATCGGCGTGGTCTGCCGGCGCATCGAAACCCGGATTCCAACCTTCAAGGAACTCGATCTGCCGGAGTCGCTCGGAGACTTCGCCATGGCCAAGCGCGGCATCATCGTGATGGTGGGCGCGACCGGCACCGGCAAATCGACCACGCTGGCAGCAATGATCGGTCATCGAAACGAGAATTCCACCGGGCACATCATTTCGATCGAGGATCCGATTGAATACGTTCACCGTCATCGGCGCTGCATCGTCACCCAGCGCGAGGTAGGCATCGACACCGAGTCGTTCGAGATGGCGCTTCGCAATACGCTGCGCCAGGCGCCCGACGTGATCATGGTCGGCGAGGTGCGCACGCGCGAGGCCATGGAGCACGCGATCACTTTTGCCGAAACCGGCCACCTGTGTCTGACGACGCTGCACGCCAACAATGCCAACCAGGCGATGGATCGCATCCTGCATTTCTTTCCCGAGGAGCGCCACGGCCAGGTCCTGCTGGATCTGAGTTTCAACCTCAAGGCGGTGGTGGCGCAGCAGCTCATTCCCTCCATCGACGGCAGCAGGCGCCAGGTGGCGATGGAAGTTCTGCTGACGAGTCCGCTGGTTCAGGAAAAGATACGCAAGGGCAAGATCGACGAACTCAAGCAGATCATGAAGGATTCGGTCCATCATGGCATGATCACCTTCGACCAGAGCCTTCTGAAGCTGTACCAGGACGGCAAGATTTCCTATGACGAAGCCATCCGCCATGCCGACTCCGCCAACGAGGTTCGTCTGGCGGTCAAGCTCAGCGAAGGCGGCGATGCGGAGTCACTTTCCAGCAGGCTGCGCGATGTCGATCTGCTCGACAGTCAGTAGGCGGGTGAGGCGCCTGTCGGCAGGAAACGCAGAGCGTCTTCCGGACTTGCCGTGTTGAGTCGGCATTTTCTTAACCGGTGTTTAACCTGCCTGGGCGTAAACTGATTGTCGTCGTAGAACATATACGACTGGCCATCGGCCCAACATTGCTAGTGATTACGGAAACGGGGCACAACCCTGGCCCGGGCATCCGCCCGGGCTTTTTTTACGCTTGATGCGGTGCGGTTCGGCCGACACGGGAAGGCGGGAATCATGCGAATCCTGATCATTGAAGATAATCGCGACATTGCTGCAAATCTCGGCGACTACCTGACAGATCGCGGCCACGAAGTCGACTACGCGTTCGACGGCATCACCGGATTGCACCTTGCAATCGTCAACAAATTCGACGCCATGGTTCTGGATCTGGCGTTGCCGGGCATGGACGGTCTCGAGGTGTGTCGCAAGCTGCGTGAAGAGGGCCGCAAGGAAACGCCGGTGCTGATGCTTACCGCGCGTGACCAACTCGACGACAAGTTGGCGGGGTTCGATTCCGGTGCCGACGACTACCTGGTAAAACCGTTCGAGTTGCGAGAAGTGGAAGCCCGCCTCGAAGTGCTTGCGCGGCGTGGCCAGCGCGTGGCGCCGCGCGAACTCGATGTCAGCGATCTTCACTTCAACCTCGAAACACTGACGGTCTCGCGCGCCGGAAAGAAGATCGATCTCAACCCGATCGGGCTCAAGTTGCTCGAAAAACTGATGTCGGCCTCGCCGGCGGTGGTCTCGCGTGCCGAACTGGAGCATCATGTCTGGGGCGAGGAACTGCCGGACAGCGACAGTCTCCGGGTCCACATTCACAGCCTTCGCGCGGCAATCGACAAGCCGTTCGACAAGCCCTTGTTGACGACGCGCCACGGCATTGGCTACAGCCTGGTCGATCCGGATGCAGCTTCGTCATAGGCTCAAGAGCCGAATAATATTCTCGTTTCTGGTATTCGGCACGCTGCTCAGTGTGCTGTTTGCCGCGGCCGTGCTGTTTCTTCAGGCATGGCTGGAAGACGCGCTGATCGCCCGGACGCTGGAACAGGAACTCGATCAATACCTTGCTGAACTGCGTCGGAATCCATCGGTGGTCGAGCCGTTCTACACCCGCATAGAAGGCTACGTCACCCGCCCTGGGCGGGCCGAGATCGTCCCCGAGATCTTTCGCGGCCTGCCGTCGGGCGTGCACGATGTCAGCACCAACGGCAAGGCCTACAAGGCCGCGGTGCGCAAGGACGAAGATTTCTGGGCGTTTCTGACCTACGACGTTTCCGAGAACCGCGAGCTGTCGCGGCGGCTGGTCTGGGGGCTGGCCGTTGCGGTGCTGCTGTTCTCCTTGCTGTCCCTGGCGCTGGGCATGTGGTCGGCCGGCCGCGTGATGGCGCCGGTGTCCAACCTGGCGCGCCGGCTCGAGGCGCTCGAAGGCGATGAGGGCGAGCCTGATCTGGCAAGGCATTTTGCGGACGACGAAGTCGGTCAGCTGGCCGCCGTCGTCGACGAGTACTCGCACAAGCTCAATGACCTGGTCGAGCGCGACAAGGCTTTCAACGCCGACGTCTCGCACGAACTGCGCACACCGCTGGCCGTGATTTCGGGCGCGACCGAATTGCTGCTGGCCCAGCCCGATCTGCCCGCCAAGATGCGTGAGCGCCTGCTGCGTATCGCGCGCGCCGCGCGCCAGTCCACCGATATCACGACCGCCCTGCTGCACCTGGTCCGCGCCGAGCGCGGCTCGGCGGGCGAATCGTCGAACCAGAATGTCGGGCAGATCGTCGAGCAACTGGTCGAGAATTACCGGCCGCTTATCGAGGGTCGCAACCTGGTGTTGAACGTACGCCAGATCGCGCCTCTCAATGTAATTGCACCGGAAGCGGTGATAGCGGTGGTGCTGGGCAACCTTCTTGGAAACGCGATCCGCTACACGCAGGAAGGCGAGGTAGCGGTCGAGGTTCGGACCGGCGAGGTCAGAATCGTGGATACCGGACCGGGCATCGAGCCCGATGAGCTCCCGCACATCTTCGACCGTCATTTCCGTGGGCGCGGTTCCGGCGGAAAGGGATCGGGCCTGGGCCTTTCCATCGTCAAACGCCTGTGCGATCTCTACGGTTGGCGGATCGAATTTGAAAATCGCACGGATACCTCCGGTCTGATCGTCGGCGTCGCCTTCTTCCCCGACCGCGACGATGTCGGGCGCGAGCCGGGCATTGCCGAAAAAAGCGCCCGATAGCCGATGCGCTTGTCGCGCGGACTCCGCCGGGATGCAGGAATGCGGGCCGATATGCATAATTGGCATTGGTACTTTTAGCGGTCCAGAGGAAAAGCTATGGCGATCATTCGCTGCCCGGCCTGCGGTCGACGTATTTCGTCCATGACCAGGGCCTGTCCACATTGCCACGAAGCGGTCGGGAAGCTGGACCGGGAAGCGCGCTATGAGCTGGCCCGAAAACGCTGGAGAACCCAGCTGTATCGCGCCCGCAATGTAACGTACCTGGCGATGGGTATGGTGGTGGTCGGCGCGCTGGTGTGGTGGATGACGCCGCCCCAGGGCCTGGTGCCTCCGATCAGCACACCGGCCGCGCTGTTGCTGGGCCTTGGTGCCGTCGGATACCTCGGCAGCTGGGCATGGGTGGTATGGCTACGCTACTTTCGCGCACCCGACCGATCCGAATGACAGGTGTTGCTCGTACTACTCGATTCGTTCGACGCGTACCGCTCGGTTGTGACCTTCCACGGATAGCCGCCAGGCGCCGAACAGCCCTGGCTTGATCGTGACCATGGGGCTGTCGACGGGCTGAAGTCTGAACCTGTCGTTTTCGTCCTGCCTCCAGACCATGCCGTTTTCCAGTCTGAAAACGGTATTCCCGGACCAGCCCGAGAACTCGCCGACGATGCGCGACTGGAATTCTTCGCGCGCCATGCGATCGATCGGAGGCGCTTCGCCGGGCTGGCTGGGCAGTCCGGCTTCTTCGGCGTCGGATCCGGTCGGGCCGTCGTACTGCGCAATCGATCGCTCGCGAATCCAGCGGTTCAGCGCAGCAAGTTCTTCCGGGTCAAGCTTGTGCAGTCCGGTTTCGGTAAATTCGCGCCCTGTCATCCGCTCTTCAAGGGTAGAGAACGGCTGCTCCGACTGAGCTTGCAGCAAGGATGAAAATACGAACAAACCGGAAACGAGTGCGAGGCTCGAAAGATTCACGGCGCAATACCTGATGATTTCAGAAGGTCCGTATTCTACAGGTCATGTTTGTAACGAACGTAGGGAATCCGGCCATAGATCCCGTCCACGGCTTCTTCCATGCCCTGATCAGCCGTCCCGGCCGCGCCCGGCAGGCGATTGAGCACATTGGACACGCCGACGCTGATCGATGAGCGCGACGGGGCACGCCAGGAAAACTCGATGTCGAACGAGCGGAATCCTTCGCCTTGCAGCCGTTCGCCCATCCAATAGGGCAGTTCCTGGTACTGGCCTGTGACGTCGGCGCCGAAACGGTCGCCGCGCCAGGCCAGCCCCAGTTGGCCGGCACTGCTGTAACGGTCACCGCTGTCGGCGCCCAGCGCGTCGCTGTCGAATAGCGCGGGAACCAGGCCCCGACTCAGCGAGAACGAATCCGGCGCCTGGCGGTAGCGCTCCAGTTGCAGGTCCAGCAGCAGGCTGCCGACCTGGCCAAGGCTCAAGCCGAAGCTGACATTCATGTTGACGCCCTGGATATCCTCGGACAGCCCGACACCGACGGCGGACGGATCGATAGCCGGACCGGCGCCGATCAGCGCGGACTGGCGACCGGCATAGGCTCCGGCGCCAACAGTCAGGCCCGGCGCCGCCATCCAGCGGCCCTGCACCTGCACCAGGTTGCTGGAATCATCGGGCAGAGGTTGATCGACGAAACGGCAATCCTCGACCAGAAACGACTCGATCGTACGCGTGGCTCGGCTGCACTGAATATGCGCCAGGCTGGCCGTGTTCATCTCCCAGGCCTCCAGCGACCACGAAACCGAGGGCTGGCGCTCGACCGGCGCGACCGGCCCTGGCGACAGTGAAACCGATAGTCGAGGTCTGTCGGCCAGAGGTGAAGGTCCGCGAAAGCCCATGGGCTCGATCGGGAAGATCGAGGAAAGAGGCGATTCGAGCCTTTCCTGGGCCGGCCGAAGTTGCCAGTCAGGCAGATGCGCGCCATCCTGGGCGCGCGCGACGGCGGCCAGACAAAGCATCATCAGCGAAATGGCAACTAGTCTGTTCACGTAATTCCCTGAATCCTGTCGACCGTCGAAGCGAAGCCCCAGAGGACGGATCGAAGTCCGTACCCGTCAGAATTGTCGATTCCTCTGCTGACTTTGGAGTACAGCCAGCCGAAAAAGTTTTCCCGATTCAAGATTATCAGAAGAATAGCCGCCAGGCAATGCCCGCGTGACCTCACAATTTCATCAAAACCAGTCGTTTAGCCATTGTTCCGAAGGCGATTCGGAGCCTGGGCGCGCAGGCGGCGATGGCGCGAACGGAAAATCGATTTGCAAATCAGGCGACGCTTGGGTAGGTTTGTCCGATTGTCAGGATACAAGGAACCCGGGATGGAGCGCTTTCTGGTCGGAATCGACGGCAGCGAATGCGGCGACCGCGCGCTTTCCACGGCGGTCGCCCAGGCGCGGGCGGCCGGCGCGGAACTGGTGATCTGCTTTGTCATTGCCTGGTCGCCGTATTCGTTCTCGACGCCGCAGGAAAACGCCGAGCGGCATCGCCGCCGCGAGGAAGAGCTCGAAGCGGCCCGGTCGAAGATTCTCGAACCCCGGGTTGCCGGCCTGAAGGCAGGCGGTCTGGCGATCGAGAGCGTCGCCAGGCACGGCCATCCCGTACGCACCCTGGTCAAGCTCGCCGAAGAGCGCGAGGCCGACCTCATCGTGGTCGGGCGCTCCGGCGATACGCCGTTGAAAACCCGGATATTCGGCGGCACCGCGGTCGGCCTGGTGCAGTCGTCTCCGGTACCGGTGCTGGTCGTTCCCTGAATAGGGGTAACTGCCTCAACCAGGAGATACGGGGAAAACGCGATGAGTTTCAGAATTTCAGTGCCGGCATGCCTGACCATTCCGGTGCCGGGCGCTGCGTTTGCCGACCAGGGATTGGACGGCACGATCGATCGCCTCGTCACGCCGCTTTCCGACGCGCTTTCGGCGCTGATCTTCTACGAGATTCCGCTGCCGCTTGTCGATCAGGGGCTTCCGTTCATCGTGCTGTGGCTGGTGGTCGCGGCGCTGTTCTTCACGGTCTATTTCGGCTTCATCAATCTGCGAGCGATGAAGCATTCGTTCCGTCTGCTGCGCGGCGACTACACGCCGCCGGACGCGGCCGGCGAAGTCACGCATTTCCAGGCCCTGGCTACGGCGCTGTCCGGTACCGTGGGGCTGGGCAACATCGCCGGTGTGGCGCTCGCGGTGTCGCTGGGCGGCCCGGGCGCGACGTTCTGGATGATCCTGGCCGGCCTGCTGGGCATGAGCACCAAGTTCGTCGAATGCACGCTGGGCGTGAAATACCGCAACGAATACGCCGACGGAACGGTCTCCGGCGGACCCATGTACTACCTGAGCAAGGGCATCGCGAGCGAATACCCGAACCTGGCGGTACTGGGCAAGGGACTTGCGATTGTGTTCGCCGTGTTCTGCATCGGCGGTGCGCTGGGCGGGACGATGTTTCAGACCAACCAGGCGTTCAGCCAGCTGCTCAACGTGACCGGCGGAGGCGCCAGCGTGCTTCAGGGCTACGGCTGGCTGTTCGGCGTGGTCGTCGCGCTGCTGGTCGGCATGGTCATCATCGGCGGGATCAGGTCCATCGCCCGCGTCACCGAGAAGCTGGTCCCGGTGATGGGTGTCACGTACGTTTTGGCCGGCCTGCTGATCATCGGCACCCATATCGAGCAGTTGCCGGCCGCATTCGGCGCGATCGTGACCGGTGCGTTTCAGCCCGAGGGCGTCTACGGCGGCTTCGTCGGCGTGTTGATCATGGGTCTGAGGCGTGCGGCATTCTCCAACGAGGCGGGCATCGGGTCGGCGGCGATCGCGCATTCGGCCGTGCGCACCGACAAGCCGGTCACCGAGGGCCTGGTGGCGCTGTACGAGCCGTTCATCGATACGGTCGTGGTCTGCACGATCACCGCGCTGGTGATCATCATCACCGGCTCGATCGTTCCCAGCGGCGATGTCGAAGGCGTGGCGCTCACTTCGCGCGCCTTCGCGTCGGTCTTCGACTGGTTTCCCCTGGTGCTGCTGGTGGCGGTGCTGCTGTTTGCCTTCTCGACCGTGATTTCATGGTCGTATTACGGCCTAAAGGCCTTCACTTACCTGCTGGGAGAGGGACGTGACCGGGAACTGGCGTTCAAGGGCAGCGTGCTGGTAGCGACGGTGCTGGGGTCGTCGATCAACCTGTTTTCGGTCATGAACTTTGCCGACGCGATGGTTCTGGCGATGTCGTTGCCCAACCTGGTCGGGGTTTATCTGCTCGCACCGGTCGTCAAGCGCGAGTTCGTTGCTTACTGGCGCGATTACAAGGCGGGCCGGCTGCAGACCTACCGGTGATTCGGGGCACAGGCCCGGTGCGCGGCACGCGTAGAATATCGGCATGGAAAAGGCCAAGTATCCGGATACGGAAATCCTGAGCGGCTATCAGTTCGCCCGGCTCAAGAACCTGGCGCTGTGGCGCGAGCGCATCGAAGCGTTCGCGACCGGGCACGATTTGAAGGGCACCGTGCTGCTGGCCGGCGAGGGGATCAATTTCAGCCTCAGCGGCGCGCCCGCCGCGCTCGAAGATTGGTTGGAGTGGATCGGTCGGCACCTGAACTGCGACTCGCCGGTGGTCAATCGACAGGCTGTCGAGGCGCCGCCGTTTCTTCGGCTGAAGGTCCGCATCCGCGACGAGATCGTCACGTTCGATCCGGCCGTCGTGCCTACGCCGGAAAGCACCGGCGATGCACTTTCGCCGACGCAGTGGAACGCGTTGCTGCAAGAAGACGAACTGCAGCTGATCGACACCCGAAACGATTACGAATACCGGATCGGCAGCTTCGACGGCGCCGTGAACCCCAATACCGGTTCATTCACCGAATTCAAGGATTACTGCCGCGAGGCGCTGGACCCGGAACAGCCGGTGGCGATGTTCTGCACCGGCGGCGTCAGGTGCGAAAAGGCCAGTGCCTGGCTCAAGGCCCGCGGGTTTTCGCGCGTCTACCAGTTGCACGGCGGGATTCTCGGCTACCTGTCGGCCACGCCGCCGGAGGCTTCGCGCTGGCGCGGCGAGTGCTTCGTGTTCGACGACCGGGTCAGCGTGGATGCATCGCTGCGTGCCACCGGCCGGGTCGTCTGCCGTGGTTGTCGGCACCCTGCCGAGGGGCTGGACGCGGCCGGCGTACCGCCGATCTCGGCCGACGGTGAGTGCCGGCTCTGCGGCCAGGTATTCGACGAGACCCGCCTGGGCAGTCTGCGCGAGCGGTCCAGACAGGTTGCGCTGGCCAATGCGCGCGGCCACGCCCACCTCGGCCCCGAGGCGCAATCCTGATGGCTGATGCGTCGAGCGTTCCGACCTGGCTTCCAGGGCAGCTGCACACGACCTGGGAATTTCTCGCCGCCTATCCGCTCGCGCTTTCCGCCAGCGTGGCGGTCGTCGGCATCTGCCTGGCCGTGCTGGTGCGCTGGATCCTGCTGTACGCCGTCATGAATGGGGTGCGAAGGCTGCCGGGCGAACTGGCCGACAAGCTGCTGCGAATCGTGGCCAACGTCGGCGCACTGGTGATCGCCTACGCTGCGCTGGTCGTGGCGGTGCAGGTGCTGAAGGTCGGCGATACGGCCGAAAGCATCATCACGCGCGTGCTGCTGTCGATACTGATCCTGCAGCTGATGCGCAACGGCATGCGCGCCGGCCATGTCGGGCTGGAAGTGCTCAGCGTGATTCGCGATCGCTTCCCGATCGTCGAGGAGCGCACCATGCCGCTGTTCGACCTGCTGGTCAACGTGCTGGTCATCGCAATCGCCGCCTACGCGCTGCTGATGGTCTGGAACATCGATCCGACCGCCTGGCTGGCTTCGGCCGGCGTGATCGGCATCGCGGTGGGTTTTGCCGCGCGTGAAACGCTGGCCAATCTGTTTTCGGGTTTCTTCATCATCGCCGACCAGCCCTACAAGGTCGGCGACTATGTCGTGTTCGACACCGGCGAGCGCGGCGAAGTGACCAAGGTGGGCATGCGTTCGACGCGCATCATGACGCGCGACGACGTGGAAGTCATCATGCCCAACTCGGCCATGGCGAACAACAAGATCGTCAACGAATCGGGCGGCCGCTGGGAGCGCTTTCGCATTCGCCTCAAGATCGGCGTGGCCTACGGGTCGGATGTGGACGAGGTCTGCGAACTGCTTGAGAAGGTTGCCTCCGAGCACGAAACCGTGTGCAAGGACCCGACGCCGCGCGTACGCATGCGCGGTTTCGGCGACTCTTCGCTGGATTTCGAGCTGCTGTGCTGGGTCGACGAACCGTCGCAGCGCGGGCTGGTCACCCACGAACTGTACATGAAGGTCTACAAGGAACTCGGCCGCGCCGGCATCGCAATCCCGTTCCCGCAGCGCGATGTCTGGGTGCGGGACTCGGGGATGGACGGCAAAACGGAGTAACAGGGCCGGTTCCATCTTCGGCGGCTGTAGAACAACGGTTTCGGGGTTTCGGGGTTTCGGGGTTCCGGTTTCCGGTTTCGGCAAGCGAAAGCACAGCCGCGGCAGGCTGGTGCCATGGCTCCGCAGTACGGTTAGGTGCATGCGTTCCGATTTTCCGGAAACCGTCAGTTCTTTCCGGTCAGTTCCAGCGCCCGCGATACGACGTCTTCGAGCGGTATCTCGCCTTCTTCCCCACCGCGCCGGCGATATTCGACGATGCCGTTGTCCAGGCCTTTCTCGCCGATCACCAGCACGTGCGGGATGCCGAGGAGTTCGGCGTCGGCGAACATCACGCCGGGGCGCAGCGGGCGATCGTCGAGCAGTACGTCGACGCCGGCGGCGGTCAGTTCGCGGTAAAGCGCTTCGGCCTTTTCGCGCACCCGGTGCGCTTTTTGATGATTCAGCGGCAGGATGGCGATCGAAAACGGGGCCAGCGGCTCGGGCCAGATGATGCCCCGATCGTCGTGGTTCTGCTCGATGGCCGCTGCCACGATGCGTGAAACGCCGATGCCGTAGCAGCCCATCCACGGGTGCACACCGCGCCCGTCCTCGTCCATGACCACCGCATTCATGGCTTCGGAGTACTTGGTGCCGAGCTGGAAGATGTGGCCCACCTCGATGCCGCGGATCAGCTCCAGCGAACCCGAGCCATCCGGCGCCGGGTCGCCGGCAATCACGTTGCGCAGATCAGCGACTTCCGGCAGCGCCGCGTCGCGGTTCCAGTTGATGCCGAAGAAATGCTTGTCGTCGATGTTGGCCCCGGCGCCGAAGTCGCTCATGGCGGCCACGCTACGATCGATCACCATCGGAATCGGCAGGTTGACCGGTCCCAGGCTGCCGGGTCCGGCGCCGATGGCGTCCCGAATCTCGGCTTCGGTGGCCATGGTCAGCGGACTCGCCACCTGCGGCAATTTCTCGGCCTTGACCGCGTTGAGTTCATGGTCGCCGCGAACCAGCAGCGCGATCAGTTTCGTGGGCTGGTCGTCTGCCGCGTGCACCAACAGGGTCTTGACCGTCTTGTCGACCGTCAGGTCGAACTGGCCCACCAGGTCATCGATGGTCCTGGCGTCCGGCGTGTCGACCGTTCGCATGTCTTCCGACGGGGCCGCGCGCTCGCCCGGCGAGGCCGCCTCGGCGAGTTCGACATTGGCCGCGAACGCACCGCCGGGGACGTGCGCGATCTGGTCTTCGCCCGAATCGGCCAGCACGTGAAACTCGTGACTGGTGGCGCCGCCGATGTTGCCGGAGTCGGCAATCACGGCCTTGAACTTCAGTTGCAGCCGCTCGAAGATCCTCGAATAGGTCTTGTACATCACCTGGTAGAACTCGTCCAGGCTGGTCTCGTCGACGTGGAACGAGTAGCCGTCCTTCATCAGGAACTCGCGGGCGCGCATGACGCCGAAGCGCGGCCGAATCTCATCGCGGAACTTGGTCTGGATCTGGTAGAAGCAGATTGGCAGTTGTTTGTAGGATCGAAGCTCGGCGCGTGCGAACTCGGTGATGACTTCTTCGTGGGTGGGGCCGAAAGCGAATTCGCGTCCGGCGCGGTCGGTCATCTTGAGCAGCAGCGGACCGAAGTTGTCCCAGCGCCCGGTTTCGCGCCAGAGCTCGGCCGGCTGCACCGAGGGCATCAGCATTTCCAGGCAGCCGGCCGCGTCCATTTCCTCGCGCACCACGCGCTCGACGCGCCTGAGCACCTTCAGGCCGAGCGGCGTCCACGAATAGATGCCCGAGGTCAGCTTGCGGATCATGCCGCAGCGCAGCATCAACTGGTGGCTGACGATTTCAGCGTCGGCGGGAACCTCGCGCTGCGTGGCGAGGTGGAAAGCGGTGGTTTTCATCGAAGGCCCGGAAACTTGCTGGTCAAGCCGGGAAGTCTACCCCAGTCAAGGAACCTCCGAGTAGGTCTGCACGGACGCCACGAATCAGCCGTCTTCCCGGCACCATTCGTCGATCAGTGCCTGGTTTTCCTCGATCATGCGTTGTTGTTCGTCTGCATCGATGAAGGTCTCGCTACCGTCGTCGTTTTCGACGATGATGCGGCGATGGCTCTGCAGCCAGAACAGATTTTCACGGGCCTGCTCGCAGCGTGCCGCAACAACCTCCGGGTCGGGAGGCGCCTGTCTCGGCATTTGCACGTCTTCGGGGCTTTCCTGCGATTGCGTCGGTTCGGCTTCGCCCTGTGTCCGGGAAGAACCAGTGACGAGGCCGGCGGTATTGATGGTTTCGTAATCGCGATCAATGGGCGGTTCCGAAGTGAAATGCACTGTTCCGTTCTCATCGGTCCATTTGTAGTAAGTCCTGGCCGCCGCGGGTGCCGAAACAAGCAGCGCGCACAGCAGCACAAGAAGCATGGGTCGAATAGTCACGATTCTGGTCACGATAGTCACCTGCCTGGGGTCGGTTCCGGTCGATTCGATGCATTCGGCCGCCGAATGCACGCAACCGGCACTCGGTTTACGATATGGTGCCTGAACTGCGAAGCCGCGACCAAACGATGTTTCGGCATCCGGCAGTCATCATCACTCAGCAAGAGGATAGCACCGACTTGGCCGACGAGGAAAGTACCACCAAGCCACCTTTGGCACGCGGCGCCTATCTGTTGCCGAATGCGCTGACGACGGCTGCGCTGCTGGCTGGTTTCTACGCCATCATCGCGGCGGTGCAGGGCGAACACGTGGCCGCATGCATTGCGGTGGTGGTCGCGGGATTGCTCGATGGCATCGACGGCCGCGTCGCGCGCATGACTGGTACCCAGTCCGAATTCGGCACGCAATACGACAGCCTGTCCGACATGGTCTCTTTCGGTATTGCGCCGGCGATCCTGGTCTGGAGCTGGTCGCTGTCGTCGCTGGAACTCGCCGGTCCGATCGGCGAGAAAATCGGCTGGCTGAGCGCATTCTTCTACTCGGCCTGTGGCGCGCTCAGGCTCGCCCGATTCAATACTCAGGCCGGCGTAGCGGACAAGCGCTACTTCCAGGGACTGGCCAGTCCGGCCGCGGCCGGTACGCTGGTGTCCACGATCTGGTTTTGCGAAAGCCGAGGCATCGCCCCTGAAACCGTGGCCTGGCCGATGCTGGTCGTCACCGTCATGCTCGGCGCGTTGATGGTGTCCAGGCTGCGCTATTCCAGCTTCAAGGGCGGCGCCAGCCGCGAACGCGAGCGCGTGCCGATTGCCTGGATTTTCGTGCTGCTGGTCGTCATCGTGCTGCTGGCGATCGACTTGCCGGCGGTGCTGTTCACCATCGGCGTGCTATATGTCTCGTCGGGCCTTGTGGTGACCCTGCGCGGTCGCTACCAGCGACGCCGCCAGCGCAGGCCCGAGGCTGGCCGGGAGTCGGGCGACGATGATTGATCCACGCGCGATTCGCAGGCTCGAGGCCATGGACATCCAGGTCTGGCGTGCCCGGGTACCGAAACAACCCGGCGCCGGGGAGCTTCGGTCCCACGACGTCGCGCCCGCCGATGCTGCGCCGGTCGCGGATCCATCGACCCCGGTCGCTTCGGAACGGGCGCCGGCCAGGCCCGTCCGTATCCGGCTGGAGGCCGGCAGCGGCCGCTGGCTGCTGGTGGTCGACGACGCAGATCGGGCTCGCCACGCGACCCTGCTCGAAGATATTCGCGCCACGCTCGGCGCCGGAGACTGTCGTTTCGGCACCTGGTCGGACTCGCCGGAAGCCGGCGTGGCGGTGGAGGATTGGGAGGCGCACGGTATCCGGCATGCGCTGGTGTTCCGCGATGAAGCCGGCGCCGCTTTCGTCCAGGGCGGCGAACTGGGTCGGTTGACCGAGTCCGGCGAGGCTCGGCGGGCGCTGTGGCGCCGGCTCCAGCCCCTGCTGTCAGCCTGATCATGGTCGCGGTACTCGAACCGGAGTATGCGATTCGGCCGATGCGGCGCGGCGATGCAGACGCGGTTTTCGAGATCGAGCAGACCTCGTATCCTTATCCGTGGAGCAAGGGCATTTTCTTCGACTGCCTGCGCATCGGCTACTGCTGCCGAGTGGCTGAGTTCGACAGCGTCATTGCCGGCTATGCCATTCTTTCTGCGGCGGTCGGCGAAGCTCATCTACTCAATCTTTGCGTGGCCCCGGATCACCGCCGCAACGGGCTCGGCCAATTGCTTCTCGACGGCGTGCTGGTCGATGCCAGCCTGTTGCAGGCCGGAAGGGTTTTTCTCGAGGTTCGACCGTCCAACAGGCCGGCGATCAAGCTGTACCGGCAAAACGATTTCCGCGTAATCGGCCGCCGGCCCGAGTATTATCCCGGCTCCGACGGGCGGGAGGACGCGCTGGTCATGGTCCATCACATCGACGATCGACGCATCGGGGGCCGTCGTGGCTGAGTACGGGCGTGGATTCCTGCCCGAGGGAACCGGGCCGTTGCGCATCGCCGCGGCCCAGATCGCACCGGTCTGGCTGGATCGCGATGCGACCCTGACCCGGGTTGTCGAACAGATCGAAGCCGCCGGCACGCAGGGCGTGAACCTGGTGGCGTTCGGCGAGTGCCTGGTGCCGGGCTACCCGTTCTGGGTCGAGCGCACCGACGGCGCCCGCTTCGGCTCGGATCTGCAGCAGGCATTGTTCGCCCACTATGTCGACCAGGCCGTCGATATCGAAGCCGGACACCTCGATTCCGTCACCGACGCCGCGCGCCGCAACCGGATTGCAGTGGTGCTCGGCATCCTCGAGCGACCGGCCAGTCGCGGCGAAAGCGTTTACGCCTGCGCCGTCTCGATAGGCGCCGACGGCGAAATCCGGGCCGTCCAGCGCAAGCTGATGCCGACCCACGAGGAGCGCCTGGTCTGGGCCATCGGCGACGGCAACGGTCTGCGCACCTGGCGACTGGGTGCGTTCACCGTCGGTGCGCTGAACTGCTGGGAGAACTGGATGCCGCTGGCGCGGGCCAGCCTGCAGGCTCAGGGCGAGGATCTGCACGTCGCGATCTGGCCGGGAAATGCGCGCAACACCGCCGAAATCACCCGTTTCATGGCGCTGGAAGGCCGCAGTTTCGTGCTTTCGGTTTCGGGCCTGATGCGCGCCGGCGACTTGCCGAACGAGCTGCCGTGTGTCGATGCGCTGCGCGACGCCGCGGCCGACATGCCGTGGGCCGCCGGCGGTTCGTGCCTGGCCGGCCCCGATGGCGGGTGGCTGATCGAGCCGGTTGAGCATGAACAAGGCCTGTTCGTGGCCGAGATCGATCACGAGCAGATTCGCCGCGCCCGGCACAATTTCGATCCGTCGGGTCACTACTCGAGGCCGGACGTCTTCCAGCTTGAGGTTGACCGGACCCGGCAGCGCATTGCGCGCTTTTCCGATGAATGACCGGCGCGATCCGGCTACGTTTTCGCAGCACCGAGAGCCGGAAATCGAACAGGTGGCAAGCCAGGGTCCGAACCGCGGACCGCGAGGTGCAGGCGGTTGCACACACGTATCGTAGTTGATGATTTTTCGAACCCAGCGTGGAGAATCGATGATGAAGATCCTGGCCCTCACAGTCCTGTTGCTTGGCGCCCTGCCGGGGTTTGCCGCGGCCGGAAATCTGCCCGATGGACCCTATGTCTCGACCAGTGCCTCCGCACTGGAGGAAGTTGCGCCAGATTATTCGATTCTGGAGATGCAGTTTCGTACGGTGCAGGACTCGCCGGAAGTCGTGCGAGACCGAACCAACGGGGCGCAGCGCAACTTGCTGGCGGTGCTCGAAGAATTCGAAGATGCGATTCGCGAACGCCGGGTCGAATCCATGGAGTTTGGCGAAGAGTTCGATTACGACCGAGATCAGATGAAAAGGGTCATGATTGGTCATTACGGCCAGTTCACCGTTCGCCTCGAGGTCGACGATTTCGAAATGCTGCCGCAACTCCATTACCGTCTTGCCGGTCTTCAGTGGCAGTCGTTGAGCAATCCCCGATTCATGGTCGACGATCGCGAGGCGGTAGAGACCCGTCTGCGCGAACGCGCGATCATCAAGGCGCGCGAACGTGCGCGCACACTGGCCGAGGCCGGCGGCAGCGTTATCGGTAAGTTGTGGGGCATCATCCATCAACCCATGCATGACCTGGCCGGACGTTTGCCGGACGATTTTGGCGGAATGCCTTCGCCGAGGCTGGCGGTTTCCGAGAGTTCGGATCGGTTCGCGCTCGCCATGGAACCGCGACCGGTTCGGTTCGAGGTCACGGTCGGCACGGTATTCAGGTTGAACAACAGCGGCGATTGAGGCCGGTGCTGGATCAAAGGCACCTCGGCCGTACCGACAACCCGTAAAAATCCGGGAAGCTTCGCCGCTGCCGAATCCGCTTGCCGTGGCAGTCTGCGGTGCACCGTTACGTTTATTCCCGTACAGACCTTTCGAACTACGGGAGCCAACCGATGTGCCGAACGCACCAGCATGCATTCTCTCTTTTGCTCTTATTGCCCGTTGCAGTCTGGGCGAGCGCGGAAAACTGGCCGCCAAACGCTGCGCAATCGGCGCCGCCCGCCCGCGGCGGCACACCGGTGCTGACGGTCGGAAATGATGCTGCGTGCAACTACCTGGCGACGGTCGGAAGCAATGGCCTGCAGCAAGCCATCGTCGCGGCGGCCGGCGACGCCAACGGGGCCGGCGCAACGTTGATACGCCTGGCCAACACGGGCACCTATGTGAATCGGCGCTTCTTCATCAATGACCTGGCCGATCAGAGCATCGAGATTGTCGGCGGATACAGTTCGTGCTCAGCGACAAGTCCGACCGGCACCACGTTCTTCGATAGAGGCACCGCCACGCCCGGCCCGGTTTTTCTGATCGATGCGGTCGCTGCCGGACAGGTGGTCACGTTGCAGAATCTGCGCGTCACCGGCGGCGACAATGGGTCCGGCGGGGGGCTGGAGCTTCGCAACAACAACTTCCTGTTGCTCGATGATGTTCGGGTCGAATCGAACACGGCCACGGACGGTGGCGGACTGTCGGTCGCCGATACCGACGACGGAGTCTCGACGACTGTCTGGATGCTCGGGGCCACCCGCCTGGTGTCGAACCAGGCGACGAACGGCGGCGGCCTGCGTTGCAGCGGCGCAGGGGCCTCGGTCGTGCTCGATACCGACGTGACGATCAATGCCAACAGTGCCGTTCGCGGGGGTGGCATAAGGGCGTTGTCCGGCTGCCAGGTCGGTTCGTTTGCGAGCTTTCCGTCGGGTATCTTCAGCAACGTCGCGACCGAGGACGGCGGTGGCGCACATCTTACCGGCGGCGCCCGGCTGACGCTGATCGGCGGCGCCGGCAGTTTCGGCTTCGGCGACGCGTCCCGGCGTACCACGCTGGACGGCAATACCGCCGAGCGCTCCGGCGGTGGCATTTATGCCTCGGATGCAGGCACGCGGGTCTCGGCGCTTGATTCCTGGATCGTGGCCAACTCGGCCGACGCGGACGACGACGGTATCGGCGAGGGTGGCGCGGTGCGTTTGTGGAGCGGAGCGCGTCTGGCCATGGACCGCACCCTGGCCGGCGCGGCCTGCCACGATCCGTTGCGCTGTTCGCGCCTTGGCGGTAATTCAGCGGCCAGCGGCGGCGCGGTGTACGCGACCGGCAATGATGTGGAGATCGATCTGCGCCAGACCTGGATCGAGAGCAATTCGGCTTCCAACCTGGCCACGGCCATGCTGATTTCGAACGGCGGCGGTGATCTGGGTCGGCCCGGTCGGTTACTGATGGAGGGCAACATGATCGTCGGTCACGATACGTCGACGACTTCCAGCGGTGGCCTTCAGGGGGTGGTCGATCTCCAGTCGAACACCCGAGCGACGATAGCCTTTACCACCTTTGCCTCGAACCTGACGTCGTCCAACGGCCGCAACATCATCATGTTCAACGACGTGGATCTCGACCTGTATACGAGCATCCTCTGGGAAACCAGCGGCCAGGCGCTGCGCGCGATCTGGGATGCCGATACCCGGGGCTCGGTCGATTGTTTGCTGACGTTCGACGATGCCAACTTGCCGCCCGGCGCATTCGGAATCCTTGGCGACAATCCGCAGCTGGACCTCAATTACCTGTTGACCGGTGCCTCGCCGGCCATCGATTACTGCGATTCGGCCGTCTATTCGCCGAGCGAAACCGATATCCTGGGCACTGCCCGAGGCAACGATACTGTCGGCGCGCCCAACATCCTCGGCCCATTCGATCTCGGCGCGCACGAATTTACCGGCACGCTGGACGGCGGTGCGGTGCGCTTTACCACGCCGATCGTCCAGGTGACCGAGGATCACGGCACGTTGACGATCCCGGTCGAGCGTGTCGGCGCCAGCGAGGGGGTGCTGGAAGTTCTGGTCTTCACGCTTGACGGAACCGCACTGCAGGGCCCGGACTACCTGGAGTTCGACGAAACGGTGACCTGGCTTTCCGGTGACTCCGCCAACCGCCTTGTCTCGGTCCCGATCGTCGACGATGCCCTGGCCGAAGGCCCCGAGCACTTTACCGTCAACCTCTTGCTGATCGACGGGGCGGGAACGATTGGAACGCCAGCGACGCTGAGCGTCACGATATTCGACAACGAGCAGGGTATCTTCGCCGATGGTTTCGAGGCCCGTCTGCCCTAGTGCACTGTCTGGTAGTAATTGATGATACGAGAGCCGTGCAAATGACCCGCAACAAGGCGCAATCCGCAGGGCACAGTTGCGCTGTGTTCAGGGTTTGGAACGCCGTTGCGCGTCATTTTCGGGGCTCCTTTCGGGCGTGCGTCTGAGTCGACATTGCTGCGTTCCGACCCTTGTAAAGGGCTTGGCATTCACCGCGGGTCGCGCCTTGCACTGTCGACTCAGTCACACCCTGAATGTTACGGGATTAACGACTGGGTACACTGGTCGGACGGGCATTCGGCTACAAGCTCGAGACTCTGCAGTCGGCGGCGACGATTTTGACAGTCAATAGCGTTGGCATGCCTCAGACGTTTCGTCTCGGCCCAACTGCGTCGCCGCTTGCGTCCTATCCTTGACCGGACGCCAGACGGACCGCGGATGGGCACGTGGCGTCGGTTCGGCCTTCGTGCGATAACGTTGAGGAGCGGGCCACGGCGTCCAGTTGCTGCTGCAGGTCTTCGGCCCCATCGCCTTGCCCGACGCGGACCGTGATCAGCGCACACAACGCGTAGGCGCGAGAATCGTCGTTGGCAGCCGGGTCTTCGATTTCGGCCATGATCCGTGCGTCGATGTCATTGCCGTCGAGGCCGTCAAGCAGGGCGGTCAGGCCGAGCAAGCGCAGTGTGATCGAGGGGTGTCTGGATACGTCGTCGGGCGCCCGGCCGGCGTCTTCGAGCAGCCCCCGCGCAGAGCTTCGGTCAGCGTTATCGAAGCGGATTCGAGCCAGGCGCCAACGCAGCATCTGCGCCAGTGGCTGCCAGCGGGCCGGAGACTCAAGCGTATCCAGTCGGACTCTGGCGATCGATGCGACGCGTTCCAGCGCCACCGGATTCTCCGCCAGTGCGTGGCCGAGCAGTTCGAATTCGAGCGCCTGGATATTGGTGCGTGCGGTTTCGCCCCACAGCGGCTCCAGCGTCCGGCGCGCGCTCGCAGCCACCTCGGCGGCCCCCGCGCCGTTACCCAGCGCCAGCATGGTGCGAGCGCGCACCATATCGGTCAGGGCGCGCTCGGCATCGACCATTGCTTCGACCTGGATTGCCCGGGCTTCGTCAAGCAGGGCCAGCGCCTCGTCGTAGCGGCCGCGCTGGCGCAGCGTATCGCCCAGTGCGTAGAAAGCACGCGCCGCGGCCGGATGACCGGGCGGATAGACCTCGCGGGCCAGAGCCGCGGCCTTCTCATCATGGGCGAGTGCCTCGTCGAGCCGACCCATCTGGGCGGCGACCGCGGCAAGGTTGGACAGGGTCCGGATCATCGTGGCATGGCCAGCATTGCCGGTCTGAATCTGCAACTCGCGCTCGGCTTGCATCGCCGCGTAAGCCTCGTCGAGTTCACCCCGATTGGATGCGAGAATCGCGCGCGCCGAAAGCAGGTTGCGGCGCAGATCGGGAAGTGGCTCGCCCGGTGCATCCAGCAGTTGCTGGAGTCGCTCGAACGCAGCAAGGGCATCGGCGTACCGGTTCTCGGTCGCGAACAAGCTGGCGTACTGGGACCAGACGCGCGCGTGCAGCGTTCGGCCAACGGCTTGGTCGGCGGGCGGCAGCAGCGCCCGCGCGCGGTCCAGCGCAGCCTCCCGCGCACGATGGTCGTTTCGCTGACCTTCGAGTACGGCGCGTTCCAGCCAGAGACGGCCGCGCAGTTCGCTCGGCAGATCGGGATGTGTGTCGAGCGCGATCTCGGCCTGGTCGAACATTCGCCGGGCGTCATCATGCCAGCCCAGCGCAATCTGGACGTCGCCGAGCGTGGTAAGAACCTCGACCCGCGTGGCGGCGTCCAGCGATTCGTCGGTCTCGGCTTGGCGGGCGCCGCGCACCAGCACGTCGCGAATGTCGAGCTCGCTGCCGCCGGCCAGCCACGGATCGGCTGTCTTGAACATCGCAAGCAGAAATTCCTTGATGGTGTCCGCCCGTTCGGCCTGGGCTCGCGCATGGCCAGCAGCGGTATCTGCCTGTTCAGCCTGCCAGAGCGCGGCCGATGTGCCGACGATCATCGCCAGACCGGCTACCGCGCCAGCCAGGGCAGGTACCCGGTTGCGTCTGAACCAGAGAGCAAATCGGGCTGGCCGTCCAAGACTGGCCGACCGGACCGGTTCATGTCGTTGCCACCGCTCCAGCTCCGAATCCAGCGCCTCCACAGACGAGAAGCGAGCGCCGGGATCGGCGGCAAGCGCCGCGGAACAGATGGCATCGAGACTGCCGCGAATCTCGCGTGCGCTCAGGCCGTCCAGCGCCCGCGACGATGGCGGGGCAGGCGGGTGGTCGACCAACGGCGTGCCGGTCAGGAAGCGCGTGATCCGGTCGCCGTTTCGGACGCGGTCGCCGGTCAGCAGCCGCAACAGCAACGCGCCGAGCCCGAATACGTCCTGGGCCACGTCCGGCGGGGAGCCTTGCAACTGTTCGGGGGCACACCAGGCCGGTGAGCAACGAAGCATTGAAGGCAACTGCATGTCGGCACGTTCCTGCAGGCGGCCGGCGATGCCGAAATCGACCAGGCGCACGCGACCGTCGTCGGAAACCAGCACGTTGGACGGCTTGATATCGGCGTGGATCACGAGTCGGCTGTGGGCATGGGAAAGCGCTGCCGCCACTTGGCGAATCAACGCTATCCGTGTCTGCAGTGTTGCATTAAGGCGATTGCACCATTGGTCGATGGGTTCGCCCGAGACATGCTCCATGACCAGGTAAGGCAGACCGTCGGGTGTGATGCCGCCCTCGATCAACCGGACGATGCCCGGGTGCTCCAGCCGCGCCAGCAGTCGAATCTCGTTGGCCATCGCTTCCCGATCGATTTCGCCGTAAGCGGATGGTTGTAACAGCTTGACCGCAACGGTCTGATCGTAGCGGCCGTCCGCGCGTTCTCCGCGCATCACGCTGCCCATGCCGCCGCGGCCCAGTTCCGCGACCAGAAGCCACGGGCCGAGACGCTCGCCGGGGCCGGGCAAAGGATACGGTTCGGCGGACCGGGCGGTCTCCGCCAGGCCGTTGACGACACCGTTCAGGGTTCGGTCGATGACCATTTCGTCGGGCTGGTCGTGGGCGTCCAGCAGGCGATTCAGCCACTGCCGGACATCGGCTTCGACCTTGATCCGCGCCAGTTCCCGGGCGCGCGTTTCGGGGTCGAGATCGACCAGCCGGTCGAACAGTGTCGTCACGCGCGACCAGGTTTCGGCGTCGATTCTCATTCGAGCACAGCCTGCAGAAACGCCCGCGCCCGTTTCCAGTCGCGAGCCCCGGTGCGTGCCGAAATGCCCAGGCTTTCGCTGGCCTCCTCGTTGGTGAGACCAACGAAGAACCGCAGTTCGACGAGACGGACCAGGCGTTCGTCCACCCGTTCGAGTTCCGACAGCGCATGGTCGACGGCCATGATCTCTTCGGCGGTTCCGGAATGGCAGCGCTCGTTCTCGAATACCAGGAAGTCATCGTTTTGCGTCCGCTTCAACGCCGCTCGGGCGCGCGCGTGGTCGACCAGAATCCTGCGAATGGCCATGGCATAGGTGGCTCGGCAATGGCGAGCATCGTTCCATTCGCCGCGGCCCTGCTCCAGCTTCAGCCAGGCCTCGTGGACAAGTACGGTCGTATTGATGGTGCTGCTGGGGTTTCGCGAGCGTTCGCGCCGTGCGATGCCTCGAAGCGTGTCATAGACGGCTTCGAGCGAGGGCGGCTTTCGGCCGTCGCGCGTATCGTCTTGTCGGGAAACCGAAAGTTCGTTCATAACGGCCCTGGGCAGACGGACTCCAGTCTGTTGAACGCCGAGCTACAGTGTTCGACGACGGCTCGCCAAAGTCAAGCGTCTGCGGGTTGCTCGGGTTTCCCGAAGCTGCATTCAACCGGCGTCGATCTTCTCCAGCCGCTCGATCTGGGCCTCCAGCTCTTCGACGCTCCGCTCGTGATCGATCTTGCGCTGGCGTTCCTTGTCGACCACTTCGGCTGGCGCGTTGGCGACAAAGCGTTCGTTGGCCAGCTTGCCGGTGACCTGGACCAGCCCCTTGCGCTCGCGCTCGAGCTGCTTGTTCAGGCGCGCCAGTTCCTCGCCGATGTCGACCAGCCCGGCCAGCGGAATCAGCAGGCGCATTTCGCCGCACAGCTGCACCGCGCAGTCGGACGAGTCACGCGTCTCGTCGGTCAGCTCTATGGATTCCAGGCGGGCCAGTCGCTGCACGAGGTCGCCGAAGCGTCTGAACCGTTCGGCGTCTTCGGTGCCGGCCTGCTGCACCAGCAGCGGCATCGGCTTGCCGGGGGCCAGGTTGAGCTCGGTGCGGGCCGATCGCACGGCCATGATGACGGCCTTGAGCCATTCGGCGTCGGCTTCGGCCGGTTCGTCGATGCTGCTCGTCTTCGGCCATTCGGCGGTGGCGAGGAAGGCCGATTCCAGTCCCAGCGGCGTCCTGATGCGCTGCCAGATTTCCTCGGTGACGAACGGGACGAACGGGTGCATCAGCCTGAGCGTTGCGTCCAGCACTTCTGCCAGCGTTCGTCGGGTCGACGCGCGCGTGGCCGCATCGGCATCATCCGACAGGGCCGGCTTGGCCAGTTCCAGGTACCAGTCGCAGAATTCGTGCCAGACGAATTCATACAGCGCGCTGGAGGCCAGGTCGAAGCGATAGTCGGCAAGCGCCTGGTCGACCTCCGTGATGGTTCGGGCCAGGCGCGAGCGGATCCAGCGCGAAATCACGTCCTCGGAGGCGTCGTTGCGATCGGCCGCCGGCAGCGCGTCTTCGCCCACGTGCATCAGCACGAAGCGCGACGCGTTCCAGAGCTTGTTGAGAAAATTGCGGTAGCCCTGGCAGCGCGACAGGTCGAACTTGATGTCGCGGCCGTGGCCGGCCAGCGCGGTGAACGTGAATCTCAGTGCGTCGGCGCCGAACGCCGGGATGCCGTCGGGAAACTCCTCGCGCGTGTGCTTCTCGATCGCTGCCTTCATCTGCGGCTGCATCAGCGATGCGGTGCGTTTTTGCACCAGCGCGTCGAGGGCGATGCCGTCGATCAGGTCGATCGGATCGAGCACGTTGCCCTTTGATTTGGACATCTTCTGCCCGTCGCGGTCGCGGATCAGACCTGTGATGTAGACCTGCTCGAAAGGCACGCGGTCGGTGAAATGGCTGGTCATCATGACCATGCGCGCGACCCAGAAGAAGATGATGTCGAAGCCGGTCACCAGTACCGACGTCGGCAGGTAGCGATCGAAGCCTTCGGATTTCATGCGCTCCGGGTCCGGCCAGCCCAGCGTGGAATGCGCCCACAGCGCCGAGGAAAACCAGGTTTCGAGCACATCCTCGTCGCGCTCCAGCGGCACGTCGGCGGCCAGGCCGTGTGTTTCGCGTACGTCATGTTCACAACGCCCGACCAGAACGCGGCCCTCGGCGTCGTACCAGGCAGGAATGCGGTGACCCCACCAGAGCTGGCGCGAGATGCACCAGTCCTTGAGGTTCTCCATCCAGTGGCGGTAGGTGTTGATCCAGTTGGCCGGCACGAACTCGACCTCGCCGGATTCGAATTTTTCAAGCCCCAGCTTGCCCAGCTCGTCCATCTTCACGAACCACTGGTCGGTCAGGAAAGGCTCGATGATCTGGCCGGAACGGTCGCCGCGCGGGACCACCATGGGGTGGGGCTTTTCTTCCACCAGCAGGCCTTGTGCCTGCAGGTCGGCGACCACGCGCTGTCTGGCCTCGAAGCGGTCCAGGCCGCGGTAGGCTTCGGGTGCGTTTTCGCTGACCGTCGCGGTGGGCGTGAAAATGTTGATCGGCTCGAACCCGTGGCGCGCGCCGACTTCCCAGTCGTTGAAGTCGTGGGCCGGCGTGATCTTGACGCAGCCGGTGCCGAACTCGGGATCGACATAGGCATCGGCCACCACCGGAATCTCGCGCCCGGTCAGCGGCAGTTCGACCGTCTTGCCCACCAGGTCGGCGTAGCGTTCGTCGTCCGGGTGAACCGCAACGCAGACATCCCCCAGCAAGGTCTCGGGCCGGGTCGTGGCCACCACCACGTCACCCTGGCCGTCGGTCCTGGGATAACGGATCGACCACAGCTTGCCCTGCTCGTCATGGTTGACCACTTCCAGGTCGGAGATCGCGGTCTGCAGCACCGGGTCCCAGTTGACCAGCCGCGGGCCGCGATAGATCTTGCCCTCTTCATACAGCCGAACGAAGGTCTCCAGCACGGCCTCGGAAAGATCGTCGTCCATGGTGAAGCGTTCGCGCGACCAGTCGGCAGACGCGCCCAGCCTGCGCATCTGGCCGGTGATGGTGGAGCCCGACTGGCGTTTCCACTGCCAGACCCTGTCGATGAACGCCTGTCTGGAATAATCGTCGCGCTTGCCGCCTTCGGCTTCGATCTGGCGCGTGACGACCATTTCCGTGGCGATGCCGGCATGGTCGACGCCGACCTGCCACAGCGTGTCGAAGCCCTTCATCCGGTGGGCGCGGATCAGGCAGTCCATCAGCGTGTGCTGGAACGCGTGGCCCATGTGCAGCGTGCCGGTGACGTTGGGCGGCGGCAGCAGGATGGTATAGGGCTTGCCCTCGCCGGAAGGCTTGAAGCAACCCGCTTCTTCCCAGGTCGGATACCAGCGGTTTTCGATCGCTTCGGGTTCGTAGGTCTTTTTCATTTCACTTCGATCTTCAAGTTCACTTCAAGAGGTGGTGATGCAATTCGGCCCCGCGCGCCTTCCAGTCCATCCAGCGCTGGCGCAGGCGCTTTTTCGCCTGTTCGTCGGGTGGCACGATTTCGAGCACGCGCGGGTAGTCGCCGTCGGGGATCTCGGCATCGGCCGCCAGGTTGATCAGCAGTTGGGCCCGCTCGGGCGCCGAGTCCAGAAGCCGGATCGGAGCGTTTGCTTCGTCGATGCCGTGGGCCAGGAACCGCCCGTCCGGCTTGGCCCACAGCCGCGCGTCGAGCGCCGACAGCTGCTCGCGCGTGCCCACCACCGCGATATCGGTGGTCGCCGGAAACGCCTTGCCCACAAGCACCCCGGCGACCTCGACGGGGTCGGTGAAGCGGCCGGACATTTCGTAGAAATCGATGCGCAT
>Ga0102938_10000503_pt1 | contig 28894 bp, 18 predicted proteins | sample SalPonR2_B_D2_MG_FD_84516 | JGI IMG/M metagenome (GOLD analysis project Ga0102938, IMG submission 84516) | Salt pond soil microbial communities from South San Francisco under conditions of wetland restoration - Salt Pond MetaG R2_B_D2_MG | ecosystem: Environmental > Aquatic > Marine >... | reverse complement strand
CGATAAAAATTCCGGATTGCTATAGATTCGTATGGAAATAACATCACTGGAATCGTCTGAGCCGTCATCTTCACCCCTGACCAAAAAATACTGTTGCAAAAGTTCAGCTTTGATTTCTTCAATCTCTTCCTCGTCAGGAGATTCAGAAATATCATCAGGTGAATCACAATCCGGATCTGCAGAGCTATTATAAAGTCGAAAGTCTATTTCATCAGAATCAGATAAATATGTTATCTCCACTTTATCAACATCAATAATGCCGTTATTTATATCAGAAAAATCAACAGTTCCAACCTCACCAGAACTTAAAGATAAGGCTGTACTGTTATCAGAAGTCGGTCCATATCTGTAAATTATTATTTCTTGATCTGAATTATAAGTAAGAGACTGCCAAAAAGTTACATTATTAAAAGTCCAATCTCCAATTGTTTGGTTTGGTACAACAGCTTGAACACTTGGTTTATAATCAATCAAACCATCATCATCATTATCCTGCCCATCACTGCACTCCGGAGTTTCGGGCTCCGGTTCAAAAGGAACCTCCTTTACCACGCTTAAACCAGGCAAATCATCTTCAGTATTGTCCGGCTCGCCTTTGTCGCGACAATAAAGCAAACCCATATTATAACTTGCTTCATGAATATAGGTTGGAATTTCATCGCCGGTATCGCTGGTAAATTTTTCCACCTGCCAATTATCCGTAGTCTCATCAAACGGCGTCCAGATATTTTCACAAATGAAAACCGTAATCTGAGCCAAACCACTGGTTTTGGCACCGTAAGTGCTAACATGTTCAGAGGCAATCTCAGGGTAAGCCTCGCTAAGCTGATCCGTCACAATTTGCGCTTCTGCTTCCAATACGGTTTTACCATTTTTAGCTAAAGTAGTTACTTTTACATTTTCTAAATCCGTATTTACAGGATCTTGATTGCCCGATCCCTCTTCGGCCAACAAACAATCGCCGTGATCATCAAATGAACAAGGTTCAACACTGTCAACTATGGTGGTATCTTTGGCTTCCCATTTCCAGCGCCATTCATAAATATCTTCCACTTCTATAATCGGCTGAGTCCCGCTTTTAGGATAAGCAGTAAAAACTTCTTGATGATTAGCCTCCATAATTGTTAAATCCTGAGGTCTTAAATCAACCTTATCCAAAAGACATATTTCTCCGCCGGTCGTAAATTCATAACTAAGCGGGCCAACTGATTCCAAACAATTATTATATAAATTTTCCAGTTTAACTTCATAACTTTCCCCTGGCTGCAAAACCTGCCCGGGAACAAGCTCTATAATGGTGGTATCATTTTCCGGATTTCTAAAACTGGCGCTAATATCAACTTGGCATTCCTCGGCCGCTAAACTTGAGGGACGGAAAAGTTCGGTTACCGCTCTTTTAAGAAAATTAAACGGTTTTTGCCAAAAAGCTACCGACTCGTCTTCCTCAGGTTCACAGTTTTGCTGAATCAACTCGGCTTTTATTTCAGATGTATTGGTTAAGGTTTGATTTAATTTAATGTAAAGCAAAGGATTGCGACAAACATCATCCTCATTAGCCGATGGGAAACTGGCCTCATTATCAATAGCCACAGTTTCAAAATCAGCTTGGCAAAGTCCCGGATCTCTAAATTCCAAAGTGCCTTGACCGCTTACTTCTTGTCCGGTTATATTTTCCGTTGTATTAGCGATAATATCAGTACTGCCGGTAGTATAACCACCCACCGCGTCAAAAAAGAACGGGCCATCACTGTTTAAGCAATCCTCCAGAGCCGAAGTAACTGTTACAATCTGAACCGGACTGCCCTTTGACGGCGAAGCGGTTGCCGGCTCACAGTCTTCATCTTCTCCGATTCCCACAACTCCGTCTCCGCAAATTGAACCATACTCAGCCTTGGAACCCATATTTAAACATCTGGTAGAACAACCTTCGGGAAACAAACATTGGCAATCTTGCTCGCCATAATCACAAGCTTCTCCGGTGTTTTTATCTTGACAAACAGCTTCACATTCTTCTTCCACCGCTCCGGCGTCGTCATAGACTTCTACCTGGCCATTGCCGCAACAAGAAGCCGGATTATCCTGATCACAAGCCGGGAAACCCATCCAAGTACAATTGTCTTTACAAAGCTGAAGTGTTTTTGTTTCTTCTTCCGACAACTCATTATCATTAGCTGAAGAACACTCAGGATCAGAAAAATCTTCAAGATAATAGACCTTATAGACTCTGTCTTCCTGCCCATCATTATCTACTAACTTAAATTTAACCTTAAGTGTTATTTCTTCTCCTGAATTATTATCATATTTATATTCTGTAAAATAATTTTCTGAATCTTTGTATTTTTCTTCTTCTTCCAAACTGTAAACATCTATATCTTTAATTTCTCCCTGACAGCTATCTTCCTCGGGAGACCTTGAACAGACTCTAAACTTAACTTTCTCCGTCCCAGTTACCGGGTTAACAGAATAAGGCCCTATTTTTATATAATAATCTCCAATTGGTGAATTATCTTCCTCTTTAACTACCGTGTCAGTTAGTTCGGTAACTCCATCAGTTAACATGCTACTCTCAACAAGAAGTCTACTCTCATAATACTCAAAATCGATCAAACCATCCCCATCATTGTCAATTCCATCGTCACAATTATATATTTGAACCGTAAAAGGTATTGGTTCGCACTCTTCTCCGTTCTCCACTGTTCCGTTGCCACACATAGCCGCCACCTCGGGATCTCCATCTTGAAATTTCGCTCCACTACGCAAACAATTATCCGTAATATCATACAAAGAATTATCCTCGCCCAAATCCACATCCTCGCCGGCTTCAACTATACCATTCCCACAAACAAACCCCTCGGCCGTGCCGGCATTTAAACAACCGTTGGTGCAGGCCGAAGAATTGGAACGACAAACACAATCAGCCCCCTCAACCTCGGGATCACAAGGATTGCCTTGGGCATCTTTATATTCGCAACCAAAATCGCATTCTTCGTTTCCGTTGATCACCCCATCTCCGCAACATCCGGTAGCTGTCTCATTAACCAATGATTGATAAGAACAATTATCAATCGGCTCGGTTAAACATTGGCTATTGCAACCATCACCATCATCAGTATTGCCATCATCGCATTCTTCCATATTCTCATAAATTTCTCCGTCTCCGCAAACCGCGGTCACCTCACGACTGCCTTGAACCAAACAAGTTTTAGAATCACAAAAGTCAGGCACCTCACCCGTATACGAACTTTGGGAAACATCAGCTACCAAAGGTTCAGAACTTTGCCAAGACCAATCGTAAAGATAAGGGCTTAAAAGCTGCCCCTCATCACTACATTCGTCCGGCTCAGCATAACCCGAAGCCACATATTTTATTTGTTCGCCACGATTTTGGCTAAGATACTCAACCGGCAAAACCTCAACCCGGTCCAGTTGACAAAGATCCGGAGTGTTTTCGGTTTTAAACACCCAAGAAAAGGCGTCATAAAGAGAAGACTCGGCCGACTCAAAAGAGACCGAAGTCTGACACATTTTATCGGCTTGATAATATCTGGCATTATCTTTTATATTCAATAAATCGTCTGCTTGTTTTATCAAATTATCATTTTCAGCTTCTTTTACTTCATACGATCCAAGATCCAAACAAGCCAAAACATCGGTTTCTTGCGGACAAAAATAATCACTGTTAATCGGTTCAAAAGAAGTAAATCGTTCCTCGGTTTCATTAAAACAACCGCAAACATAATCTAACGCCGAGCTATCCGACAAAACATAACCTCCGGTATAGTCAATAAAGCCGTCACCATCATTGTCTTGCCTATCGCGACAATTACCACCAACAGAAGGATCAGAACTGTAATTAAGTCCGGTTAAATTTTTATTACTGGCGCTTTGCAAATCACCCGAAATCACCACTCGGTAATAAGTATTTTGTTCCAAAACATTGTCTGCATTATCAATAGCCATCATCAAACGACTTTGGCGTTCTGAACCGGTGCCACTAACATAGGTATAGTTTAAACCGCCCGGCAAAATAATTTCTTGCATACCGGAATAAGTACAATCAGCAGTTTGGCACTGATACATTTTGAAGTAGGCAGAATCTTCAGCTTGAGCTTTTTTCATTTTAACATTAAAATCCACGCCAACGGCCGAGTTAATGCAAGCGGTATCGCAGTCAGGAAAATAATTATTTATCTTTGGATCGGCAAAAACAACATTTAAATAAGCTTCTTTATATAAACTTTCTAAAGTCTCAACCGAGCCCTGCTGGCCGGCAAAATCAGCGTCAGCACGCACAACCGCCGGATTATCCAAGGTTTCAAACTGAACGCTTGGAGTAAATTCTTCTCCCGACCAAGAACCGTTATTCTCATTAAGCTTTAAGCCGAAATATCCTATATCATACCGCAAGTTTGTCAAATCAGGAGTTTCAGGAACTGGGCACATAGTGCCGGCCGGGGAGATACAGCCCACTCCCTGGTTTTTAATTTTATCTTGATATTCTGTATCTACTCCCCAATTCCAAACCTTATCATCCATGGCCAAACTTTGACACTCATATTGCCCGGTGATTAAATAGCTTTGAGTATCCTCCAAACTTTCAATCAAGCCCTGCACCGGAGAAAGCAAAAGATCCTCAGCCATACAAGGTTCGCTTTTAGTCTTAAATTCCCAAACATAATCTTCTCCCAAAGGCTGAGGTTCAAAAGGATCCTCCGGCTGGCTGGTCACGCCTTGGTCTCCTCCTTTGATAATTATTTGATACCAAGTGTCGGTAAAAAGACGCGGACGAGATTCTCCGCTTTGACCAACCTCTTTTAATTCAACCAAGCCCTGACTGCTGTTGTCTGCCGGAGCTATATATTCATTTTGGCCATCATTAGTCGGCCAAAAAACTTGATTTAGATAAAAAACGGTCAGTGGGTCTGTAGAATCTGCATTTAAATTGGTTTGAGCAAAATCAGTGGCCGGGACATTATTCAAAGCATATTGTACACAATCATCACCACAATCATTAAAATCACATTTTGTTCCATCCGTAGTCAGACATCTTTTAATTATAATGTTATTATTAAAACTATCTTTTTTCATCAGCATATTAAAGGTGGCGGAAATCAAACCGTTTGGACAGGCCTCCTCACTTCCCAGCCACGGAGATGGTGATTGCGGGTAAACTCCCACTTCACATTTTCTTTCCACAACCTGAGGTATCTTTGGTAAAGGTCCGGTACTCATCAGCCACATATATTCAGAGTCATAAGAAACTATTTCTTCTTCACAACTGGCTCGACAAACTCCATCATCACAACAAGTCAAACCTTCGGCACAGCTGCCTTCACTGCAAGAACCTACGGAAAAAATCAGTTTATTGCTATCCAAACCATCCTCGGTCTTAGCCTCCAAATAAACCTTGCCGGACAAAGCCCCTTCGGGCACTTTAACGCCACTTATTTTTTCGTTTTCCCAAGTATCAAATTCCACCACCTGAACCGTAGATCCATCTTCTCCGGCATTAAACAAAATATTGTAATCACCTTCAGAAGAAAAATTCTCACCAATAAATTCAACCGTTGTGCCCACCGGTCCATTGTCCGGAGACAAAGAACATAAACCAGGTCCGGGTTGATTGTCATTTATTTCAAAATTATAATAATTGCTGGCCAAACCGTCCGCAGTATAAACCACTAATTGATAGGAACCAACCACGCTTTCTCCTAACTCGCCAGCCGTATTGGCAATAGACTCAGGCACTTTAATAATCACTTCTTGGTTAGACCAACTTTGTTCACCACAACTAAATTCTCCCACCCATTCATATTCATTACCGTCACCCATAGTCCGCACAAAGCCGACATGTCCAATATCATCACCAAAATAATTACCTTTAATCGTAAGCAGTGCGCCAATCGGAGCCGACCCCGGTTCAACTGATTCAACAGTCGGAGAAAATTCCGAAGAAATAACCGTAAATTTCATGGGATTACTAATTTTTGCACCTTTTTTAACCGCTACATTATAACGGCCCGGATCTATCAAAGGCACTTTCCTTCCGCTAATTAAATTATCCCTCCATTCAGGATTATTTGTATTTAAAACTTTGCTTTGGGCAAAAAACAAACCATCATTTTCATTTTCAGTTTCACCAAAGTTTTCACCTTCGGCTTCAATCTCATCCTTGGCAAAACCCTGCTGACAATTTTCCGCACAACCAATTCTTTGCACAGAGCAAAGTCCCGGATAAGATACCCCTTCATCCACTTCAAAATCACCAACCCAACCGCGATCATTTTGAGTATTATCCGTTTGATTTAATTTATTAATTATTTTTACCGGACCGGTCACAGCTTCCGAAGGCACCTTGGCTACAATTTGATTGTCAGACCAAGAACCGGCCGGATCACATCCCAACTCAGCCTGTAAATAAACAGGTTGATTGTTTTCATCAAAACCAGAAGTAAAATAGACCCGGCTGGCCACTAAATTATTTTCCGGCTGATCATTTTCTTGAAAAGCTTCAAAACCAAAACCAACTATGGAAACCAAATTACCCGGTCCGGCTTTTTTCGGCGCAATATCGCTTATAATCGGCAAACTGGAACAAACACCCAAACAGGCTTCCTCACCATCACAATCATCATCATTTTCACAAGAAGTTGTGCCGGTTCCCCCGCAAGTAAACAAACACTCACCAGCGCACTCAGCGTCACTGGAACAAAAATCACCATCGCAGGCTCCGCATTCCGGACTTCCGCAGATAATATCCCCGTTTTCATCAAAACAATCTTCCGGCAAAAGATAAACATCTATATCTTCTTCCACAGTATTATCATCAATATCCATAGCCTGAACCTTTATATTATGCTGACCCAGATCATAACCTTGTTCAAGCCAAGCCATCCAAGTATATGAATGCAGATATTCCTGAGAAACATCATTGCTTAAATGCTCATTGTAAAATTCATCATCTATATAAAGTTTGCTACCGGCCACTGCGCTATCATCACTGGCCGAAACATCAACAAAAATATTGGAATTTATACTTAATTTTTGACCATCATAAGGAGCTGAAATGTTTACTTCGGGCGCGGCCGTATCTACTAAATTACCGGTGGTAAACTGACCACTGCATTGACTGCCCACAGCACAGGACACTCCGTTAAAACCGCCGGCCAAAGTTTTTACTCCTCCGGCTTTTATATTTACTTCATAAGTGCTATCAGCTTCAAAACAAGCCAAATCCTGATTTGGTTCGGGACAAGAGGCCTCGGGCGAAAAAACAACCGCCTTGCCGTTTTCCGAATCAACACTCAAAGTGCCGGCTACTAAATTTTCTTGATCAGAAGCCTGACTCTTGGTTTGTACTTGCAAAATAGCTTGATCCATTTTTAAACAACCTTCTCCTTGGCGAACGAATTTAATATGGACATTGTTTGATTCACTATAACAAGCCTCCGGTAAAATAATTTCGTTAAATCCGTTATTCGGCAACCAAGCCTGCTTTAATTGCTCAACCTCTTCTTCTATATCATCACCACAATAAACATCAAATATACTTTGCTCGCTGGAAATCTCGCTTTCAAAAACAAATTTCACTTCTTCAATGTCAGTAAAATCTATGGTATTTAAATCATACCCCAGTTTCATCGGCGTATCTCCCAAATAATCTTCGCTACAAACCAACCAGCCGTTTTCTCCGCCAAAATTATCATCATCCTCACTAACTGCAACTAAAATTTCAGTGCTGTTATCATTGTTTTCCTCGGCTAAAACCGGAATCAAGTTTTGGGTTTCAAACTGATTACCACCGGCTTTACTTATTTGTATGTTTTCTTGATTAACACTGGCCGGATTAACTGCTTTGGAAAAATTTATTTTTACCTTTACATTGCGTATATCAGTATCACCGGTCGGTGAGATTGATTTGACAATAAAAGAAGATCCTCCGCTGGTACACAAGCCTCCTTGACATCCATCCGGACCATAACCGTCACCGCCAGTACTAACCTCCACGCCGGTACCAATGGCCTCGGTTAGACGACTAATCACAAAAGAGGTAATAGCGTAAGATGCCAAAATAATGGTCAACCCGATAAAAGCATTTATTAAAAGTTTTTTGGCTTTATCAATTTTATCTTGACTGCCACCAGCCGTCATATACAAAAACCCGCCGTATAAAACAATAGCTAAAGCAATCACTCCTAAAAAGCCTAAAAAGGCTTGAATGATTCTGCCAATGGTTACCCTTAAATCACCGCCTCCTTGACTTAGACCGGTAGCTTCACCGACTTCCTCCACGCCCAGATCAAGTTCCTGAGCCTGCAAGGCTGACAAATTAAAAAATCCCAAAAAACCAAAAACCAGCAAACCTATAAATAAGCTGATTATAATTTTTTTGTAATGTTTTTTGACAAGCATGGATTTTTAAAATTGATTAGCAAGTTATTCCCATGGTTCCGGACAAACGGCCGTATCCGAATATTTATCCAAAACATTGTTAGCTCCGGACGGACAGCAGGAATCACCATCATTTAAATCAGAACTATAACAATGGCTATTATCTAAAGTATTTTTTTCAGTAGAAGGATTAAAACAGTTTTGAAATAAATCTTTTATTTTGGAAGTAATGACCGGCGTATATTTGGGTGCTTCACCCTCAGTCGGATTCCACTCGGCAAAAGGGCCGTGCTCTAATTTAATTTTCTGCATTTCCAAGGTCTCGCTTTCATTATTATAAAACAAATTGGCATCATACCACTTAGCATATTCTTCGTTATAAGCATAACCTTTTAAAGAAACCTCTTCATCCACTGAAGCCGAATCTAAAGCTTCATCAAAAGTAGCGATTATCGGCTGAAAAATATCAATATTTTCCGAGTTGTTGGCCGGCTCCACAGAAGTTATTTTCGGCGGTTCAAGTTCTAAAGACTCCCCCGTGGTAAATTTCCATTCATAATTATCCGCATCCCGGCCTTCAGCTTCCCCATTGCCATTACCGTCCAAAGAGTTTTGTCCCATATCCATTATGCCGGTAAACCATTGGGCTATACCGGTTTCACCAACCTCGGCCGCTTTAACCAAAGAGGTTATTTCTGAATTGGCCGGTAAACAGTAAACCGGTTGACCACAAGAATTTTTATCCACTCCTTCGCATTGAGTTGACGGTCTAAATTGAACAGTTCGGTATCCATTAATTCCAACCTGCCAATCACCTTGAATATGATTAGTTGTACAATTTGGTAAAATTTCTTCACCGGTAATCTCAATTTCATTGTTCTCATCTTCGGCTGTGCAAGATTGACTTTGGCCAAAAAGTGGAATAACCGGCTCATCAAAATTTACCACTACCAATGAATTTAAATAAACATAACCATTTTCATCAAGCCCTTTTTCCTGAAGGTCGGGATAAACAACATCGGGCGGAATAACGGAAATAATTTTCGGCGGCACCAAGTCAATCACCGTGCCGGTGGTAAACCGCCACTTATATTCATTGTATTTAACATTAAAAATAGAGTCTCCACTACCGTCGTCTTTTCTGATACTCTCCTTTAAATAAACAATATAAGGAACCTCTTCGTCCGAATTACCCAAATGTTGATCCGCTGAATCTCCATAAGGATTAAAAATAACATTGCGATGATCAGCGGCCACCATCACATAACCGGGCACCAATAAGTCTTCGTTGGAAATATCGGTGATCTCGGCAGAATGGCAATCTACCAAATCTGCGTCCGGTTGAGTCTCATTAATCATGTCTTGACATTTGTAAATCCGAATGGAATCAGTATTTATTGGTCCGCAAATCGTACCTTCGGTCATTGAATCGGGACAAGGATAATCTGTTTCAGCTTCTGAATCTATAACCGAATTTGGATCAATTTCCGAACGAAAAGTCACCATAATTGCCGTATTTCTGGCCACTTCGGTTTGCTCGGGTTTGGGATAATGATTTTGAATAACTTGACCAAAGGCGCCATTGGATAAACCATAACCAGAACCCAAAATAGGACTGGCGTAATATTGAGTTTCCAAACCGTCACCACCTTCCGTAGCTCCCATCAAGCGATTGATCACAAAAGAAACAATGGCGTAAGAAGACAAAATTATGGTCAAACCTATAAAACCGTTGATTAAAACCTTTTTAGCTTTATCAACTTTCTCAGATTCTCCACCAGCAGTCATATACAAAAAGCCTCCATATAAAACAATAATAATAGCCACCGATCCCAACAATCCCAAGGCTATATTGATTATCCTACCAACAATGGCTCTGGGATCATCGGTTTGCAATCCGGCCGCTTCGCCCGTATCCTGCAACCCGGATTGAATATCGTTTTCCTGGGCTTGAACAGCTGAACCAAAAAATAAAATAACCGCCAATACCAATACAAAAAAAATAGCGGTTATTTTTATAAATAATTTATTTTGATTTATTTTTCTCCTCATCTTTTCCCTCCGAGACCGCCCTTTGTCAAAGAAACGGTCTTATTAATAATTACCTATTGTAAACTAAAGTTTCTTGAACTTACAATAAATTATTCGGACAAGAGTTTTTTAACCGTTGCGGCCACCAAACCTCCATCGGCTTTTTGTCCAATTTCCGCCATAACCGCTTTCATCACTTTACCAAAATTACCTTGCTCTTCTTCCGGCAATTCCTTGATTACCTTTTCAACGGTCTGAATTATTTCATTTTCTCCTATTTGTTCAGGCATAAACCGTTGCAAGACCGCTAACTCTTTTTTCTCTTTCTCCGCTTGTTCTTTTCGGTCATTTTCCAAAAACGACTCAATGGAATCACGACGCTTCTTTATTTCGGATTTTAAAACCGTTAAAATATCGGCATCCTCCAAAACCTGCTTTTTTGTTTCAATTGCCTTGTTTTTTAATGAGGCTTTAAGCATCCTTAAAACGGACAGTCCCTCTTTGTCTTTTTCTTGCATGGCTTTTTTAAAAGCCAAGTCTATATCATTTTTCAAATTCATATTAATTATACAACAAATTGAATAAGAATAAAAACCAAAACCTGAATAAATACAATATTATTCCTCTTTTAGTTTTCCGGTTTTTTTTAAATATTCTCTTCTTTCCCTATGCTCTTTCCGTGCCAAGGTTTGAGCTTTTTGTAAATTACGACTAACCGGCTTTTTTTTGTAAGTCTTTTTTCTATACTCCAAAGTCAAGCCGCTTTGTCTTAAACGTTTTTTAAATCTTCTGACAAAAGCTTCAAATGTTTCGCCTTTTTTTCTTTTTACTTCTAAAGCCATAAGTTTAACAACTCCTTTATTTTTTTATATTCTGCTATTTTACAGCAAAAAAACTGTAAAGTCAAACTATTCTTCTTCTTGTTTTCTTTTTTCCTTTAATCTCTTTTTTATCTCCGGCAATACTTTTTTAATATTAACCACCTCTTGTATTCCGCTGGCCACATCCCTTAATAAAATAGTATCTTCGGAAGCTTCTTTCTTTCCCAGAATAAGAACCAGTTTTGCGCCCATCTTGGTAGCTATATCCAATTGAGCTTTTAAACTGCTTTTTGAAAAATTAGCTTTAACTGAAAAACCCTCTTTTCTTAACTCTTCATAAAAGACAAAGGCTTTTTTCCTGGCCTGCTCACTGATTTGAGCCATGAAAAGATCTGGGGCTTCCGGCTTGGGTAATTCCACTTTTCGCGCTTTAATTTGATTGATTGCCTTTTCAATCCCCAACGAAAAACCGGCTCCCGGAGTACTTGGTCCGTTGAGCATTTCTATTAAATCGTCATAACGGCCTCCCCCGACCAAGACCACGGATTTTTTATCTTCTTCTTCCAAAGTTTGCAACTCAAAGACAGTTTTTGAATAATAGTCAAAGTTTCTAAATAAGCTAGGTGCAAGTTTATAAGGAATTTTAAGCTCATCCAAATATTCTAAAACTCGGAAAAGATGATCTCGACAATTATCGCATAACCAATCCACCATTTGCGGAGCCTCATCTCTGACTCTTTGACATTTATTATTGGTACAATTAAGAAAATAAAAAGGATCGCGGGTAGCTTTTTTTCTACATTCGGCACAAACAGTTGCTCTTTTTGATTTTATAAAACCGGACAAAGCCTTGGCATATTCCGGACGACAGACCGTACAGCCCAAACTGTTCAACTTGACCTCGGTATCAATTCCCAGTTTTTTCAAAAGAAAATAAGCTAAAATAATCAACTCGGCATCAAGAAAAGGTGAAGAATCTCCAATTATTTCAAAGCTAACCTGTGTAAACTGACGCAACTTGTCTTCTTCAATTTTTCCTTGTCGGAACATTTTTCCCCAATGATATAATTTTACCGGCATGACTTGATTAATCATATTATGTTCAATAAATGCTCTGGCCACCGAAGCTGTGGCATCCGGACGCATAATAACCTTATACCCTTTATCAATAAAATTGAAAGATTCTTTATCCAAAATTCCGGATCGTTTAAATAAGGTATGATTAAATAATTCATATTTTTCCAAAACAGGTGTTTCAACGCGACGAAAACTGTAATCATGAATAATCTTTCGCACTTCGTTTTCCACAAAATTCCAATATTTGTCATCCGCGGGAAGAACATCTTTAAATCCTTCCAATAAGTGAGGAGTTTTTATTTTTTTTATTTCTTCTTTTGGTTGTTCTTGTTTTTTTCTTCTGGGCATAAATAAAATATTTTAACTTTTTATAAATCACGCAATTAAAACAATACTCAGCCTATGCTCCATTATGACTTTTATAATAGTCTTCCCCTGAAAAAAAGGTAAAACGCCACAAAGGCCAACCTCTAAACCAAACCTTGCCCACTATCAAATCTCGGTAAACCGGACCAAAACTGCGAGAATCAGAACTATGCTCACGATTATCTCCCAATACATAATATTCGCCTTTTCCCAGAGTCCATTTTTTACTTCTGGTTGTCCTGGTATTTTCAGCTAAATAACTTTCGTCTAAAATAAAACGCTTTTCCCCTTTGGTGATATAAACATGATTATCTTTTATTTCAACAGTTTCGCCCGGCAAACCGATCACTCTTTTTATATAAAATTGTGACGGATCCTTGGGAAATTTAAAAACAATAATATCCCCTCTTTCCGGATCATCAAAGCGATAACTGATTTCATCTATAATCAAATATTCATGATCATAAAAACTGGGCTCCATGGACGCTCCTTTAACATAAAAAGGTTGGATCAAAAAATATCTAACCGGAATAATTATGGCCAGCGAGATACAAACCACCTTGATCAAATCCCATATAAACTCAATCACTTTTTGACCCGGGGTTTTATTATCGTAAAAATCTTTATCTGAAAAAGACATATTTTAAAAAATAATAAGAAAGTGGATAACTTCTTTAATCTTTAACATTATATCACATTAAACGGATATTTCAAACCCTCACTCCCCTTTTTCGCTCTTGTTTTTCAACCTATTTTGTTTTATAATAAAAAAGAGAGAAAAACTTGATCGTTTTTTATTTTTTTATGCAAAGATACCAAAAAACTCAGGATCATTTAACTGATCCCAAGGTAAACCTTTTAACCAAAGCGGACAATCAACGCCCAAAAGGCAAAAAAATATTCAAAGTCAGCAAATTCATTATTTACCTACTGGTTGTTTTAATAGTGGCTTTTTTGGTTTTTTCTTATCAGGTTTTATTTACCAATAACAGCATTACCGATGTTTTTAGCGGAAAAATTAATATTTTCAAACAACTTAACAGTCTGGCCGGAGGAGGAAATCTGCAAGGAGAATCAGACGACCGCATTAATTTTTTGCTTTTAGGGATGGGCGGAAAAAAACATGACGGTCCCTATTTGACAGATACTATTATTTTCGCTAGCTTAAAACCGTCAACAAAAGAAGCGGCCATGATATCCGTTCCCAGAGATCTTTTGGTGGAAATTCCGGGCTACGGCTGGTGGAAAATCAATAATGCCAACGCCTTTGGTGAACAAAAAAATTCCGGTCAAGGAGCGCTTTTAACCAAAGAGGTAGTAGAAAATTTACTTAACCAACCAATTCATTATTATGTAAGAATTGATTTCTCCGGATTTGAAAAAATGATTGATGAATTGGGCGGAATTAAGGTTCAAGTAGATACGCCATTTACAGATTTTCAATTCCCAACCAAGGATCACAAGTACAAAGTGGTTTCCTTTGAAAAAGGCTGGCAAACCATGGACGGAGAAACTGCTCTTAATTTTACCCGCTCCAGACACGGCAATAACGGACAAGGCTCTGACTTTGCCCGTAGCCTCAGACAACAAAAAGTTATCCAAGCAATCAAAAACAGGGTTTTTTCTTATAATTTTTTTCTAAGTCCGGGAAAAATATCCGGCCTTCTCAGTGAACTATCAAAACACCTAAAAACAGATCTTGAGCCTTGGGAAATTCTTAAGCTGGCCAAGTTAGTGCAAAAAACAGACTTAAGCTCCATAAACACCAAGATTTTAGATGATTCACCAGGAGGCTATCTTTACGCCAGTATTGTTAATGAGGCTTATGTTTTAAAGCCACGAGGCGATGATCTTAGCGATATTCAATACCTGGCCGATACTCTTTTCAGTGAAAAAAAAATAACTGCGCCAAAAACCCAACCGGCCAGATTTGAAATTCGCAACGGCACCACTATTCCCGGCCTGGCTTCACGAAATTCGCAAGAACTAAAACAGCAAGGCTACAAAGTAATTAAAATCGGCAACGCTCCCCAGCAAAACCATAAAAAAACCGTTATTTACAAACTTTCCGACCGAGAACTAAACAAACAAAGCAACTACTTAAAAAAACAATATAATTCTACTATAATGGGAAATCAAATCCCGGAATGGATTAGCAATTCAGCTGCTCCGGATCTTGATTTTATGATCGTCCTTGGTTTGGAGGCAAACAACCAAACCGATCAATAAAAATATGAAAAAACTGGAAACTGAAAATCCTTTGGTAACTATAATTGGTCGCACCAATGTTGGTAAGTCGACCATTTTTAATCGTTTAACCGAACAAGAAACCGCCTTGACTTCGGCTCAAGCCGGCACTACCCGTGACAGCCGAATTGGAGATTGCCTTTGGCAAGGAAAAACCATCAACCTGATTGACACCGCCGGACTTGATGTGGAATCTGATCAAGAAATTGACCGTGAATCAGTGGATCAAGCTAAAAAATCTTTGGAAAAAGCCGACTTAATTCTTTTAGTGGTGGATGGCAAACAAGGCCTTTTACCGCAAGACAAAGAATACGCTCGCTTGGCTCAAAAGACCAATAAACCGGTTTTTTTGGTTATCAATAAAATAGATTCTCCAAAAATAAAAAATCAAACTGCGGATTTTTTCAAACTGGGACTTGAAAATGTTTACCAAGTTTCGGCCAAAACAGGATTTGGTACCGGAGATCTTTTGGATGATGTTAACCAAGTTTTGAAATCTAAATTCTCTGAAAAAAAATCCAAAGAAAGGCTGGAAACGGAAAATCGACCGGTTGAAATCAAGATCGCTCTTTTGGGCAAGCCCAATGTGGGAAAATCTTCTTTGCTAAATAAAATAGCCGGAGAAAAACTGGCCGTGGTTTCCCAAACTCCTCACACCACTCGCGACAGCCAAGACATAACTATGGAATTTGAATCCCAAGAAAAAACCTACCTTTTAAATTTCATTGACACAGCCGGCATCATCAAAAAAAGAAAAATTAAAAATAAAATTAATCAATACAGTATTGAACAAAGCTTGGAGAGTTTGCAAAAAAGCCAAATCACCCTTTTACTGATTGATGCCTCCGAACCGATCACCACTCAGGACAAAAGCTTGGCTAGAGAAATTTTAGACCAAAATAAATCACTGATTTTTGTTATTAACAAGTGGGATAAATTAAAGGACAAAACCACTTATTCAGATCGTGAATATGTTGAGTTTTTACATAAGCATTTTCCTTTTTTAACTTGGGCACCGATTGTTTTCACTTCCACCAAAAAAGGCTTTAAAGCCAAAAAATTACTTAATCTGGTCGTGGAAATTTATCAAAATCAACGCAGAAAACTTTCCCAAGAAAAACTTGATGACTTTTTAAAATATCTTTTAAAGAAAAAATCACCACCCCAGCAATACGGCAAAAAACCAAGTTTTATTTATCAAATAAAACAAGCCAAGGTTCAACCTTTGACTTTTGAAATCACCGCCAAACGACCGGAAAATATCCCCACCGCTTACCGCCGATTTATTAAAAAAACCCTGAGAAATTATTTTAATTATTTGGGGTGTGGTATAAAACTGCGCTTTGTGGAAAAATAACTTTTTACTTTTAAGCAATATGAAAATTATCGTCGGTCTGGGCAATCCCGGAAAGAAATATCAAAACACCAGACACAACATTGGTTTTGCCATGCTGGATTTTTTGTTCGACCAGTGGCTCAGCCAAGAAAATTTTTCTGCTTGGCAAGATAAAAAAAAGTTTAAAGCTGAAATTTCCCAAGGACGCTTAAACAGGGAAAAAATAATCTTGATCAAACCGCAAACCATGATGAATAATTCCGGACAATCAGTGCAAGCCGTGCTTGACTTTTTCCAAGCCAGACCGCAAGACTTGGTGGTTATTCACGATGATTTGGATTTGACTTTAGGAAAATATAAAATTCAAACCAATCGCTCGGCCGCCGGACATAACGGAGTAAAATCCATAATCCGTCATTTGCAAACTCAAGATTTTACCAGAATCAGAATCGGCATTGGCCAAGAAAAAAATCAAGGACAAACAGATACTGTAAATTTTGTCTTAAACAAATTCGGTCTTTTGGAAAAAAATAAATTAAAAAAATTAAAAAAACAAATTCTCCAAGAAATCAAATCTCTCCTAAGCTAAAGAAAAAAGACCCGTCAAAATGCAGACGGGTCTTTGGCTTGCTCATATCATTCGTCGCTTGGTTCTGACCAAGCCGGATACCGAATAAAACGACGATCCATGATATACTCAATGTTCCCACTCCGATATTTGGCCGGCAATTTTCTATGTTTGGTATGATAGCTGCCGGGTCTGGCTCGCTTGGTGGGATTGCGATGATCACGACTGCGATACACTCCTCGTCGCCAATCAGCCACAAAACGAGAGTACAAAATATAAGAATCATCTTCCACATAACAACCGTTTCCTTGAACGCAAGTAATCACTTGATAGTCTGGTTCTTGATAAATCGCCTCATAGGGCACAGTAGTATGCTCAAAAGAACAAGCAGTAGCTATCAAAACAAGCAAAACAAAAATCTTTTTCATTTATCCTCCTGTTTCAAAACAGTTTTAATCAAAGCAAAAAAGTAGTCCAACCTTTCAAAACACCATATCATTTAATTACTTTTTTGTCAATTAAGAAAACAAAAAGAAACCGGCTTTGCCTGATGAGGCAAAGCCGGGAAAATGTCAAATGTTAATAGGGAAACTTACTTTTAGAGATACATTTCCCGCTTGTCGCGCAGTAGTAGCCGTTCGGGCAGTCACGGTAACTCCTGCACTTACCGCGCAGACTGGGATCCACGCGATCAATGATCTGCACGCTTTTGGCGGACTTGCAATACCCGCCGTTCGCGCAGAAAAATCCCGGAGGACATTCCTGATCTGCTGAACACAGATAATCAGGTACATCCCCGTTCGGCATCATCACATGATGTCGCGTGGCCATGCACGAAGACAAACTTCCCGCGGCCACAAAAAGAGCAAAAACAAACATGATTTTCCATATCAACTTCATAATAGCCTCCTCGCCCACTATTGTGAGCGTCGTTAAAAAAAATTGGCCAACACAACTAAGCTCACCAGCTCACAAATGATTGTGAATTAGGAACTCCGCAGGATAGGAGGGGATACTGTGGCGTTCCACTGGTAAGCATAGCCCTGTTGGCCAATACTTATCAGTAGCCATCTTAACCAATTCCCAAAAAATGTCAAGGTTTTATTTCTGATTTTAACTTGGAATTATATCACAAAAAACAGATTTTGTCAACAAGAGATTTTCCTCCTTGTCTTTTTTACTAATTTTAGACAAGCAATACTCCTTCTACCAAATCTGTTTTTTTATTTATAAACAATTGCGGTTTTTTCAGGCTGATGATAATATACTTATAATAAACAACCTTTTATACAAAATATGCAAGATTTAAAATATTGGATTGCTTTTTCCAGGATAACCAATATCGGTTGGCAAAAAATCAAGCTTTTGCTGGAACATTTCCCTGATTTAAAAACAGCTTGGCAAGCTGAGTCTTTTGAATTAAAACAAGCCGGCTTTACGGAAAAAAACCTGGAACAATTTAACCTGCAAAAACAAGAGATTGATCCGGACCAAGAATTGAAAAAAATGCAAGATTTGAATATCAAAGCCATTACCATAAACTCGGAAAAATATCCGCAAATTTTAAAACAAATCTTTTCCCCGCCTTTTATTCTTTATTATCAAGGAAATATAGAACTTTTAAATTCCCAATGTTTAGCCACGGTCGGCAGTCGTAAAATCACCGCCTACGGACAAATCGCCTGTCGCCAAATTCTGGAGCCCTTAACCAAACAAGATCTAACCATTGTCAGTGGCTTGGCTCTTGGTGTTGATGCTTTGGCTCATTCAATTTGCTTGGAAAACAATTCCCCCACCATAGCTGTTCTCGGCTCCGGCCTGGATCCGAAAAATCTATACCCGGCCACCAACAGGGCTTTGGCCAAAGGCATTGTGGAAAAAAACGGCCTTTTGCTCAGTGAATTTCCGCTTGGCACCATGCCTCTTAAATATAATTTTCCTCGTCGCAACCGAATAATCTCCGGCTTGTCGCAAGGCGTTTTAGTAGTGGAAGCGGCTGAAAGTTCGGGCGCGCTGATCACCGCCAAGTTTGCTTTAGAACAAAATCGTGAAATTTTTGCCATTCCCGGACAAATCAATCATCCCCTATCCGAAGGTACCAATAAATTAATTCAAAACGGTGCCAAATTGGTGCAAACAGCCGAGGATATTTTGGAAGAACTTAATATCAAACAATTAAAATCATTTCAAAAAAACCGCCAAACAATTCCGGACTCGGCTGAAGAAGCCACTATTCTTAAACATTTGGAAAACGAGCCTCTTCATATCAATGAAATAATAAAACGCAGCGGTCTGACCGCCAAAGAGGTTAATTCCTGTTTGATAGTTTTGGAAATGAAAGGCTTGGTTAAAGACACCGGAAATAACAATTATATGATTGTAAAGTGATTTGTAATAAGTAATTTGTAATCTGTAATTGGTAATCTGTAATTAATGATTTGTAATTAGTGATTAGTAAAAATAATAATGAATATAAAAATGTAACATGTAAAAAATTAAAAAAAACGCTTGGTTGTGCACCAAAGCGTTTTTGATTTTTGAAAAGTACAAAACTCCAAGCCATGGTTTTTCTTATCTTGATCAACCATCTGGATTTTGTTCTTGTTTTACTTCATAGCCCCTATTTGTCATATGTCCTAAAACGCAAATAACAAACTCCGCATAGTCCATACCAAAGAGCCAAGTAAAACATAAAAACTCCAACCATGACAATCAAGGAAAGTTGGCTTTCTGCGGTCAGCCAATAAATCAAGTTCCACAATATCGCGCCGATCCCGCCAATCAAGCCAACAAAAATTCCGATGGCTTTCCCTGACATTCCGGAACTTTGCCAAACAGCGGCTTTTCTGGCTACTATCAAAACTGAAAACAAAATAAACAAAGCCGACAAAATAGAACCCGGCCTTAATCCGCTGATCTGATAACGCACCGTCCCCAAATAAGCGGATACAGCCATAAAAACCAAAGATCCCAACACAACAAACCAAGTCTGCTTTTTCTTTAATTCATTTTTCAAGGTCATAATTCTCCTCCTTGTTTAATACTTTTCCAAACATTGTCAGCCTAAATAAAACCCCGAAGGTACAACCAAACATCCAAAAAATCACCCAAAGAAACAAAGAACCATTCAGGAAAAAGTCACCAGCATCGTTTGACACAAAAATCAAACTCCAAAAAAGCAGGCAAAACAAATCAAGCAAACCAACAAATAGCCAAATGCCTGTTTTGGACATTTTAGCCTTGATTAACCAAATCACAAATTGTATGGTTACCACGACAATTGCCAACAAAACACACAAACCGGCTAGAACAACACCCAAGGTAGCTCCCTGATACAAATCCGGTAAATAACCGGAGATAATCATTAAAATTAAAGAGACAAACACAACAAACCAAGTCTGCTTTTTCTTTAATTCATTTTTCAAGTTCATGAGTTTCCTCCTCCTCTGGTTTTGTAAAGAACCGGTTTTAATGAAAAACCGTTAACATCAGACATTATCATAATTCACTTTTTTTGTCAATGATTTGCTTAAATGATAATTTTTTTTTATGATATAGAAAAATAACCCTTTTATAATGAGTCAAACTTTGTTAAAAAAATTCCAACAAGCGGAAAACTATATAGAATCATTAGGCAATATCAGAAATGTTAATTTTCATCAAGGCACTTCCAATCCTAAGCATCATTTTAAACGAGCCCGCTTGCTTTTAAAGCTGGCCGGAAATCCGGACAAAAAACTAAAAATAATCCATGTGGCCGGCACCAGTGGTAAAGGCTCAACCGTAAATCACTTGTCCGATATTTTACAAAAATCCAATTTTAAAGTCGGTGCTCACTTCTCACCTTTTGTCAGCGTAAGCACGGAAAAAATTCAGATCAATAATAAATTTATTTCCGCCAAAGAATTCCTTGACCTGGTGGAGGAAATAAAACCGATTATTGAAAAATGCCATAAACAATTTGATCTGCCCAGTTATTTTGAGGTTTGGTTGCTTTTGGCCTTAAAATACTTTCAAAAGAAAAAAGTTGATTATGTTCTTTTGGAAACCGGTTGCGGTGGCCGTTATGATGGCACCAACGCCGTAGACCAAACCGAATTGTCCATAATTACCAACATCGGTTTGGACCACACTCACATTTTAGGAAATTCTCTGGGCAAAATCGCTTATGAAAAAGCCGGCATTATTCGCCAAAACGGAACGGTTTTTTCCGCAGTAAGAAAACCGGTTGTTCAACAAATAATCAAAAAAGAAGCTCAAAAATTAAAAGCTGATCTGCATTTGGTCAAATCCAAAAATAATCCTAACCAAACTTTAGTTTCCGCCGTGGCTCAATATTTAGACATCAATGAAAATCAGATCAAAAAAGGTTTGAAACACCCTTCGCCCCTGCCCGCCAGGATGGAAATACTACAAAAAAAACCTTTGATTATAATGGACGGGGCGCACAATCCGGATAAATTAGGTTATTTGGCTAAAAAAATATCCGACCTTTTTGCCAAAAGCAGGCGCCTGCATATTGTTTGTGCTTTGGGTGATCACAAAAATCCTAAAAAATGTTTTGAAAAATTTTCAAGATTTAATCCTACTTTTTACTGTACCCGCTCGCTAAACAATTTTCGTAAATTCATTGATCCTTTGATTCTAGCTAAAAAAATAACTTCCAAAACAAAACCAAAAACCTTTTTGGATCCTTATAAAGCCTTAGATACGGCCATGAAAAACGCCAAACCCGATAATCTGATTTTAATTACCGGCTCTTTTTTCCTTTGTTCGGATTTAAGAAAAAAATGGATTAGCCCTGAAAAACAGCTAGAACAAAAAACTAACTTTCCAAAATAAACAAATTATTTTTTACCGGCCTTTAACCGCTTTTATTTGACAAAAAAACAAAACCTTGTCATATTAATCTTTGAATATTAAATTAAACTTTAAAAATATTGCGACTAATTTAAAAATAAAAAACCGATTAGCTCGCTGTTTTATCCATTATAAATTTCTATGAAATTAGTTATTGTAGAGTCCCCCACCAAAGCCAAAACAATTTCCAAATTTTTACCAAAAGACTACAAAGTGGAAAGCTCTTATGGGCATGTTCGTGATTTACCGCCAAGAAAGATGGGAATTGATATTGAAAACAATTTTCAACCGTTTTACGAAATACCGGAAAAAGCGCAAAATCAAGTCAACAAACTGAAGAAACTAGCTAAAAACTCCGAAAAAATTTTATATGCCTCGGACGAAGACCGAGAAGGAGAAGCCATTGCTTGGCATCTGGACAAGATTTTGAAACCAAAAGAATATGACCGCATAACCTTTCATGAAATCACTAAAAAAGCGATTAAAGCCTCCTTAAAAAATCCGCGTCAAATTAATAAAAATTTGGTTGACGCCCAACAGGCTCGCCGTATTCTGGATCGTTTAGTTGGTTTTGAATTGTCCCCTTTTCTTTGGCAAAAAGTGGCTCGTGGTTTATCAGCCGGCCGCGTACAATCGGTTTGCGTTCGTTTGGTTGTGGAAAAGGAAAGAGAGCGAGAAGCTTTTAAACAAGATGAATACTGGACCTTGGAAGCAGAATTTGGAACCAAAAAAAATCAAAAAATCTTAGCCAAACTGCATGCCAAAAACGGCAAGACTTTGAAAAAATTGGCCATAAAAAACCAAGAACAAGCAGGCAAGTTAAAAGCCGATCTAACAAAGGCCGATTATCGTATTGCCGATGTCCAAACAAAACAAAGCAAAAAACAACCGCCAACACCTTTTAGAACTTCCACTTTGCAACAAGCGGCCAATAATCGACTTTACCTGTCAGCTAAAAATACCATGCGGATAGCGCAACAACTTTACGAAGGAATAAAGATCGGTTCCAAAGGTTCGGTCGGTTTAATCACCTACATGAGAACCGATTCGCTTAATCTATCCAATGACTTTTTAAATGAAACCAATGATTTTATTAAAGAAAATATCGGCTCTGAATTTGCAACGGAAAAACCAAGACGCTTTACCAAAAAAGCCAAAGGCGCTCAAGAAGCCCATGAGGCTATTCGCCCCACCCATGTTCAATATTCTCCGGAAAGCATAAAACAATATTTGGATGACAAACAATATAAATTGTATAGTCTGATTTGGCAAAGAGCCGTGGCCAGCCAAATGAGTGCGGCGGTAATTGATAAAACCACTTTGGATATTAACAGCGATAACAACTACAGCTTCAGAGCCACCGGACAAATTATCAAATTCCCGGGGTTTTTAAAAGTTTATCAAACCCAAACCAAAGAAAACATCTTACCGGAAGTAAAACCCGAAGAAAAAGTCACTTTGGACAAATTGGATGCGGAACAGCACTTTACTCAACCACCGGCTCGTTATAGCGAAGCTTCTTTAATTAAGGTCTTGGAAGAATATGGTATTGGACGACCGTCAACCTATGCCCCGACCATTGCCACCATTCAAGACAGAAAATATGTAATTAAAGAAGATAAAAAATTAAAACCAACCGACATGGGCATTATGGTTAATGATATTTTGGTAAAACATTTCTCCAACATTGTTGATTATAAATTCACCGCCAAACTGGAAGATGATTTGGATAAAATAGCCGGCGGGAAAAAACAGTGGCAACCGGTGGTAAAAAACTTTTATCAACCTTTTCACCAAAACTTGGAAGAAAAAACCAAGACCTTAACCAAAAAAGAATTAACAGAAGAAAAAACCGATGAAATATGTGAGAAATGTGGTAGCTCCATGATTATAAAAACCGGGCGTTATGGACGATTTTTAGCTTGCTCAAATTATCCTGAATGCAAAAATACCAAACCTTTGCCCGGACAAGAACAAGAAAGACCAGAACCCGAGTTGGTTGATGAAAAATGTCCGGAGTGTAACGCCCCTCTGGTTAAAAAAACCGGACGCTACGGACCCTTTTTGGGTTGCTCAAATTATCCTGAATGCAAATATATAAAAAGCTATAGCCAAAAAACCGGTGTCACCTGCCCCAAATGCGAACAAGGAGAAATGGTCAGTCGACGTGGCAAAGGCGGAAGATCATTCTATGCTTGCGATCGTTATCCAAAATGTAAATTTGTTCTTTGGGGAAAACCAACCGGAAAAAAATGTAAAGTCTGTGGTTCTTTAATCATACAAAAAGGTAAAGCCGAAGTATGTTCAAACTCAAAATGTACAACCGATAAAAACAAACAAAAAAAATAATCCCTCTTTTGACGAAGGTTTTTTTATAAAAAACAAAACAAAAAGTCCCGCTTGAGCGGGACTTTTTGAGTGTAGGGTCCTGGATTGTAACCCCAATTAAAGTTGATGATAGGGTGTCACAGGTACCCTACAAAAATAAATATAACAAAAATTTATCAGCTTTACAAGTAGATTGAAACAAAAGTGGATAAATTCATGTATAATTTTATTATTAATACTTTTTTAAAACAAAGACTCCCTGACCAAAGGCCGGGGAGTCTTCAAATTGGGATCTAATTTACCCTATCATCAACATCCGTATTATAGCAAACTTTTCTTTTTTTGTCAAGTCCCATTTGAAATTTTACTAAAATGTGCTTAAAATATAGGTATATGGATATAAATACTCTTATCAATACAATCAAACAACATCATCCCAATCCTCGTATAAACTTGATAAAAAAAGCAGACAAGCTTCTTAAAGAATCTCTAAAAACTTTTAACTTTATTGAGAAAAAACGCTTGTATGGTAAAGCTATCCAAAGAGTGCTCCCCATAAGCCAAGAAAACGCCAGAGCTGAATTTATTTGTGCTGTTTTATTTTTTGATCTAGTCGAAAAAACCCCAAAATTAGATGAAATTGTTCACAGAAAACTGGACAAAAAAGTTGCTCAAATATTAAAAGCGTTTAATTATGCCAAAAAAAATCTATCCGATCAAACGGAAATACTTGATCACTCCTTAAAAACCGCTCAAAAGATATCCACGCTAAAAGTAAAAACTCCGACCATCTGTGCTTCCCTGCTTCACGCCCTACCACACACAACAAAAACGGGAATAAAAGAAATAGAGAAAAATTTTGGAAAAGACACAGCCAAAATGATTGAAAATTTTCAAAAAATAAAATCCATAAAAGTCCGAAACACCTCTTTATATGCCAATCATTTACGAGAAATGATCTTGGGTATGGCCAAAGATCCGCGAGTAATCATGATAAAAATGTGCTCCAATATTGAAAAATTGAAAAAACAAATTATTGACAATCCGGAAAAATTAAAATTTTTGGCCGTGGAATCATTGGAAATATTGGCACCCATAGCTGATTTATTGGGAACTTGGCGCCTTCGTTGGCAATTGGAGGATTATGCCTTTAGAATTTTAAATCCGGGAGAATACAAAAAAATTGAAAAACGTTTTAATGTGGATGAAAAAAAGAATCGCGACAAATACATCCAAAAAACTAAAAACATCCTATTGAGACAAACCAAAACAAAAAATATTAATTGTCGCCTTGAGGGAAGATTTAAACATTTTTACAGCATTTATCGAAAGATGAAACATAAACAAAAATCCTTCATGGAAATATGTGATGTCTTTGCTCTGCGCGTGGTCACTGATTCGATTGATGATTGTTATCGTATTCTGGGGATAATTCACAATCTTTGGAAACCTAAACAAGGAAGAGTAAAAGACTATATCGCCAACCCGAAAAAAAACCATTATCGCAGTCTACATACCACGGTTTTTGGACTAAACGGTCGCTTAACGGAATTTCAAATACGCACCAAAGAAATGAACGATGAAGCCAAGTACGGACTGGCGGCTCACTGGTATTATAAAAATCCCAGAAAAAAAACCCCGGCCTGGATTGAAGAGATTTTGGAAAAACAAAGACAATACAAAGATGATGAAGAATTTTTAAATAACTTTTCTTCGGAAATTCTACCTAAAAAGATCTATATTTATACTCCCAAGGGAGAAATTTTATCATTACCTTTCGGTTCCACTCCGATTGACTTTGCCTATCACATTCACACTGAAATCGGGCACAAATGTCGACGAGCCATGGTAAATGAACTACCGGTAAAACTCAATCACAGACTAAAAACCAATGATGTGGTTTTAATTGAAGTTGACCGAAGTCAAAAAGGTCCAAAGCCCGAATGGCTGGATTTTGTCAGAACCAAACAAGCCAAGAAAAAAATAGAATCCTTTTTCAATCAAAAACGAAAAGTAGTTTAAATATAAAATTTTTGCTATAATATCAGTATATTATGACAATAACAAAACTTTTAAAAACAATTAAAAAAAACTATAAAAATCCTGATCTTGAATTGATCAAAAGGGCTTATTATTTTGCGGAAAAATCACATAAAGGGCAAAAAAGAGCCACCGGTGAAGATTATATTGAACACTGTTTGCACACGGCCAATACCCTGGCGGAGTTCAAATTATCAATTCCGATTATAATCGCCGGACTACTTCATGATGTACCGGAAGATACGGAAAGAACCTTGGAGGATATAAAAAAAGAATTTGGCGCCGAGGTTTCCGGAATGGTCAAAGGTATTACCAAATTAAGCCGAGTCAAATACCGCGGGATTGAAAGATATGTGGAAAATCTGAGAAAAATGTTTATTGCCATGGCTCAAGATATTCGCGTTGTTTTAATAAAATTCGCTGATCGTTTACACAATCTGCAAACTCTTTACGCCCTACCCGCGGACAAACAAAAAAGAATTGCTTTGGAAAGTCTGGAAATCTATGCACCCATTGCCAACCGTTTGGGTATTGGTGAAATGCAGGCTAAGCTGGAAGATGCGGCCTTTAAATACGCTTATCCGGATGAATACGCCTTGACGGAAAAAATAATAAAAAAGAACTTTCCAATCAAAAGCAAGACCCTGAACAACATGATTAGAAAAATAAAAAACAAACTGGAAAAAGAAAATATTTCCTATCATGATATTTATGGACGAACTAAACATTATTACAGCTTTTATAAAAAATATAATAAATACAATAAAGATCTTAAACAGATTTATGATTTGGTGGCTATGAGAGTTATTGTGGAAAATGTAGCGGATTGCTATGCGGTTCTCGGCGTAATCCACAATCTTTGGAAACCTATTCGCGGTCGCATAAAAGATTATATTGCCCAACCAAAACCCAATGGTTATCAATCGTTACACACGGCCGTGTTTAACGATGATCAAGAAATCGTGGAAATACAAATCAGAACTCAAAAAATGCACGAACAAGCGGAATTGGGTATTGCCGCTCACTGGAACTATAAAGAAGCCGGTACGGGATTAAGTAAAAAAGAAATTGAATGGGTTAATGATTTGGCTGGTTGGCTAAAAAATATCAAAGATAACAACCGCTTTTTAAAAGAAGCTAAAATAGATATTTTCAAAAACCGAATTTTTGTTTTCACTCCCCAAGGCGATGTTATAGATCTGCCGGATAGCGCCACTCCGGTTGATTTTGCTTATCATATTCACACGGAAATCGGCAATAAATGCTCGGGCGCACTTTTGAACAATGAAATAATCCCCTTGGATCATAAATTAAAAAACGGCGATGTGGTACAGATCATTACCGACAAAAACCGCAAAGGACCAAATCCCGAATGGTTAAGTAGTGTTAAAACCCGCACCGCTCGCCAGCATATTGAAGCTTATAAAAACAAAACCTGGAAAAAATTCATACCTAAATTTTCAAAATAACACCATGCTCAAACAAAAAACAAAATTTTTTTTATTTTATTCTCTTATTCTTTGTTTGTTCTTTTTAACCGGAGCCGGTTCAGTGCAAGCCGATGGTAAAGACATCAGCGACAAATGTACCAATAATGATGAATGCGCCTCGGGAATCTGCCACAATGAAAATTATTGTGGCTGTGAACCAATGACAGATGCCGGGCCTCCAGTACCCGAGGTTAATTGTCCGGCAGGACATTTTTGTAATCCGAACACTCGTATATGCGAAGAATTTTTTGACGAAGGTGATGAATGTTTAAACGATATTGAATGTGCTACCGGACACTGTAATCCTAATCTTGACCCTTCAAAATGCGTTGAATGCTTTGAGCAAGATCATTGTTCTCAAGAAAAATACTGCCACACTTTTGGCAGTAATCCCGATTATAAATGCAAGGAAAAAGAATCTACCGGCGGAATCTGTAGCCTTAACAACAAAGATTTTAACGAAATCTGTTTAACCGGATCCTGTTCCGAGGGAACATGTATTTGCACAGACAGTAGCCAATGCCCGGACGGTCAATATTGTGACGCAGCTGTCTGCCTTGAAAAGTTAAACGCCAACGATGCTTGCACCGGCGATGATGCCTGTAAATCAGGTTTATGCCAAGACGGCCAATGCACTGAACCAAAAAAATCCGGTAGTGGTGGAGGTGGATCTTCGGGTGGCTCTGCCGGTGGTGAAATCCTTTTGGATAATTTTATGAATGTGGAACATCCGGCTGAAATAATTGGTAATGTTGTCAAATACATCATGGGTTTGGTCGGTTCGCTGGCTCTGGTCATGTTTATCTATGGCGGACTACTCTGGATTACCTCGGGTGCTAAAGAAGAAAAAATCAAAAAAGGTCGGGATACCTTGATTTGGTCGGGTATTGGTTTGGCTTTGGTTATGGCCAGTTATATTATAGTTAAAAAAATTATTGAACTTTTGGGAGGTCAGCTTTAAAAAAATAAAATTATGCTTCAAAAAAAATCAAAAATTCTTTTTTTATTTTTACTGATTATCTCTTTATTTTTAATGGCCGGAGTTAACTCTGTTTATGCTGGTAATAACGCACTTGGACAACCGTGCAAAGACAATCTAGACTGCGCTTCAGGATTTTGCATCGAGAATACAGTATGTGGTTGCACTGAAGATAACGACTGCCCCAAAAACCAATTCTGTTTGAGCGGAATGTGCTCAGATGAAAAACTGGATATTGGCGCTGACTGTGAAGAAGGCAATGATTGTAAAAGTGGTTATTGCGTAAATAAAGAATGTCGCGATTCATTATTGGATGAAGGCGAAGAATGCTCCCAAGATAGTGATTGCAATAATGAAATG